>OLRA01000122.1_pt1 | contig 104240 bp, 67 predicted proteins | sample 1673011 | NCBI WGS metagenome assembly OLRA01 (sample SAMEA3136746, study PRJEB25190) | human gut metagenome | reverse complement strand
TTGTAGAGATAACTTCTATTCATCTGAGTTTGAGCAAGAATGTTACATGCAAATATTGCATAGATAACACAGGACACTAAAAATCGTTTCATAGCATCTATCACTTTATTGTTTTCAACAAACTAATCATAATCAAGCATATTTTAGTAAAATTTTCATACCGCAAATATATATTCCGCCGTATTATAAGTGTTGGAGAAATGTATGAATAGGAAGATTCGTGTATCGAACAGGAAGATTTGATGACTTGACACATGATTTATCCGGAATATGACAATAAAATTCCGTTTCGAGTTGCACCATCGTCTCGGCAGTATCGACCAGATATTCGTAGTCGATGGTGAGTCTGCTGATAAAACGGAAAGTAAAAATCAGATATTTGTGGTGAACAACATTAGCAGCAGAATTTTGTAATTACAAAAAAAATTGTCACCTTTGGAAAAACGGAAATTATGCTTGACGTCGTAAAAGTTGCTTCTTACATCTCTCGCCGATATGAACGGGAATATGGTTCCCAAATCGACGAGATGAAGTTGCATAAACTTTTATATTTCGCTCAGCGTGAATCCCTTATTCAGTTAGATCAGCCTCTATTTGCAGAATCCTTTCAAGCCTGGAAATATGGCCCGGTTCTCGTTCAGATAAGAATCTTATACAAACAAGGCAAACTTACTGAGCGATTGACATCCGAAGAGATAGCGCCTTACCAAACTATATTTGACAAGGTTTTCGAGCAATATGCGCCAAAAGATGCTTGGAGTCTTAGCTCCATAACCCATGGCGAAATTTCTTGGCAGAAAGCAAGAATGGGTATTCCTGCTGGTGAAAATAGTGACACCTTGATAGCTTTGGATGATATCAGGAAAGACGCACACCATATAAAACTTCGCCGGTATTATTTAAGTCACCTTCAGCCTTCTCGTTAAAACTCAGCTCATGTCTAGAATCACAGAGCGACAGAAAAAGGTATTAGAGAGTTTTTCTATAGAAAGACTCTCAGCTTCGGATATTAATCTACGCTTAGTCGGGAGTTTTTCCAATCCCAAGAGCGATAGTCTTACAAGCAAAATTCAGTCTGACGCATACGAAGAAGATGAAAATGGCTCTGTCGCATATTACGTTATTAAAGATCCTGAGGGGAACATCCTCTTCTATTTCTCTTTAAAGTGCGGTCAACTGTATGATAAGTTGATAGAAAAAGAACAACTCCGTCTGATAAAGAATCTTTTCAAGTATTTCGATGAGATAGAGAAAGAGGAGAGCACTAGCGATGAGGACCGCAAACTGATTATGGAAATTCGTGAAAGTGTAAGAGCCAGCAAGGGTATCTCCAAAGAAAAACTTGAGAAGATTCAGAAAAAAGACAACAAGGCCGTCACAGACATAGAGAATCTGTTCACGGAGAATCTTCAAAGGGTCGGACAAACATTTGCTGGAATAGAGATTGTTCAGTTCTGTGCCAATGAAAATTTCCGTAAGTTCTTCGATTCTTTGGGCTTTTTTCCGCATTTCGGGGCACTTGTATTCTGGAACTTCCTCGTTCCAATAGTTTTAGAAGTCAGGAAACATATTGGCTGTCAATATTTGTTCTTGTTTGCAGCTGACACTTCCGATGATGAAAGCCTAATAAGATATTATAGAACATTACATTTTACCGATGTCGGAGAACACGGCGCAGTTATTCCACTTTATGACTGGACCTGCCGTTTTATGTATCAGGAAATAGCTGAACTATCTCAAGGAAGAGAAGATTTCTTCAACAACTTCAACAGAGACGAAGAGGACGTATAGGTCCTTTATAATCATATGTAGCACTCTAAAATATGGACTGTCCACACGCCCTCTCCGGAAAAAAGGCATACAGATCAGTTCAGAAGCAAGTGGTCCGACTAAAACTCAATTCCGAATGAAATCTTCGGCATCCCATAGATTGACACAGTCGTATTAGGCTTGGACGTCACATAAAATGGGTAGGACAAGCCCAATAACAGGCCTTTACCGGATTGCAACGTCCAGCTCCAGCCTACAGACGGCTCTAATTCCGTATTTTTCCATCACCAAGTCACCAAGCGAGCCTCGGTATCCACCGTCGGCTTCTTGGATTTTTCATCAAAGACCACTGCCACACGCATATTGTCATACACCATTGTGTGGGGCACGCCGCCGATGCCCTTGAAAAAGTTCCTGTGTGCCTCCATAAAGGCAAGAGTATCCTGACGATGGAACAGATATGCATCCCTGACTACGTTCGCTTTGTAGGCTCTGGATTTGTACTTCGGCCTTGAGGCAAGAAAATCATCTATCCCCGTTTCAGGATTCTCCTTAATCGCTGCTTCGAAGGCATTGATTAATCGTGTGACCGTCTTTCGGTCTGTTCCAGTCCTGCGGGAAATTTCAATTATTTTGATGGAGGAATTTTGCGATACTATTTACAACAATCCCTAATTACCATTATTTTCTATTGCAATTCAACATTACCTCAGCATATAATATTCACATTATCTGAAGGATTGCACAAAAGCTCCAAGTCCTTGATACCTAGCATATTTTTTCTCGTATAGAGAATGAGTCTTCATATCAGGGATATAGATGGTTCCGACAGGAGATTGCATCGCCTTCTGGGCATCGGGAATAGTTGGATAAAGCCCTGATGCAACGGCAGCAAACATTCCAGAACCGAGTGCGCACGCTTGGTCGCAATCAACCACAGATACTTTCCGGCCAATGACATCAGACATAATCTGCATCACAAGTGGAGATTTTCTGGCGACGCCTCCAACAGCACGGACTGAGCCTATATAGACGCCTTCAGTTTCAAACCTGTCAATGATGGCTCTTGTACCGAATGCAGTCGCCTCAATCAGTGACCGATATAACATTGGCGCACTTGTGCCCAAAGTGATACCGGTTAATGCACCGCACACATATTGATCGGGATCAGGAGTCCTCCTTCCGTTTATCCAGTCCAGAGCAAGCAATGAAGATGCAGCGGGGTCAATCTGAACGGCTGCTTTCTCAAGTTCAGGGAAGATAATGCCCTCAAGTGTTTCACCTGGCGACTTGTCAAGCAGAGTCAAAGGCCACATCAAAAGCCTTCTGAACCAGCTGAACACATCACCAAAAGCAGCCTGTCCGGCCTCATAACCTATCATTCCGGGAATTACAGATCCATCCACCTGGCCACAGATTCCGTTCAGTCTGCGCTCACCTGTATCCGAATAAGATTTTACGAGAATATCACAAGTTGAAGTTCCCATTATCCGGGTCAGCACACCTTCTGCAACCGAGGCTCCAACAGCCCCGACGTGAGCATCCACAGAGCCCACGGCAATCTTCACGTCATATGGGAGTCCAAGTATAACAGCCAGTTCTTTACTGAGTATTCCGGCACAGACATCCGATGTGAATGTATTCTCATACATATTCCTGCGGAATAATGCCAGACGGGGATCTAGAGAGGAAAGGAAGTCTTCCGAAGGTAGTCCCTGCCAATCTTGATTCCACATCGCTTTATGGCCAGCAGCGCATCTACTGTGGAGAACTCTCGCAGGTTCAGCGGCACCCGTAAGCCAAGACACTATCCAATCACAATGTTCTATCCAAGAAGACGCTTTCTGAGCAACTCTGCTATTCGTTCTCAACACATGCAGCACTTTGGACCAGGCCCATTCTGCCGAATATGCCCCACCAGAATACGATGTATAATCAACATTCCACTTATGAGCCAGTTTAGTTATCTCATCAGCTTCAGCAACTGCGGAATGATCTTTCCATAGAATGAACATCGCATCTGGATCTTCCGAGAACTCAGGTGTCATTGCAAGGGGTATACCCTTACTGTCAAGAAGTACAGGAGTGCTGGCTGTAGTATCTACCCCGATACCACGCACACAGCAGGAGACATCCTTGCCAGCAAGACGGACTGCCTCTCCCACAGCCTTAATCAACGCATCTATATAATCCTGTGGATGCTGTCTGTAAATACTTCTCTCCGGATTACAATAACGGCCCTCTTTCCATCTCGGATAAACACACGTTGAATTGGAGACAAAAGCACCGTTTTCTGCATTAATGACCGCCGCTCGGCAAGAATCTGTTCCAAAGTCTATTCCAATCACATATCGTTTATTGCTCATAACAATCAATTATTAGTATTAGCCTCTTTATTCTGTGGGAAAGCACATGATAAGATGAATCCTGTTAGCAATATAGTTATTGTCCCCAGAACGATTGCAAGATTTAAATGAATAAATGAAGGCAATGGCAGTATTCTCTGTCCAAACGATATGTAAACAACTGTCAGGAGACCCAGAACTGTGGCTATCGCAGCTTGGGCAGGACGAGTTTTTTTGACAAAAACGCCGAGCAAAAACAGTCCAAGCATTCCTCCAGAAAGCACGCTCTGCATCGCCCACCATACTGTCAGAGCGCTTTTGACATTCATCACAGTGAATGCAACAGTTATAGCCAAGATAGTAAGCGCAACTGTCATCAGCCTTAGAAATTTTATATCTGACTTTGGATTAGAACATTCTGGCCAAAATTTCTTGTACCAATCCTCTAGAAGCACAGCAGAACCGGAATTCAGTGTCGCAGCGATAGTGCTCATTGCAGCAGCGATTATGGCAGCAATCAAAAGCCCGCTCATGCCCTTAGGCAGGCAATTTACAATATACCAAGGGTACACCGCGTCAGAAACAGCCGAAACGTCCGCAGGCACCATTCCAGGATGAGTCTCCGTGAAAATCCACAAACCTGTACCGATAATGACAAACAGAAGTGTCACCGGGACATAAAGCATAGCACCGTGGAAAGCTGATTTTCTCGCCGATTTGAGGTCTTTCGCAGCTATGTAGCGTTGAGTAAAACTCTGGTCTATTCCGAAATTCTGGAGATTAATGAATATCCCATAAACGAAACATACCCAGAAAGTCTCTGTGCTCCAGTCGGTCAAGCTAAAAGAGCCCAGTGACAGTTTACCGCTTTCATAGGCCACCTGCACACCATTGACAAATCCACCAGGGATATTCGCATAAAGCGAAATAATCACCCCTATTGTTCCTCCAATCAGAATCAGGGCCTGTATAGCGTCTGCCCATATCACGGCCCTGAATCCTCCCATCATGGAATACAACATGGTAAGAATGCCTGTCACCACTATTATTGCAAGGCATGGGAAGCCCAGTGCCGATTTTAAGGTCAAAGCCAGGAGAAATAGTATGACTCCGCTTCTCGCACTTTGCATTATCAGGAAACAAGCACTGGTATACATCCTTGCCCAAGGGCCAAAACGGTCCTCAAGGAAGGTGTATGCCGAGATGTATTTTGATTTCCTGTAAAACGGAACAAACCATACTGCCGCAATGAGTGCCGCTATCGGTATTGTTAGCGTGAGCACATAACAATTCCAATTGGTCAGATACGCCTTGGCTGGAAGTGCGAGAAATGAGATAGAACTGACAAGAGTCGCAAAAATCGACAGGGCTATCGCCCATCCGGGGACAGTCCTTCCACCTGAGATGAATGCGTCCGCATCTCCCGAATCTTTTTTAAAGTAGAACGAGCACCCGAATATTGTCACTCCCAGCAGGTATACAATGACGATGATTATGTCAGGAACACTTATCTGCATAAATCAAATATTCTCAAATTTATCAATAGCATTTTTGAAGCCTTCCATCATAGCTCCGTAATCACATCTGATTGCTATAAAATCCACGTCTCTATTTTTCCACGGACCATATGTGTCATCCATTGATGCACCCAGAAGCAGTCCTGCTGTTTTCACTTTCAAAGCCACCTCATCATAGACTGCAGACACTTCTGGATCGAACCATTGGCGGGATTTTCCCATTGAAGTGGAAAGATCATAAGGGCCAACCAGAATCGCATCAATTCCAGGCACTTCCAATATACTGTCAAGGTTCTTCACTGCATCAATATGCTCAATCTGCAAAATAACGAGAGGCTCCTTCTTAGCTGTTTCCCAGTATGTGTCTATATCTTTGGCTCCGTATGCCACACATCTTCGGAATCCACAACCACGCGACCCCGTCAATGGATATCGCATAGCGTCCACGGCTTTCCTGGCATCGTCCGCATTCATTATCATTGGAACTATTATTCCGGCAGGACCAAAATCTATGACTCTCTTTATCTCCGTATGGTCATTTGCTGGCACCCTGTAGAAAGAGGCGCAACCTGTTCCACGGACAGCCATTAGATGAAGCATGGCAGTGTTTCTATCCATTACGCCATGCTCTCCGTCAATGAATACGAAATCGAATCCGGCATCTGCGGCTAGTTCAGTGACAGCTGGATCCGTGAATGAGACCAGTCCGCCAAGAGCTGTCCTACCTGAGTTTACCTTCTCTAGAAAACGTTCAAGATTATTGATTTCCATAAGTATAAAAATTTAAAGCTTCACTGTTTCTTTCCATTCCTTTCCAAACGGAGTTTTTATGTGCAACTCAACCTCCCTTGCATTTTGCGAAGGCACGGCTTTGAAAAAATGCTTGTTTACATTCGGCTCATATCTTGACGGATGATCCGGATATGCTGACTTGATGGTCACGGCATATCTATATGAGATGTCCATCGTCCTTTCCATCGGCCCTTTAGCTACTCCGTCCTCCGACCATTCCACTGTCCAGTCGTCGTCAACATCCCAGACATTCAGAACTACAGCATCTGGATTGCGCTCACTTTGGCCTGGAAGGATTATCTCATACTGGCCGTCATCTCCTTTCTCAACAGAATGGTATGAATATGAACGCATTCCAGAGTTATTTGTGAAAATCTCATATCCTCTTGGAGTGCCATCTCTACATACATCAACGACCCACCAGGCCCCGAGAAATCCTGAAATATTGTGATCAACAATACCATTGCGGAGACGAGTTATATTATGGACGTGCGTATGACCTGTCAGGAATGAAACGTCATATCCGTCGAGAATATCAAGCACCCTATCTCCATTCTGAATCGAACTGTCCTTCCACCACCTATGTATAGGAATATGCTGTGCCACATAAAGTTTTGTCGTCTTTGGCACGAACTTCAATAGGTGCTCAAGGAATTTCACCGTTTCTTCATCATACCCCTCTTCAAACTTTTTGTTGGTAGTATATAGCACGCTATTGAGCCCAATGACAAGATCCTGACCTATATAGAAAGCATAATTCAACGGACCGAATTCAGACTTGAAGTCTTTTGCGGCTTGTACTCCAGAAAGAGATGCATTGAAATCATGGTTCCCGATAATATAATAGAACGGAATTCCTGTGGAAGCAAAACATCCCTTCATCTTAGGAATCAAAGGCATGGCATCCTGAACAAGGTCTCCGAGACAGATTCCGACAGTGCTGCGCAAGTCTGCCAAGACAGAACACGTAGTCCGGATTTCCTCCAAAGGGGCTCCTTTGAACTGCCCGAATTGAGTCTCGTCTTTGGCCTGAGGGTCTGCGACAGCTATCAAATTGTAGTCATCTGAATCAAAATATCTGGTCAGATTGAAATCATATGATTCTGTCTTAGCTGACACTTTCCTGTAAAATTCAGGAGAGCCGCTGCTATAATCAGCCATATAGCCGGAAGGCGTCACAATCGATACAAACTCTGACTCTGCAGTGATGTCCAAAATAAAAAAACCACCATAAGAAGTCGTGCAGAAATTGGTTCCGTCCGTCACAATGACGCCCTCTAGGCCTTTCCCTTCACAATGCACTTTACCAATTATGCGGTTGTTATCAGGCATCAGCGCCTCCAAGTTGTTGACAACCTCCTTCTCCGCACAAGACATAGGAGCAATAGAAAGAGACATCCACATCAATGATATTGAAACAATATTCATATACTTCATAATACTATTTGTTTATAATTGTTTTTCATTTTTGAGGCGCCACGCCATCCATTATCCATGCTAAATTGAATCTATAATGATTGCGGCTGCTTATCAGATGTATCATCCTGTCAGGAGTCTGTACGCACGCCAGATATCCTCTTGGTTCAGAGTGAGTAGCGTCCATCGTGAACGTTCCGGTCCAGGCACCTCCATCCATCTCCCTGCGGACACCGTCGGTTACAAGCTTTCTGACCGGCCAGGTTTTTCCTTCGTCAAACGACAAGGCCACGAACATTCCCTGCCCCAGATAGGACTTTCCTTCGCTATCAACAAACTCCATCCCAAATCTCTCTCCCTTCTGAGGATGTCCAGTAAATGAGACCAACATAATCGGCCCTTCTGCCAAACGCCTCATTGTTACACGTTGCCCGCTGTATATAGGAAGAAACTCCTCCATAGCCCTATAAGTCCAAGTGTGCCCGCCATCAGATGAAAAGCTTTGAGGCAGGTGGAGTTTGCCATCATCGCCTTTGATGCCCACACCGCGGCCGACAGCCATCAAGTCGCCATTCCTTAGCTGTACCACCGCTCCGTGTATTCCAGCTATTGAAGGTCCGGACATTCCATCGGTTATCGAGGAAGGCATTTTCCGGCCATCCCACGGATCAATCCATGTTTCACCTCCATCTTTGCTTATATGGACAGATGTACCTTCAGGACCGCCTCCAGGACCAGCATCACAAGACTGGACAATCCATCCTTCATTTGTAATTATCGGCCCGGCAACTACCTGATGGCGCTTTGTGTGTTTGGGCTCGATCAGTTTGAGCTGACTCCAGGTACATCCATTGTCATTGCTGCTGCGCAATGATAGTGCTAGATTCTGCCAGTCTCCACTGTTGGCTATTCCATTGAAATGAAGAATTTTGCCATCCTGTTCCGTCAGTAATGAAGATCCTGTTAGATTTCTGTCTGCGATTCGCAGAAAAAGAGAAGCCTTGTCCCATTCATCATGTCCCTTTCTCAATCTTGAACCAAGCACCACTTGTTCTCTGCCATTCTCATTATCACATGAGAACCAGACAGCCAGAAGGTCTCCGTTAGAACACCACGTCAATGCCGGCTGATGATTGTGAGAATAGAAAGGAGTTCCATCATCGGGCTTGTGAACAAAAGGAATTGGTGACAGGAACACGGGCCTCTTGGAAGACACTTTCTTCCATCGATATTTTGAATCAGACACGTCACTCATATTAAGCGGGATCCGCTCCGGAATCCCGGATGCTTTAATCTCAGTGTCAGATTCTACAATCCTGAAACCTATCTGTGAGTGTTTGTCAGCAGGAAGTGCTGCACTTCTGTTAGCACTGCGCAAATAATGGGATGGAGTATTGTGACTGCCGCCCCTTGTTACCTTGTACAACCCTGATTCAGGGCCTGAAGGATCTGTCTGATGGGCGTCCTCATATCCTGCATACCAATCAATACACCACTCCTCGACATTTCCGTGCATTCCGTGAAGTCCGAACGGATTGGCTGGAGAATCATCCACAGCAAGAGACACTTTGACAAGATTACGCTCAGTCTTCTGGTTTTTCTGAAACGGGAAAGGAAGCGTGTCACCTGTCCAGTACTCTGTCTTGGTTCCTGCACGGCAAGAATACTCCCACTCAGCTTCTGTAGGCAGACGGTAATGTCGCCCAGTCTTCTCACTCAGCCAGCGACAGAAGGCTTCAGCATCATAGTAAGAAACCATAGTGACCGCTTCATTGTCTCCGATAGAAAGACCTCTTTCATAGCCCCTCATCTCCCTATGCGACGGATCATACTCTTCATACTGGGCATTAGTAATTTCTGTGACACTCATTCTGAACGGTCTGGAGATTGTCACCAAGTGGGCCGGAGCCTCATCGTAATCTTCTCCTTTTCCATCACTTCCCATCGTGAATACCCCCGCAGGGATTTCGACCATTTTTATCTCCTGGGCGGACATATAACCGCCCAGGGACAACAAACCAATGAAAACAACTACCTTATTCATTTTTCAACAATCTCGATTATGTGATTCTTAGTGACATCGCTGTTGGAGCCCATTCTCACGGTACTGTTGTTCAGAGCGGTGAACATAGCACCTTTTATAGACCAGTTGGCGACAGCGACAACCCTAATTTTCAGCTTTGAGGAGCTCTTCGTCAGTACAAACGTTCCCTCATATGGGATATATGCAGAATCCTGATCAATGCTGAAATTGTATAATATTTCCTCAGTTCCAGCAGTACCTGTCCGCATCTCGGTGACTGGCTTCCAGTCAAGTCCATCTTGATATTCCACAAGCCAGTATTTCACTGCAGCACTGGAATTTCTCATATAGAACTTGAATCTCAACAATGTCCCAGCAGGAATCTCGCGCAGTGCCTCAGCAGTATAAAGCCAATAGTCTCCCGCCATCGGACTCTTGACATACGGTTCTCCAGCAGTCGATGTGGCTCTTGAGAATTTATATTTCGCACTGAGCGCTGCATCCGATTTGTCTATTCCATTGTAATACTCAAGTATACTGCGCCCCGTCACGTCATCAGAGACATACTTGCCTCCTGAGCCCTCTCCTTGAAGTTCAGACTCACCAGAATTCCAGGTCGCTTTGACATCATTGACCTTTGCCTTGGTAAAGAGCCAGTCAGCAATGACTCTGTATCTGTTGACTGTAAGCAGGGCCTCATATTCATTTTCTTCGTTGTAAACCCTGATTACTGCACGCGAATCTCCCTGATATTCCACATTCAGTTCAGACTGCCCAGATGGAAGCAATGAATCCGACAAAACAGCTTCACCTTCAACAACCTCAAAGGCAAGAGGCACGTTGCTTTCGAATTTGAATTTTGCTGATGTCTCGCCAGGGAATAGATATAAATCATTCGCATTTACTTGCACCTCAAGCACCCCCTGAATGAGATTAAGACAGGTTTCAATTCCAAATTCACTGTTATAGAAGCGCACCGTCCCATACCTGGTTTCGCCTGTAATGTTCTTGGCATAATTGAATTTCATGGCAGTGAAATCCACCTTACCTTTTGTTTGCGGCATTTCTTCCTCAACCACCCATTCAGGGCATTCTGTCTCGAACGGGACATTGCCCTGAATCTCAACCTCAAACGAACCTGCTTGAGTCTTGAGTGTTCTACTGTTTCCGCCAACCAACGACAAGAATGGTTTAAGATCCTGCCCAGCAGCGCTCTGCACAACAGAAATATAATGATGCGACACGCCTGATTTAATGTCAATCACAGCCCTGCGGACAACAGAAAGATCGCTGGCATCGCATTTCACTTCAATCTCAGCCGCCTGATTTTCAATGCCTGAGGCAGGAGTGATGTGAAGCCAGTCCACATCAGCTGTCACGGTGAATTCATAGTCAGAGGTGACATTAAAACGAGCCGGTTCCTGAGGATCTCCCTCAAAAACAATCAAGTCATTTTCAACACCTTCCACTGATATCTGGGCTTTAACCATAGGCTCGGAGCCACCGGTTATGCACTGTATAGTCGGATACCAAGTCTCAGATGTTCTGTCTGTAAGGGTAAGCCTCCAGCTAGCACCGTTCGGAGCCTCAAGAACTGACCCGTTGCAAGTCCAGTTAGCTGCACAGATGAATCTAAAATCAACCCGGTCTGTTGTGTTCTCATATTTAACCACCGCACTGACCTGCGCATTGGCGGACGCATTCGAACCTCCGTTGAATGCTGTCGTATAGACGACATTGGTTCCAGGCTCATCAGTAATCTGAGGGGTGCCTGCTATCTTCCACTCATTGCCGTCCAAGTATTCAAGTCTCCAGTATTTGAAGCATGAAGCCGATACTCTCGGTTCAAATGATATCTTCAGAATCGTTCCTTTAGAGACAGGAACATCGGACACGAACTTGCAATAATCGCCTGGCCATACACCGATTACTCTCGGATCGTTTCCATTGATGTCAAGCCGATATAATTTGTCCACATCAATCAAAGACTTATCCACACTTACATATTGGATTTTGCCATTGCCTTGAATAGAATGAATAAGTCCTTCAGCAGGCCAGGTCTCTACATAATTATTCTCTGCCACTCCTATTTTCCACTTGATAGGGAAACCCTCTACATCAACGGACTCTCCATTCTGTACAATCTGAAACACCTCCTCCATAGGGTTTCCGTCTATTGCATATTTAAGCAAGAGCCTTGCGCCCCGGATTGAACTGGTGTTTTCAGTCACTGTAAACCTGAGAGTGTCCACAATACCATCTTCCGAATCCAGTCTCTGGAAAGAAATCCAATCCAGATCCTCCGTAGCATAATCACTATCAGGCTCCAAGGAGCATTCCCATTCAACATTGGAACTGACAAGCAGATTCTTATACGAAGCCGGTTGGGAGAACTCAAGTCTGGCTGCTGATTTCTTAAGGAATTCGTTGCTCGGATCCTGAGTTATGACAATCGATCCCCCGACATTCCTTTCACCAGTCCCGTCATCCACAATTATCCTGAACTCTGCTGTCCTGCAGTCTCTCTGGTCAGTGTATCTACCTACCACGAAATAGAACAGTCCATCTTTGTCGCCGTTTGCAGGAAAAGGATGAATCCAGTCATATTCTTCACCTGCACTGGGTTCTATTCTCCACTTTGCATTCGAGGTAATAAGAAATTTTGGAGATGGCATCTTCTCATTGACAAGATCCGGACTAGCAATATCAAGATATTGATAATATGCAAGCTGCATATCATAGGTATTCGGCTCGGACAATGAGAGCACTGTCTCTTTCTGAGCATCCGTCACCTTCAGCTCAAGATTGTCTGGCCGTTCTTCATGCTCGCATCCAGCAAGCAGCAGCGCTGATGCAGCGATAGACAATAATGAATATTTGTATCTCATTTTTCGCATATTTTATAACATTCAACTTGCGGCCACTCAATTGACACCGTATGGATTTCTGTGCGAGCCGGTCAGCTTCTTCCACGACCAATCAAGCGGTGTATGCATTGAGTTGTCTCCACTCATTCGAGAAAGAGCATTCTCTACATTCAGTTTATTGGAAGAGACTGTGTATGATGGATATACGAATCGAGTCGGTAGTTCATGGTCGTTGTATACCGTACCTTCGCCAATAGTCAGGACTGGATATTCGTTCCTTCGCCACTCGTGGAATTGTTCCCAACCAACCCATAATAGCGACAACCATTTCTGAGCGGCGATGAATTCTTCTTTTCCTCCATATATACTTCTATCCGTGCCAGCTAAATCATAAGACCCCAGACTGGAGGCAAGATATTTATCAATATCTGCTTTTCTTATCTGGAGAGGCTTTGACAGTCGGTCACCGAAAGCAGTCCATTTCAGAATATTCGTTCTCAAAGCCTCCTCATACAAGTCTTTTGCCGGCACGCTCACTGATTCAAGTTTGCCTTTGAGCACCCCTTCCGCTTTGATGAAAAGAATCTCGGTATATTCCATCAAGTATCCTGGAAGATCCGGGGCCCCAAGAATCTCGAAGTTTGGCTTGGATGTACCCTCGTCATCTTTGTTTCTATTGGACTGATTTCCACCTGAAACAGTTCCCTTCCATTTTCCTCCAGTCTGAACGCCCCAGATGAGGAGTCTCGGATCAACGTATAAGGCATTCCCCTGCTCGTCAAGTTCAGCCGTCATCTTTATCAGCTGCTGTGTAAGCCTGTGTTGTTGAAAAACCCCTTTTGTCGTCTCCGCCTTTGCCCAATATGACTTGTACGGGTCCACACCTGCGTATGGCACTGCCGCATCATCATCACTGCTCTGGAATACAGGATAATTGACAGGGTCTGCAAGAATCCTATCTATCTCTTTCCAATAGGAATCACTGATACCTGACAATCTGCACAAATACCTCAATTTTAATGAATTAGCGAATTTTCTCCAGGCTTTAGCGCTGCCTTTGTACATCTGATCCAATGATGCGGAAGCGCTTGTAGGATTTTCAGCAAGTATCTGATTCGCACTCTCAAGATCATCAAGTATATGTCTAAACACCTTCTCCTGGCACTCAAAAACAGGAGAGCGGTTCTCACTATATTTGAAAGCCTCGTCAAATGGAATATCTCCGAACAAAGAAGTAAGTTCCGCCATCTGCCAAGCTTTCATAATCAGGCCAAAAGCTTCAAAAAGGCGGTCTCCCTGACGACGCGCCAGATTCAACATATGGTTTGCATCTGAAGCCCGTCTGGCATAATTGTCCCATATGGACTGTGCATTACCGTCCGTCACAAGATAAAGATGCTCCATTCTTGTTGAACCACCAGTAAAGGCAGTCACCTGTATCAGCTCAGCATTCCAGAACCAGGAATAGTACTGATTCTGGTTACCAGTATCGAACAATATCGGTTCAAACAGATTGGAGGCCTTCAGCTGGCCAAACGGAATCGTCACAGGGTCAGTATTGATTTTCTCGAAATTCTCCGAGCAGGAAACCAAGGTGGCGCAACCGAGAATCAAGGCCGCAATATTTCTATTTGCTCTCATAAAAATCAGACTAAAATTGAACTTTCACATTGAAACCCATTGTACGGCTCATCGGGAAAGAGCCAGTCTCCATACCACGGCGGATATCTCCTCCTGAAAGAACTCCTGTATCAGGGTCATAGAACGGGTATTCCGTAACACAGAACAAGTTTGTCGCATAAGCCGCAATTCCCAGTCCCTGTAGTACTTTTGTTTTCTTGATAATTTTTTCAGGGAACTTGTACTCCAGTCTCAACTCTTTAAGTTTCATATATGAACCATCATATGTGTATTCCTCGAAATTATAACGGCTGGCCTTATAAGTCTGGTAATATGAGTATACATTGGAGGTAACGGTACGATTAACCGAGCATACAGTGTTGCCGTTCTCATCCTGGCCGAGAATATTTACTCCCTCCGCAACAAGTCCGTCGTACCTGCCTTCTAGTGTATTGGTAAGTTTTCCCTGGTATCCGAGGATACTTGCTGTCACAGAGAACACTTTCCCGCCCAGCTGTGCCGCGAATGTCGCCCCAAGTGTGAGATTCTTGTATCTCAGTCTGGTAGAGAATCCGCCTGTCCAGTCAGGATTCACATTGCCAAGACATCTTAGGTCCTGGCTGTTGTAAGGAAGACCCGTCCTGATGTCAATAACTGTCTGGCCTGAGCAATCAATCTTGTTTCCGTTACCATCATAATAATATGAGCCTTCCGGTGTCTTCTTGAGACCAATCGCCCAAATCTGTCCCATCTGTTTGCCCACATAGTCATATACGAAGAAACGGTTGGAAATCGACGAATAGTCCTCAATGTGAGGGACGTCATTGTCCCATCCATCGTACATTCTCATCAATACTCCCCTGTTTCTCGAAGCATTGATATTGATGTCCCATCTAAAATTTCTGGTTTTCACAGGAACAAGATTCAATGCTATCTCAATGCCTCTATTACGGATCAAACCTATATTGTAGGTATAATTCTTCGCTCCCGTGATATAGTCTCCCGGAAGATTGTAAATCTGATTAGTGACATTAGAGGTATATAGCGCCACATCCAGGCCTATTCTGTTTTCGAGAAACTTTGCTTCCATTCCCACTTCCCAAGTCTCGACATTTTCAGGTTTCAGATTTGGATCCGGGAAAGTCGAGCCCGTTCTGTATCCTCCAGGATAAGAAGTAGATACATAATTATAGGCAATGGCATACGGTGTTGTGTCCTTACCAACATTGGCCCAGGAGGCACGGAGTTTAAGGAACGTGAGCCACGGGGCGTTTTGCTGAAAATTACAGAGTTTATCAAGAACTAGGCTGCCACTGATAGACGGATAGAAGAATGACCAGTTTCCCTTTGAAAGTGTGGAAGACCAGTCATTCCTTCCAGTTATATCCAGATATACCCAATCATCCCAACCGATTGAAAACATTCCGTAGAAACTATTGACAACCTTATTCAGGCGCATCACCTCATAATCAGGCAATGTGCCATTAGGATAATTATCTATAGTGTAAACACCTTCAACGTCCAGTTTGTCAAGAGTGTATTTGGAGGACTTCATATTGTACACCATATTGTTGCCCCCAAATCCAGCTGTAATGACGAGCCTGTCGTGCAAAAACGAATCCGAGTATTTAAGCATGAAATCTGAGTTCATCTCCATCTGCATCGTTGTCTGTTCACGATAGAATCCTTCTGGATATGTATAATTGTATTTAGGTTTACGTTGTGTTCTGAACTGTGTGTCAAGATCTACACCTGTCCTTAAATCGAGTGTGAGTTTTTCTTTCCACAGGTTGAATGAGACGCCGATATTTCCAAGGACGCGATCCTTGTCCATACTGTTTGTAAACTCATACAGAACCCTGTAGGGATTGTAATATTCAGTGTGGCTGATCAAATATGCATAATCCTCGAATGTCTCTGCATTATAATGTCCGTCAAAATACTCTTTCGCATACTCCTTAATGCTTACATTTGTCCTGTTCCATACAAGCTGATACATAGTCGAGTTTCTTGCATAAGCCGATGAAGGCATATTGTCAGAATCTGTCCTGTAATAATTAATCTTTGCCCTCAACGTGGCGAATTTTGAGACAGGTGATGTCAGCGACAAGGAAACCGACTGCTTCTTGTAGCCTGTATTAGGCAGAATCCAGTTGTTTCTCGTATCCTTGACCGATGCTCTAACCATTGTACCCTTGCCGTTTCCACCTTCAATCGTAAAGGTATTCTGCATTGTAAAACCAGTTCTGAAGATTCCGGTGTACCAGTCATCTTTATAAACCCATGGAGTAGCCACAATCTCACCTGTATCCCAGTTGTATCCCTCATACTGGTACCGGAGTTTGGATGGGTCATATGCCTCACCGAAAGCATAACGGCTGTAGTTGATTTCATGACCTTGCGGATTTAGACTGGCTCTCCAGAAGTTGTAAGGTTCCTTTCCCATATCCAGGCCAGAGCCATAAACCGTCTGGAATTCTGGCCAATAACCAGGGAAGTCAAATGAAAAGTCCGCATTGTATGTCACCCCTACACCCTTAGTTTTTGAACCTGATTTCGTAGTAATGATTATGGCACCGTTCCCTGCTCTGCTACCATACAATGCTGTAGCCGCAGCGCCTTTCAGGACTGTGACTGATTCTATATCATCCGGATTGAGGTCAGCCGCTCCGTCTCCGAAATCAATAGGACCGTCATCATTTGTATACGTCTTGCCGGACACATTTGAAACTGTACCAGAGGTCATTGGGATTCCGTCAATCACAAATAGAGCAGAACTGTTGCCGCTTAATGAGGTCTCACCACGGACTACCGCCTTCATCGATCCAATAGGTCCGGATGATGCGTTATTGAACTGGATTCCGGCAACCTTGCCCTGAAGCCCGTTAAGCCAGTTGCCACTGCTAACTTCATTAATCTGATCAGAAGACAGTTCTGTGGTTGCATAACCAAGAGACCTTTTTTCCCTTTTCATCCCGAGAGCCGTAACTACGACTTCGTCAAGGAGCTCATTATCAGGCTGGAGAACAATATCATACCACCTGGTTTTCCCCACTTTAAATGCCTGCGGAGCATAACCCATAAACTGGACTGTCACCTGTTCCCCTTCCGGCACTTTGATTTCGAAAGTGCCATCTGTACCGGAGGTGGAATGCACAACTCCATTCAGAGCACTCACAAGCGCACCCGGCAAAGGTGTAGATTTGTCCGTATCATACACTTTGCCTCGTACTGTCTCCTGCGCCTTCGCGTCAATACCTGAATTTATTATCAGGCAGACTGCTGCGCAGACCACGTACAACATTTTTTGGTTCAAGTGCTTCATAATGTCTGTCATTATAATTAGTATTAAGAATTATATCGTTATAACAAACGTTTGAATATTAATTAGCATGCAATTATTTCATATTTAATCAATGATTTCAGATCTTAGAATAACACGCTTAGAGGATTCCGGTATTACTTCACCATTGATAAGCGAAAGAATCCTGTCCATCACAGACCGGGCGAATAGCTCTGTTGGTTGTTTTGCGTATATGACCTCATTGTCAAAAATATCAAAGGCGTCATTGTGACCGAAGCAGGCAATTCCGAAGTCTTTATTGATTCCGGCCTTATACATTTCTTTCATCCCTTTGAGAGCTAATGCATTGGTTGCAAAGACAAGGGCTTCAACTCCTCTTTCGTGTGCGGAGATTATAGCCTCAGCCATCTGGTGACCGTCACTTTTTCTGTCAATCCTGTGAAAACGGATATTGTCCTGCAATGAAGCAACTCGCATTCTATCTTCATACCCCCTTTCACGGTCAGGAAGAATAGAAAGATTCATCGAATAGGTCACCATTTCGACACGCTTGTAACCTCTATTAAGGAGCGCACTGGTCAAATCGTTGAATGCCTGATAGTTGTCCAACAACACTGATGGACCATTGTAACCCTCAATACCTCGGTCCAAAAGAACTACAGGAACGGTCCCAGTAGATGAATCCCTCACTATATCATCAGAATTCTCACATGGTACTATTACCAGACCGTCAACACCCCTGTTGATAAAAACGTCTTTGATTCGGCGAAGCTTTCCTGCATCTTCCTCAGTGCTGCCGAAAAGCACTGAATATCCTTGAAGGTATGCCTCATACTCAATGCGTTTGGTGATTTCGGCGAAAAAGGGAGATGTTAAATCGGAGATTATCACTCCAATAATATTGGATTTGCCCGATTTAAGTGTCCTCGCCGCAAGATTAGGATGATAATTGAGCTTTGAGGCCACATTAAGAATATGAAGCGCAGTCTCTTCATTTACTCTGTACGTTCTTGTGCCGCTGGCTGCATTCTTCATTACAAAGGATACGAGTGCCGGAGACACCCCCGCTTCCTTTGCGATGTCTTTAATCGTCACTTTTGCGTTAATGGAACGTACGTTTCCCATACGGATTTCTAAATCGTTTTTACAAATATATTATATCGATATAACAAATCCAAATTATTTTCGAAAAATTTTTGAAATGATATCCCTGCTTACATCTAATTGAAGAAGGTTATCCTCAATTCATAAAGCAATAAAGTATGGATTTGTCTTGAAGAACCAAGAAAAGAGACCGCTCAAATCAATGAACGGTCTCTTTATTTTGATGTAAACTGTCTGCTAATAGAATCTTGCTCTGTTATCCTTTACATCTGCATCCTGCATCATGACAGGGATAATAGCCTGAGAAGAATACATGGCCATCTGAGCCTGACGGGTCTTGGCGTCATCCTCTGTATAGAATGAACCTGTGTCACGACCAGTAACCTTGAACACATACACTCCGATAGAACCTGCAACCGGTCCGCTTACCTTATCTACAGGTGCAACAGAAACAGCACCGATAAACTTAGGATCCAAACCCTGGGAATTCATTGAAGAGAATGCAACTCCTGAATGAGAACTTACAGTAGTGCCAAGTTTCTCGGCAATTGCCTGAAGGTCATCAAGTCCATTGATCTTTTCTGCAACCTCAGCCTTCTTCTTTTCAGCAAGTTTCTCGTAGTAAAGCTGCTGCTTGATAGAAGAAGCAACCTCTTTTACAGTAGCATAACCCTCTTTGTGCACGCCACGTACAGTAGCGATGATGAAGTAGTTATTGTCCACTGTAATGATGTTGGAAACTTTGCCGGTCTTGTTCTCGAATGCCCAGCGTGAAACTTCCTTGGCATTGTCGATGGAACCGAGCTTGTCAGCTCCCTCGAGCAGATTGTTCAACGGATGAGAATATACGCCGAGTGAATCGACAGCTTTCTTGTAGTTCTCATATTTGCCTGCAGCCATCACAGCGAACTTGTTGGCCTTTGCATACTCTGTCTGGAAAGTCTCCTTGCTTGCGATGGTCTCTTTGCTGAGGACAGCCACTTTCTTCTTGAGAACAGGTGCAGTGGTCTTGGTAACCTCTACAACATGATAACCGTAGTTTGTCTTGAGAACGAAAGGAACATTCTTGGCAGCTGTCATAACTGACTCGAAACCAGGAATCATATATGTCTGGGTCATCCAGCCGATATTGCCCTTCTCACCGTCAGCAGCAGAATTCTTGTCGGCTGAGTACAAAGAAGCGATGCTTGTAAAGTTTGCACCTGCAGCGATTACGCCTCTGAGGCTGTCTGCCTCATGCTCAGCATTCTCACCCTGAAGAAGGATATGTCTTACATAAACGGAGTCAGGAACCATCTTGGTGTCCATTACACGGGCTACCAAGTAGTTGTCACCCTTGGTGATGACGTTTGAAACATAGCCGTCGCCTTTCCATACGAACTCTTCAACCTCAGGAGAAACAGTGCTCAATTCACCCTGCTTGTAGTATTTGTCATCATAAGGTCTGTCTGAATTTCTCATCAAGAAAGACTTCATGTTGGAAGCGGTAGCGAACTCATCATAGATTTCTGATACTTTCTTTCCCTCGTCAGCAATATCCTTTGCAGAAGGTTTTACCTCGAATACCACGTACTCGATATCGCGGCTCGCCTGCTGTTTGTAGAATTTCTTGTGAGCGTTATAGAAAGACTTGATTTCGCTGTCAGAAACAACTATCGTAGAATCCTGCTCGTATCCGAAAGGAACCATGACGAAATCCACGTCAGATGTGTTGTTGTTCTCGGCGATGGTTCTCTTGAGCATCATAGGAGACATGAAATTGCTCTGAGTGAACAAAGAACTGTATTTGGAGAACAGCTGCTGGTTGTAGATTGAACTCTGGATATAATTCCAGTAAAGTCTCAAGTTGCCGCTCTGGTCAGAATCGAGGTTGTTCACCATCTGGATAAGATTGCTCTTGGAGAAATTTCCGTTTTCATCGAAGAAAGCCGGATTCTGCGCAATCATAGGAGAAACCATATTGCCGGTGGTCAAATCTACCATCTCTGCATCACCTACCTTGAGACCTGCCTCAGAAGCTTTTGCATCAAACAAATATCTGAAGACAAGATCCTGCCAAGCATTGTTTCTGATTTGAGCCTGCTGCTCAGCGCCCTGAGCTGAAGAACCTGTCATTACCTCATTGATAGTGGTAAATTTCTGGATATCTTCCTGGAAGTTGTTGTAAGATATTGACTTGCCATTGATTTCGCCAACATCATACTTTGAAGACATACCATTGAAAGCCGAAATAACTTCATTCGGATCTATAATGAATGATAACAGGCCTATAGCGATAACAATAGATACCGCCATACCGAATTTAACGCGTAACTTTTCAAGAACCGCCATTGTGTTATTATTGTTTAATTTAATTTCATATTATTGGGGCTACGAAGATAGTGATTTTCCGTGAAACTGCATTATTTTTTTAGCAATGGGCCTATAAAATTGACAGAATCGATGGAAACGGCCGTAGAATCCTGAACCACTATCATGTAATTGTTGAAAGGCTTCAATATAATCGAGTTCCGGGCACGCTCGTCAGAACGCATTCCGTATCCCTGCATAAGTCCGTCAGGGGAGTACATACGCACATAACAGTCCGTAAATATCTCCTTCTTCGTCCTGTCCCAGTAAATGGTATCCGTCTCCATAGTCTGTTGCTTCACGATGTTCTTCACCACCACATTGCCGAAGGCTTTCCATATTTCTTCGCCTGACTTCTTGTTCTTTTCATGACTGGCTTCATCAGAAACAATGGTGGATTCGAGAACCTCATCATCAGTATAGGCATAGACTCTTAGGCCCTCCGGAAAATACTCTCTGGACAGGATATCATTGTCATACCTCTGCATTTCCTTCGTTACGGTACGCATCTGTATCTTTCCGTTTTCAGTCTGATACATACACATGCTGTCAACGACCTGGAGTGGGGTAGTGCTCAAATCCAGACGGTCCGCAACCGACAATTTCGACTTGCAGGAATAAACGATGAAAGCAACCGCTGCTGCAGTTGCCATCATCTTTACCATATTAAAAAACCTTTCCAAGTAAGAAACTATTTCTGAGTTCTTACAGTGGTATTGGCTTTCATACCATTGCAAGATACGGTATATGACTGACCATCAGTCAAATCGTACATAAATGCTTCTGCAGTCTGAGGGAAGTAAACCCTGTACTGAGACATCATCTTGTTGCAATCCTCAGTAAGTGAAGGATCTGCATCCTTAGCCTTTGCCATATAATCGTAAGCAACCCAGTAAGGAGCCCTTCTGTTGATTTCGTTGCCGTTGCAAGTAGTTGCTCCCCAGATAGTTCCGATAAGGAAATATGCTTTACCCTTGTAGCTTTCTGACAATGACATGGCCTTCTCCGCAAATGAAATCGCTGAAGCATTCTTGCCGTTTCTTACGCAGTATGCGGCAGCCTCATAATTGTAGTCAGCAGCAGTCTCCTCACTGAGATCAGGGTAGGTGAGAGCCTCAGAAATGTAATTCACAGCAGCATCGAAGTTTCCTCTTGAAGCATTGAGTTTGTAGAGGAAATATGCAGACTGGCTTGAAGGCTGGAGTTTGTGCAGTGATGTTGCAGCGTTGAGATAAAGATCATTGTCCGTACAATCATCAGCCGCGCTCATCATCTTGACAATGTTGCCTACGAGCGCAAGATCCTCAGGAGCAGCCTCATATCTCGGAGTATAAACCTCGATTATCTTCTCACAACTTGCCACCTTGCTTGAGATGAACAGGCTTTCCATATCATCTTTAACCTTGTCAAGTTCCTCCTTTGCAGTTGCATCTGCAGGAGTAATCTGCTCGATATAAGCCATATTGTTCTGATATACGGCAATCAACTTGTCGGCATCCATCTGATTGTCCTGATAAAGCTGGATTGCAGCATTGAGGTCAATGAGAAGAACTGAAGGCTTGGTTTTTTCCTTGTTCGCATTGATGACCTCATCCAGTCCGGCATACAACTTTTCAGGATCATTTTTATAGAAGTTTGCCATATCCAGTGCAAGGTTGTTCATTGCTGTAACCTTGTATTTAGGATAATACTGGGCACGTGTTCTGTGAATTGTCAACAATGTATCAATCAATGCATTGCGATACGCAGCATTTGCGGCATTCTTGACAATCTGCTTTCTTATGAGAGAAGTTCCGTCGATGAGCATTGTCTGATTTGCCGTAGCAGGACAAAGTGAATAAGCCTTTCTCCAGTTAGGCAGAGCCGCATCATAATTCTTGCTCTTGTAATATTCTTTGTAGTATGACAAGTACTTGATACACTCAGCACTGTCCGCGCCATACTTTCCCTGGGCTGACATGGTGTGTCCGCCTAAAACCATCAAAACCGCCGAGAAGACGATAAATCCAATTTTTTTCATATCAGTAAATAATGTTTGTTTCGTTATTCGTATTTAGGTTTCTGGAACCATATATCGTGGATATTGAATCCTACGACAAGCATTGCATATCTCTCGCGTATCATATTGTTGTCCTTGGTACCCCTCTGACCAAGATCCACACCGATGGAAATACCATTGTACCAGCGGAATACAGGCAATGTCATACCGAAAGTCAGACCATAAGAATTCACGGTATGTCCGTTCAGCTTATAATAGTCCCTGTCATAGTATGCACCTACCCGGTAGGAGCACCTCCTCATATAATAGCGGATATCATTCCTGTTAGGTACAATCTCGAATCCGGCCTTGAAGGACTGTGAGAATGTAGTGGAGAAAGTGGATTCACCCTTGTTCGCAAAGCCTACAGCATTGTCAAGATTGGATTTGCTCCAGTCTGAACGGGTATAGTCGAACTCAAGTCTCCACTTGTCACCTCTGCGCAGGGCCACACCTATTCCATACTCGCTCGCAATCTTGGAAGCCCTGCCTCTGGAAAGCGTATCCGTATTGTATTTCAATGTATCGCTTTTGCTCGAGATAGTCGCATACTTGTAATCCGTGACATATCCCTTGAGTCTGGCAGAAGTCCTGTAAGTAGCTCCCACAGTGAGGAAAAGTCCAGGTGCAAGAGCCTGGTCGTACTGCACGCCGAATTTACCTCCGAAAGCATTGAGATTCAATATATAGCCACTGTAGATATCCCTATATGAAGACGAAGCGAAATCCATAGTGGTAGTCTTGTCAATGTTGCCGAAATAGTAAATCATCTGCGCTCCTACTGACAATTTGTTCCAGAATGTAGCTCCTGCACCGGCAAACACCTGGTAAATATCACCTTCTCCATAGGAACGGTAATTCATATTTCCGGTAGTCGCAAGTACCTTAGGGTCAGTTATATCGTGAGAAAAATCATATCCCACTGAACTGAAAGGCGTAATACCGGCCATAAACGCAGACTTGCGGTATATAGGCACGGTAAACACGAAGTCAGATATATTGAACAGGTTCTTAGCCGACTTCACATCGCCCTGACTGTACAGTCTGCCGTCTGCAGTAACTCCGAAATCCAACATGAAGGACAATGTATCCCTTGCCGCCACAGCAGCCGGATTCACGACATTTATGTGCCTGTTGTTTCTGGTAGCGATTCCTATACCGCCCATGCTTCTGGAATAAGCAGTACCCTGACGAGTCAAGTCTCCTACTCCGAATATGGAATAGGGAGAATATGAACTGTACGCTCCTTCCTGAGCTTTCACAACATTACAACTCAGAACAAGCGCAGCTCCGAACAAAATTTTTCTAATCAATTTCATTGACATACTCGTCAGCAATTAAAGCCAAACCTATCAAAACAAGGTTACAAATCACAAATATCGAGTTTTTCATCCTTTTTGCAAAATAATTCGCATCACCGCCCGTAAAAACGATGATATCAGATGAATTGCTTGACAAGTATCCTTCTATTTCAAACATTATGCCCGATATGATTCCGGACGTTATCGAGGTCGTGAAATCTGTGCCCAGAAGGGGAGTGTCATCAGGCGTGGAAACCAGAGGAAGAGCCCTTGAGTACCGGTTCAATGCCTTGAATCTTGTACGGCACCCAAGGGAAATATTGCCTCCACAGTAAGTACCGTCAGCATTGACCATATCCACTGTCAATGTCGTTCCGAAGTCAAACAAGGTAAAACTTTTGTTCTTGAAAAGATGACGTGCGGCCATTATGGAAGCCTCCCTGTCGGGGCTGAGCCATCCCGGAATGTTTTTGTCATTGACCAATTCATTGTCAGAGCCGTCCAGCACCACAAGTTTGCCGCAAAGTCCGGCATACAGTGCCTTGTCATTGCCCGAAATTTCATAAGCGGAAGCAATCACCATAACGGCAGGCTTTTCATTTTTCACAGATGAAACTATGAAATCACGGACCTTTTCTCCCTGATAACGGAAGGTCTTTCCTAAAACTGTCCCTTCAGTCCAGGCTGCCTTTACAGCCGTGTTACCTATTTCTACTACAAAATTGTTCATTCAACACCTTTTATCACAATAACTTGCCCAGCACTTCATAAGCCTTTTCCAGAGAGTCTATCTTCCTGGATATTATCCTGAGCTTGGAATTATTCTGTTTGAGTTCAAATATAGCACTATTGGTCGAAACCCTGTCAAGAATTCTTGAAAATACCGGCGATTTATAATAAGCCGACATAGGATTGGTTATGAAAAATGCTATCATTATCCCGTTCTTGATGATTATCTTCTCAAATCCGAGTTTTTCGCCGCGATGCCTGATTCTGACAATATCGAAAAGCCTTTCCAATTCTACAGGAAGTTTTCCGAACCTGTCTTCAAGCCGGGCCGCAATCTGAGCCAGACCACTGTCCTTGTCCACAGAATCCAATTCCTTGTAAACACGTATTTTTTCAGCCTGGATGTCTATATATCCGTCAGGAATCATTGCCACCTGGTCAGTCTCGATAGAGCAGTCCTCCACATAAGAATCACTCACATTCTTGGTGGATATTCCTGTCTCCATACCGAGTTCATCCATCGCTTCGGCAAGAATCTTCTGGTACGTCTCATAACCCATATCGGCAATAAAACCGCTCTGCTCTGCTCCAAGCAGGTTGCCGGCACCTCTGATATCCAAATCCTGCATCGCTATATTGAACCCGCTGCCGAGATCGGAGAATTCCTCTATTGCCCGAAGCCTTCTTCTCGAATCGTCGGACAATGTGGTCAGAGGCGGAACTATCAGATAGCAGAAGGCCTTCCGGTTGGACCTTCCCACCCTGCCACGCAACTGGTGAAGATCGCTGAGACCGAAATTCTGAGCCTGGTTTATTATAATGGTATTGGCATTCGGAATATCCAGACCGCTTTCAATGATGGTAGTGCTCAAAAGCATGTCATAATCGCCCTGGATGAACTCCATCATTTTGTTTTCCAGTTCCTTGGCCTCCATCTGACCATGAGCCATACATATCCTCATGTCCGGCACTATACGGTGCAGAATGTCATAGACTCCAGGCAATTCCTGCACCTTGTTGTGAAGGAAAAATATCTGTCCGCCACGGTCCAGTTCATAGTTGATTATATTACGGATTTCATTTTCATTGAAAAGTATAATCTCAGTCTGGACAGGAATCCTGTTCGGCGGGGGAGTGCTGATGATGGAAAGGTCGCGCGCCCCCAGTAGCGAGAACTGGAGCGTTCTCGGAATAGGAGTCGCTGTCAATGTCAATGTATCAACAGACAGTTTCATCTGCCTGAGCTTTTCCTTGGAACTTACTCCGAATTTCTGTTCCTCATCTATTATGAGCAGGCCCAAATCCTTGAACTCAAACGTATTTCCAAGAATCTTATGGGTTCCTATCAATATGTCGATCGAGCCGTTTTTAAGTCTTTCTTTTATGTCAGTTATTTCCTTTGCGGTACGTAAACGGCTGACATACTCCACATTGCAAGGAAAATTCTTCAGACGGGACTTGAAAGTATTGTAATGCTGAAAAGCGAGAATTGTCGTCGGGACCAACACTGCCACCTGCTTGCTGTCCGCAACCGCCTTGAACGCAGCCCGTACAGCAAGTTCGGTCTTTCCGAAGCCAACATCTCCACACACAAGCCTGTCCATAGGGCTCTTGTCCTCCATATCACGCTTTATGGCCTGAGTGGCAGTCTCCTGGTCAGGCGTATCCTCATACATGAAACTGGACTCAAGTTCTTCCTGCAGATAGGTATCAGCAGAGTAGGCAAAACCATTAGCAGCCTTTCTTCTGGCATACAGGCTGATGAGTTCCTTGGCAATATCCTTGACCTTGGCCTTGGCATTGTTCTTAAGCGTCTGCCAAGTCTTGGAACCGAGTTTATTGATCTTGGGCGGAATGGAATCCTTGGACTTGTATCTGGATATCTTATGAAGCGCATGCACGGACACGAAAACCACATCATTGTCCTTGTACATCAGTTTTACCACTTCATGGACACGCCCCTTGTCATCCGTCATTCTCACCAGACCGCCGAAAATGCCCACACCATGATCTATATGGACCACATAATCGCCTATATTGAACGCACTCAAATCATTGAGAGTCAGCTGCTCACTCTTCTCAACGCTTCTTCTGATGGTAACTCTGTGGAAGCGGTCGAAAATCTCATGATCAGTGTAACAGCAGATTTTGTTTTCATTGTCAATGAAACCTCTATGAATGTTCTTTCCGGCAATGAACTCCGGCATCACACCCTCATTCTGATACAGCACCGATTTCAGCCTATCCGCCTGAGACTCCTTTTCGGCAAATATGCACACCCTGTAACCTCTCTCCAGACGACTCCTTATATCTTCAGTAAGCAGTTCGAAGTTCTTGTTGAATACAGGTTGCGGGGCAATGTTGAACTTTATCGGATCTACATTGGTACAAGACAGGGGAGTGTCAATGTAAACTCTGCGGAATCTGCTTAAACCTTCGTAGAAACTTCTTTCCTTATATACATCGGAAGAATCCAGCCACACGACAGCATCTGACGGAAATATGTCTGATACCATTATGTCCGATGTCCCATTCTCATCATCCGCTATGATATCAGGGAAGATGTCAGCGCTGTCCTTCTCTTCTTTGGACAACTGGGTGTTGCAGTCAAATACATTGATTTTCTCTATTTCATTGCCGAAGAAAGAGATACGGTACGGATTATTGAATGAATATGAAAATATGTCTATTATTGAACCTCTGATGGCAAACTGTCCTGGCGCTGATACGAAATCCACCCGGCAGAAGTTATTGGAAGTCAATCTGTTCACTATCTCATCAAAGCTGATGGTCTGATCTTTTTTCAGTGTGAGCAATGCTCCGGAAATTCTGGTCTTGTCCGGAATCATTTCTTCCAATGCTTCAGGATAGGTCACTATATACAACAGTTCCGCATTGTCCTTATCGGCAAGGATGCTTCCTACCGCAGCAGTACGCTGCACGGCCAGAGAGGACTTGTAATTGCTTCTCTCCACATTCTTTCCGGAATCCGGCAGGAAGAATACATTGTCCCCTTCCACGAGATTGTACAAGTCAGCCGCACAATACTCCGCTGAATCCTTGTCAGGCAGGACAATGACCTGTAGTCCTGATTTACATATCTGAGAAATTACAAACCACCTTGCGGAAAGAAACAGCCCGCTGCAATACGTTTCTCTTCTTTCCGCCACACTTTTTTCGAGTACTTCCGAAGTTTCCGAACTTATTAACATTATGCTCATTTTTCGGTTGAAAACCTATTAAAAACCCTGTTGATACTAAATGAAAAGTATGTTTTTCTATTTACATGAATAATTTTATGCACGCTGCTGTCCAATAATCCAAATAAAACTTCCAACATTTTACCAAACGGTTACCATCAGGGATATCAACAATTTTAACACATCATAATATTCTGATGCACAGCCGCTTGCATAGCATTATCAACATATCAACAACTTTATAAAAAACATCAATATCAAAATAAATATATAAATTTGTATTATAAATGATGTTTCAAATGGCTGATGACTTTTCGCCGTATTCAACCGGGAATGACAAAGATAAGGATTTGGACGGAATTATCAGGCCTCACGAGCTGACAGACTTCACGGGGCAAGACAAGATTGTCACAAATCTGAAAATATTCATCAAGGCTGCCAAAATGAGAGGCGAGCCTCTGGATCATGTGCTTTTTCACGGACCTCCGGGCTTGGGAAAGACTACGCTTGCTAATATCGTGGCCAATGAATTGGGTGTGAATATAAAGATTACATCCGGACCTGTTCTGGACAAGCCTGGTGATCTGGCCGGCCTGCTTACTTCATTGGATGAAGGAGACGTTCTTTTCATTGACGAGATACACAGGCTATCGCCTGTGGTGGAGGAGTATCTCTATTCGGCAATGGAACAGTTTGTCATCGATATCCTTATAGACAAGGGGCCTGGAGCCAGGTCGGTAAGGCTTTCATTGAAGCCGTTCACGCTTGTCGGGGCTACTACGAGGAAAGGTCTCCTGACATCACCGCTCAGGGCACGCTTCGGAATTGATTGTCCTTTGGAGTATTACGAGTCGTCTGAGCTCGTGCGTATAGTAAAGAGGAACAGCGCTCTGCTGAATGTCCCGATCGATGACGATGCCGCGTTGGAGATAGCTATGCGAAGCCGCGGTACACCGCGTATTGCAAATGCTCTGCTGCGCCGCGTGAGGGACTTTGCGCAGGTAAAGGGAAACGGGCACATTGATCTGGAAATTGCGAAGTTTTCGCTCAATGCTCTTAACATTGACAAGCGCGGTCTGAACCAGATAGACAATAAGATTCTTTACAGCATCATCGCCAAGTTCAAGGGCGGGCCGGTCGGTGTGAGCACTATTGCCACATCGGTTGGCGAGGACCAGGGCTCTGTCGAGGAAGTTTATGAACCCTTCCTTATAAAAGAAGGCTTCATACAGCGCACTCCAAGGGGTAGAATAGCCACTGATCTGGCATATAAGCACCTCGGTATAGACAGAGAAACTGGTGATGAACCTGAGTATATTCAGAATACATTGTTCTGATGATTTGCAGGCTTTGCAGATGTTTCTTGGAAATATGTCTTATTTTTGCTCAAATTTGGTGAGATTCTAAGGTTATTCCGCCAAAAATCACTAAACTTGCAGAATAATTGTACAATATATTCATAATAACTATAAAATGGCCGATAAATTTATCTCAAAGATTCCTGACGGACCTTTGGCCGAAAAATGGACCAAAAGGAAATCAGAAATTAGACTTGTCAGTCCTAACAACAAGAGAAAACTCGAAATCATTGTAGTCGGCACCGGTCTTGGTGGAGCTTCTGCAGCTGCCACTCTCGGTGAACTCGGTTATAATGTTAAGGTTTTCTGCATCAGTGATTCTCCTCGCCGCGCGCACTCTATTGCGGCTCAGGGTGGTATCAATGCAGCCAAGAACTATCAGAACGACAATGACTCTGTCTATCGTCTCTTCTACGACACCATCAAAGGTGGTGACTACCGAAGCAGAGAAGCCAATGTCTATCGTCTCGCTGAAGTCAGCGCAGCCATCATTGACCAGTGCGTAGCTCAGGGTATTCCTTTCGCAAGGGAATACGGCGGATATCTTGCAAACCGTTCTTTCGGTGGTGTGCAGGTAAGCCGTACTTTCTATGCAAGGGGACAAACCGGTCAGCAGCTTCTTCTTGGCGCTTATGCTGCGCTCAACAGACAGATTGCAGCCGGGACAGTAAAGAGCTATCCTCGTCACGAGATGCTCGACCTTGTAGTTATAAATGGTGAAGCCAAGGGTATCATTGCAAGAAATCTTGTTACCGGTAAACTCGAGCGCTTCGGTGCTCATGCTGTGGTGATTGCTACCGGCGGTTACGGAAGAACCTACTTCCTTTCTACCAATGCGATGAACAGCAACGGTTCAGCTGCTATGCAGTGCTACCGTAAGGGTGCTTATTTTGCAAACCCTGCTTTCGCACAGATCCATCCAACCTGTATCCCTGTACACGGTGACCAGCAGTGCAAACTTACTCTTATGTCAGAGTCTTTGCGTAACGACGGCCGTATCTGGGTTCCTAAGAAGCTGGAAGACGTGATGAAACTCCGCAAACACGAAATCAAACCGTCCCAGATAGCTGAAGAGGATAGAGATTACTATCTCGAGCGTCGTTATCCTGCTTTCGGAAACCTCGTTCCTCGTGACGTTGCTTCACGTGCGGCAAAAGAAAGATGTGATGCAGGTTTCGGTGTCAATGAAACAGGCCTCGCAGTTTTCCTTGATTTCAAAGACGCTATCGAAAGACTTGGAAAACAGAGAGTTGCAGAGCGTTACGGTAACTTGTTCCAGATGTACGAGAAGATTACGGCTTCAAACCCATGGGAAGAGCCTATGATGATTTATCCTGCTATCCACTATACAATGGGTGGTATCTGGGTTGATTACGATCTTCAGACTACTATTCCAGGACTTTACGCTATCGGTGAGGCTAACTTCTCTGATCATGGCGGAAACCGTCTTGGTGCTTCTGCTCTTATGCAGGGTCTTGCTGACGGATACTTTATCCTTCCTGTTACAATCGGTGACTATCTTTCTCACAAGTTTGCTGAGCCTAAGACTGATACTTCAGCTCCAGAGTTCGAAGCAGCAGAGAAAGCAGTTCAGGCCCGCATTGACAGACTCTTCGCTGTCAAGGGAACTGAGCCTGTTGACGCTATTCACAAGAAGCTCGGCCACATCATGTGGGAGCATGTCGGAATGGCACGTACAGCAGAAGGCCTCAAAGAGGGTATTGCGCAGATCAAGGCTCTCCGTGAGGAATTCTGGAAGACTGTACGCGTAACTGGCGAGCAGTATGAGTTCAATCAGGAACTTGAGAAGGCTCTTCGTCTTGAGGACTTCTTCGACATCGGTGAGCTGATGGCTACTGATGCTCTCAATAGAAATGAGTCTTGCGGTGGTCATTTCCGTGAAGAAAGCCAGACACCGGAAGGTGAGGCCAAACGTGACGATGAAAACTATATGTATGTAGCTGCCTGGGAGTACAAGGGTGAAGGTCAGGCTCCTGAACTTCATAAAGAACCTCTCGTTTATGAGAATATTCACGTTGCTACCAGAAACTATAAAGACTAATTAGAGATGGATTTCAAGTTAAAAATATGGCGTCAGAAAAACGCCCAGTCAAAAGGTGAATTTAAATTATACTCTGTGACCGGAATCGAAGAGGATGCTTCATTCCTCGAGATGCTTGATATTCTTAACGAGCAGCTTGTACGTAAGGGTGAAGATCCTGTAGCTGTTGACAGAGGATGTCAGGGGGACGGTCCTGTTTCTTTTGACCATGATTGCCGTGAAGGTATTTGCGGCGCCTGCTCTCTTTATATTGACGGTAGAGCTCACGGTCCAGATGATCAGGTTACTACCTGTCAGTTGTTTATGCGTCATTTCAAGGATGGTGCTACCATTACAGTAGAGCCTTGGAGAAGTGCTGCCTTCCCTGTAATTAAGGACCTCGTTGTTGATAGAACTGCATTCGACAAGATTCTTCAGGCAGGCGGTTTCATTTCTGTAAGAACCGGTTCTGCACAGGATGGAAATGCTCTACTCATTCCTCATGACAAGGCTGAAAAGAGTATGGATGCTGCTGCTTGCGTCGGTTGCGGTGCTTGCGTCGCTACCTGTAAAAACGGCTCCGCAATGCTCTTTGTGGCTGCAAGAGTAAGTTCCCTCGCTCTTCTTCCTCAGGGTCGCCCAGAGGCTGCAAAAAGGGCTCGTGCGATGGTTGCAAAGATGGATGAACTCGGCTTCGGTAACTGTACCAATACCAGAGCTTGTGAAATGGAGTGCCCTAAGGGTATTTCTGTTGATCACATTGCCCGTCTCAACAGAGAGTTCCTCGCCGCTAAATTCAGCGAATAGTAAATTTTATCATAACTTTAAAGAGACCATCCTTCTTCAGGGTGGTCTCTTTTTTAGTCTGCTTTTAGTAATCAGTTGGCCGAGATTTGCGAAGTATTTTCGAGGATAGATTTCTTTTCGAAGAAGGAGTGTTCTGGACGTACACGACTGATGAGAAAAGGAATATAGACCGAAAAGACTCGCAAATATTACCAGAGGAAATTGTTGAACGGATACCGTCCTGCATGAATCTCAGCTACCATCTTGTATATGTCGTTCCTGAGTTTGTCAATGCCGATTTTCTCTTTGGCAGATATGAAGATGCAAGGGGTCTTTTCCTTTGCTATCCAGCTGTTTTTCAACTCTTCCAGGCTCCTGTTGTTCTTACCCTTCGGCTCAAGTGAAAACTCGTCATACTCTTCATACGTATATGCATCTACCTTATTGAAAATCACGTATATAGGTTTGTTGTCAGCCTTGATGTCCCTAAGTGTGTTTTCCACCACTTCCATCTGCTCCTCAAAACCCGGATGTGATATATCCACTACGTGAATAAGAATGTCCGCTTCCCTGACTTCATCAAGTGTACTCTTGAATGCTTCTATCAGCTGTGTAGGCAGTTTTCTTATAAAACCTACTGTATCACTGAGCAGGAATGGAACGTTTTCCAGTACTACTTTTCTGACCGTAGTGTCAAGCGTGGCAAACAGTTTGTTTTCTGCAAAAACGTCGCTTTTGGACAGCAGATTCATCAATGTACTCTTTCCTACATTAGTGTATCCTACCAGTGCCAAACGTACGAGCTGACCTCTGTTTCCGCGCTGTGTGGCCATCTGTTTGTCCACTTTTTTCAGTTGCTCTTTCAGCTTGGAAATTCTCTCCTTCACGATACGCCTGTCTATCTCGATTTGAGTTTCACCCATACCGCCTCGCGTACCCATACCACCTCTCTGTCTCTCAAGGTGTGTCCACATACCGGCCAATCTCGGCAGCATATAGTTGTATTTGGCCAGTTCGACTTGAGTCTTTGCATATGCAGTTTTTGCTCTTTGAGCGAAGATTTCAAGAATAAGGCTTGTACGGTCAATGACACTGCTTGTCTTTATTATTTTTTCAATGTTCCGCTGCTGGGTACCTGACAGTTCATCATCGAAAATGACATATTTTATGTCATTCTGCTCGCAGTAATCAGCTATTTCCTGGAGTTTTCCGCTTCTGATATATGTGGCATTGTCCGGTCTGTCAAGTCTCTGGACGAATTTCTTGTCCCTCGTCGCTCCTGCTGTCTCAGCAAGAAACTCGAGTTCATCAAGGTATTCCATTACCTTGCTTTCTTCGTCATTACTTGTGATAATACCTACGAAAACCGCTTTTTCTACGTTTTCTGTCATATTTTTCAAATTATTCACTTTCAAAAAATAAGGCCATCCTTAATATTAGGGACAGCCTTATTCTTATTATGTGTTGTTAGTTTTTATCTCAACTGGAATATAACAGGGAAGGTATATGTAACCTTGACTGCACGGTCTCTCTGCTTTCCCGGTTTCCATTTAGGAGAACTTGAAACGACTCTCACAGCTTCCTTGTCAAGTGAAGAATCGACTCCACGGAGTACTTTTACATTCGATACAGTACCGTCAGCATTTACAGTGAACTGCAGTGTTACTCTACCCTGTACACCGTTTTCCTTAGCGATTTCCGGATATACGAGCTTTGAGTTCACCCATTTTGAGAATTCATTTGCATCGCCACCGTTGAATGAAGGTTTTTCCTCTACCAACTGGAATGGAATGGCTTCTTCTTCCACTGTTTCCTCTTCCGGTGCACTTTCGATATAGTCCATAATCTCCACGCCTGAGTTTGCGTCATCCTCGAGGTTCTGGAACATATTGTCATCTACTTTGATATTATCATCGACAACATCAATCTGGTCTGACAAAATAGGAATCTTAGGTGCTGCCTCTGGTGGTGGAGGTGTCTCCTGAGTAATAGGAACCATATCCTCTACTTCGACATTCGCTACTTCAGTCTCGAGGGTTGCAACCTCTTTTTCGGTTGAAGACCAGTTAAATGCGAAGTAAATAGCAATCAAGGCAACCACAAAGCCTATCTCTGTGAAGAGAAGTCTCTTATTTTCAAGACTTGCCTTTTCTGATTTTTTAACTTCCATATCAATGTGTTTTTTTATTTTCCATTCGTGTCGTAAAGTTATAAATAATTCTTTTTCAAATCAAATTTTTTCTTTCTATTTCCTTTTCTTCGGCCCTTTTTAGTAGATTTGCGACAAATTTCAATAATATGGTTTCTTATTATTTTCAGGATGTGGATTTCAAGTTCAACCATCGGAGGTTGAACAATGCGTGGCTTAAGCTTGTTGCAGAGAGTGAAGTGAAGAAATTGGGTGCTGTGAACATCATATTCTGTTCCGATGCCTATATCCTTGATGTCAATATGAAGTATCTTCAGCATGATTATTTCACTGACATCATTACGTTCGACTATTGTGAGAAGAATATTCTTTCCGGAGATCTGTTCATCAGCGTGGACTCTGTCAGGGAAAATGCTTTTTTCTACAATACTGAATTCGAGGATGAACTCAACCGAGTCATTGTCCACGGACTTCTTCACCTTATCGGATATGATGACCATACAGAGGATGATCAGAAGATAATGAGGGAAAAAGAGAACTATTATCTCGATTTAAGAAATCATATCGAACATTAGTACTATGGTCAATGATTTTGATATAATCGTAGTAGGGGGAGGACATGCCGGATGTGAAGCGGCTATGGCTGCTGCCAATATGGGGTCATCTGTTCTGTTGATTACTTCTGATTTTACAGGTCTGGCAAAGATGTCGTGTAACCCTGCAATCGGAGGAATTGCCAAAGGTCAGATTGTTCGTGAAATAGATGCGCTTGGCGGTTACACAGGAATCGTCACAGATGCTTCCACTCTCCAGTTCAGGATGCTTAACAGGTCTAAAGGACCGGCAATGTGGAGTCCGAGGGCTCAATGTGATAAAATCAAATTTTCTTTATATTGGAGGAAAATTCTCGAAAGTAATTGTAAACTAACACTTTACATCGATTCTGCGACTTCTTTACTCTTCGAGAATGAAAAAATTGCAGGCGTTTGTACATCTACCGGGCTTATTTTTCACTCTCGCGCTGTGATTTTGACGACAGGAACCTTTCTCAATGGAAAAATTTTCATTGGAAGAAATTCTTTTCCCGGAGGCAGGATAGGGGAGTCTCCTTCGACAGGTCTTACCGAACAGCTCGTCTCTTACGGTGTTCAGACTGCCCGCATGAAAACAGGAACCCCACCGAGAATTGACATACGTTCAGTAGATCTCTCCAAATCTCTTTATCAATATGGAGATGCTGATCCGGAGAAGTTCTCGTATCTTCCGTTCTTGTCATCTGCCCAGAATGGCAATGAGCAAATGCCTTGTTTTATATACCATACTAATACTGTAGTACACGATATATTGAAATCCGGTTTTGGTGATTCTCCTCTCTTTACCGGTCTTATACATGGCAAAGGTCCGAGGTATTGTCCAAGCATAGAAGACAAGTTGCGTACTTTTTCCGACAAGGATTCTCATCAGCTTTTTCTCGAACCTGAGGGGCGTTCTACCAATGAATATTATCTCCAGGGTTTCTCGTCTTCGTTGCCGATTGATATTCAGTTGAAGGCTCTCAAGGCAATAGATGGTTTTGAGAATGTAAGAATATTCAGGCCGGCTTATGCTGTCGAGTATGACTATTTCGACCCGTTACAGTTGAAATCAACACTTGAATTAAAGTCTATTCCAGGTCTTTTCTTTGCGGGACAGATCAATGGCACTACCGGTTATGAGGAAGCGGCTGCTCAAGGTTTGATGGCCGGTATCAATGCCTCATTGCTTGTTCAGGACAAGAATCCGTTTATACTTAACAGGGATGAATCTTATATTGGTGTTCTCATAGATGATTTGATTACTAAAGGTGTTGACGAGCCTTATAGGATGTTCACTTCTCGTGCTGAGTATAGAATTCTACTCAGACAGGACAATGCTGATTTCAGACTCACTTCCAAGTCACATGAAATCGGCCTTGCTGATGAATTCAGATATTCTTATACTTCACGTAAATATGATAGGATTCAGCAGTTCGTGGATTTTTCTGATTCTAATAATATTACTGCGGTTCAGGCTAATGATTATCTTCAGTCAATAGGGGAGACACCTATCAAGGAAAGTAAACTTATTACCGATATTGTTTCTCGTCCGGATGTAAAGTATGCCTCTATTATTAAAAATGTTCCACGTGGAACAAAATTATTAAATGAATTGAATGGGGATATCGAGTTGATTCCTGATTCTACTCCATACTCATTTGGTGAAGTGCATTCAAATAAGTTTACCTCCTTATTTGATGCTTATCAGATATTGTCATTTAATCAGTCAATGCCTATTTCGGATGACACCTTAACTGATTATAGAACTAAGGTGTTTGAAAATTATTCTCGAGAGATATTGGACAATGCTGAGATTCTTCTGAAATATAGAGGTTATATAGTAAGGGAAAAACAGCTTGCTGATAAGATTTCTCATCTTGAAAGTCTGATTATTCCTGATGGATATGACTATGATAAAATTTCAGGACTTTCTATCGAGTGCAGACAGAAACTAAAGAGATATCTTCCTCGCACGATAGGTCAGGCTTCCAGAATTTCTGGCGTTTCGCCTTCTGATATTTCTATTCTTCTGATTCATTTCGGGAGGTAATACAACTTATTTGAGATGCTATTCTGTCCTTGCAAAATGACATGAAGTACTGAGAAATCAATTCATATTATAGGTATAAAGTAAAAGCGAATGTAAGTGTTCCACATAGAACATATACATTCGCTTTTCTAATTCTATCTGCTACGGATAGGGAAGTACTGCTACAGTCGTTTCAATGCTTCCCTGATGATAGTTTCTATTGAAGCTTGAGGTTCTGACTTCAGTATAGAAGGTAGAATATTACTGATATTGGCCTTGGTGAAACCGAGATTAAGAAGAGCTGTAGTAGCCTCGTCGATATTGTTGTTGCTTTCCTGAATGGTGAGATTTGCCTTATCGACTCCGCCGCCTTTGATGATTTTGTCCTTCAGATCGAGAATAAGGCGCTGAGCTGTTTTTAGTCCGATTCCCTTTATGCTTTTAATTTTGGCTACATCTTCTCCCATGATGGCATTTCTGATTTCTTCATCTGAAAGAGAAGAAAGCATCATCCTGGCAGATGCCACACCGACGCCGGAAACACTGATGAGAAGTTTGAACAGTTCTCTTTCGTCTTTGGTAGCGAATCCGTAAAACTGCTCGTCATCTTCTCTGATATAGTGATAGATGTAAATTTTAGCCTCCGAGCAGTCTTTCAGAATATCGTAAGTTTGCAAAGAAATCATAATGCTGTAGCCTATGCCGCAACATTCCACAATCACTTCAGTAGGGGATATTTCGGAAATATTTCCTTTGATGTAGTCGTACATATTAGAATCAATATTATTACTTTACTTGCAAATTTAGTAAATTTGCAGATTGAATTATACAATAACAGGCCGATTATGATTTCTGTAAATGAAATACGTCAGATGTTTCCGTTGCTTTCCCGTCAGATTTATGGAAAGCAATTGATTTATTTTGACAATGCCGCCACATCCCAGCGACCTCAGTCCGTATTGGATTTGTGGAATAGACTTTCCACTCAGTCCAATGCCAATATACATCGCGGAATACATAGACTGTCAGAAGAAGCAACTGCTGAATATGAGAATACTCGAGATTATGTCAGGCAGTTTCTCAATGCACAGCATCGCGAGGAAATAGTATTTACGTCAGGTACTACTGCTGCTATAAATCTCGTGGCATTTTCTTTCGGAGAGGCTTTTGTGGGAGAAGGGGATGAAGTCATAGTTTCTGAAGTGGAACATCATTCGGATATAGTTCCGTGGCAGATGATGTGCCAGAGAAAGAAAGCTGTGCTGAAGGTATTGAAGGTGGATGATTCTGGCCATCTGATGGTCGATTCATTGAACTCCCTGATAACAGAACGGACTAAAATTGTCGCTGTCACTCAGATTTCCAATGTGCTCGGAATTGTCAATCCCATTGACAGAATTGTAGAAATCTGTCATTCGAAAGGTGTTCCTGTGTTGATCGACGGGGCGCAGGGAATAGTTCATCATGGTATGGATGTCACTAAGACTGACTGCGATTTTTATGCGTTTTCAGGTCATAAAATCTATGCGGCGACAGGTGTCGGCGTCCTCTACGGCAAGAAGAAATGGCTCGACAAGATGCCACCGTACATGGGTGGCGGAGAGATGATATCCACTGTCAAATTCAGCGGTACGACTTATGCTCCGCTCCCTGAAAAGTTCGAGGCTGGAACCCAGAATTTTACAGGTGTTCCTACACTCAGACCTGCGATAGAGACGGCATTGATGATGAGGGATGAATCATTGACCAAGTACTGTGACGGGGTGAAGGAATACCTGATGGAAGAGTTGTTGAAGGATGAGAGGATTACATTGTACGGAGTACCATCATCAATGGAAGAGAAGATTCCTCTGTTTTCAATTTCAGTGAAAGGTGCGCATCACGAGGACTTGGCATTGATTCTCGACAAGATGGGAATTGCGGCGAGATCCGGACAGATGTGCGCTGAGCCTTGTATGGACAGGTTCGGGGTCACAGGCATGCTTAGACTTTCATTGGCCCCGTATAATACCATGGAAGAAGCTGAGTATTTCATAAAGTCTTTGGATAAGGCTGTAAAAATGCTACAATAGATTGATTATTAATATGTTATAATATATTATGCAAGAGAATAAATCATTGCAGGAGGCTGAAAATGAGGTGGTTGATACCTTCTCCATGTATGATGAGTGGCTGGACAAGTATGAATATCTCATTGACCTTGGGAAAAATCTCGAAGCCTATCCTGAAGAGTGTAAGACTGAAGATAAGCTTATAAAGGGTTGTCAGTCAAGGGTTTGGCTTGATTATAAGGTGCAGGATGGGAGGATTTATTTCAAGGCTGACAGCGATGCCATCATCACTAAAGGTATAATATCGCTTCTGATAAGCGTTTATTCAGGTAGAACTCCTGAGGAAATAGCTTCGTCAGATTTCGGTTTCATTGAGAAAATCGGACTTAAGGAAAATCTGTCGCCGACAAGGGCCAATGGACTTGCTTCAATGATAGCTACTATCAAGGCTGTAGCACTTGAAAACAAGTAGTCAGGCGAATACAAATAAGAATAATGAATATGGAAGATAATAAAAATGATATACTGACGGCGGAGGATGCCAAGGAGATAGCACCGTTCTATGCCGATGTCATCAAGGCATTGAAACAAGTATATGATCCTGAGATTCCGGTCAATGTCTATGACTTGGGACTCATATATGAACTTGTGATAAACAAGGCGCATGATGTGTTTGTAAAGATGACTTTCACTGCGCCTAACTGTCCTATGGCTGACGAGGTGCTCGCGGATGTGAAGGCTTCGGTAGAGGATGTTCCGGGCATCAAATCTTGCAGCATTGACCTGGTTTTCGAGCCTGCGTGGGACAAGAGCATGCTTTCTGAAGAGGCAAAAGTAGAGTTGGGACTGGATGATGACTAACGGATCCACAGAAGTCTATTTGGGATTAGGCTCCAATCAGGGCGACAGAAACCTGTATATCGAAAAGGCATTGTCAATGCTGGATTCCACGCCTGGAGTACGGGTGGAGGAGGAATCGTCCGTCATTGAAACTGAGCCTTGGGGATTCGAGTCCGAAAACTGCTTCTTGAATTGCGCTGTAAGGGTCAATGTGGACAGTACAGTGAGCCCTGAGTCGTTATTGGAAACGTGTAAGGAGATAGAGACGGAATTGGGCCGGAATGAGGTTATGGAATACCGGGAGGACGGCAGCCGGGTGTATCATTCCAGAAACATTGACATTGACATACTTCTGTACGGCGACAGGCGGATTTCGTCCGAAAGGCTGACTGTTCCTCATCCGCTGATGGCAGAAAGGGATTTTGTTATGGTGCCTCTGAGGCAGATTGCGACTGACGGGATAGAAAACGCTTTCCCTGAAATATTCCGCCCTGCTTTGAAAACAAGTGCCAAATGACTACATTTGTGGATTGCAAAGAAAATAATTAAACTAATATAACTGTTATGACACAGGAAGAACTTTTTAAGGTCCTGGTTGCGCACTGCAAGGAATATGGTTTCATTTTTCCTTCAAGCGAAATCTATGATGGACTTGCAGCCGTTTATGACTACGGCCAGATGGGTGTTGAGCTGAAGAACAACATCAAGAGATATTGGTGGGAGTCTATGACCCGTCTTCATGAGAATGTGGTGGGCATTGATTCTTGTATTTTTATGCACCCTAAGACATGGGTGGCTTCAGGACACGTTGCTGCATTCAATGACCCTCTTATCGACAATAAGGATTCGAAGAAAAGATACCGTGCAGATAATCTTATCGAGGATTATCTCGGCAAGATAGAGGAGAAGATCGAGAAAGAGGTAGCAAAAGGACGTAAGAAATTCGGTGAAAACTTCGATGAGGCCAAATTCCGTGAGACCAATCCTAATATCCTCCGTGAAAAGGCCAAATATGAGCAGGTTCACAACAGATATGTAGCTGCTGAGAAGGCCAATGATCTGAACGAGTACAAGCAGATTATTCTGGATTGCGGTATCGTTTGTCCTATTTCAGGTACAGCGAACTGGACAGATGTGCGTCAGTTCAATCTTATGTTCAGCACCCAGATCAGCAATACCGGCAATGCTGATGACAAGATTTATCTTCGTCCTGAAACAGCACAGGGTATATTCATAGAGTATCTCAACGTGCAGAAGACCGGCCGTATGAAGATTCCTTTCGGTATCGCTCAGATAGGCAAGGCTTTCAGAAACGAGATTGTGGCCCGTCAGTTCATCTTCCGCATGAGGGAGTTCGAGCAGATGGAAATGGAGTTCTTCTGCAAGCCTGGAACAGAGATGGAATTCTTCGAGTATTGGAAGAAAACCCGTATGAACTGGCACGTGAATCTCGGTATGGGCGCAGAGAATTACAGGTTCCACGACCACGAGAAGCTTGCTCATTATGCCAATGCCGCAACTGATATCGAGTTCAATTTCCCATTCGGTTTCAAGGAACTCGAGGGTATCCATTCAAGAACTGATTTCGACCTCGGCAACCACGCTAAACTCTCAGGAAAGAAGATTCAGTACTACGATCCGGAGACAGGCGAAAGCTATACTCCGTATTGCGTAGAGACATCTATCGGTGTGGACCGTATGTTCCTGTCTGTTTTGGCTCATTCATACACAGTAGAAGAACTCGAGGGCGGCGAATCCAGAGTTGTGCTCCGTATTCCTGCACCGCTCGCTCCTATCAAGGTTGCTGTGCTTCCATTGCTCAAGAAAGACGGCCTTCCTGAACTCGCTCAGAAAGTCGTTGATGAGATCAAATATGATTTCAATTACCAGTATGACGAGAAGGACAGCATCGGCAAGAGATACCGTCGTCAGGACGCTATCGGAACTCCGTTCTGCGTGACTGTGGACCATGATTCTCTCAATGACAACTGCGTCACAGTACGTGACCGTGATACGATGGAACAGGTCAGAGTACCTATTTCAGAACTTCGCGCAATGATAGACAAGAAGGTGAATATGTCCAACCTCCTCAGAGGATTGGCATAGCGGCAGACCTTATCACAATAAAACCAGGCATCAGAACTATGTTTCCGGTGCCTGGTTCTTTTTTTTGATTATCGGACTATTCTTCTCCCGTCAATTCAGCCATACGCAGCAGAATGGTTATGGAAGCGTTGGAACAATTTATCCAGTAAGACCGCTTCTTGTTGCGCTCAGGATCTCTTAAATCGAAAGTAGTAGGAATCTGTCCGTTCGTAATGTTCTGAACCACAGTGAGATTATCGATGAGAGCCTTGGCCTTCGCAAAAGCCAGTTCGTCTCCGGTAGCCTCATACAAGTCGAGATAAGCATTGGCCACGTTGCACGTGCTGTTGTCCACCGGGACCTGATAACGGTGCTGCTCATAAACGCAAGGAGTAGCGATAGGCCGCACGCCGTTCTTGTTAGGCAGGGCATTCCAATGCACGAACTGGTCCTCACTAAGACGGATAAGGTCGCGGGAATCCTCTATTTCCTCAGAAGTCGGATGCCCGTTCAGAATATACGACGCGTATGGAGCAGCCGTGCAGTTCGTAAGATTCTGATACGGCTTCAAACCCTCTACAGTGACATCTTCGAACTGTCCGGTAAGGTCGAAAGTCTCCAGTGCTACCTCTTTCATCCATTTTGCGGCCCGGTCGCTCATGTCAGCATACTTCGTAATGCCATATTCGCGCTCCAGACGACGCGTATAGTTGAGAATCGGGTGCAACATAGCCTTGGCTCCGTTCACGGGCTCTCCGGTCTCGAAAAACGCCTTTATAGGGAAGGAACCGTCCTCGTTCTGAATCTTGGCGAACGTATCAGCGATTTTCAACGCCCTGTCATAATAAAGTGAATCACCGGTGACATCGAAAAGGTCGAGGAAAGCGTTTCCGGAATAACAAGCATCCATGGTCATGGTTCTGCCCACATTCCAGTCCTTCTTGGAAGCTACCTTGTCCCCGTAATATGTAGGAGGAAAAAACTCCAGTCTGTCGCCTTCGGGACGGCTCTGTTCCATGAGGAACTGCGCCGCATTCTTCGCTATCAGCAGAGCGTCTTCTTTCAATGCCGGTACATATTTCGCGATTTTGGCTTCGACGCGGATGAGACCGCCGATGACTTTGTTCGCATAGGTGAAATGCGAGTAAAGGTCCAGGTCTGGTGTCAATGTCTCTTTGAATTTCTGTACACCGGGTGTTTTGTGGATATAAAGGGCAGCCATTAGAGCAGCCTCCTTATACGGTCTCACATTAGAATTATATGGCCCTTCGAAAGGAAAATCCCTAAGGAAACTGCGCTGATACACAGTGTCTTTCACATTGTCATTGTCATCGAGTGCAAGCACGGTCAGCTTGACCTTGGAAGGTGGGATGGAAGCCCAAATAGGGGAGAGGTCAGTAGTAGGATCTGATGAAGTGAAAGACCATTCACCGGGACCTTCTTCAGCATTGACCTTAAACCTATAGGCGACAGCTCCTTCTGAGGGTTTTATATCGAAAGTCGGGGCATAGGTGAACTTCTTGCAGAACTCATTCCAGCAAGGGTTGCGGCCCTCAGAAGCGGGTCTGATAGGGGTCAGGTACTCTTTGGTCGCTTCCGCGTTCAACTTTTCGGCCTGGTCTTGTGTCGAATTGCAACAGGACCATCCGAAAGCGCATAATATCGCAGTTGCGACAATCAGTGTCTTTTCAGTCATTTGTTATTCTTTGGTTACTGTTTCAAATTTAATACTAATTATCTGAACTTCGGTTTATTTCTGGAGATACCCTCTTCTTCTTCGACGAACTCCAAGACCATCCCTGAACAATCTATTGATAGATGATAAATATCCCGATACTTCCTGACATTCTTGCTCAAATGATTTATTTCGAAAGAATCAGTACGAAAAAATAAGGGCTCCCCTGCAGTTATCACAACTATGGGGAGCCCAGAATAATACTTTATTTATAATAGCATTCATCTATGCTAAAAGACTATGGGTATTGTCTAAATAATTATCTGTCAGTCTATGTATCCTAAAGTTTTCATCTTTTCGTAGACCAAATGCGCCATAACGTTGTATCCCTTATCATTAGGGTGAACATTATTGTCGTAATTACCCCACCAAGATGCCGGCCACTCGAATACAGCGACATTGGCCCGATCCTTAGCATTGAGCTTTTCCTTCGCCTCGTCAGTTTCCGTGACACTAAAATCGCGGGTACCAACCTTTTTAGATAAGTTCAATGCCTTCTCATAGTAAACCTGTTTCTCTACTTCCGTGGCAGTATCAGTATTAGTGAATTTGACATCAGCATTGAACCCGGACGGCACCGGAACATGATTCTTGTCGATATCCAGTCCAAGTAGCTTGTAATCAAGCATGTGCTCCTTTCCGAAAGCCTGCTCCATGATTTCCGCATACTCTTTAGTCCACATAATCCACTTATCGACATACCTGTTGGTATGGAATCCACAAATGATATAATCCTCCTTAGCCGGACCAGTCATGAAATCGCGCATTCTCTTGTGTATATTCACAACCGCTTCATAATCAGATGCTTTAAAGCTGTTGTTAGTTCCAGTATAGATGCACAACACATCAGCATCACGAAGATGAGTAGCCTGATAAGTCTTCACGCGTGATTTGCCCGCCTTTATCTCTGTAGCCTGGTCTGTCGGGTGCACTCTCTTTAAATAGAATGGGGGAATAGGAATAGAATGTCCATTATTATCATACTCATAAGAACAACTTAACTCACACTCGATTCCGACAGCATCTTCATCAGTATACACGGTTATCGGATTAATCTTAAAATGATCATTGAACCAATATTTGCTAAACACATTGTACATACCCTTGACCCCAGCGAGATTCTCAAGCGCAGAAATCTTACCGCACTCCACCTCAGTTCCGTCTGCCGGCAATGTAAATGACTCCTCGAAAGTAAGATCTACGCATCCCACGGCAGCAGCGACATTCAAGTCCCCAGCGCCAGGAATACCATTCATATAAACAACCCAGTCCTCGCCGAGAAGTCCCTGCAAATAATCTTGCAAATATTTACATGCGATGCTGTCCCCGAAATAAGAAAGCACCTTTTTCCTCTTCTCTCCAGTACCTGAAATTGTAACCGCAGGAAGAACAGTGACTTCGCCAGCCTTAAGCGACACCGCCGCCCCAGCTTTTTTCGTGAAAGTGTAATGAGTAGTCTTAACTGTCAATGTCAAGTCGCTGACATCAGTAAATGAATTCGCAACGAATTGGAATACATGGTTTCCGCCTACCAACGCCTGCGGATCTCTATACTCCACCGTCACATTCTTATAACTCTTGTTCGCATCGAACTTCGGTGCAACGCCAGTATTCGCGAGGTCGAAAGTATAGGCACCACTCAGCACCGTACTCTCAGAAGACAACGTAACCGACAAAATCTTCTCATCCTTAAGCGCCTCATCCGTAGAATTGACATTGACCTCAACGATTCCGAATAGGTGGTGCGTGAAAGCTAACTTCATGTCAGTCGGCATGTTACGCTCGTCATACGGGTTCGCGACGGCGTCCGTATACATAAAATCCGAAGTCCCGTCGAAAGGCATATACTGGATATTCGCGATCTCGTTGCTGACCATATAGCCGTCGCCGGAAGTGGACGAATACGGATAGTACGCGAGATAATTCACCGATGCCGCGCTCGGTTTGCCCGCGACCAGCTCGCCCGAAAACTTTCCATCCGCGAACGCGAGTTTGCAGTTCGCCTGCCGGTCCGCCACGTAAAGTCCGATTTTGTCGCCCTTTGTCCAAGTCAATGAATATGTCCCGTCGCTATTTTCGCCCAGGTTTGTTTTTGTCAATGCCGTTTCAGCGGTGATGCTGAACTTGAATGTGTTGTTGTTCTCCGTCGGCATTATTTCCGTCTTGCCGCACGCTATCACTAACGGGGCGCAGAGCAAAAGTAATTTCTTCATGTTCTGTGAAAGAATAAAACAGATAGGCTGAGTTGTAATGCTCAGTCTATCTGATAATTATAGTTTTTTATCGCCTAATTATTTCCAAGAAAAATCAGGTTTGGAAGAGTTGAGGTTGCTGATAGCGGGAGCCTGGCTCTTTGTGGCGGCTGGTTTTACTTTGAATGTCCAGCGTGCTTCATCAGCAACTTTTGCCCATTTTTCGTCTGATTTGAATTTTGAGACCATATCGTCTGAAGCACACCAAATCTCGCCGCCCTTTGGGCCTAATGATAAAGTTGCATTAACATTGATTGTAGGAACATGATTGAGAGCACTAAAATCAATCACTTTAAGTTTCTTTGTTCCGAAGACATAACCCCCAACAATTGACTCGAAACTATTTGTGACAACTATCTTCGTGATGTTCTTGTTGCAGTGAAATGCAGCCTGACAAATATATAAAACATCGCTTGGAAGGGTATAGATATAATCTTCTCCGTCCTTTGTAAGTGCTGTAGTGTTCGCAACAGGAATATATTGAAGCGATTTTACTATTTTATTTGTTTTTTTATCGTTATACCTACGATAAAGAACTCCTTTATCTGCATAGAGGTTCGTGTTGTTTTCATCTACCGTTATATTTTCCAGATTGGCGTCGCTATCGTTCTGCAACCAATAAATGTCTTGAACATTCTTGGTAAGATTGATGGTTTTAATTGACGGAACGCCATTGAGGAACATGTCCGGAAGGCTAAACATGGCCTCATCGAGGATAATTTCGCTCAATTTTGTACATCCTTTGAATGGCGCAGCACCATCTCCGTTTCCTTCTGCACTACCCTTAGTAATGTTCAATGGAAGTGAGATACTCTGAAGCTTGTTATTATTCCTGAATGTGTTAGGCCAAACGTTAGAGGTGTAGGAAGCCTTTGAGAGATCAAGTTTTACGCCAGCTTCAGAACCATATTTTTCTATGTAATCAGAAATAGCCACAAGATCAGTCTCTGCAAGTGTAATCTTTCCGATTACTTCATTTGGCTTAATTGTCAATGATGTGAAGTTTTCAGTACCTTCTACAGGAGAAGAAAGATTTGGCGCCGAAATCGCTTCATCATTAAAGAAATAAACATTCTGAGGAGCAAGTTTTACCTCAAACGCTGGCATGTTATATACGACACCTCTATGTACTTTAAGTGTCTTAGTCTTCTTCGTTATAGTGCCTCGGTCCGTTTGAATCTCGAACGTGAAAATCACATTGTTGACCTTGTCATTCTTTCCTGTAGGTACTGGGTTGAATACAATATTGAATTCAACCTCTTTAGATGAAAGCGCTACACCTGGAACGGAGTAATTAATCACTTTATTTTGATTATACCCGCCTTCCATATATGCATTCCAATGGTTTATAGTAGTGCTACCCTCGCTTTTATTGAAATATGATCGTCCGCAAATTGAAGGCATCTCGTCAGGTTTTTCTGGAGTCGCAGTAACTTTTATTCCAGTAACTTTAGTGCCTTCATAGTCTTTTCCCGTCGCGGTCATCTTGAGTTTCAATACGCTGCTATAGTGTTTAAATGTCATATTCTCTTTAGAGTCAGACTCTGCATACATTACAGCATACTTGGTATTGAATCCATTTTCAACATAAACCTGGTCTATTGGAATTGTGTAACAAATGTTTATTGCCTTTTCGCGGGTGACACCAGATGTTGCCTCGCGTGGGTATATGGCCAGATACTTAGCTCCATCCACATCCGGTGTTCCGTTTTCAGTAGAGAAGGTACCAACTTTGCTTTCGCCTTCTCCGTCGAGAGTGTATTCGAATGATGTATAGCTGTTGCCGACCTTATATCCCCAATCGTTAACATCCGGAGAAGCCGTAACAACACCGATCTTATCACCCTTAGCCCAAACAAAATCAAGGCTCTTGCCGTCCTTAGATGGTGTGGCAATGGTTTTCGTATCTGCATTGTCCTCTACATAAGCCTGAATCTTGTCGGCTTTGCCTGTAACAACAGGACTTTCATTAGATTTTTGGCATCCGCAAACTACCAAGAGAGCGGCTGCAATCAAATATTTCTTCTTCATGGCCTGTCTGATTTTAAGAATCCCACTCATCTACATCTTGGATGCTCATGCTTTGAGTCTCAGCTCCCGACGCAAAGCAGTTTTGTGTCTCGACACCGAAAACCTGTACCTTTGGTGCCTCATAAGTTAACTTTTTCATTTCCATTGTTTATTAAAATTTGTTTTGTTTGTTCTTTTTCCAATGCTATGGTATCGTGGGCATGAGATGAGCTGTTTTTCAGCAATTTCAGACGTCCGTTTTTTGGACGTATTGGAGGGACTAAACAACACTTTGTTGAGGAACTGGAGGAACTTGATGTTTGATCATTTCGTTAAAAACAGCCGTCACTTCGGCATTGGCATAAACAAACCTCATCATCGTGGCGCGGGCTACGTGGAACTCGCGGCTGATGCGGGAGATGGATTTGCCTTCGCGCATGAGAGTCAGGATTTTATCCTTATTGGTGAGGAGAATCTTAATCTTCGGGCATTGACCCGGACGCCTTCCGAGTTGGACGCCGGCGGCTTTTCTGACGGCGAGGGCCTCCTTGGTGCGCATGGAGATTAGACGGCGCTCGATGTCGGCGGTGAGACCGAATGCGAAGCAAAGTACTTGACTATTAATGGAATCATCGAAAGAATAGCCTTCTTTTATGGAATAGAGCTTTACGCCGGATTTCAGACAATGCCCCATTATTTCCATGATTTCGACCAATGTTCTGCTCAGTCTGGATATTTCTGTAACGATTATGATGTCTCCTGTTTTCGTTTTTTTGAGCAGTCTGCCCAATTTTCGGGCTTCTTTTGCGACCTTTCCGCTGATGGTCTCCGTGACCCATTTGTCGATAGTTAAGCCTTTAATGTCTACGAAGTTAAGTATCTCTTCTTTCTGGTTAATGACGAACTGTTTGTCCGTGCTGATTCTAATGTACGCGTAAATCATATTTTTGTGATTATTTCTTTGAATATTAGAAATATATATATAATTTCGCGCCGCTTTTCATACGGACGTCTAATAATACAGCATAGACGGAGAGTCCGGAATCTTGGATTATGTAAAAAAATCAGAATATTTTTTGAATAAGGAAATTATCTGAACTTCGGTTCTTTTTTTTGTGTGCACAGTGTATTTTTGAAAAGTGCATATTTTGGCTTGTAATTATATTGGAAAAGTGCAGAAAAACATATATTTTTGCTATGGAAAAATGTAATAGCTATGCTGAAGAGAAAGATTACAACTGTTATTGAGCATTTTTATGAGGTAAATAAGGGTGCTCTTTTGTTGGCTGGAGCACGTCAAATCGGGAAAACATATTCGATACGAAAGTTTGCGGAGAAGCACTTCGAGAGTTTTATAGAAATCAATTTTGTGGAAACTCCGGAAGCTGTCGATATATTTTCCAATGCCAAGAGCAGTTTAGACATTCTCCTGCGTTTGTCTGCTTTTACTGACAAACCGTTGCTTCCGGGAAAGACGCTCATTTTCTTCGATGAGGTCCAAAAGTGTCCGGAGATAGTTACCGCTATTAAATTCCTTGTGGATGATGGCAGATACAGGTATATAATGAGCGGTTCTCTTCTTGGTGTCGAACTGCAGAATTTAAGGTCTGTACCTGTGGGGTATATGTCTGTCAGAGACATGTATCCTTTGGATTTGGAGGAGTTTATGTGGGCTGTCGGTGTTAAGGAAGATGTGATTGCCAGTCTGAAAGACTCCTTTGACAACAACAATCCAGTAGATGAATTTATCCATAAGAAAATGATGGAGGTGTTCAGGCTGTATCTGATAGTAGGAGGAATGCCCGCCGCTGTCATGTCTTATAAGTCGAATAATAACCTGCAAGACGTTATGGATAGCCAGAGAGAAATTATCAGACTATATAAGGAGGACATCTCACAGTATGCTTCGAAACAACAGCTGAAAATAAAAGAAATCTTCGATCTTATCCCAACTGAACTTAATTCCAAAAGTAAGCGTTTCTTCATCAAGAGCCTTAACGAAAAAGCTCGAGCGGAGATGTATAAAGATGAATTTCTTTGGTTGAAAGATGCTGGTGTTGCCATTCCGGTATATAACATCGAAGAACCTAAAAGCCCTTTGAAATTAGCATCTTCACGAAATCTCTTTAAACTGTTCTCTAACGATGTAGGGCTCTTGGCTTGTCAGTATTCAGATGGAATACAACTCAGAATATTGACAGGGGATGACGCCATAAATTTCGGTGTAATATACGAAAATGTAGTTGCGGAAGAACTCTTGGCGCATGGCTTCGAAAACCTGTTTTATTACAATAGCAAGAAAATGGGTGAAGTGGACTTTGTTACGGAATATAACGGAAACGTATTCCCGATAGAAGTGAAATCAGGCAAAGATTACGTCAGGCACAAAGCTCTCAATAACATTCTCGAATGTAAAGAATACACTATTCCGGAGGCTTTAGTGTTATGCAATGATAACCTTAGCATCAAAAGTTCCATAAAATATCTCCCTATCTATATGATAATGTTCATCTATAGAGAGAAACCCGCCAATGTCCAATTCTCATTAGACCTCAGCGGGTTAAGTTAGATCGGGTAAGGGAAACCGGCATCAGCATGACGGCTGAAGCCAGGACAATAAAGTTAATATTTTTCATTTTATAGTTCGTCAGTATAAGATATCATTGTTCCAGCCTTGGGCGTGAACGGGAAGTTCCACGCCTTCGTGAGTTACGAGAACGGTACCAACTTCAGGCTGGGCGAGGTGCCCGATGATGGAGAATGTCTGGAAATCATGTCGGAATGTCTCGTACGCTGACATCGGAATCACGAACATGAGTCTGTAGTCGTCACCTCCTTTCAGCGCGGCAGATACCGGGTCAATGTTGAGCTTCTTTCCGGCTTCGAATGAGTTTCCCTCGAACGGAATCTTGTCGGTGTAAAGTTTCACTCCGAGACCGCTGTCCCGATTGAGCCTCCTTGCCGCATCAGCGAGACCGCGATTCACCAGATAACCATAAGGAGGAATTATACCGGAATCTCCGAGCTGACTTACAATGTCAGGATCTATCTCCGGTTTCAGATAAGAAGCGACGAGCATCTTGTATTTCTCAAGGTCCGGCTGTCCGGTCAGTTCTCCTGCCTTCTCGAATTTTTTCTTTTCCTGCTCCAGCAGACTCATCCCCAAAAATGACGCTCCGACATTGCCAGAAATACATATAAGGTCCTTGCTGCTCGCGGATTTTCGATTCTCAGCGACTTCAGGAGAAGTGATACCGCTTATAACTATACTGATAGACAGTCCATTACGTGATGGAACGAGGTCCAGGTCGGCTCTCTTGATATGGTGCTCTTCAGCAGCAGTGCAGATGCCGTTCCACAATTCGCTCACTTGCGGCAGGTCCAGCTTCGCCGAAATGCCGAGTCTGACGGAAATTGACTGAGGTCTGGCAAGTGATGCATAAATCTCTCCTACTGTGCCGATGACGCTCTTGTATCCAAGATGTTTCAATGGAAAATAAGTCAGGTCGAAGTCAATGCCTTCAAGCCAAAGTTTGGAAGCGGTCCTGATTACTCCGCCTTTTTCCCCGCAGAGGTATGAAGTGCCGTCCGCCTGCTTGAAAGGCGACTCCTCGAACAGAAGTTTGATAGCCTCGATTTTCCCTATATCGCTGAAATTCTTTTTCTCCATTGACAATAAACAATTAAATTACACCATCAAAGGTGCAAAAGTAATATTTTATTTCTAAATTCGCGGCCTTGAAGAGTAAACCTGTAAATGAGATCCCTTGACATTGAAGCATTTTAAGGAAATATTCGATGCATTTTATCCAAAGGTCTATGGCTATGCCCTCAAGACCGGTGGACAGGAATGGCTTGCAGAAGAGATTGCCCACAATGTTTTCTGCAAGTTGTGGATGCATCGTGACAGCTTGTCGCTCAAAGGAAAGAACGATAAGGAGGCAATGTCCGTCATTTCAAGTTATCTCTTCGTGGTTACCCACAATGAGGTCAATAATTATTTCAGGGAATGTAAGCAAATAGAGCAGTTGAGAGAGAACTTCGCCGTGCAACTCTGCTGTGAATCCCGCATTGAACAGACCATTGACGCGAAAACTGCACTTGGAATCATTGACAGGGTCGTGGAGGGTATGCCTGTAGTGCGCAAAGAGGTGTTCACCCTCAGCAGGTATCATAATATGACCAATGAATCCATAGCCAAGCGCCTGAAAATCAGCAAGAGAACTGTCGAAAAACACATTAGTCTCGCATTAGGACAGTTGAGACTTGAACTTGCCGCATATCAGGTATAGTGAGCTTCTGTAAAAAAAAATCAAAAATTTTTCATTTTCCGTTACGTGTGATATCCGGCATCTGCGTCTTAAGTATGTATTAAGGATTACTGAGTACGTATGAAAGAGGAAATAGACATAACGGAAGCCCGTGAAATCTGGAACAGCCCAGCCCCGCAGATGGACAAGGCCCAGATAAATCGTGCGTATGAATCCATAAACGGATATATCCTGAGGTCTAAAATATCCAAAGGAATCAAGGCTTGTATCGGTGGAGTGGCCGCAGCTTGTCTGGTCATCGCGGGCGTATTTATCGGCAGAATCGAAAAACCGGAAATGGTCGCTGAAGAATATGTTCCTGAGTATGTGGAGTATATGGCAGGAAACGGCGATATCAAGGAAGTTCTCCTTGCCGATGGAACACATGTGTATCTCAATGCCCAGTCCCGTTTGAATTGCGAAAAGAGCCTCACTGGTGCTACAAGAGACGTTTTCCTGTGCGGCGAAGCATTCTTTGAAGTAGCCAAGGATACGCTCCATCCGTTCATAGTGCATGCTGCCGGAACGCAGATCAAGGTAACCGGCACCAAGTTCAATGTCAGGGCTTTTCCTGATGAAGACAACAGCACCACGACATTGGTCGAAGGCGGTGTGGAAGTCAGGATTCCGGGCCAGACTAATCCTATAACATTGGTTCCGGGAACGGCTTTGTCCGTGAGCAACAAGAATTTAAGCGCCTCGCTCTTCGAGGTGGATGCGGTCAATGCGACCGGATGGTATAAGGGAGAGTTCAATGCTTATCACATGACTCTCGAACAGATTTGTCATAACCTTGAACGCCGTTTTGGTGTGAAGATATTCATTGCAAACCAGAGTGTAGCGTCCAAATTATTCTATGCATCATTCGTAAACAACGAAGATGTGGAAGGAATACTGAAATCATTGAATGTAAATAAGGATTTCCGTGTAAAGAAACAAGAGGGAAACTTATATACAATTTACTGATAGTTACTACTTTATAAATATTCACTATGCTAAAAACCACAAAATGCTTTGCGGGTATGGCTCTGCGTTGTCTAGCTGTCCTGCTGAGTTTCCTGATGGCCGGCAGTGTAATGGCTTCTGCCCAGCAGAAGAACATCTCACTGAAAGTGTCCAATGTCTCCGTTGAGTCGGCATTGAACACAGTCAAGAGCCAATACGGAATCTCTATCGTCACTCAGATTGAAGGACTTGATCTTTCGTCCAAGGTGAATGTTGACATCAAGAATGCTTCTGTCAGTGAAGCACTTAAGGAAATTTTCAAGCCCCAGCAGATTGACGTCAAAATCGATGGCAATGTAGCAATGATTTCAGCAGCTGCCGCCAAAAATTTCACTGTGAAAGGTATTGTCACTGATTCTGCCGGAGAACCGGTTCCTGGTGCCATGATTCTCGTAATGGGCACGAAAGAAGGTGTGACTACGGATATTGATGGCGCATATTCCCTCACATTGACCAAACCTGCCACGCTTAAATGCTCTTGTCTCGGTTTCGTGGACCAGGAGACCAAGGTCAGCAAAGAAAGCAATGTCAATTTCACATTGACGACATCCTCAGAATTCCTCGAGGAAGTAGTCGTAGTCGGTTATGGTTCACTCCGTCGCTCGCTCGTTTCCAGTGCCATCAGCAAGATGTCGGTGGATGACAACAAACTTCGTAACGTGGACAGCCCTGCGGCCCTGCTCAGCGGACGTATCGCCGGTGTATCCGTCAGTGGCGGATCCGGCAACCTCGGTTCAGGCGAACGTATGGTCATTCGAGGAATATCTTCACTCAGTGCAGGTAACGAACCTCTCTATGTAATCGATGGCGTACCTATAACGAATCAGAACGCAAACCTTACCAACCTCGGTGAGGATATGAGTTCATTGGCCGTCCTCAATATCAGCGATATAGAATCTATAGATGTACTCAAGGACGCAGCCTCGGCAGCAATCTACGGTTCCCGCGCCAGCAATGGTGTCATTCTCATTACCACCAAATCCGGTGCGGCGGGAAAGTCCACAGCCCGTGTCAATGTCAGCACGAGTGTTTCGCAATTCCCTAACATCCACAAGATCAAAATGGCAGATTCGAAACTCTATGTGGACGCATATAATGAGGGTGTGGACAACTATAACAAGCAGTATGGCCTGTCTGTAGGTGATAGCAAGTATAAAGTCCATATTTTCAATCCTTTCGGCACTTTACCTGATATGGATTGGATGAAGGTTATTACCAGACTCGGAGTCAGTTACAACGCAGATGCTTCCTTCTCCGGAGGAAACAAGACTACAAATTTCTACGTTGGTGCGAATTATAACCATAAAGAAGGCGTCATCAAGACCAATAGACTTGACAAGTTCAACTTGAAGGCCAAGGTTCAGCACGATTTTACCAAATGGCTTGAAGTCGGTGCGAATATGTCCGCAAACTATATGAAGACATATCAGGTACCTGGAGCCAACGCCGGAACTACGATTATCGGACGTTCTTTGGAACAGAGGCCTTATGACCGTATATATAAACCGGATGGAAGTTATTATATCGGTGGTACTGACGGACTTACGTTTCATAATCCAATCCAGGTCCTCAACGAGCAGAATGCTTATATCGAGAATATGAGATTCCTTGGAAATGCTCACATAAATCTCAAGTTCCTGGATAACAGGATTTCTTTCAAGAACACTATCAATACAGATATCACCCAGCTGTATGACTATACTTTCTACAACTCCAAACATCCTTATGGAAAGGGTGTAGGCGAGATCATTGACAAACATGAGACCGTCATGAACCTGAGTTTCGATTCAGTATTGAATTACAACGACACATATCTTGACGGTGATCTTAATTTCAATGCAATGCTCGGTCATTCTTTCCAGAAAGTAAGCACAAGAACCATAACTCTCGACGGAAAAGGATTTCCTTCTGATTCGTTTGATGTGGTAGGAGTTGCCTCAGAGGTAATCGGTTATGGTGGCAATGCTTATGCCTATGCGCTGGAATCATACTTCGGTCGTCTTAACTTCGGTTATAAGGACAGATACACCCTTACGGCGACATTGAGAACTGACGGTTCTTCCAAATTCCGTCCTAAATACCGTTGGGGCTGGTTTCCTTCAGTTTCGTTCGGTTGGAATATGGGAAAAGAATCATGGATGAAGGATAGCGGAGTCGATATGAAACTTCGTGTAAGTTACGGTAAGACAGGTAACCAGAATGGCATCGGTCTGTTCTCTTCACAGTCGCAAATGGCTGGAGGAAAGAACTATATGGGACATAGCGGTATCTACTCGACCGTATTCGGAAACCCTAAACTCACTTGGGAAAAATCCGGTCAGACTGACGTCGGTGTCGATCTCGGTTTCTTCAATGACAAACTCACATTGATTATCGACGGCTATGTGAAGAACACGACTGATTTGCTCTATTCCAAGCCTACTTTTGCAACTTCAGGGACTACTGCCATTATGAGTAATGTCGGCTCTATCCGGAACAAGGGTATAGAAGTTACCATCGGAGGAAACCTCGATTTGGGACCTGTACACTGGACAACTTCATTCAACATTGCCCATAACAAGAATACCGTAACTTCCATAACTGGAAACGATGACCTTATCGCTATCGGAAACAACAGAGTACTTAAAGTCGGTGAGGAAGTCGGAACGTACTATCTCTTCAAATTCGACGGCGTATATCAGTATGATGCCGAGGTTCCTGAAGCGCTTTATGCGGAGGGGGTGAGAGCCGGAGACTTCAGATATGCAAACCTTGACGGTGATGCTAAAAATCTGATCAATGATACTGACCGTGCAGTCAAATACTCTTCCAATCCGAAATTCAGCGGAGGTTGGAGCAATACCTTCTACTGGAAAGGATTGAGCCTTGATGTGTTCCTTTCATATTCTTACGGCTCGAAAATTTATTTTGGTGAGGGAAGTAGTCTTACAAGATGTGGTACAGGTATGGGCGTGATGGAAAAAGTGGCACTGAACAGATGGACTGGACCTGGCAGTACCAACGTATATGCCCGTGCTATAACCGGTTCCAGCTGGAATGTGAAAAACTCTGATTATTTCCTTTATGACGGCTCGTTTATCAGACTCCGTTCTCTTACCCTTTCTTACAATTTCGGAAAGAAAGTCCTTGAAAAGATTCATATGAAAGGACTTAGGGTATTCGCACAGGGCGACAACCTGTTCCTTCTTACAAGATATCCGGGTTATGATCCTGAGGTTTCAAGCAATCTCGATGCGAGATACTTCGGAGTAGATGCTCTCAATGTACCTCAGCCTCGTACAGTTACTTTTGGATTGAATCTAACTTTCTAAACAGGGATATAAATGAAAAGATATATTACACTTGCACTGTCCGTGCTGATGGTGCTGAATTCATGCTCGCAGATGTTGGATATATATCCGCGTTCCGCGATTTCTACTGACGGCGTGACAGAAAAAGACCTTTCTGCTCTTCGTTACGGTGTGTATTCTGCCATGCAGAACAAACCTGGCAGCACTGGCCATATATGCTTCGATGTTCTCGGCGGCGACATTACACAGAAGAACTACAACCCGATAGATGTTTACAACAGCTACATGAAGACGCTCGGCTCGAATGTTACGGGTCAATGGAATAATTTCTATAATGAGCTTTATCATGTGAACTTGCTACTTGCAACTGTTGAAAAGGCCGGTATTGAGGCAAATAAGAATATTTATGGAGAAGCACATTATTTCCGTGCGATGATTTATATGAATCTCGTGACAAGATGGGGAGGAGTGCCGATTCTCAGAGTCAATACCACGGACAGAGTGGCGAGAGACACTGTTGAGGACTGCTGGAAGTTCATCAATGAAGATCTCCAGCTCGCAATTGACAATCTTGAGCCGTCCACTGATATGTATATGGCTTCCAAAGAAGCAGCACAGGCTCTTGCCGCCAGAGCATACCTCTATCAAGGAAACATGAAGAAAGCAGCCGAACTCGCAGAAGCTCTTATTACCAGCGGTAAATATGCTCTCGAAAAGGACTTCAGCAAAATCTTCGGATATGGGCGCAAAGCCAACTCGGAGACAATCTTTGCCTTCAATATGGATGATACTGAAACAACCATCAAACTCGGCTCGGAGTACTTTACTTATGAGTATGTGAACAAGGGTAGCGGCAATTATTTCCCGACGAAGACGATAATTGACCGTTTTGAATCTCAGGATAAGAGACTCCCGGTTACGATAGTTACTGTAGGTACTGATAAATGTCTGGGCAAATATCCTGGAGGACAGGCATATACTGACCCGATTATAGTATCGAGAATCGGTGAGGTCTATCTTATCAGCGCAGAAGCCCAAGGATTCCCTGACGGATGCGAGCGTCTTAACCAGCTTCGTAGAATGAGAGGCCTTTCAGATAGCACGGCAAGCTCCGAAGCCGAACTTAAAGAAGCCGTTCTTCAGGAGAGAAGGCTCGAACTCATAGGTGAAAACCTGATATGGTATGATTATATCCGTCAGGGCAAGGCAATCGAAAGATTGGGCATTACCAAAACACAGACATTGTTCCCTATTCCGGAAGGAGAAATCAGGGAGAACCCTCTGCTTAAGCAGAATCCTGGTTGGGGTGGAAATGAACTATAAAACAGCAAGAAAATGAAATTATTGAAATATATAATCGCTGCTTCGCTTGCATTGGCAGCTTGTCAGGAGAAATCTATTCAGCCTGATTATGTGAACAATGAGCCGAAAACAGAGGTGGGTAAGGTGCTTCTTGAAAAAACGAACATTATAGCTTCTCTCTATTCGGACAGTGAGACTGTCATTACTGACGGGTTGACTATGACATCATTGAGTTATCTCGGTATGGACGGATGTCCTATGAGGATATGGTTCCTCAAGGCGGATTTGACAAAACCAAATCTCTGTCTTGATCAGGCCTATGCCGGAGATGTTTTCCAAAGTGTCGGAAGTACACTCACGGAAATGGCGAAAAAAGAAGACCGCGCAAACCATTTCGTGTGGGCAGCCACCAATTCGGATTTTTTCGGTACTGATATACAGAAAAACCCTCAGGGTATCTTCCATCACGAGGGGAAATGTCTGAAAAGCATTTTCAATGTTGTGTCATCTGATACTCCAAGATGTTTCTTCTATATGACTCCTGATAAGAAAATCCGTATGGCAGACAAGGCGGATTATAAAGAAGTGGTGTCTGAACATCCTGATATTGTGGAAGCTGGTTCCGGTGGACCGTTTCTTATTATTGACGGTGTGGCTCAGAATATTCCTGTACAGAAAGACGGACTTTCCAACCGCCATCCGAGAACTTGTATGGGGGTCGAAAAAAATGGCACCACTGTATGGATGATGGTTGCTGACGGACGCCGCTATACTTGGTCAAATGGACTTTATTTCGAAGATATGTGCAAGATCATGTCAGCTGTCGGCTGTTATAATATGATGAATCTCGACGGCGGCGGTTCTTCGGAAATGATAGTGCGTGCCTCTAAAGATAAGAATGAATACAATGTAATGAACTGGCCAAGTGATAATGGCGGACAAGAACGCACAATATATACAGGCATTTTATTCGTAACGAAAAAGTAAAGACGTATGAACAATATATTCAAGACAATCTGCCTCGTGCTGACAGGTGCAGCGCTGGCATCTTGTGCTCCCGATTTTCCTGATAACAAGGACTATCCTTTCATTAGTGAGAATACCGGACAGACACCTGAAATTACATTCTCCGGAGAGAAGGATATAACAGTGGGGAAGACTGGTGGAAAATTCAATGGCTCTTTTAAATCGAATCTTCCGTGGGTCGCTGAAAGCCTTGTTGACTGGATAGAAATCACAAGTGACAAAAGGGGAATGGGTGGAAACGGTGAAACCGCATTGTCTTTCACTGTTAATCGGAATACGACTCTCAAGTCCCGTACAGGACAAATCCGAATATCTATTACAAGCGATGCGGAAGCGTGTATAAAAGTGGTTCAGGAACCAAGTCTTCCTGAAGATCTTGGCAATAAATGGTTTGTCAAACCGGGAGCTACAGGAAAAGGCTCTTCATGGGAGGATGCGATAGATCTCGGTGACGCTTTGAAGGCGTGTGCTAATTCAGACAAGTTGTATCTTGCTGCCGGAACTTATACTCCTACACAATATGCAGGAGGCAGCAGTGAAGCAAACAAGACTTTTTACCTGTCTCAGAACGTAAAGATAATAGGAGGTTATCCTGAAAATCCTACGGCTGATGATGTGCCGAATCCAGCTGTAAACAAGACGGTTCTCAGCGGTGACGGAAGTTCTACACTTCACGTCTTGGTAATAGGTGCACCTAAAGATGATACTTACATCGTGGATATCAGTGGCATTACAGTCACTGGCGGATGCAATACTGCAACTTCAGCTGGCTCCAATAAACTGAATGGCGAATTTTTCTACACAGGTTATGCGGCTGGTGTATATGTGCTTGGTTCTAAAGCGAAATTTACTGATTGCGTTATCAAGGATAATAAATCTGCCATGTTTGCCTGCGGAATGTTCTGTACGAACAATTCGTATGTGGAGATGGAGCGTTGCGAAATCACTGATAATGTCGTGGGCGAAGGCAATGCTGCTGGAATACATAATGCCGGAACGATGATTCTAAGAAACTGCGGAATCAGACGTAACACATGTACCACATCTTCACTTGTCGGTGGTTTTTATAATTTCGACTTGAATAAGAAACCAAATACCGCACGAGCATATCTCTATGGTTGTGAGTTTGAAAATAATGCCGCGGCTGTCAGCTGGAAGAAGTGCAGCAATTTCTATGGCCGTGAGAATTCCTTCTCGGTGCTCGTCAATTCCACTTTCTATGGTTCGGATGCAGGAAAGAACACTCCTGTCTTGATTTATGGTACAGGCGCCGCTGATACTGAAGCGTATATAATCAGCTGTACCGTCGCAGGAAATAAAACTAATGACCCGACGGTCTGCATCGGTCTTGCACAGGTGGACAGTAAGGTGATGGTTTATAATACGATAGTTTCAGGAAATGAAGGAGGGCGCGATGGTATATGGTCGGTAAAGAGTAATATGTCAACATTCCTTGACCAGAGGACAGAGACGACTTCTTATTCTATAAATGCAGAAAAGGTGTTTGGCGATGATAAGGTTATGGAAGGATTGCTTTTCGATTCTGCTACAATGCTCGGAAAACCTGCTGACGGTGTAGTCCCTCTAATCGGCTCAGGCAATCCTGCCCTCACAAACGGTATGACTGCAGAGCAGTTGAAAGCCATCAAGAGTGGCAGAAAACCGGAGATTGATGAAACTGAAGTTGTAAAGGACCAGAAAGGCAACCCTCGTACCGGTAAAGTCATGGGTGCCTATGTAGGAAAATAATTAGTATGATACTAAGTTTGGTTATGTGGTGGGGGAGTTGTCCGTGATGGGCAGCTCCCTTTAAAATTATAGCTCTACATCCTTGCCATTCCTGATGCTCTTCCGGAAATAGGTGTTGGAACCGAATCGTTTCTGGCAGTCGTCACCGGACGGCAGCCCTGCGAGTCTCGGTCGTAGGCAATATAAAATACATTCGTCCGTAAAAGGGTAGGGTTTTACGGACGAATTGTATTTTCGGCCAACTTATCCGGAAATAAGCCGGTTTTTCCGGACGAAAAAGGAGTTTTTAGCAGGGCTTTACTCTGCAATCCACTTCTCGACGGTGCGGGTCTGAGAGGAAATGTTTACGCCGACTTTGACGAGGTTCTTGCCTTCCTCGAATTTGTAAGGAAGCATATAGCCCTTGTCATCAATCTGCTTGAGCGCCTCTTCCGCAGATCCGTCCACCTTGAATTCGAAGACATAGATGCAATTGTCCGTGTAGCAGACCGCGTCAGCCCTGCCGATGGCGGATTTCACTTCCGTGCGGATATAGAAACCGAGCAGCGAGAAAATTAGGTAAATAATTGTCTGATAATGTTTTTCGGTCTTATTTTCCAAATCATTCGGTATTCCGGCGAGATATGCCTGCAGCTTTTCCATAGCCAGGTCAATGTCCTGGGAGTCCATTGCTGCATAGAAATGCGCCACGAATCCCGACGCGGTGCTTGTCTTGCTTGGGTATTCTCCCAAAAGTCCTCTCGTGAAGCCGATCTTGACTTCCTTGTTCGGATATCCGAGCGTATAGAGCTGCATCCTCTCGTCGTATGACTTGATGGTCAGATAACCGGTCTGATACAGCATTGGCAATGAGTTCTCCGAAATCTCCGGCGAGACGTCGAAATCCGATTGCGGGACGAGCGGGATATTATCCAATGTGGTTTCGTCGATAGGGTTTTTCCGAAGTCTTTCGACGAGATAGGTCGGGGTTCCGGTGTCGAACCAGTAACTGCCGAAATTCTTGTCGGACAATGCATTGAGAAGGCTGTACGGATTATAAATGTCTTCTGATTTGCCGCAGAAGTGATATCCGTCATAATTGGCTTTCAAGTGGCCGATTGCTTCTGCGAATGTGATACCCTGCTCGTCTGCAAGTGCTTGCACTTCCGGCTCCATGTCGTTCTCCAGTTCCGTCTGGGAAATTCCACAAATGGCGGAATACTGCGGCATCATCGAGATATTCTTCAGATTGTTTAACTCGCTGAAAATGCTGAGCTGTGCAAATTTGTTGATTCCGGTAAGGAAAACGAACCGCAGATACGGGTCAAGGCTCTTTATCGGGCTGTAGAAATTCCTCATTATCTGCCTGAGAACCGATAACTTGCCCTTGTCGTTCATCACGTCCAACAGAGGTGCATCATATTCGTCAATGATGATGACGGCTTGCTGCCCTGTCTGCTCGAAAGCTGCTTTGATCAGGAATTCCAGTCGCGCATTTACATCAACGTCATCCACATTCGGAAGCTTTCCATAAATGGCCTCATACCCTTCCAGTTTATATCCGAGAGTGCGAACCAGCTGCTCCTCATCCAAATGCTTGGCCGTGGACATGTCGAAATGAAAGACCGGATGCTTGGTCCATTCCTTCTTTACCTCGCCCGCTTTCAATCCCTCGAAAAGTTCCTTCCGGCCCTCGAAATAGCAATGGAAAGTAGAAGACAGCAACGACTTTCCGAACCTGCGCGGTCGGCTCAGGAAAACGTACTGGTATTTATTGGCAATTTCATCAATATATCCGGTTTTGTCGATATACAGATAATTGTCCTCAATGATTTTGTCAAAAGTCTGTATCCCTATCGGGAATTTTCTAATCGTCGTCTCCATAGTCCAAAACTTTACACATTCCCAAAGATAACAATTTTTGTGATTACTTTCTGTGATTGAAATGATTAAGGATAAAACCGCAGTGTTTCAAGTATAAGAAGAAGTTTGGTTATGTGGTGGGGAGTTGTCCGTGATGGGCAGCTCCCTTTTTCCGTCTTTGAAAATCTTCTCTTAATCTGAGGCAACTTGTTTTTTTCTTGTTACTTAATTATTAAATTTGGGAACTAAAACAATATCAATATCATGTCGATTACAAGTAAAATTTTATCCCTTGCGTCAGCTTTGGTTATGGCGATGCCGTTTTATGCAAATGCAGGCTCGCCTGACGAATTGTCAGTGATTTCCTATAATATAAGGAACGGCGAGGCTAAGGACGGCACCAATTCGTGGCAGTACCGCTATCCGGCTTCAGCAATGATGATTATGGACCAGATGCCGGACATATTCGGAGTGCAGGAGGCGTATGACTATCAGGTGAAGTATCTCGATGAATTTTGCGACGGATATAAGTCCGTGGGCGTCGGCAGAGAAGACGGAAAGAGCAAGGGCGAGCATATGTCCATATTTTATAACACCAAGACAGTCAAGCTGTTGAAGTGGGGAACTTATTGGCTTTCCGAAACTCCTGACAAACCGTCCAAGGGATGGGATGCTGCTTGCAAGAGAACAGCCACCTGGGCACTCCTGAAAGACAAGAAGAACGGAAAGAAGTTCTATTATGTGAACACCCATCTCGATCACAAAGGACGTGAAGCCCAGAGAAACGGCCTTGTGCTGATTGTCAAGAAGATACAGGAAATGAACAAGGAAGGTTATCCTATGATTCTCACAGGAGACTTCAATGTATCTCCTGCCGACGAGGTTCTCAATGATCTGAACAATATGATGACAAGCGCACGCGAAACGGCTGTGAAGACCGACAAAGGTGACACTTTCAATGGTTGGGGCAGGAGCAAAGGGGTAATCGACCATATCTATTATTCAGGTTTCAACGCCTGCACTCTTTTCGAAGTGATAAGAAAGCCTTATGATGAAAGAGCCTATATATCAGATCATTACCCTGTAAAATCAGTTCTTGTTTTCTAATGACAGGCAGAAAAATATATCGGTTGACAGCTGTCGTTCTGGCGGCTGTCTCCTTTTTGTCCGCATGCGAAGCGCGAGGGAGATTCCTCCCGGGAGAACTGAAAAAGGCTTCGCCGGAATCCATGTCAATGAATTCCTCCAGACTTGCCCTTATCGACAGTACAGTCAATGCTGCTGTTGCCGAAGGCCTGATACCGGGGGCTGTAGTGGCGGTGGTGAAAGAAGACAAGTTGGTGTATATCAAGCCATTCGGTAACAAGTCAGTAGTCCCTGACACTGTCGCCATGACGGAAGAGACCGTATTCGATTTGGCATCGTGCAGCAAATGCGTCGGCACCACATTGTCATTCATGCAGCTGATAGAACAGGGAAAAGTGAGACTGCATGATCCCGTAAGCCGTTATATTCCAGGTTTCAGGCCCTGGACCTCGGAAGATGGAAAGGTGGATATTACTGTGGAGCATCTGCTTACCCATTCGTCCGGCATCGACCCTTATCTGAATGTAAATTCATTTGTGGAAAAATATGGGGAGAACCAGCCGGATTCACTGGTCAGATATATCTCGGACAATGCCGGCCGCAACTTCCGCCCTGGCACCAAGTTTATGTACAGCTGCTTGAATTTCATTGCATTACAGGCTATCCTTGAGAAAGTTACAGGAGAAAGACTCTGTGATTATGCTATGGAAAAAGTGTTCCGTCCGTTGGGCTTGAAGCATACAGGATATCTGCCGGTAGGGGAGACTCCCGTCATTGACCTGAAATATTGCGCGCCGACGGAACTGCAGCCTGACGGCGCTCCTCTCTGCGGTCAAGTGCACGATCCGCTTGCGAGGCGCATAAACGGCGGGAATTCGGGCAATGCCGGTGTCTTTTCGGATGCGATGGGGTTGAGCGTCATATGTGCGGCAATAATAAACGGAGGAGCTGCAAATGGCGTCAGTATCCTTTCGCCGGCCGCCATTGACCTTATGGCCCGTGTTCCGGAAGATATTGACGGCGGCGTGGGCAGAGCATTGGGCTGGGACCATCACAGTACCCATTCCGGTCCGCGTGGCGACTTGTTCGACCGTGAGAGCACGATCTGCCACACCGGGTACACCGGTCCGTCCATAGTCATTGACATGAAAAACAGGACAGCGCTGATAATCCTCACTCATCGGGTACATCCTCAGGATAAAGGCTCTCTGGCGCGGTTCAGGGCTGTCATTGCGAATATTGTAGCTTCGTCTATGATGACAAGTTCTTGCGGGAAACCCGGTATTTGAGTCCGAGTTCATTGAGCTGCAGTATGAAATCCGCGCTGACCGTGATGTGGTACTTCCTGGAAATGAACTCCACGATGTAGTTAGTAACCGGGTCGAAGACAATCATTGACAGAGGAATATTCCCCTTGCTTTCCTTGACCAGATGCACAAGTTTATGACGCAGGTCAGGGGTGATGTCGTTTGCCGGCATCTCTATTGCAAAGCCTGTCAGACGGTCTTCCGCCACATTTCCCAAAAGGCTGATTTTCTTCGCCTTGAATGTATAAGGAGCCTTTTTGCCGGCAGCGATTTCTTCCGGTTTGAGGAAATATTTCTCGCAGATTTCTCCTTCAATGTATATGGCCGTGTGCTCCTGCAGGTAGTTCATGAAATTTTCATAATCCTTGCCGAAGAATGCGAATTCATATATGCCGGAAAAGTCTTCCACGTTCACCTTGGCAAACGGCTTTCCGTTCCTTGAAATCTTGGTTTCCACGGATGTGACGAGTCCGGCCAATGCTACTTGTGCCGTCTGTCTGTTTTTGTCGCAGTCGGCAATCAGGTCACCCAGTTCGGCCATCTTGCAGTTCGTGAAATTCTCCAGTTCGAATTCATATTTCTTCAGAGGATGGTCAGAGAGGTACATTCCCACCACATCCTTCTCTCTCTGAAGCACTTCCAGAATGTCAGGCTCTATGGTCAATGCAGGTGGCTCCGGTTTCTCTATTTTCAGTTCCTCAGCGTCACCGAAAAGAGATGCAGCATCGTCTTCCGCATTCTGCCGGGTAACCTGTCCGTAACTCATAAGGTCATCCAGATACTGGAGGCCGTTCTTCCCGGCGAGGAAATACTGCGACCTTGATATGCCGAAAGAGTCGAATGCTCCTGAATTCACCAGCGCTTCCATCGATTTGCGGTTCACCACTCCTGACATCCTGACACAGAAGTCATATATGTCTTCAAACAGGCCATGTTCAGTACGCTCCTGCACGATGGCGTCCACGATATTGGCTCCGAACCCCTTCATTCCGCCCATTCCGAAACGGATGTCCCCGTTCTTGTTTACGGTGAAGTTCGACTCGCTCTCGTTCACGTCCGGATTCAGAACCCGGATATGATGCTTCTTGCAGTCCGCCATAATGGCCTGGATCTCAGTCATGTTGTTCTTGTTCATACTGAGGTTGGCTGCCTGGAACTCGGAAGGGTAATGCGCCTTGAGCCAGCCCGTCTGGTAACTTACCCAGGCATAGCAGGTAGCGTGCGATTTGTTGAACGCATAAGAAGCGAACTTCTCCCAGTCCTTCCATATCTTCTTCAGCACCTCCTCAGGGTGTCCGTTCTTCTTTCCGCCTTCGATGAACTCTCCGTACAGCGACTGGAGAATGTCTATCTTCTTCTTACCCATCGCTTTACGGAGTTTGTCCGCCTTGCCTTTCGAGAACCCCGCCACCTTCTGGGAGATAAGCATCACCTGCTCCTGATAGACGGTGACACCATAAGTCTCCTTCAGGAACTCCTCCATGGCAGGAAGGTCGTATGTGATAGGCTCCTCTCCACGCTTTCTGGCAACGAATGAAGGAATATAGTCCATAGGGCCCGGACGGTACAGCGCATTCATCGCGATAAGGTCCTCGAAACGCTCAGGATGCAGCTTCTGAAGCCACTCCATCATTCCAGGAGACTCGAACTGGAACACGCTCTTCGTATCGCCGTTCGAATAGATCTCGTAAGCCTTCGGGTCGTCGATAGGAATCTTTTCTATGTCAATGTCGATTCCGAACCGCTTCTTGACCTCTGCCAGGCAGATTTTTATGATGGACAATGTCCTGAGTCCCAGGAAGTCCATCTTGAGCATACCCACGTCCTCGATGAACGAACCCTCGTACTGGGATACCCACACCTTCTGTCCAGTGGCCTTGTCCTCACCGAGCGTAATCGGAATATAGTCAGTAAGATTGCCTCGTCCGATAATCATCGCGCAGGCATGGATGCCGATCTGCCTGATGCATCCCTCGAGCTGCAATGCGTATGTGAGCACCTCCCTTACCAGTTCAGAACCATTCTCCAGTTCATTCTTCAACTCAGGAATGTACTTTACGCAGTTCTTCAGGTTAGGCTTCTTTTCGACATCCTTCTTGACGATCTTGAAACGCTTCCCGTCCTTTTCCACGACTTTATCGCCCTCATCCGGCTCCTCGCCCTCCTTCAGTTCCACCTCGCTGGTCTCCGTGACTGTGATAGGCTTGTCCGGAATCATCTTCGTAAGCCTGTTGGACTCATCCAGAGGAAGCCGGCTGATACGGGCCACATCCTTGATGGCACCCTTTGCGGCCATCGTACCGAACGTGATGACATGGGAAACATGATCGACGCCATATCTGTCCTGCACATACTGGATGACACGATAACGTCCGTCATCATCGAAGTCCACATCAATATCAGGCATTGACACACGCTCCGGATTCAGGAAACGCTCGAACAGGAGGTCGTACTTGATAGGGTCCAAATTGGTGATACCCAAGCAGTAAGCTACGGCGGAACCGGCAGCGGAACCACGGCCCGGACCTACAGATATGCCTTGGGCTCTGGCTGCCGCGATATAGTCCTGCACGATGAGGAAGTAGTCAGGGAAACCCATCCTGGAGATGGTCTTGAGCTCGAAATCCAGACGGTCCGCAGTAACATCATCCAGAACATCCCCGTACCTCTCCTGCGCACCCTTGTAGCACAGATGGCACAGGAACGCGACCGAATGGCGGAATTCCTCGCCACGGTCATTGCCCTTCTCGTCATTTCGACCTGCGTCAATGACACCCTTGTATTTCTCAAGATAAGTGTCGATGTTATCGAGGAAGTCCTTGTCAATCTCGAATTTCGGCAGCACGTGTCCGCGGTCGATGGTGTAGTTCTCCACCTTGTCGCAGATTTCCAGCGTGTTGGTGATAACCTCAGGATGGTCCGGGAACAATGCCGCCATCTCCTCCTCGGTCTTCAGATACTCCTGCTGGGTATATCTGAGGCGGTCTATATCGTCAATGTAGGCATTGGTAGTCAGGCAGATAAGCCTGTCATGGGCGGGGCCGTCCTCCTTGCGCACAAAGTGGACGTCATTTGTCGCGATGACCTTCACGCCATGCTTTTCGGCCAGATCGAAGATGACCTCGTCGTACTCCTTCTCCTTCTCATACACCTCGAGCGAAAGTCCCGGAACCTCCGTCTTGTGCAGCATCACCTCCAGATAATAGTCATCCTTGAACACCCTCTTGTGCCACTCTATGGCCTTTTCTGCGCCTGCGATATTGCCGTCGAGAATCATTCTCGGAATCTCTCCTGCCATACAGGCAGAAGAGCAGATGATGTCCTCGTGGTACTTTTCAATGACCTCGTGCGAAACCCTCGGCTTGTAGTACATGCCCTCGATATGTCCGGTGGACACGATCTTCATAAGGTTCTTGTACCCGTTGTAGTTCTTGGCCAGCAGAATAAGGTGGTAATAGCCCTTCTCCTTTACCTTGTGGTCTCCCTTGGACACGTAGATCTCGCATCCGATGATAGGCTTTACGGAAGGGTGCTTCGCCGCGAACTTGAAAAACTCTTTCACGCCGTACATATTGCCGTGGTCCGTAATCGCAAGACCGGGCATACCAAGCTCTTCGGCTCGGTTGAACAGGTTTTCGATAGAAGACTGGCCATCAAGAATCGAATATTGGGTATGGACGTGAAGGTGTACGAAGGACATAATTCATCTTTTGTTAAGGAGAACAAAGTTACTAAAAATTCCGTCATTTTCCCCTTACTTTTGCAGGAGTGGGAGAGAATGAGTAAATTAGCGTCCGCCTCGGACAAGAGACGTGGAGGACAATTAAAATTGAAATAATTTATACACTATGAACTTATTGACGTGTGCTTTGGCTGCAGCTGCGATGTCGTCATCTGTTGCTGTTTCCGGAAACGCTCCAAAGATGGAAATCTGGCAGGATCCGGGTGTATTCGAGATGAACAGGCTTCCGATGAGGGCCACATTCCAGACAGACCAGCAGAAAACATTGACACTGGACGGAGTCTGGAAATTCCAGCTCTGCCAGTCTCCTGCAGAGAGGACAAAGGATTTCTTTTCAGAAAAATTCAACGATTCGGCCTGGGGAACCATCCCTGTACCTGGACTCTGGGAACTGAACGGCTACGGAGATCCTCTTTATGTCAATGTGGGATATGCATGGAGAGGACATTTCGAGAACAATCCGCCTTATGTTCCGGAGGAAAGAAATTATGTAGGACAATATCGCCGCACCTTCGACATACCGGCTGACTGGACAGGCCGTCAGATCTGCCTGTGCATCGGTTCCGCCACATCCAATGTCCGTATCTGGGTGAACGGCAAGGAAGTAGGATATAGCGAAGACAGCAAGCTGGAGGCCCGTTTCGACATTACCAAATATGTTAAGGCCGGCGAGAACCAGATTGCCCTCGAGATCTTCCGCTGGTGCGACGGCTCCTATCTGGAAGACCAGGACTTCTGGAGGTTTTCCGGAATCGCGCGCGGGATCTATGTCTATACCCGTGAGACCAAGAGAATAGAGGACATCAATGTAAAGGGAGATATGGACGGCAACATGGATATGTCCATCGTAGTATCTCCGGGCGTCACATCATTCTCCTGCAAAGTCACGGACCCGTCAGGTCACGAAGTCGGCTCCTGTGTGGAAAATGTCGATAGCAAGGTAGTGAAAGATAAGGACGGTAACCGCGTAATACGTTGTGCGTCAGTCGTTTCCTCTCCGGAACTCTGGTCCGCGGAAAGCCCTTCGCTCTACACATTGACAGTGAGCGCCTACGACAAGAAAGGCCTGGTGGAAAGCGCATCAGTGAAATTCGGCTTCCGCTCCGTCGAGATAAAGAACAGCCAGCTGCTTGTCAATGGTAAGGCAGTCCTGTTCAAGGGCGTTGACCGTCACGAAATGAGCCTTTATGGCGGATACGTGATGTCCTATGACGAGATGCTCGAGGATATAAGAATCATGAAAGAGTTGAATGTCAATGCCGTAAGAACATCCCACTATCCGAATGACCCTATGTGGTATGCCCTCTGCGACAAATATGGCATCTATGTAGTGGATGAGGCCAATATAGAGTCTCACGGAATGGGCTACGGCAAGGAGTCATTGGCCCACAGACCTGACTATTATGAGGCTCATCTGTCCAGAAACCGCAGAATGGTATGCCGCGACTTCAACCACCCTTCAGTGATTGTCTGGAGTATGGGCAACGAAGCCGGCAACGGTCAGAACTTCGAGAAGGTGTACGACTGGATAAAAGCCTATGACACATCACGTCCGGTGCAGTACGAAAGAGCAGAACTCAAATACAACACAGATGTTTACTGCCCGATGTACACCCTTCCGATAGATTGCGAGAAATATCTGAAGAACAATCCTCCAAAGCCTCTTATCCTCTGCGAATACTCGCACGCGATGGGCAACTCCAACGGAAACTTCAAGGAATACTGGGACCTTGTCCGCAAATATCCTGAATTCCAGGGCGGATTTATCTGGGATTATGTGGACCAGGCCATCTGCAAGAAGGTGGATGCCCGGAAATACGGTACGGACCACATCTTCATTTACGGCGGCGATGCCAATGACTATGACGCGTCCGACGGCTCGTTCAACTGCAACGGAATATTGGCGGCAGACCGCAGCTGGCACCCTCAGACCTATGAGATAAGGTATCAGCACCGCTCCATTCTGACCACTGCCGACACGAAGTTCTGCACCCCTGGAAAGTCATTCCTGGAGGAGGACAAGGAATTTGTGGTCAATGTATATAATGAGAATTTCTTCATTGACCTTTCCCGCTACAGGATGAACTGGACCATCGAAGTCGGTGGCGCGGCAGTCAAGTCTGGCATCGTCGAGAACGTGAAAGCTGCTCCTGGTCAGACAGTTGAGGTAGGTCTTGGCATTTCCGGCAAGGATATACTTTCGGCTGTGAGCAAGTCATTGAGAAACATGCCTTCCTGCACTGGCTTCGGCACTCCGGACGGTTTCATTGACACTGACGTGTGCGTGAAGGTCAGCTGGACTCTGAAGGAAAGCGACGGGCTGCTGCCTGCCGGCTACGAAGTGGCTTATGACCAGATTGTCCTCTACGAGGCTCCTGCTTCCGCTTTCAATGCCGGTTCTGCGGCTGTAAATGATATTGTCAATGCAGAGGAAACCTCTTCAGAGGCAGTGTTCTCAGGCCAGTTCATCTATGAGAAGTCTATGGAAGGCGACCGCGTATCTGACTGGAAGGCTGTTTTCGACAAAAATACCGGCGCATTGTCAAGTTATGTGATAGGCGGAGTGGAGACCCTGAAGGAACCGCTTATGCCGTCATTCGGCAGGGCAGTAGTGGAGAACGATATGGGTGCCGATTTCCAGAACAGATTCAAGATGTGGAGATATCCGGAGTTCAAGGTGGCTTCTTTCAATGTGGAGAAGTCCTCTGACCACTATGTCGTGACTACGGAATATGCTCCGTTCGGAAAAGTATGCTCTGTGACAATGACTTACGAAATTCATCCTGACGGCGCGATCGTGGCTAAGGAGAAGATGAACGACAAGGGAGAACTCAGCAAGGCTCCATGCCTGTTCCGTTTCGGAATGAAACTGGCGATGCCGGGTGAGTTCTCGACGCTCGACTTCTATGGCCTCGGTCCGTGGGACAATTATTGCGACAGGAAGTCCGCGGCTCTGCTCGGACATTACGTACAGAGGGTTCAGGACCAGTATTGGTATGGTTATGTGCGTACTCAGGAGTCCGGAACGAAATCTGATTTGAGGTGGCTGAAAGTTCTCTCATCATCAGGAACAGGAATAGAGATAACATCTGATGCACGCTTTAGCGGCTCTGCTCTGCCGTTCAGCCAGAAGCAGATGGATTCAGCTCTTTCTGATCCTCGTCCGAGGAAGAACCCTACAAACCAGCAGGCAGGTGAGGCTACGCATTCGCTTGAGCTTCTGCCACTTGCGCACAATGATGCCCGTTCTCTCGGAACTACTTATGTGAACTTTGACCTGAAGGAAATGGGCGTAGGCGGAACTGACTCTTGGGGAAGATGGCCACTTGAACCATACCTTGTAAGGCCTGCCGAATACGAATTCAACTTCGTGATAAGGCCGGTGAAGTAACAATCTATAACTGTTTTTCACAAGAAATAGTCCATTTTTTGAGGCGAAGGGGTGAGCAAGTCGCAAATATGTTTAACGCGAGTCCTTCTTTTGCTCAGAAGGGCTCGCTTTACAGCATATCTGGAAAAATTGTCGATTCCAAGTTCGGCGATTTCGCCCCGCCTGCTTCCAGTCTGTAAGTTCCCTAGTTTGTTACATAGACCGCCACCTTGGACGCATTTGGAAGATATCCTATCTGATTTATCCTGATCCATTCGCCTGCATGGAGCGTAGAATTTAGAAATATTTATATATTTGTAAGCACACAACTAGTGATATTATGATGAAGCTAATCGTAACTGCCATCATTTTTTTTATGTCTTCTGTAGTGGGATTTGCGCAGAATTGGACTATTGATGGTGTTGTATTGGACAAGAAGTCTAACAAACCGGTAGAATTTGCTACTGTAATACTTGGTAATACAGAGCAATGGGCGGTAGCAGATGCAAACGGAAAATTCGTTATAAAGAATGTCCCGTCGGGCAATAATGTCATCAAGGTGTCTTGTCTCGGCTACGTGACAGATGAAAAAGAGATCATCATATCCAGAAATATCACCGGTTATAAGGCATATATCGTCGAGGATAACCTTACGCTTAATACTGTAGTGGTGACTGCAAAGGAAAATGAGAATAGTGCATCTACTGCGAGAACTATCGACAGGACTACTTTGGACCACGTGCAGATGTTGAATGTCTCGGATATCTCCGGACTTCTTCCTGGAGGTACTACCGGGAAACCTGATTTGACTGATAAAAATCGCTTTTCCATCAGAACCGGCTCAGCAAATGAGGCCGGTAACCCTTCGTTCGGTACAGCCGTGGAAGTGGATGGTGCCAGACTTTCCAGCAATGCCAGTTTTTCTGAAACGAAAGGTGTGACTACCAATAATTTGTCTACCAGCAATGTGGAATCTATAGAGGTTATCTCAGGTATTCCCTCTGTAGAATATGGTGATGTCGGTTCCGGTATCGTGAAGATATCTACCAAGAAGGGTAAAACACCATATATGGTGACATTCTCTTCGAATCCTAACACTAAGCAGGTGTCGGCGAGTAAAGGTTTCGGTATCGGAAAGAAGGCTGCGGTGTTGAATGCCAGCGTGGAATATACGAAAGCCATCAAAAATACCATGTCTCCTTATACGTCTTATGACAGGAAGCAGATATCATTGACCTACTCCGATCTTTTTAATAACGGGGGATTGACTGACAAGCCGTTGCGATTGACCGTAGGTCTTTCGGGGAACCTTGGCGGCAGGGATTCGAAGGCGGATCCGGATGCTCTGGCGGGTACTTGGGTGAAAGACAAGGATAACAGTTTGCGTGCGAATATGTCTCTCAACTGGCTGCTCAGCAAGCCATGGATTACCGGCATTGACCTGAACGCTTCTATTGTTTATGGCGACAAGCAGAGCAGGGAGCGCAAGCATTATTCGAATACTTCTTCAGCGGCATCGCTTCATGGCAGGAATGAAGGATATTTTGTGGCTCAGGATTATGATGGGACTGATAATCAGGATATTGTGATGGTTCCACAGGGGTATTTCTATAATGTCATGGGAATCGATGACAAGCCTCTTACTTATAAGGTGGGATTAAAGGCTAATTGGGCTACGCATTTCGGGAAGGTAAACAATAAGGTGAAGCTCGGTGTCGACTGGAATTCGGACAAAAACTTCGGAACCGGTGCGTTTACTGAAGATCTTGCTACTGCTCCAAGTTTCAGGTTGTATGATTACAGTGCTCAGCCTGCAATGAATAATGGGGCTGTTTATCTCGAAGACAATGTGTTGATTCCTATCGGAAAGACGAGGTTGAACATCATTGCCGGACTTCGTGGAGAAGGAACTTTCATAAATGGTTCGGAATATGGCAATACTTATAGTCTGTCGCCGAGAGTCAGTGCGAAATATGTAGTGTTGTCAGGAAAAAACCGCAGGAATAAAGTCGTTCGCGATTTGTCGTTCCGTGGCGGTTATGGTGTGGCAGTAAAACAGCCGTCATTTGCCATTTTGTATCCTATCCCGTCATATTATGACATTAAGGTGTTTAATCCTACATCTACTTCAGGTACAGCTTATTATGGCTATTATATTATGCCGAAGAATACGTTGTACAACGGAGATCTTGTCTGGCAGCGAAACAAACAGGCTGAACTTGGAATGGAGATTAATCTGGCTGGTAACAGGATATCTCTCGTTGGATATTACACCAGGACTGAGAACGCTTTCGAAGTGGATAAGATGTACGATAAGTTCTCCTATAACTATACCGACCAGGCGGCTCTTGCAAGTTGCGGAATTCCTGCTGCGAATAGAGTGTATAGCATGGATGGCAAAACGGGCGTGGTTACTGTTTCGGATAAAACCGGCGTGTTGCCTTCAGAGGTCATAAATGGAAAGAAGAGGGAGGCTCTGACAACCAATTACTATGCGAACAATTGCGGATCACCTAGTAACAGGTATGGACTCGAATGGGTGATAGACTTTGCGAGAATCAAACCTATCAACACTGAAATCCGTCTGGATGGATCATTCTATGGATATAAGTATGTGGACTACAGCATGGTAGAGTATTCTCCGACTACCCAACTTATGTCCGATGGGACCCCTTACAAATACATTGGTCATTATGTAGGTAAAAGTGGTATCGCCAATGGTGCGGAATCGAAGCGAATTAATGCGAATCTTACCATTACGACTCATATTCCTTCTGTGAGAATGATTATTTCTATGAAAGTGGAAGCTTCTCTTATGAGATATCATCGTTATCTTAGTGAAGGAGTGGATGGAGCACAAAGGACTTACGCAACCTCCAGTTCTTCAGGATGGCTTCCTGCCGATGACCCGTCGTTTATGGACAGAAGGGTGTTGACTGTGACATATCCTGAGTACTATTCCACTTATGATAATCCTGATGAACTTATTCCGTTCAAGGAGAAGTTCCTTTGGGCAAGTAAGAATAATCCGAAACTATATGGGGATTTGTCGAATCTGTGTCATCGTACCGTATATGATTATTACTTTGCAAAGGATTACATATCACCATATTTCTCGGCTAATTTCAGCGTAACGAAGGAAATCGGAGATATAGCGTCCATTTCGTTCTACGCTAACAATTTCTTCCGTAATCTCGGTCAGGTTTATTCGACCAAGACGAAGCAGTATTCTTCATTGTCAAGTTATCTTCCGGCATTTTACTACGGAATGACAGTCCGTTTGAAGTTTTAATAATCACTAATATTTAAAGTTATGAAGAAAATCGTGTATTTCATGATGGCAGCGGCCATTGCTCTTGTTTCCTGCAAGAAGACAGAGGACAAGATTAATGACGTACAGGTGTCTCTCACCAAGGGTGGAGAAGCCTTTGCCGTGGAGAACGTAGAAGTCTCCCTTAGAAGTTCTGCTAATGCGACTGTTTATACAGCATTGACAGATGCGAATGGTGTTGCTGTCTTCCAGATGAAGGCTGGAGCATATGAGGCATCTGCTACATTATATCAGAACTCTGACATTTATAACGGAACAAATTCTGCCGTTATTGTTGCAGATGGAGCTGAGAACGCTTTCAAACTGGATATGGTAGCTTCCAAGACCAGCCAGGTAATCATCAAGGAACTCTATTTCGGAGGATGTGCTGATGATGCAGGTAAGCATTTTCAGTATGACAAGTACGTAATCTTGTACAACAACTCTCCAGTGGAGGCTGATGCCAGCAAATATGCTTTCGGAATGCTTTGTCCTACGAACTCTAATATGACCAGCAAATGGATGAAAGATGGAAAACTTTCTTATACCGACTATATGCCTATGTGGGCCGCATGCTGGTGGTTCCAGGGCTCAGTAAAGATTCCTGCATATTCTCAGATTGTAGTGGCTATGAACGGTGCGGTTAATCATAGTGCAACAGTTTCTAATTCAGTAGATTTGAGCCACGCTGACTATGTTATGTACGATCCTGAAGTGTTTGATAATGCTAAGTCATATCCGGCACCTGATGCATCTATTTCTACTGACCATTATCTCAAGACGTATCTGTATGGAATGGGAAAAGCTTGGCCTCTTTCAGTAACGTCTCCTGGTTTCGTAGTATTTGCTCCGGAAGGAACTACAACCGAGGCTTTCGTGAAAAATCCTGACAATATCGAGATGCCTGCTAATGCTATGCAGTCTGCAAAAGTTCCTCTTGATTGGGTGAAAGATGCCGTGGAGGTGTTCGACAATTCCAAGATGGATTTAAACAAAAAACGTGTACTTGCTTCTGCTGACGCCGGTTATGTAAGATTTGTAAACAAACTCGGATATACAGTTTACAGAAATGTCGATAAGGCTGCTACTGAGGCTCTTCCTGAGAATGAGGGTAAACTGGTTTACAATTATGCAGGTGGTACCGAGGCTGAAGAGGGCGGCTCTACCGATCCTTCAGGCATCGATGCAGAGGCATCTATCGCAAACGGAGCTCACATCATTTATAAAGATACAAACAACTCTACAAACGACTTTCACCAGAGAAAGGTCGCTTCTCTGAAGAAGTAGATATGAATTTCAGAATATGAGAGGTAATATGAAACTGCCTTTGGCAGCAGCGCTTTTAATTCTTTTCCCGTCATTCTCAAATGCACAGGAAAAGGGGGTGTCTGTGTTCAAATCATTTGACTATGTGAAATCAGATAACCCGTGGTTGGTGTCTCCTAATACGGCATCGCTGTATACGCTTTCTGTGAAGAACATCTCTACTGTAAATGTGGGGATGACCAAATCAGACGGCTCTTATATGGATGTGCACGAATCAGGAAATGCTGCAGAGGCAGGTGCATATACCGAATCGTATGTAAAAGTTTCGGATAGGATGGCTTTCTCAGGAAAGCTGTCCTATTCGTATTTTACCGGATCCAAGATGTGTGGTCCTGTCCTTATGGATCCGTCTTATAACTTTATTAATTTCGAAGAGAGCACGACCGATAATCCCGGCAGGAAATCCAAAGAGGTTTTTGACTTGTCAGGAGGTATTAATTACCGGCTTGGTGACATGTGGTCTCTAGGAGGCAAATTGTCTTATAACACAGCGAATTACTCGAAACTGAAGGACCCTCGTTTTGCCAGCAAATGGGCTGATTTCGGTGCCTCATTAGGAATTGCATCCAAGTTGTCAGACAAAGTTACTTTAGGCATCGACGGAGAATTCCGGAAGACAGTGGAGTCGGTAGATGCAGATATTTTCGGAGAGGCTGCAAAAACCTATTACTACATTGTCGATTACGGCGCTTATTTCGGAAAAAGATCCGTGTTGGATAATTCCAACGGATACCTGGCTACTGAAGGAAGTGAAAGCCGTCCTATGGTTAACCAGTTTTATGGAGGAAGCCTTCAGGCTGATTTCACATTCTCGGGAAGTACCAGGTTCTTTAATGAAATATCATTCTTGCACAGAAGCGGATTTTTCGGAAAAAAGTCTTCTGGTTCTATCCGTTATTGTGATGCGTCGGGTAATATAATCTCATATAAAGGCGTACTTTCCATGAAGAAAAATCAGACGGCTCATTATATAACTCTTGACGGAACTTATTCATCTTTAGGTAATAAGGAAAACAATTACAAGATAAATTCAGTTCCCGGAAGTAATCTGGAAGTGGTATATCTCGGTTCTCAGACAGCATTGGACAAGACACAGATTAATGCAGGTCTTTCTTACAAAGGCTATGCGGGTTTGTCCGGGATGCTTCCCGACTGGGAGTATGGCGCAGAACTCGGAATGAATTATACATCGCTGACATCCGAGAGCTATCCTGATTACAGAAAGCAGGATATCACAGAATTGGATTTCAATATGTATGCTGTCAAGAACTGCAAGAAGGGTTATAACGTCTTCTCGACAGGACTTTATGCTGGTGCTCATTATGGAACCGGAACCAAGAATGAGGACGGAAAGAAAGTTTCAGCTACTGGAACTGCTTATTCCGGTACAGTATACCTGGATAGGAATTATGAATACAGGACATCTCCTGCAGGCTTTGTGAAGGTGTCGTTCAAGTATTCCCGCATTATCCGTCACGGGTTGACGCTGTTTGCGGAAATCAGTGATTCTTATACAAGTATGTTTAAAGATCCGGAGTTTTTGTCCGGAAGATATAGAAACGTGCTGAACGTGACTGTCGGCATTGATTTCTAAAAGTTATTAGTACATGACAATCAAAGGATTCAGGATATTGGTATCAGCTATTGCCGTATTCTTGTTCGCGTCTGCATCCGCTGTCGCTCAGCCGATGCCGGTGGATAGCCTTATTATAAAAGGAACGTTGGATAACGGTATGACCTATTACATCAGGCATAACGCTAATCCTAAAGGTTATGCGGACTTCTATATAGTGCATAATGTAGGTGCTTTCCAGGAAGCTCCAAATCAGGATGGTTTGGCGCATTTTCTTGAGCATATGGCTTTTAACGGGACCAAACATTATCCGAAGAAGGGTATAATCGATTTCCTTCAGGCTCAGGGTGTGCGTTTCGGCTACAATATCAACGCATATACCAGCAAGACGGAAACGGTCTATCACATGGATAATGTTCCGCTTAAGCGGGAGAGCTTCGTGGATTCTGTCCTGATGGTCCTTCATGACTGGTCAGGAGACATTTCTTGCGAGCAGAAGGAACTGGATGACGAACGTGGTGTCATCAGAGAAGAATGGCGTACCAGAACAAGTCCCCAGTCCCGAATTTTTGAGCTTCAAGAGGCTGTCCTTTATGAGGGTTCCACTTTCCCGAAGAGAAATGTCATAGGCTCCCTCGATGTTATCAATAACTTTAAAAGAGAAGAAATACTGGATTTCTACGACAAGTGGTATCGTCCTAATCTTCAGGCTATTGTGGTAGTCGGAGATTTCGATGCCAAGGAGATGGAGTCCAAGATAAAATCCATGTTCTCGGATATTAAGAATCCTGAGAATTGTGTTCCAAAAGAGACTTACAAGTTGGCGCCGTTCGTTCACGAGCGTTTCGAAAACATGGTGGATACCTCTGCCAAATTCTTGGCACTCAAGGTGTTCTTGAAACAGCCTTATCCTGAGGTCAGTCAGCGTGCCCAGAGGTCGTTCTATAAAGAGCAGTTTATCAGACAAATCATATCTGCTGCCGTAAGTGCGAGAATGGATGAGCAGGTGAAGTCTCCTGATTGTCCTTCATCCAGGGGCGTTATGGTTTCCAATGCCTCCAGAACGAATCTCTATTTTTCATTGTTTACCATCCTTCCTCGTGGGGATGCGTCACCACTGAGCCTTGTCGATTTCTATTGCGACAACGCCAACAGGTTGCTTCGCTTCGGTCTTACTGAAGATGAATTTCAGTCTGCTAAACTTAAGGTAGTCAAGAATTTGAGACTGCATAATGCTCTGTCTCCGGAGTCTGTTACTGATGATCAAATCGTCGCAGGCTGTGTGGACAACTTCCTGCGTGGAGGAGCATTGACCTACCCGTCTGAACTCCAGAAAATCAAGATGGAAATCATGTCGTCCTTGAAGCTGCAGGATATCCTCGATTATATCCCTAAGATGTTCTCCGAAAGCGAGGTGATATATTCTTATTTCTATAATCCGAAGGAAGGACATGAGATACCTTCTGAGCAGCAGATTCGTGAAAGAATCCACGAATGCGCCCAGAAAGACTTGACATTCGATGCTATCAAGTTCAAGAAAGTGGACTTCAGCATTGACCTTCCTAAGGGGAAAATAATTAAATCTCAGCCGGTCAAGGGTTCTCAAACGGAGCTTTGGACCCTCTCCAACGGTATGCGCGTATGGTGGACACCGGCAGACGGCGTGAAGTCCAAGACTGTACTTTCGGTGAATTTTGTGGTAAATACAGGTGCGCGTGCTTTCGCTCCTGATAATATTCCGGCAGAAAAATTTGCCGAGAAATTTATGGAAAAATATCTCGGTATCCGTGGCTCTGACAAGGTGGAGAATATGAATAGCCCTCAGTTCGAAGGTATCCCGTACATGGTGTCATTCTCAGCCTCTAATGCTGTGATTACCACGGCTGTAGCTGCTGATAAAGCGGATCGTGCCTTCAGTGTATTGAATCTGCTTGTTACTGAACCGTATTTCTCTGACGCCCGCACGATGAAGACCACAATCGATGCGACAGTGGAATCTATGCGTAAACCTCGTTCGTCTTCATCGGTATTCCGTGAGGGCTTCAACGAAGTTTGCTACAATAATCATCCGTGGTACAGCAGAATCGACTCCGCTGCCGTAAGAGCATTGACCCCGGAACTGCTTGCGGATGTTCATGCCCGCCAGATCAGAGATGCCGGTGCTACGGATGTCTATATCTGCAGTTCGATGCCGAAAGAGGAAATCGCGGCTTTCGCCGAAAAGTATTTGGCGTCCATGCCTGCCGGATATGCCCATAAGCTCGCGAAGGTCCAGCCTAAAGTTCCTTCTTATAAGGGGGTCAATGAATTTGTGCGTACTTTCAAGGCATCATCCAAAGTCTCTAAAGCCACGGTCAGCGTGAACTGGCTGTATAATGTGAAGACAGATTTGAGGAGCTTGTGTGCTGTGGATGTTTTGGATTACATTATGTCTGCGCGTTGCCTTTCACAGATTCGCGAGCAGCGTGGTGGAACCTATTCCGTAAGCTTCAGTTCTTCTATTTTCCGTGAGAAGAAAGGTCTTGTCCAGTCATCTGTGGATTTCGAAACCAGACCGGAACTGCGAGATACTCTTGTGAATGACGCATATGAGTTGCTGTCTGATTTCTGTGAGAACGGACCGACAGACGAGGAAATGTCTGCGGCGAAGAACTATCTGATGAAGTATTATACTAAACTCCAGAAGAATCGTCAAATATCTGTGGTTAAGCGAAATGCGTCTATTCAGGATCATGCGGCATCCGGAGTTTGGGATGAAGATTATATACAGGCTCTTTCAGAAGTGACGGCTTCTGACGTCCTTAAGACAGCACGCAAGGCGAACAAGGGTGCCCGCCTATTGTCAGTACTTAATGAAGAATAAATTAAAATACACAAGTTAATGGCTAAACAATCAACAATCAAAAGGAATTGGCCTAAGTATCTCCTACAGTGGGGTGTTCTGGCCGCTATTGCCGGTTTCTTGCTTATTCCTTGTAAGAACCCGGCCAACCCTGAAGCATATTGCCCTATGGGCGGACTTCAGGCATTGGCAACATTCTTCGTAAGAGGATCATTGCCTTGCAGCATGAGCATGGTGCAGATAGTCATGGGCATTGTCCTCGCTGCTTCTGTCGTGCTTTTCAGCAAGCTTTTCTGCGGTTATATCTGTCCGCTCGGAACAGTGCAGGACCTCCTGGTCAAGCTGCGCAATGTAATCGGGTGGAAAGGCATTGAAATAAAGAACGGTAGCATCGCCGACAAGGTCCTCCGCGTCATCAAATATGCGCTGCTGTTCTGGATTTTCTACATGACGGCCACTGCAAGTGAGCTGTTCTGCAAGAATCTGGACCCGTATTATGCTGTGGCGACCGGATTCAAGGGTGAAATCACCCTGTGGATGTCCATCGTGACTGTAGCATTGGTCCTGATATGCGGATTCATGATCAACATGTTCTGGTGCAAGTACCTCTGTCCGCTCGGCGCGATTTCCAATTCATTGAAATTCTGGGTGTGGATAGTCGTTCTCGCGGCAGCGTATTATGTGCTCGGCCTGGTGGGTGTCAATGTCCCTTGGTGGGCTCTTTTGGCTGCGTTCTGTGTAGCCGGCTACCTGTTGGAGATTCTTTGCGGGAAGCCGAAGCTGCAGGTGCTCCATATCATGAAGAATGATGCGAAATGTACCCATTGCGGAATCTGCAACAAGCATTGTCCTTATGGTATCGATATCGCGAACTGCAAGACTGGCGCTGTCAATGCCGTGGATTGTACGCTTTGCGGCGAATGTACTGCGGTTTGCCCGATGGATGCTATCCATACAGGTGTATGCGTGAAAGGTAGCAGGAATCTTGGCAATGTGCTGCTTCCGGCCATTATCGCTGTGCTGCTTGTCGCATTCGGATTCTGGGCAGGGGACAAGTACGAATTGCCTACCATCAATATTACATGGGGCATCGAGGAGACTCTCGAGGACGGCACCGTGAAGCAGCTGGTGGATCCTTCTGCGCTCGAGACCATGGAGATGACCGGTCTGCGCTCAGTGAAGTGCTACGGAAGTTCTATGGCGTTCAAGGCCAAGCTGGAGAAGATCCGCGGCGTGTATGGTGTGAAGACATTCGTGGCTCATCACAGGGCCGTGATTACTTATGACCCTTCAGTTACGACTTCCGAAAAGATTCAGGAAAGCGTGTTCACTCCGTCCAAGTTCCGTGTGAATACTCCGGATCCTGCCGCTACGGACAGTATCAAGGTGGTGACCATCAGGACTGAGAACATGTATGACAAGCTCGATCTGAACTATCTCGGTCTGCAGATGCGTCTGACTGAAAAGAAGATATATGGTCTGGAGTCCGAGTTTGCCTGCCCGCTCATTGTCAGAGTTTATATGGATCCTTCTGAGAATCTCGACAAGGCATGGTTCAAGAAGATTGTCAATATGAAGGAACTCGAAATGCCTTTGCATGGCGGAGGAACCAAGATTACTCCTGTGAACTTCAAGTTTGTGGACCTGGAGGACGGCGAAAGCTACATCTCTACAGAAGTGTTCATCCGCAGGATGTTCACTCCGTTCAAGGCACAGTTCAAGAAGAGAGTCGAGGAATTCGAGGGTAAGCCGCAGTTCGTGTATGAGATTCCTGATGCGAATTACGAGAAGCCTATCATTCTGCGCAATCTTCCGTTCGTAAGCAACCATTTGTCTAAGAACGACGGTATCATCGGCGTCTATCTGGAACTCAACAAGGATCTGGTTCCTGCACTTATGGTAAGATATGCGGCACCTATGACTGCAAGCCGTATCTGGGAACTCCTCAATATGGAAAAATGGACTATCACCTATGCTGAAGATGATGTCCGTGAAGTGGATGCCAAGCTGAAGTTCAAGACTCCAGGCGTGGAAATGCCTTATCAGGGTTCGGCTCTTGAAGCTGTTCTGGCTGAGTAGATTTTGAGTATCAATAAATATGAAAATGAGAAAGATTAGATTGATGGCATTGACCTTGGCGGGAATCCTGTTGGGACAGGCGGCAGCTGAGGCGGATGAAGGAATGTGGCTGATTCAGGACATCAATTCCGCATTGGAGAAGAAGATGCAGGAGCGTGGTCTGAAACTGTCAGCAGGGGAGATTTACAATGCTGATGCTCCGGGAAGTGCGGTGTCTGACGCTATCGTATCGTTGGGATTCTATTGCACCGGAAGTATCATTTCCGACAAGGGATTGCTGATTACCAATCATCATTGCGCTTATAGTGATGTGTTTGCGCTGAGTACGCCTGAACATAATTATCTGGAAGAAGGTTATTGGGCTCTGAAGGAGGATCAGGAACTGCCGATCCCGGACAAGCAGGTGTTCTTCCTGAAACGTGTGTTGGATGTTACATCTGAGGTGACTGCTCTTCGTGAGGAGTTACGCTGCAAGAAGCAGCCGTGCGGGATGCGCCGTATCAGCTCCATCATGGAGAAAAAATACAAGAAAGACACCGGTAAAGAGGCATATTTGAGTTCAATGTGGGCCGGGGAGAAGTATTATATGGCATTGTACGATATGTATGAGGATCTTCGTCTTGTGGCTGCGCCTCCTGTTTCTGTGGCTGCTTTCGGTGGTGATACTGATAACTGGGAATGGCCTCAGCAGAAATGCGACTTCGCTATGTATCGTGTATATATGTCTCCTGACGGCAGGCCTGCCAAGTTCTCTAAGGAGAATGTGCCTCTGAAGCCACTTCGCAAGTTGGAGATTTCGCTTGCGGGATATAAGCCTGGTGACTATACGATGGTTATCGGCTATCCGGGCAGAACCAATCGTTATGCGTCTTCGTTGGAGACAGATTATCAGGAGCGTGTGACTCTTCCGATTGCCAATGAACTGAGACGTAATCAGATGGAGATAATGCGCCGTTGGATGGATGCCGACCCTTCTGTATGGCTCAAGTATTCGGATACGTTCTTCGGTCTGAGCAATATAGGTGAGATGCAGGAAGGTGAGGCAGAGTGCCTTAAACGGTTCGGTGTCAAGTCGATAAAGGAGTCTGAGGAGAAGGAACTGCAGGCGTGGATAGAGGCTGATGCCGGTCGTAAAGCCAGATGGGGCAGTCTCATGTCGGATTTGAAGAAGATGTATGATGAGACAGAGGCCGTGGAGCGCAACAAGGCTTATTTCCGAGAGACTTTCTTCCGCGGCACGATTATCGGCCGCACGATTATGAGAATGAACAGTGCTCGCGGCAAGTTCGGACCGATGAAGAAACATCTTATGAGGGGCATTGCCGAGACAGACCCGAGAGTGGAGAAAGACCTGTTGGAATATGCTGTTGCCCAGTATTTTACCAATATTGACACTTCTCTTTTCGGACCTTATCAGAAAGAACTTCTTGCCAAGTTCGGTCATGATTTCAAGTCAATGACTGACTATGTCTGGGCGGGGACCATGGTTGCCTCTCCGGAAAAGGCGGCTTTGTTTGATGACCCGGCCCAGTTCAATGAGGACAGGCTCAAGAAGCTGCTTCTGGATGTAAGCATACTCGATTTCAACAAGTGTGACAATGACATGAACCACCGGAACCAGATTCTGGCTCTGAACAAGGAATACACCCAGGCGCTTTATGAAATGCGTCGTGACAAGGGAATCGCCCAGTATCCTGATGCGAATTCCACCATGAGAATCACTTATGGAACTGTCGGGCCGCTCGAGCCGAAAGACGGCATGTGGTGCTCTTGGCAGACATCCACGAACGGCATCATCGAAAAATATGATGCTTCCAACCGCGATTTCAAGCCTTCAGACGAGTTTATGTCAATGCTGAAGTCACGTGATTGGGGCCGCTGGGCTGTGTCTGTGATGCCTGTATCAGGAAAATCACGCGGGAAGGCAAATGTGGCCGCTACCGGGTTCGCAGGTGCTCCTGCAGGGACAATGCCTGCCGATTTCCTGACTGACAATGACATCACCGGCGGCAATTCCGGCAGTCCTGTGCTCAATGCTTCCGGCGAGCTGATAGGATTGGCTTTCGACGGGAACAAGGAGTCTCTTGCCAGTGATCTGTATGCAGTTCCGGGTTACAACAAGTGTGTCTGCGTGGATATCCGCTACATTCTCTGGACTTTGGACAGATATGCCGGAATGTCCCGAATCATAGATGAATTAGGATTGTAGTCAAAAATTTTTGGCAAAACCGAATATTCGTTTTATCTTTGCATTCCTATCAGGAGAAATCGGTTAACGAATCTCTCGAAGGAATGCATTTCCGGAGAGGTGGGTGAGTGGCTGAAACCACCAGTTTGCTAAACTGACGTACGGGTTTACCGTACCACGAGTTCGAATCTCGTCCTCTCCGCAAACGTCATGAAGCTCGGCGCATCGCGCCGGGCTTTTTCATTTGAAGGCCGTCAGGAGCTCGCTCCTGTAAAGGCCTTCAAATGTAAAAGACCCACGGCCTCCGGCCGTGAGCTTCATGGCGTGTGCAAGGGCCCCTCCGGCAAGGAGCAGAGAAAAGGCACGCTCAGCGTGGCTAATCTCGTCATTTAAAGCCCCGCCGCAGGCGGAGCGAGATGTCGGAGCGCCAGCGACGAAATCTCGGAGAGGACGCCTATCAATGATAAACTGGATGTCGTTCCAGTCGTGCGACAAGTTTGAGTTGTGCGATGTCGTAAATTTGCTAACTTTGTGGTTTGGACAAAGCATTGGCGATTATGTTGTACCCGATTGGCATACAGAATTTTGAAAAGATAAGGCAAGGCGGATTTGTCTATGTCGATAAGACCGCTCAGATTTATAATCTTGCAGCGACAGGGAATTACTATTTCCTGAGCCGTCCCCGTCGTTTCGGGAAGAGCCTGCTCGTCTCGACGATGGAGGCATATTTTCAGGGACGGAAAGAACTTTTCAAGGGGCTGGCTATTGAAAAAATGGAAAAGGACTGGACGGCATCTCCTGTTCTTCATCTGGACTTGACAGGGAGTCGCTATACTTCCGTCGCGGACCTTGCCGGTAAACTCGACCAGCATTTGCTGGCGTGGGAGAATCAGTATGGCGTCACCGATGTGTTTGAGGAGCCTGCGACACGTTTTTCTGCTGTCATCGAGGCGGCTTTCAAAAAGACCGGTCAAAAGGTCGTTATTCTCATAGATGAATATGACAAGCCTGTGGTTGACAACATCGACAATCCTGACCTGATGGACAGTTTCCGCCGTGAACTTCAGGGTTTCTACAGTGTAATAAAAGGCCGGGACGGGTTCATCCGCTTTGCATTTCTTACCGGGGTGACGAAGCTCGGCAAGATGAGTGTCTTCAGCAGTCTGAATAATCTGAGAGACATATCGATGGACTTGCTATATTCGAACATTTGCGGAATCTCTGAAGACGAGTTGAAAGCATATTTCGATGATAGCGTGGCGAAGCTTGCTGAAAACAATGAACTCACCAAGGACGAGTGTTATGCCAAACTGAAGTCGATGTACGACGGCTATCATTTCCATTACAAGGCATCAGGCGTATATAATCCTTTCAGCATCTTGAATACATTTAATGTAAATGAGTTCAGGATGTATTGGTTCGAGACCGGTACACCTGCTTTTCTCGTGCGTTATCTCCAAAAGGGACAATACAATCTCGACAACATATCGAAGGATGATGTTCCTGCTGATGCGCTCACAGGGACGAACTATGTAAATCCGGAGCCGATCACTCTGATGTACCAGACCGGCTATCTGACAATCAAGGGCCATGACACGCGGTTCAATACCTACCACCTTGACTATCCGAATGACGAGGTGAAGAGCGGATTTCTCAACTCATTGAGCCAACTCTATGCTCCGGCCCTCATTCAGGGCGATTTCTCCGTGGTTCAGTTCATCCGCGACATCGAGCGCGGCGACGTCGAATCCTTCATGGCCCGCTTCACCTCCTTTCTCTCCGGCAACGACTACGAAATCCATGGTGACCTCGAACTCTACTTTCAGAACACGATGTCGGTGATGCTCAAGATGATGGGGCTATATGTCAAGACGGAGTATCACACCTCCCGCGGCCGCATAGACATCATCTTCGATACCGACAAATATGTCTATATAATAGAACTCAAGCGCGACCAGTCTCCCGAAATCGCTCTCAAGCAGATAGAGGAAAAAGGCTACGACAAGCCGTTTCTCGCATCCGGTAAGCAAATCATAAAACTCGGTATCAACTTCTCCTCCGAGACTCACACCATTGACGGCTGGAAAGCCTGGACAGAATAGTCCATAAATCTCTTCTTTTTGAGATTCTATCAATACTGCTATGGCCCGTAGCAGTTTTGTGGAGTGTTATGCAGATATGCTCAGAAGTCTCCGCTCCGACTATATGCTTAATCAATGCTCAGGAAAGAATGGCCAGACCTATAAAATGACATGCACATTTCACTTTCATGTCCACTCCTGTCCACTTCGTTCACCAGAGTCCAAGGTGGACAGAATTGTATTTTTTTGTTCTTCGGTCAAATAAACTGTCGGCGATGCAAGTAATGATTGGACTTTTGGGGCAATATCGTCAACCTTTTCCGATTTATTCATGGCTTTATACAAACCATGCAGGGTAACATATATCTCCAATAGTTCAGAAGCACACAAGTCCTGTAGATCCGGTCGTCTCTCAGGTAGCATTGTACTTGCTTCTTCCAAAATGGTGGCGGAGGCCGCTATATCACCCTGATGCATGAGTACAAGGCTTTTAATGTACTTTGCCGAAAGGAGTGTCGGCAGGATTCTGTCCGGCTCATTTGCAAAGAGTTTCTCGAAGCCCTTAATGGCCTCGGAAACATTCATGTCCGCTTCATCTATTTGCCCAGTTGAAAGATTGAGGATGGCTAGGTTCAGATGGGCTGATGTTTGGACTTCTCGAGTATCTTCTTTATCATAGTCCTTGGTTAAAAGGCTCTCATAGATTGTCTTGGCCTCCGAGACATCTCCCAAGCGCTGCAAAAGGTTAGCCTTTGATGCCATGATGGCTAGTCCATCTGCAGATTCTTCTATACTAAGGGCGTGAATTATTCCATCTGCTTCATCTATCGAATTGATTGCCGCATCCGTATCGCCTTCCATATTTGCCAGAATGGATTTGAGATGGCATATCTGGGCTCGAACAAGTGATCTCTCTCTGGTAAGGGATTCGGCCTGCACCAAGGCGGTCTTAGCCTTCTTTATCTCTCCAGAATCCAGACGAACGCGGGCGGTACTGAGCAGGATTGCTGCCACCGATTCGTCATCTTGTCCTATTTGCTCTTTTGTTTGCTGCACGTCAATATCAGCTTCCTCCACAGTTACAAGGCCTTGCTCAATATCCTCGAGGATTTGCCGTTGCTCGCGGCGTAACTTCTGGTAGATGGACAAAGCCTCATCAAACCGGTCACCCAGCAGATGGTACTGGTTTTCCGTTGCAAGGAAGAAGGCAAACTCATGAATCTGGTCGGCAATCTCCCGTGGATTGTAATTGGACAACGGATTTTTTACCAGTTCAAGGATGTTCCTATAGTATTTTACCGTCTTTTGAACCCATCGGCGCTTCTTTTGATTGGACTCGGTTGAAATACTCTGGAGCAGCGAATCAACAATCTTTTTGCTGCCCTGAGCGAATTCCCGAAGCTCATCCTGAAGCCGTATGGAGCGTTTGATCTGCTCAGATACTACAAGCTCCGGAACGAAATCCTGATCATATTGGGCTTGGTTGACCTCGGAATCAGTAACGGACTTGTTGAGCGTGTCTTCAAGCGACTTCTTATTCTTTTTCTTGGTCTTGAACGCCACATATTTATCATAATCCCCGGAAGAAAAGATAGAATACTTGCGGTTCTTATATCTGTAGAAGGTGACCTTCGGATTAGCATAGAATTCATCTTTTTCCTTGAAGAGTTCAGGCACACGCTCAGCGGCAAATTGCTTTTGGGTCTTACTCTCGAAGATTTCGGCAATCAGCCCGGCTCTCAAAGGGCTTTTGTCACTGGTACTGTTCCCTTTGGGAATAAGCTCCCCGTGATGTGCGCAGTACCAAATATCTTGGATAAGCCTAAAATCCAGGACGATTGAAGACCTCGTTGCCTTAAAGTCCCTGTCATACAGGTATGTCTGCCCCGGTTTGCAATATATAGCCTTGGCAAAGTCATAAAATGACTGCCAACCTTTTTGCAGGAGCTCGTCAATCCTTTTAAGCCGCTCTTTAGGTTCCATTAATGATTGGTCAAGTCCTATTAATCCCATGTTGTAAATGTTTTAAGTTCACCATATACATAGCCAAGGCTATTCTTAACATATGCCCGTACGTAGTATGTTGAATAACTCTTCAAGCCCGTTAATGATGCTGAGAACTCTCCAGCAGACGAACCCGAAGCATAGGCTATCGTACCACTTGTTTCAGGGTCGCCGCTCATGCTATACATAAATCCTCGATCTGTTATGGCGGGGTCGCCGACAAAATTGACCTTGCCGTTCAACTGTACCTGCCACGCGTTTACCAGCCCGTAAGGGTCCTGAAGGTTTGAATGAGATAGTGTAGTGACAGAGGGCGGTGTTGCTGTTTTGAAACTGAACGTGGAACTATAAACAAGCTGTCCGTTTTGGATAGCATATGCCCTAAAATAATATGTGGTGCCTTCCTGAAGTCCGGTAACCGTCAGTGTTTGCTTGTAGGGTCCAATGTTTCCAACGACTCCTTTGACCTTGCTGGAATTAATAGTAGGAGCCGAGGATGTTCCATAACAAATACCTGCTTCCGTGCACTTAGGATCACCGATGTTTTTTATGATGAAACTAAGTTCCGCGCTGTCATATTTGATATCTGTCACATTAGAATATGCCTCAACCACCGTCTCTGTGTAGCCAGTATTAAAACTGGCTTCTGTACCATAAATGGTTGTTCCGTTTTGGATAGCGTAAGCCTTATAATAATATGTCGTGTTGTACGAAAGCCCGGAAATGCTTAGCGAATAGTTGCCTTCCCCAGTCCCACTAACGGTTTTCTTTGTGTTATTTATTGTTGGATTTGAGGAAGTAGAGTAGCAGAAGCCTTTCTCTGTATATGCCGGACTTCCTACCTTTAAAATCGAACCGTTTAGAGTTGCTGATGAAGGTGTCACATTTGTTGCTCCCGAAGTAGAAACACTCGTCGTTGACATATCCGTGCTAAAAGTGACAGATGTGCCATAGTTTATCTTGCCACTTTGAATTGCATATGCCCTCACGTAATAGGTGGTGTTGGATGAAAGACCAGCACAAGAATAGGAGTATGCGCCTCCTGATGTACTCGAAACGGTTACCTTTGTATCTGAAACGGTCGGCTCTCCGTTTTTGTTGTAGCAGAACCCTTTCTCGGTATATGCCGGGCTTCCTACTTCAGTGATTTCTCCATTAAACTGTGCCTTTCCAGTAACTACATCAATTTGGCTAACAGCAAGTGTGTTCACTGCTGTCTTTGAGGCAATTGTTGTAAAGTTCAACTGGTTAGAACTTAGTTTCATCCCTATTGAGTTCTTTCCATAGGCTCTAACATAATAAGTCGTACCTTTTTCAAGCACAGAGACTGAAACGCTAAACTCTTTATTCGAATTCATTTGTGTGGCAAGAGTCGTAAAACCAGATGTCGCGTCAGCTGCGATTGATGATGTGCTATATACGAACCCGCGTTCAGTATACTCAGGCGAGCCTATGCTAAGAACTTCACCTTTAAACACTGCGGTAGTCATATCCACATCCGTAACTTCCAGCATGTTTGTGGTTGGAGTCCTCCTGTCGGCACCAATTGCTGTAACTTTAATCTCTTTTCGACCAGCATCTGATAGTATCACGATTGTGCTCTCATTATTTCCGTTTGCCAGCTTATCTCTGTCAATGGTAACAGACATTGCGACTTCTTGGTTATACTTAATAATGCCGCTTGTGTTCTTATCTTTATCGCAGACAGAAACAATCCATGAAACTTTGGTATCCATGACCGACCACGCCAAATCCACATAATTCGGATTGACCAGGCTAAAGGCCTTTTGAACAACAGATGCATTGTCACCAAAATCCAGAGTTGTAGGAGAAACAGTCAGTTCTGTGGTCGCTTTTTTCAAGGCTATCTCCTTGTTTGGATTATCACCTCCTTTAATTCTTACTGTCAGCCCTTCTTTACTCTCATAGCCTGGCTTGCTTAGGCTCATATGATAGGAACCAAGGGGAATATTGGAAAAAGTGCAACGCCCAGAATTGTCCGTCCTGTCGGTTGGGGTTACCGAAGGGTCATCATCGGAGAACAGTTGAATAGAAACGCCTGAGAGAGTTTCTGGCGTGTTTTCCTCGGTGACGACAAAAGTGATGCTGCCAACGGTTTTCTCAGGAGGAGTGTCTTCTCCACAACTAAAAACAAAAGACACGATAGCTGCTATCAATAAGAAAGATCCAACTCTTGATTTCATACACTAAGGCCTTTTTGATAATTTAATATTCAATTCAATCTTATCCCGCACTTCGCTGGGCGTAATAGTATGAGGAGAAGGAATATAGCCATCCTTTTCTGCTCGTATTTTATATGTCTTTCCAAACTGGAGTTTCTGGAATTCGTAGTAACCATCAGATTTAGTTATGCAGTTCTTTCCTGTAGTCTCATTTGTCACCATAACACCTTCTACTGGAGTATTGTCGGTGGCCTCCATCACAATGCCATAGATTGTTGACTTTGTTGTGTACTCTTTGTTATCATTGCAAGATGCAAAGGAAAACACGAAAGACAATACAAAAGCAACTCGAATAATTATAGATTTCATGACCTATTAGAAATTGAATGTGTAAGTCAGCCCCATCGCTCCTGTGGGATCAGCGTATAAAGCAATCTGGCCAATATTGCTTCGATCCTCAAGTCTGATAGCCGAAACATAATTGATTATTTCTGTAACACCTAATCCGATAAGGCCTATGTTTCTCCAAAGCCTTGCTTTATGCATTACACCTTCGTAATATACAGCGTTACTTGGATCTGCATCGGCATTAACTATAGCTTTGTTTAAACGATCATTCTGACAAACAGTAAGTACTGTAAAACCAATTGTTCCTGCTGCTATTCCAGCAGCCCACCCCCAACGGTGCTTTCTGATTTGGACAGCACTTGGTACTATTCCTAAGAAATAGTCAATTGTTTGTGCTTTCCGGATAATACCAGGATCATATACCTCATTTTGTTGAGAGTTTGTTTGTGTAGTCATTTGATTATACTGCGCGAAACAATCTAAACTGAGTAAGAATAAACAGGAAATAACAATTAAAATTTTATCCATATTAGCTTAACAAATGTTAAAATTCTCTAACAATGACTGTAGCCGCCTTTGAACACTTAGGCAGTTCAGTTGATATGTAATTCTTGATTTCACACGCAATTGGCTTCATCTTTTGATCGTTATCCCCTGTCCAATAAAGGCCACGAAGCCCCAATGCATCCATGTACTTAGCCATCAAACCAACTTCCTCAATATGAGGATATCTCCAGTATGACGAATTCCCTGGATCAAAGGCCTCAATCATTCCGTGATAACTCATGTTTCTGCTCGTAATACTTGAGGTATTATGAAGGTGGAACCACTTGTCGTATGTCGGCTTTAGAACATAACAGATTAAGCCAGGTCGTCTTACACCTTTCTCTTGTGGGGCACGTAATAACTGGCCTCCACACAATTCTTCGCCTATAATCCATTCCTTTACCCCTAAAGATTCACACATCATAGCCGCTGCAAGTTCTTGGTAACTCTTCGTCAATTGATTAACACGAATGGAGAGGGGCTTTGAGGATTTGACCGAATTGCCCTTCATATTCATAATATTTCCTATGAAGGTATAATTCCCTTCATTTCCCTTTTTAACTTCAATATATAGGATATATGTAACTCCATCTTGCTTTGCAATTTCTGCTCTTTGATCTACAGCTGTCCAGTCTACTTGGTGTCTATATAACTCTTTAAAGACGGCCTGTACCGACGGGTTTGTTGTAGATTTTAGGGTATAAGTGTCATCGGCGTCAAGATAGAAATTGACAGCATCGAGGAACTCACTAAGATTCTTCTCCAGTATACCGTCTCTCGTAACAATCGAAACTACAATATTGTTATTGGCTTTTATTCCTTTTTGTGGAACGGGCATCCCGTTAAGGAAACAATCTAGGGCAGATGCCAATTGTTGATTTAACTCTTGATAGGAACGGTTCTTTGCGTCATCAAATGACTCGTAGCTAATCGATCTGCACGTCTGAGGTGTTGTCCAATTGAAATCAAATTGGTTAGGGTTAATGGCGTTTCCAAAGCGGATAGTGCCATAAGCGTCTATAATAAAACGCTCATCTCTTTTTTCCTCTTTTGTTATAACATTTACAGTAACATATGAGAGCGCCTCTTCAATATTACTAGTGAAACTCCGTTTATGCTTTCTCAAAAGTTCAAACAGAATACTCTCAGTTCCAGATGGCCAAGTATCTTTTGAGTCAGTCGCATTGATCGATATATACACTTTTTTTTCAGCTTCTCTTTTTTTGAGTCTTTCTAACCGAGCTCTTTCAGCAGCTTGGGCATTTCTTTGCTGCTCTTGAATGCAGCTAATACAAAGGTTTATCTTAATTTCAATATTGTGCTTTGCCGTTGCGTCATTTGCGAACTCGGAAGCTGATTGACAGGCTATGAATAGCTCTTTGGCCCTTGTATACTTTCCTTCGCCAAATTTGACTAATGCTTCATGCAGTGTCTGATAGCCATTAGCAAAGACAGATTGTGCTGCAATAAAAAGGGTTAGTATCGTAAATGCAAAACGTCTCATAATCAATTATTGCTTAATTCTATTCTTTTCTCAGTGGAATCCACACACTTAATTTTTTCGCTATATTCTATTACCTCATTTTCATCCATCGTTTCAGAGGCTTTATTATTCATAGATGTATGAAGATTTTTGCAGAGCGATGTTGCTTTGCGCGACAACGAGTCATATTGGGGCTTAATAATAGAAGGGTTGGAGGCCTCTAAAATCTTAATCTGTGATAATATAGTTTCAATGCTCTCTATAGATTCTTTAAAGTCTTCGAGGCCAGCTTCTTCATTTACTCTAGCGCAATCAGAATCAAAATCAATCAATAACGCACTATGTTGATTTATAATTTCGGTTTGTGCTGCTTTCCTCTCAATCCGTTGTGATACTATTGGGCGAACTATCAAGTAAATAGCAACCAATAAAGCTGCGGATAGAATAATTGGCAAATAAGATTTCTTAAATTTATCCCATCTCTTTTTGTTGTGCTCTCTGTTGATTCTATCTTCCTCTGACTTACGTTTTTTGTTGATCTCAGTCTCAATATATTTAATTTTATCCGCAAACGTTCGGTCAGAGTTTAACCAGTCACGATAAACAGATGAGTCAATCCCTGTTTCAGAACATGTTTTCAAAAGATTGCACTCGTTGTCGTGATAGCATTTAACGAATGCCTTCTTAATCTCTTGAACGTGTTCATTATCAATGGCAGTAAGAACTCCATCAAACTCTTTGTCAGACTTTCTCCAACCATTCACTCTCTCTACACTTACGCCAGCCGAGGTACATGCTTTCTGGAGGTCACAACCATTTGATTCGTAAAACTGAACAAATAATTCTTGTAACTGCTTCTCATGTTCACGTTCAATGACGGTCAACCCATCGTCAAACGCCTTATCGGTCCTCCTCCATGTCCAGGCGGTATCACTGTCAATACCCAGAACAGAACACGTTTTAACAAAATCGCAACCGTTTTTCTCGTACCTTAACTTGAACTGGGCCTTCTGCTGCCTTATTCTTTCCTCAAGTTCTTGAGCTAGGCGAATCCTTTCAGCTTCTTCAGACCTTTCAGCCTCAATACGCCTAACTATTTCATTGTATCTCGAATCAAAGGTTGAGTCCTCATTCTGCCATTCCTTGAATGTGAGGTACGGAATGCCCAAAATGTTACAAGCTTGGTCAATATCTTTTTTTTCTTGGAACTGGCCTAACAATAAATCTTTCTGGCGCTGGAGTTCAATTTGTTTCCCCCGTTCTACCCGATTAAGTCGCTCTATCTCTATACGTCTATTCATGCCGATTTCTCTTTGTGTCTCGACAAAAGATTTGAATAGCGTATTGACGTAAAATGAATGAACACCACATATTACAATAGGAGGCTCTGCAGTCCAGTCCTTATGCAAAAGCTCATCGATGGAGTCAAGCAACAACTTTAACTCCTGAGAGCAATATATCGTTCGAGTGTTATAATCTTGATTAATTCTATTTATCGAGTCCTCTCGGGCGTTTTGTATAAGACGACCGGCAAGAGTCAAAAGAACTTCATTTTGTTCTGGATAATCATCTTCGAGCCTTCCCAATGATGCCTGTGCATCATACGCTTGTTTCTCCTTATTCTGCAACAAGTAAGCTATGTATGCCCAATAAACTTCCCAATACTCATCTTTCGCAGATTGTTCGTACATCTCGGTGTACCTTGTGGGTTCAAGCATCGAGAATAGTTGGAAGTAATATGATTTTAATGCGTCATCCTCGTACTCTTTCATCCACGAATCCAACTGCTGCAATTTGCGGTTTAATTCAGCAAAAAAGTTCTGTTCAATAACGGTCTTAGTTTCACGAATACCTTTAAGAACTCCCGCGGACAATTGTCCCATTGGTTTTTTGCTCTTCTGCTGAATTTCCTCCTTGATGGGTAACACAAGCTCATCTGCTAGACCTAGAGCGGCCTGCAACTCACGCAACCGTTCTTCTCCCTCTTTAGAAATAAGTCCGTTCTTATAAAGCTTTTTGCACTCTAAGCGATATGAGAGTTTATTCTCATTTAGCAACTGACCACTACTCTTGGGCGCCTCATTTATTGTGGTATAAGTAGTTGTATTGTTACTATTAGTTTGTGTAACATTGTTGCTATTAGTCGTGGTGCGATTATCAGTTGAATTAACTCCGCCTGTAAATGTGTTGTTGTCACCAACACTCGCAGAGGGGCGATTATTTGTAGCAGGGAGATCTGCGCCACAAGCAGGGCAACATTCATAGTCTTCCGGCCAAGAATGATTACACTTTGGACAAGTCTTCATAACCATCTCATTTATAGAGTCTTTGTTCGCGATAAAGTGCATTCTTCAAATGCTTGCTGTTCTGCACGGGATTATTCATAAGCATACCATAAGAGAGGATTATTGCAGGCTCCTTCATTTGATAATGCTCACGTAGCAGTCTTGAGTCCAACCCTTCAATATCATTGAATTCGGGCTTTATTCCGTCGTTAAGCCAAGAGCGCAACATCTCAGCTGCTTTCCCGTCAAGTTTTATCAGATCATCTGTCGTCTGTTCCAACAATGCCCCTGAATACCCTTCCTGAACTAGGCGAGTCCTTAATTGCTGCCTGTTAATTACATCCATGCTCTTTCTAGGCACCGAATTAAACAAATAATGTGTTAAATTCCTTACAACAGTTTCTCCGGCATACCTCGCATCAATTTCTAACGGGTTATAGTTGTAACCCCACGGATTAAAATAACAGGACATACCACGATTGTACATATTGTCTGCTTCTATCCATTCTCTTCTAACATCGTCAGAAACATTGTGATGTCCTATTCTCGACTCAGCTTGATATTGATGTCTTAATTCATGAGTTATTGTATCAATAATTTCAAATGGAGACTTCCTATGTTTCAGTAATTCTTTCGACAAATAAAGCCTACCATCTCCATTATTGTACCCATCTACTCCGGGCTCCAGTTCTTTGTAAGAGATATCATTATATGATACCAGTTCAAAAGCTTTTGCAACCGCATTGGCGTAAACCTCTGAAAGAACCATTCTTTCCTGTGCAGATAGAGTAACCCACCCCATGATGACACCTAGAGGGAAAAACTTTTTTGCGGCCTCTGAACATTTCTCCAGTCCGAAATCACGTTCTTCAATAAAATGCGGTCCCAGCGTTTTAAAGACATCCAAGTCTTTGAAATCACTGTCAATAATTTCGTTTATATCTTCAAGGATTCGTTCACGTAAATCATCTATCAGAACGCTTATGTCCGGATAATTGACCCTGAGCGATGCTTTGCAACTGTCTATAACTGCTTTTACGTCCGGCATTTCTGATAATGTGCGCAGGCCATGCTTGGCATCGGAAGGATGCTCCATACTTCTGGATGCCGCCGAATGTGCGCGATCTGACTGCTTGGCTACGTTAGTATTTTTTTGAGGAAGATGGGTGTAGATGCGCATCCCGCAGCGCTCACAAAACAAATCGCTGGTGAGAACCTCATTGCCACAGATCGGGCATTTGTCGGATGATTTATATCTGTCGTAGTTATACATTGTTCTACTTGGTGTGTATTATTTTTGTTATTTCACCTTCGTTGTCTGTATCAACGATATAAAACATGCTGAAACCTCTCTTGCAGTACGATTGCTTAGGAGACCTCGCGTATAAGAACTGATATCCCAATGAACGGTTATCTTGTGACACTCGCATAACCTGTTGCAGATTGTCCTTACTCAGGCCCAGGCGTTGATATACCTCAGTTTCTACTTTCTGCCGGATGATAGACAGGTTGTTGTCCACCAAATCACGGACGTAAGCGTGAATATCATCAGCCCTATGCGCCCCGCCAGCAACAACTTCTACAGTTTTGGGACGGTATCGAACTTTGGAGTGCTCATCTGTCGGGGTCCCTAACAGTATAGCCCTATAGTCAAAAGCTATTTTAGGTTGCATTGAAAGAATCGGACAACCGAATAAGTTAAACTCCAGGATTGTAAACATCGCTCTTTCATCTTCATCTCCGTTGTGGCAAGTTCGGAAGTAATCTTGCTTGGCTTTAATAAGAGCGAGACCTGCAGGAATGCCTTTATGGAGATAAATGTTGTAGAGTTTCATAAGCAACTCTGAGCAACCCTCCATATCCGGTCCGCCTAATGCGACATCACAAGCGCCACAATACAACATTGTACCGTATGACAATGCCGACATCATCATTGATTCTTCCAAATTATAACCAATATAACGAGCACCGTAGCATGCAACCGTATTGAAGATATATGGTGCGGATTCGGACATCATTTGTGGTTGAGTCGCCACAGTATATCTTTCATGGGCGTTGTCTTCGCCTATAAAAAACGGGGTTTCATAACTCTTGTCACCGTGAAGGTTGCATACGAGGAAATCAATTTTCTTAAGCTCGTGAACATAACCGGCATACATTTCCTCATATTGTGTATCCAGTTCCGGGCTGACAATCATTCTATTGTTCAGGGGGACATAATCCTCAGACAACAACGCTGTAGGAATATCTCGCATCATCTCATTGGATGCACGAAGCCAACTCTGGGTTGTTGTCATTGCAGCGCCACTAATCGGAATTCCATCTATAGCAAGATCGACACTCTCATTAAGATATGCGGCAAGGCCATCTACTCCCCATTCTTTTAACAAGGGCAACCGACCAACAGCAAACCGAGGCATCAGGGATATGAAGTCTTCAAGTCTAACTTCGCCGGTTGATAAGTCGAAGCAATAGGCCATATCAGAATACAAGTGCTCATTTCCCGCCCCTATTAGAGGATTAGCTATCTTAGGCATGGGCACGATATCATCGCCTCCTAAAATGAACAGAGGGCAATAGTTAGAATCTGAAAGGCCGAGACCGATATAAAAGTCATTCAGGGCAGAAGCGAAAGTGCGCCAATCTGTTTTGTCAGTACCATCATACAACTCATCGGAGATGTCCACAACATGCCAGCAAATGAATGAAGCACATGCTGATACATACGAGGATATGGCATTGACAACCCGATCGTGCGTATCGCAAAGCATCGAGGCTAAACGATATGTGTCTGTAAGTATTAATCCAGTTAGCATATTATCATTTTAAGTCCGTGCCGCAGATGGGGCAGCATGAGATATCGTCATCGTCAATGGGCTGGCCACAAGTCGGGCAGGTGCGGGTGTTGACATTTACGTTAACGGAGGTTCCACGTACTACGCCCGGGGTGTTTTCCGATACTCTTATACGAGTTGCAGAATCAAGGGCCTGTGATTGGGTTTCATCTGTTCTGCCTTGCTCGTGCTGCATCTGTTCGCGGTATTCTTCTTTAATGTCCTTAGCATCATTGAAGCGTGTGGTGGCAAAACTCTGCATTGCCCCTACCAAGGAACTGACAAGATTCTGTTGGCCGACATTCTGCGTTCCACTCATTTGGCCCAAAGTATTCAACAATAGCGTTATAATCTGCATCTGCTGGCCGGCATTCGCTGTCTGAACATCACGCATGTTAATATTGTTTGCTTCAGCCATCCTTAACATCTGCAGGTACAGTTTTTCGCGTTCTTCCGCATTAGTTTTGGCAAGTTCAGCTTCGGTGAGGTGAGAGAATGATTCTGCGAACTTTGCCTGAGCACCGGCATCCATTCCAGTGATGTTTTTAGCGACCAACTGATCCGCAGACATTGTGCTTTCGACCTCGGCAATAGATATATCTTTATTTGCCTTAATCTTTTCCATTGCCAAATCATGCTCATACCTCTCCTTTAGCGTTTTCAGTTCTCTCTCCGCTTGATCACGTTGCTCTTCTAATTTGCGGCGAGATTCGCGATCCTTGACATTCTCTTCAAGATTCATCAATTTCTCCAATCGAGCAAGCGCATCTTCTTTTTCCCGGAGTTCTCTGCGATACTCATCATCCTTTATCTTCTCTTCGACTTCATGGTCTGCTAGAGTCTCTCCGCGTGTAAATTGCCCTTGTTGTTTCTTTCCTGCTAGGGCTTCAGCCGCCGCTGCATTCTCAAGGCGGTGTGTCTCTGCCTCATCAATCAGTTTTTGCCTATCGAGAACATATTTGCGGCCATAAATGGCGGCTTCCAAATCCCAATTTTCCGACTCTCTGGCTTTATCTTTACGGAAAGCCGCCCATGCAGCATCACTAATTTCGTCATTATCCTCCATTTTTTGGAGTGTCAATGTTTTATCGGCCTCCATTTTTTGGAGTGATGTGGCCAGCAAAGAACGTACACGAAGTTGTTCTGAGACCTCATTCCTGTCAAACCGGCGATTCTCCAGGTCTGAGAGGAATATCTCGAACTCTTCCTTTGAAACCAAATTGTTACGTTGTATTTCGAGCAACGCTTTTTCCAGATCTGCTTCATTTGTTGCCTCGCGGATAACTTTCTGGTTCATTAACAAACTGACAAACTGCTCCATTTCATTGGTGTGAAGCAAATTGTCCTTGTTGATTTCATCAAGACTTACTCGTAAATCCTGTTCGGAACGTGCTTCACGGATCTTCTGGTCATTTTCCTCAGAAGCAATCCTGTTGCGGAATTCGTTGGTGCGGAGCAAAAAATCATACTCCTGCTCGGAGCAGTAAAGTTGTTCTTCTACTTGCCTGAACCGCCTTAATTGTTCGCTTGTTGTCGCTATATCAAGTATATCTGTAATGACAACACCATGAAGCACCTTTGGCAGATTATACATCAAGCGTTCTTTAATAGCATTGAAGGTAACTTCGTCCAATCCACGTTCAGACACCTCAATTTCCCTGAAGCAGAAATGCAAATGGCTGTATACCGCGCGATCGGCACTTTTGACCACATCGTCAACTGTTACGGATTTGCGGCCAGCTAAATAATTGGCAATGAAACCCTTAAAGTCTCTGATTTGCATTTGAGAGCTTACCCCTACTTGTATGTCCAGATTGCGAGATTGTACAATGTACGGCTCGAAGATTGCGGGGAAAATACGGTCATTTATTGGGTCATTTATTGGGTCAGGTTGAATATGCAGGGTTAATTTCACTTGCATCAGTTCCGGTTGTTCCTGAAGTTCTGGCTTGAGCCAGTGTTTTTCATTCCAAGCATTGAGAATGAGCGGAAAGCCAGAACCAAGGTTCTCACCATAGCCAATCATTCGAAACATATTCTGCATTCGCTGGTTCCTGGCTTTTCGAAAACTTGTCCTTTCTTGGACAGTTCAAGAATCTTATCCTTATCACGGCTCAATGCCAGTCTTTGATAAAGAGCCGAATCAAACTGACCGTTCAGTTCTTTCTCGCTCCAGTTGTTATTTGCAGCTTCAATCTTGTCGAAGGCCCGTTCCTTCGGATCGGAAATCCGCATCAGTCTTATGTAATATGTCCAGCTCATTATGATCCATGGTTTCTGTAATTATGTTTGCAAATTTAAACATTTTAAGAAAATTTAGCTGGCAGTTATTATCCTTTTAGTAAAACAGTGCATCTGGTTGTTTATCTTGATGCTGTTGGTTTGACTGCGTGGATGGGTGTGCAGACATATTAATAAGACGTTACTTGATACGTTTTTCTTCTATCATCAAACTTGAATAATTATTCGTAAAGAAGAAACGGCAACGGGAGCGTTTACAATCGTGAAATTGCGATGGTTGTTTTTAACATTTTTATAACAATTCGCTCAAAAAATAGCTAAATTTGAAAAAATAGTTAACACCTGTTTTCAAATCCAAAAACCATGAAAATGAATCGCATATTGTGCCTATTGGCTTTATTGGTCTTGCCGCTCGGCATCGGTGCTCAGGATGTCAAGTACTTCAAATATCAAGGAGAGGTGAATGTTTCCTATTCGTTCGATATGAGTGAAGAACTTAATAACCTTAACCTGGAAGTAATCAATGGTGTGCGCTTCTCACGTTATCTTTTCGCCGGTGCGGGTATAGGAGCGACCGCTGAACTTTCAGATGAAGCCATAATCTTCCCGATATTCGTTGATGTAAAAGCTTATTTTCCAGTTGCTCGAAAACTGGATTTGACAGCTGGGGTGGATGTAGGAACAAAACTCGATTATACGTATGATATGACAGGTGGTTTAATGTTCCGTCCTGAGTTTGGCTTACATTTTCCGATGAGTAAGAAGGTCGGAATGAAATTGACCTTATTATACGAAAGATATAGTTGCAAGACGACTGTTATGAATGCAGAAGTCAAATACAAACAGAACCAGATAGGTCTTAAACTGGGTGTTTCATTTTAAGCGGGAAATTAGATAACCGGTCGCGATTTGTGGCCGGTTATGTGTTTTATTACCAGCATGAAAATCTAACTCTCCCGCCAGGTGGTTTCATGTCTAGCCATATTTACAATAATGGCGTCATATAATGCGGAAGATAGGTGATATTATCTTCTTCTTTATAGTCGGCTGCATGAAGTACAGTGGGCGTGGTCATGTGTTCGCCAAACCTTTTCATACACTTAGTTAAGGAAGATAACGTGTAGTTCTTTCCGCTCTTGACTTCTATCGGACGGATATTGTGGCGGCTGGTTACCTTGTTCTTTTGGAGCAAGAAGTCAATCTCCATACGTTCCTCAACAGCGTCTGACGACTTGCCATAGAAGAAAAGCTTGTTTTCGTTGGCTGTAAGCATTTGGGCTACTATATTCTCAATCAGCATTCCCTCGTTTACTTCCAGTTTTCCAAAAAGCAGCTTTTGGTATATCTCAGACGAGACAATCCCTTTTTCATCGAAAGCGTGACTGATTAACAAGCCAGTATCATTCATATAACATTTCAAGGTTGTGCGGTCTTCATTCATCTTCAGCCCGATGTTCGGCTCGGTCGAATTGTAACAGATATTGACCACTCTTGCATCCTTTAGCCAAAAGAACGCGTCATCCCAATCGCGATATTTCGCACCAGGCTTAAGGGCAGATAACCGGAACTTCTTTTCGTGCTTGGAGAGCTGAGATGGTATCTGGTCGAAGATTGATACTACCTTGTCAGCTATCTCACCCGCATAATTGAAAATGTCGTTACGATAGATGGTCAGTACGTCGCGCTTAGCAGCATCTACTGCATCAAAATCTTTGGTCTCAACATATTTTTTGACAGCCTGCGGCATTCCTCCCACTATCATATAGAGTCGGAAAGCATCCATTGCCTGCCGATGGAAGGCCTGCCCCATCGGCTTCCGTTCAGCAAACCTCTTCCGTATCAACTCCATCAGCATTTCGTTGCCTGTGGCCCATAGAAACTCTTCAAAGTCCATCGGATACATCTGAATGGGGCGTTCTTCTGAGGGGAGTACGATACCTTGCGTATTTTTCTTGATGCTTACCAGTGAACCTGTCTCAATGTAGTCATATCGACCATCAGCCACCAGAAACTTGATGGCAGCTCTCGCTCTGGGACACAATTGCACCTCGTCAAGGATGATGAGTGATTTGCGTTCGTGAAGCCTCACTTTATAGTGTTGGCTCAGGTAGAGGAACAGCGTGTCGAGATCCTCAAGATAGAGATCAAACCAGTCTCTAACCATCTTGGGAGCCTTATTGAAGTCGATGAGAATATATGATTCGTACTCATTCTTACCGAACTCCTCTACAATATAACTCTTTCCGATGCGTCGCGCTCCCTCTATAAGTAGTGCCACCTCTCCGTTTCTTTTCTCCTTCCAGTCAAGTAGTTGCTGATATATTTTACGCTTCATAATGATAATGTCTGCACTTTTTTGAGATTTTTGTTTCAACATATTATACACCTTTTCGAGATTTTCTCCGCTGTAAATATACACCTTTTTAAGATTTTTTGCAAACATTTTGTACCGCGCGCGAGAAGTAGACACGGAAAATAATTTTTAGACGTTATTGTTTTCCAAAGTAGACAGCGGCGATGTTTTTGCCGCGTATCTTTTTCCAAAAGTAGACATTTTTCAACTTTTTTCAGGGATTTCTTTTTCAAAAGTTGACAAGCCCTT
>OLRA01000109.1_pt1 | contig 108348 bp, 75 predicted proteins | sample 1673011 | NCBI WGS metagenome assembly OLRA01 (sample SAMEA3136746, study PRJEB25190) | human gut metagenome | reverse complement strand
GAGTCCGGACCTCTGAGTTGATTGTCAATCAGATACTTTTAAGACAGTCTCCCCCCAGACAATTTTTGGCAAAAATCAACATACGCTATTTTTTGGCGTAGAATATAGGCGATACACGCAAAATACGACGCATAAGCCATTTTTTGGCGTAGGTGAAAATTATGTTCTTTTGGTCGAAAAAACAAAAGCGAAAAAAGTTGTAACTTTTTTCGCTTTTACTGTTTTTGATAGGAAATGAACCCAAATGAACCAGTTTAGAGGCCTAAAATGACGGACTCCACGATTTCTGAAAAGAAACGCATCTCGAGCAAATGTTCTTTTTCTGCTATTGTTTCAGGAGTATCATCAGGAGTCAGCGGAGTAGAGCGCTGGGCTATGATCTCACCGCCGTCCACGGTATTACTTACGTAATGGACTGTCATTCCGGTTTCGGTCTCTCCGGCTGCTTTTACTGCTTCATGAACGTGATGTCCATACATACCGATCCCGCCGAATTTGGGCAGGAGCGCAGGGTGAAGATTTATCATCCTGTGGTCATAGGCATTGATAAGAAAATCTGGTACGACGAGCAGAAATCCTGCGAGGACGATGAAGTCGATTCCGAATTCCTTCATCAGAGGCATCAGCTTGGACTCGTTGCTGAAGTCTTTCTTTGGCATGACTACTGTGGGTATTCCGTGGTTCTGCGCTCGTACGAGGGCATATGCGTCGGCCTTGTTGCTCAGGACTACAGAAATCTTGACTTTATCAGAGCCGCTGAAATGACGGATGAGGGATTCGCAGTTCGTTCCGCTTCCGGACACGAAAATAGCCACATTAATCATATATATGTCGAATTTGGTCGTACAAAGATAATGAAAGTTTCGTATTTTAGTAAGGTTTGTATATATTTGAAAGTTTTTGTGTGAAGAAAATGAGAAAAAAAATATACATAAATGTTATTCTGACGGCCTTGATGACCACATTTTTCTCTGTTTCAGCGGGAGCTCAGGCTACCAAGGTGAAGGGCAGGGTGACAGATTCGGAAAGCGGTGAAGGGATACCTTTCGCCGCCGTATATTTCTATGGGACTACCATAGGCGTTTCCACCGACCTGGAAGGATATTATTCGATGGAAACACGTGATTCTACGGCAAATACGCTTTGCGCAGCGCTGTTAGGATATGAGACTCAGATGATACGAGTGAGCCGAAGGGCATTCAGCGAGGTGGATTTCAGGCTCCATCCTGTCACTTCTTCGCTTAATGCGGCAGTGGTAAAGCCGGACAACCGCTATATGAAATGGATTCTGAAGCAGATCGACGAGCGCAAGAAGGTCAATGACCCGGAACGCCGTGATGCCTATGCCTGCGACATCTATACCAAGATGGAACTGGACCTGACAAATCCTGACCGCAACTTGCGCAACCGTATGATACGCAGGAACTTCGGCTTCATCTTCGACTATATGGACACGTCTGTGGTTTCCGGTCAGCCTTTTCTTCCGGTGATGATTTCGGAGACGCGGGCCAAGAGATACCACAGCATTTCTCCGGATATCAGCAAGGAAGCCATAGAGGCGACGAGGATTTCCGGTTTCAATGAGGACAATGCCATTTCGCAGTTTACCGGCAGCATGCACCTGAAGACGAATTTCTACAACAATTTCATCAATGCCTTCAATGTGCAGATTCCGTCTCCGCTGTCGTCCAACGGAAGTGTTTACTATAATTATTATCTGGTGGACAGCCTCAACATTGACGGAAGAAAGACTTGGAAAATCAGGTTCCATCCCGGCAGGGGCGTGTCCTCGACGGTCTTCGACGGGGAAATGAACATTGACTCGGAAACTTTCGCGCTGAGGGAGATTCATGCGAAAATGATGAAAGGGGCGAATGTGAACTGGATCAGGGACATGGTGATAGACCGTACCGACCAGCTGGTCGGGGATTCGCTCTGGTTCTACAAGCAGGACAAGCTGTACGTGGATTTTTCCGTGACGATGAGTGATTCTTCCAAGTTCGTGTCGTTCCTGGGCAACCGTCAGATAGATTATATGAATCCGGTGCTGGGTGAGCCGGCAAGGAAACTGGTCCAGCAGGCCCACGCGACTTCCGTGCACGTGATGAAGGATGCGGGGAAAAAGGATGAGGCATGGTGGAGCGAGGCCAGGCCGTACAAGTTATCGGAAAAGGAGCAGAACATCTACAATATGGTGGACTCCATCAAGCAGGTTCCGCTGTACAATACCGTATATAATATTGTAAACACTGTGGTTTCCGGCTACTTGGAGACGAAATACGTCGCTTTCGGACCGTATTCGCGGCTGTACAGTTTCAATGACACTGAAGGCAACAGGGTTTCGTTCGGGGCGCGTACCACATCTGAGCTGAGCAAGAAATTCAGGATTGAGGGCTATCTTGGCTATGGTTTCAAGGACAAGGAGTTCAAGGGCGGTGGTTCGCTGGAATGGATGTTCAGCAAGCAGCCTACCATGAAGCTGACTATAAGCGGAAAGCACGATATCCTACAGCTCGGAAAGGGCAAGAATGCGTTCAATGACATGAATATCTTGTCATCGCTTCTTCGCAAGAGAGGCAGCGAGAAGAGGAGTCTTGTCAATGAATATTCAGCGACTTATGACTGGGAAATCCGGCCGTGGCTGAACACATCGACTTCCATGGAGTTCAGGAGGATATTCTCTAATATGTTCGTGCCGATGGACAGGGTGGTTGCTGCAGCCGACGGATCTTCCATGGATACTGTAAGGGTCAATTCCGTGGGTTCCAATGATTTGAGGCTGATAGCACGGTTCTCCAAAGACGAGACTGTGGCAAGAGGAACGTTCGAAAAGTCGTATCTGCATTCGGACTACCCTGTCTTCACGCTGGACCTGATGGGCTCGCTGAAGGGTATCGGAAAGAATGAATACAGTTATTTCAGGAGTGAGCTGTCCATAGATTACAAGCTGAGGATTCCGCCGGTGGGAATGTCCAAGATCAAGTTCACTGCCGGAAAAATCGTCGGCACAGTGCCTTATCCGATGCTGAAGTTGCATGAAGGCAACGGAACTTATATCCTCGACCACAGTTCGTTCTCATGCATGGAGTTCTATGAGTTTGCTTCAGACACATGGACTACATTGTTCTGGGAACATAATTTCGGCGGGTTCTTCATCGGCAAGATTCCGCTTCTGAAAAAGACGAAAATCCGCGAGGTCTTCACGCTCAAGGCGGCCTACGGCACATTGTCACAGAAGAACAACGGCATTATCGGCAATCCGAATTCGGTCAATGCGCCGATGCTTTTCCCTGCTGGCATGAACATGCTGAACAAGCCTTATGTGGAGATGGGCGTGGGACTCACTAACATTTTTCGTCTGGTGAGGGTGGATGCTGTATGGCGCATGACGCACCGATATACGGACACTCCGGCCGGGAAGGTGAAGTCTCCGCATTGTTTCGTAGTGAACATAGGACTGGAACTCAGATTCTAAGTCCCAATCCTACAACATTTTAAGCAGCTTTCTTGGATTCGAGGCGATGCTCGATGTTGATGAGCAGGCTGCCGAGGAGTCCGGCGCAGAGGGAGCCCATCAGCACCGCCACTTTACCCATATCCCTCAGCATAGCTGTAATTTCCGGTGTCTGATTGCTGAATGAGAGGGTATCTACGAAAATGGACATTGTAAATCCGATTCCTCCGAGGCAGGCTACGGCTATAAGCATTCTCCAGGTCGCGCGTGAAGGCATCTCACCGATGCGGAGTTTGATGGCGATGAAGCTTGCCAATGAGATTCCGAGCGGCTTGCCGATAAGGAGTCCGAGGAAAACTCCCATTCCTACTCCGCCGAGTGCGGCATCGAAACTGAAGACATTGAAATAAGACAGGTCAGGGATTTCGACTCCGGCATTGGCCAGCGCGAATATCGGCATGATGAGGAAGTTCACCCACGGGGAGAGCAGGTGTTCGAGTCTGCTGCTCATGCTGATGGAGTCGCGTGAGATGACGGAAAGTCTTCTGAGACAATGTCTTTGAGGGCCGTTAGGGAAGCCTGAAGCGGTGGATTCTATGCCACTGTATTCGGCAATGCGTCTTTCGTACTGTTTGCGTTTACGCTGGAAGTATGCTTCTGAGAAACGCGGTGTCATAGGTATCAGGAAGGCCATTACTACTCCGGACATGGTGGAATGTATGCCGGCGTAGTAGAAGAGGCTCCAGATGATGATGGCGGGCACGAGGTAGAACCAGACGCGTTTTTCGCCAAGTTTGTTCATGAGTACGACGAGGCAGATGAGGACGACTGCGATTGCGAGAAGGTCCAGTCGGACGGCGCCGCCGTAGAATAACGCCACTACCAGTATAGCGATAAGGTCATCGGCTATGGCCAATGCGGTGAGGAACACTTTGAGTGATACCGGTACTCTGTCGCCGAGTATGGACAGGATGCCGACCGCAAATGCGATGTCGGTGGCTGTAGGGATTCCCCAGCCTGAGGCGGCTGCTGTGCCGTGGTTTACGAGTGTGAATATCAATGCTGGGGCTACGACTCCGCCGAATGCCGCGATTACAGGCATAAGGGCTTTCTTCACTGTGGAGAGTTCGCCGACTTTCATTTCTCTGCGGATTTCCAGGCCGACGGTGAAGAAGAAGATTGTCATAAGTATGTCATTGACAAAACTTTCGACTGTCATTCCGTGCGGAAAATAGACTCCGTTGCCTGACGGGGAGCTGAGGAACAGGGTTATGCTGGAGTTCAGAAAGTCGTGATAGAAGCCTTTGGTGAACGGGAGGTTCGCCAGCAGCATGGCCACGACCACGCAGGCGAGCAGGACGACGCCCTGTGCCCACGGCTGGTTTCTGAATGCTTTTCTTCTATGATCAAAATTCCGTATTCCCTTGGTCCAGGTGTAGATAGGTATAAGTCCCATAGCATTTGATATTTAAAAGTCCATTCTTATCGTTCCGCAATCCTCCATTCCAGGTGCGAAAACGAGCTGCAAAAATAATCAAAACGACGGATTTTTCAATGACTTCCGATTTTTTCCGTAAGAGACATCTCCTTCGAAGGCCTGAATGAACACAATCCAATTAAACACATTGCTAGATCTCGCTTTTCAGGCACGCCATAAGTTGTAAACATTGATAATTGATATAAGAATGGACTTTCTGGTTCCGGTCTCACGAATGAAATCAGCAACCTTGTTCGATAGTTTTTCATCGTAATCATTGCCTATGACGTATTGACTCGGAAAAGATTTTTGAAAACATCTCAAGAACCTCTTCGAAGCTAAACCCTGTCAAAGCTTTCCTACAACTCTACGTTTTTCTATATGACGAAAATGACCAACCCATTTGGTTCGGCCTCCTTATAATACTGTAATAATACTCAATAGGACAGAGATCAAATTTTCGATGGGCCAGAATCTAACCTACATTTTTTATTCTTGTCGGTCAGATTGCCTGAAAAGTGTCCCATAGCTGATGCTCCCAAGAGCGTAAAAATAGGGAGACCAACAAATATAATTAATAGAGCCCAATACCACCGTAATGGCGTAAATATCCACAAGGCGATAGTGCCAAATAAGATAATGGCAGGCAATGCAATCATAAGACCATCTACTACGCTGTCAAGTTTTGTAGCTTTCTTCATCGAATTCTGTAATTGCTCATCAACAGGAAGATCAGAGCCACAAATATGCCCAGTACATGGATTATAATAACTACTTCCTTGATACTCACCATACCGCCACTTCAGACAGTTAAAATTCACTTTACACAACACGGGATCTGATGAAATCCTTGAACCAATCATCTTAATTGAACCAGATTCATAGCGCCACTTATTCTTACATCTTGATTTAACAACACTTAAAAGAGTTTCTTCAACATCATTAGACTTGTATGGTACTATCGTAGAAGAAACATCTTTTTTTAGAATCGAAGCTTGATGCTCCGAAATAAAAGCAGAACGATTAAGACTTGCATCAAACCATTCATTTAGAGAAGGCTTGAACATGTCTAAAGAAATAACCTTCGGAATCTCAGTATACGTTGTCGGAACCGTTTGAGTCAACACAAAATTCTCCTGCTCGTTTGAGTATTTACGGTTATTATCACCATCAGAATACATTCTGTAATTTATCGAATACTTGTTCTTGAAAACAGCAACAATCCCACTAATAACAGATATCTCTCTGATTTCAACCTTTTGCAAGAAATCTAAAGGAAGAGTATCAATACCGGACAAATAATCTCTTAATTTGGAACGAAATTCATTTTCGTTTATAGCCGGTTTCTCATAAATGAGTTCTTCTGCATCTAAAATATCAGCCTCATTGTTAAAAGGGCTATTGACTGTGCCACAATACGGACACTGAAAAGCAGTTGTTATGGCGCCTAACTCCGCGCCGCAATTAATACACTTCATCGATATATCAGTCTGTTGGTTTTCTTTTCAATATATTTTCAATTTTGCTATCATGTCGTTCATTCAGTTTCCTGAACAACACAGAAACATAAAGAGAAGGGATAACGGCAATAGAAAGCTTGAACTAGCATTATCCCAGCCTCTAAACATCCATTTAATCAGAGCCAATAGAGGCCCCCTACAATTACAATTTCAACGACTTCCTTAATACAGTCATTCAGATTGCACCATCTTTCCGCTCGCCAATGAAACCCGTGCCACAATGAGGGCAATTAAAATAGCCGAAAGCAGTGCAACGACTTCTATTGGGCGATACTGCCCGGACAGTTAACAACCATATTAGCCATGTTAAACGAATAGAACTATTCCCCTCGTTGTTCCCGTGTCGCAATAACAAGTATAATGATTCTGATGCCAAAAAAGAGAGCCGTGAGCAGATAAAGAGACCATAGCACAGAACTTGGTATCCATTTACCGATGACAAGAGATATAATCCCTAACAAAAAACAGGTTCCAAGAAATAAAAGCCCCTGCTTGGAGACGGCAATTCTGCCGGCATCAAAATCTTTCCCCGCATAGTCAAGCAACAACCCTGTTGCAATAATTGCGAAGATAATTATCAACGATGATACGATATTGAGCACATTCCACTCCTTTACCCAAATCAAAAGCAATGCAATGGCAACAATGACAGCCAGCACGAATGCTGATATAATAAGTAATCTATTAATCTTCATAACATAACATAACATAACATTACATAATAGGGGGAGGTGTTGGCATAAAAATCGAACACAATTCATTTATAGTAGAGGCTTCTGCTCAATTCGTCATAGACGGACACCAGACAAGCGAATTCCTAGTGAAACTGCCATCAGCCGCTTTCTTCATTAACTCGTGGACAGAAAAAGGCCCCGTAGGTTGACCGCCAACTGCAACATGATACAACGTTCCTTGATTCGGGATTGGCGGAGGCGTAATACTTGCAGGCTCTTGTGCGGCAGTATTCTGCCCCATAATTCCCCCCAGCATTTGGCCGATTGCCCCTCCGGCATTAAAACCTATACCTGCACCCATTGCTGCGCCCATAACATTTCCAGCACCAGGATTACTAACAGCTTTAGACGCTATGTCGTATTGTCTCTCTGTATCATAGAATCTTCCTTGCTCTTGATACTTAGCACGAAGATTTTTTCCCTGTTGCATTTCAGAAAGATACTGATCATACTCTGGAGAGGAAAAACCGACGCACATCATTGATGTGATTTCTGTACCATACTGTTCTTTGCGCGCTTCATTAAAATACTGCTTCACCAATTCCTGAACCATCATTCGTTTCCCTCCCAGATCGGCGGGAGAAAGTTTTTCGTTTGTGGCAATTTCTTGTACAAGACTTGCAATAATTGCAATCGATTCATCTTTAAAGAAATCCATAATCGATTCCACGGTTGACAAGTGCTGCGTCCCGACAAGTTTAAGTAAGAATGCTTCTGGATTACAAATATGAAAACGATACGATCCAAATCCCGTGACGGTATATTTCATTCTCGGATCATCTGGATCGGCTACTTTACATCCTGCACTTGGACCAAATCCCCATTTAATAGTATTTTCAACGGTAATATTAACAAACCACACCTCCAATGGATACGAAGTTTCTCCACCGTGTGCAACATTCATAAACTTACCAAGATAAGGAATGTTGTTTGGATTAACAACGACATCTCGACCGGGTTCTAAAACAGCAACCAATTTTCCACAATCAAACAAAACAGCTTTTTGATTCTGATGCACCTTTATTACTGCACCTTTTTTTATATCCATATAGGGATACTTCCAAACCAATGTGTCATTTGTTTGATTACAAAAAATGAGGCCGCCAACGACTCCCTTACTGGTGTCATTAGGAGACATATTGTCGAATGTTGCTTGAGATTTGTTTTTAAAGATTCCCATACAAATCGCGGAATTATGTGATTAACAATGATATCATAATTAAATATGGACAAATATAGTTATTTCTTTTTTTAAGAAAAACCATTTTGTTCCTATTTTTCAACGAATGCCTTAGATATGCCTAAGAAATCGTTAAATTTGTGTTTCCGTATGGGGGCTGATGCAGGTGGCTGTAGCGAAAACTGACACCTGTCAGCAATGTGTGTAGAGTCATAATGTAATATTATATGGAAAAGGCAGGATTTGTGAAGGCTGGAAATTTTGTAGCAGATGAGAATTATTCAACTTGGTTGAAGTCAATCAAATGCAATACAATTCGCTACCAAGTTGGTAACGAATTAAAGAATTCAATGCCGTAGAAGCTAGCATACATTCCGTGGAGACATCAAATCGATATCCTGAGAAGGTGTAAGAATCTTATCCCAGCCCTATAACCAAAACGAATTCGTTTAGATTTTTACGGATTTATTTGTTTGTTTGTATGTTTGTAAGTATATTTGCAATTCAAAACGAAAACAATGGCCGACAATAATGCAACATTAGAACAAGTTGACGCTTTCTTGAAAGAGTTTCAAGCTAAAGCAAAAGTGTTCGGCATAGATTATAACATTGACAAGGAGGAAAACCAGCAAACACTATTTGACCTTGAAATTCCCGCGAGCAAGCGTGATGAATACATTCTATCATTAACCCCCGAGGATTATTACCAAGGGCCAGATGTTAATGACTATGATCCCGAAGAGGGCAATGTGTGGATGTTCGGAATCGGGATAAAGAAGAGAGGACGAGGCAAAAAGATACCGATTTATATCAAGATTTATATCACCAAGGTTAATGGAGCCCCTAATTATTGTATCTCGTTCCATAGAGCAAAGTTTGAAATGACATTTCCTTATAAAGATAAAGCAACGTTATGAAAAGTCCTTTTACCGGCGGAAACGTCACAAAACAATTTAAGTACGAGACTTATACTTTTAGGAATGAAAAGTATACGGTCAAGAGATTCTATTATCAATGTTTCGATACTGGAAGGACTTTCTCCAATGCCGAAGTTGACGATAAGGTGATGGCTGATTTGTACGCCCAATATCGCGAGCGGCATGGGATACCCTCTCCTTCAGATTTAAAGAGTCTGCGCGAAAAGTACGGCCTCTCTGCTCATGTAATGTCAAAGATAGCCGGCATCGGTATTAATCAATATGGATTATACGAGAATGGTGAAATGCCAACCCTGGCTATCGGTTTGCGCTTGGCGTCTTTATTCGATAGGACATCTCTTCTGAAGAGTATTGAAAATGCACGTGGTAAGTTGAGAAAAGACTACACAAGAGTAAAAGACCTTGTCGAATCATATTCTGAACCAGTTTCCTATTCTATTGAAAAAGTGTTTTATATCGATTTTGACGAAATAATGCCCTTGGCTTTCCCTTCCATCGCACTATCGATGAAGAATTCTCGTTGGGCCACATGTAGCATATAATAGATACGGTTATGGAAGATCCTAATAATATTAAGTTCAGGCTTGTCTCGATTTCTAACGAGAAAACCACAACAATTCCTGGAGATGTTGAGCTCGCTTCTATTTCAGAAGAATCTTTGCAGTTCCAATACAAGATTGGAACAATAATCAAATTCGCCGAGAATACAATTACCGTTGTTCCCAGTATCAGATATATGTTCGAGGGGGCCGTCCTTTTTGAATCCTCTGCAGAGTTTAATTATTCCGTTCTTTCTCTCGATGCTGTGATGGATGTGGATAAGGAGAATAAAAAACTTAATATGAAGGTTAATATTTTTCCTCCCCTTCTTGGCGCAGCCTATAACTCTCTTCGAGGTATTGTGTATGCTCGCACATTGACTACTCCTCTCGAAAAGTATCCTCTCCCGATGATTGCCATCAATACTCTATTATCGAAAAACGGGATTTCTGTCATGGAGTAGCATTTAGCGAGATCCTGCTATCCTTCAATAGATTAAGAATGAATATGATCGAAATTATTTTATCGACTTGTTCATTCTTTTTTCATGAACGAGAGGAAACAAATTATGAGAGCCAAAGAATATATTGCCTGTAGCGAAGCTTCGCTTAAACACCCCGCCGAAATCCGGCAGATCATTGACGAAATGCTGCCCCTGCGCTCCAGCCGGCAGCAGACCGTGGACTACTACAACCGGAAACTTATCGCCGACATCCGCCTCCAGGCCTGCCTGCTCCAGAAAGAACTCTACGAGAAAAACAACGCCATGCAGACGGCAGAACCGGAAGAATTTCAGATGAAAGAAGGAGAAATCCCGGTCGAAATCGCCGCTTCTGTCCGTGACGAACTGTTCGACGTCATCAAGGAAGACAAGACCTTCGGCTACCTCTACTTCCTGCTGGGGAACCTTCGCAACAGCCAGCGGCCGCCCTATGCCCCCAAGACGAGCATTTCAGGGTATAACCTTTTCGTGTCCGCCTACCACGGTTTTGCCAAGCTGGGGAATGAGCATGTGTCGTCACCGCGCCGGAAAGGGTATTTCCCTGTGTTTGCCCTGGATTTCCTATGTGCCTCCGTTCTTGATGGTTCGCATCTGCTGCTGCGTTTCCGGAATCCAAGGGATTCAGCACCACGAATCTGTGGTACATGAAGCAGTGGTATCGTTTCTATACGGATAACGGACAAAAACTCCACCAACTTGGTGGAGAAATCCCCGCTGAAATCGCGGCTTCGGTCCATCTTCAGCCAAGATTGCGACGGAGAGAGGTACAGCTACCTTCTCAAGCTTCAACTGGAGCGCCCGGGCCGTGGGAAGAATGCCGGTGCTTTTCCGCTTAGGGAAATCAAAAGAAATCGTTAACTTTGCATCTTGAAAGCCTGCTGGATCAGGCCCTTCGGGGTAAAAAGTGGAGATAATTGAAAGAGAAGCTATTATGGCAGACAGCAATTTTATAGATTATGTGAAGATTTTCTGTGCGTCAGGGCATGGCGGACCGGGTTCGGTGCATCTGCACAGGGCCAAGTATGTTCCGAAAGGCGGACCTGACGGAGGGGACGGCGGAAGGGGCGGTCACATAATACTGCGTGCAAATCCGCAGTTCTGGACATTGATCCATCTGAAATACAAGAAGTTCGTGAAGGCTGAGAACGGCGAACACGGCGGCGCGGCGCTCTGCAAGGGCAAGCAGGGACAGGACATCATCCTGGACGTTCCTGTGGGCACGGTCGTGAAAGACGGCGAGAACGGCGAGGTGCTTTTCGACATGATGGAGCCCGGAGAGGAGAAGATTCTCTGCAAAGGCGGCAGGGGCGGACTTGGAAACAACAATTTCAAGTCGGCGACCCAGCAGACTCCGCGTTATGCGCAGCCGGGCGAGGATGGTCAGGAAGGATGGTTCATACTGGAACTTAAGATACTTGCTGACGTCGGACTGGTAGGCTTTCCGAATGCCGGAAAGTCCACATTGCTCTCGGCCATAACATCCGCCAAGCCGAAAATCGCGAACTACGCGTTCACTACATTGGAACCGAACCTCGGAATCGTGCGCTACCACGATGACAAGTCTTTCGTGATGGCTGATATTCCGGGCATTATCGAAGGCGCACATGAGGGCAAGGGCATCGGTCTGCGTTTCCTCAGGCATATCGAGCGGAATTCCGTGCTGCTTTTCATGGTGTCCGCCGAGGAGGAGCATATCGGAAAAGGTTATAAGATTCTGCTGAACGAGCTGAAGATGTACAATCCGGAACTGCTTGACAAAGAAAGGGTTCTGGCTGTCACCAAGTGCGACATCATCGATGAGCAGACCAAGAAGAAGATAAAGAGGACATTGCCTAAAGACATCCCGACAGTTTTCATCTCTTCTGTTACCGGTGACGGACTGAACGAACTTAAGGACGAACTTTGGACTGCATTGCACGAATAACGTATGGAATTGGTATTCTGGGATATACTGCACAGATGGGATCAGATTCTGACGCTGTTCATCAACAAGTTTCATCATCCCGCCTCTGACCAGTTCATGATCTTCATGTCTGATAGGGCCGTCTGGTTTCCGCTCTACGCCCTGATTGCATTTTTCTTCGTGAAAAGGCTCGGGTGGAAGAAGGGCCTTATCGCGATTGCATGCATGGGGCTTACGCTTCTTGCCTGCGACCAGACTTCCAATCTCCTGAAATATTCCGTGGCAAGACTTCGTCCGTGCTACAGTTCAAGGATGATTTTCGGAGGGCTGCACGTCCTGGAAACCAGAGGCAACTTCTACGGTTTCTTTTCCGCTCACGCTGCCAATGCATTCGGCTTCGCCCTATGCTCATCCGTATTGTTCCGCTACGACAAGACGCATACCTACAGGGCCTACATCACGTGGATACTGATATGGGCTACATTGCTGTCCATCAGCAGGATATTCGTAGGCAAGCATTATCTCGGAGACGTCATTGTCGGCGCTGTCATAGGCTGCTCCTATGGTACAATCATAGCAATGGCCGCCAGGTGGTTCTTCGCCAGATTCATTGACAAAAAACGGCCGGCAGCCATCGGTACTTCTACAAAGGACGATTCTACTACAACGAAGGAATAGTCTTTTCCATCTGGATTCCTCTCGAGCCCTTGACGAGGGCGGTATATCCTGAAAACGGGTTGCGCGCGAGTTCATCAGCAAGCTCAGCTGAAGTGGCGAACCAGCTTACATTCTCAGGTTTTACACTGTCTTCCAATGCTTTACGGAATTCTTCCCCTACAAGATATATACGGTCAATACCGGCTCCAGACAGGAGTTTCAAAATCTCCTTATGCTCATTCACGGAGCCATCGCCAAGTTCGCGCATATCTCCGAGCAGCACGGCTTTAGGAGAGGCATTGATACTGAAGAAGTTCATCAATGCCGCGCGCATGCTGGAAGGATTGGCGTTATAGGCATCGACGATCAGGGAGTTGCGCTCAGTGCGGACCATCTGTGAGCGGCTGTTTGAAGGACGGTATGATGCGATTGCCGCCAATGCCTTGTCCTCGCTGATGCCGAAGAATTTGCCGACACAAAGGGCTGCCAGAACATTGGCCGAATTATAATTACCTATCAATGAAGTATTTATAACCTTGCCGTCAGACAGTCTTATCCTCAGGAACGGAGATTTGGACGTGGTCTCGAGAATGGTGCATCCGTCAATGTTCAGGCCATAAGGGACAATCGACAGCCCTTCACGCTCAGCACACATTGACCTGAGAACTTCGTCATCCTCATTGACAAAAACCGCCTTGCCGAATTCATTGACATAATCATAGAGGCGGCCCTTGGCTTTCTTGACGCCTTCGAAACTGCCGAAGCCGAGCAGGTGGGCCTTGCCGACGTTGGTGATGATGCCGTAGTCGGGTTCGCTGACCTTCACGAGCTTGGCGATGTCGTCCGGGTGGCTTGCGCCCATTTCGATAATGGCAATCTGAGTGTCAGGCGTGATTTTCAACAATGAAAGCGGAACGCCTATGTCATTGTTCAGATTACCTTCCGTGGCAACTGTCCGGAGACCAGCAGAGAGGACGGTCCTGAGCAGTTCCTTAGTGGTGGTCTTGCCGTTCGTCCCGGTTATTCCTATGACTGTCAGATGGTTGCCTTCGCCGAGAACATTTTCACGATGATAGCGGGCAAGTGCCTGCAACTGTGCCAATGTGTCGTCTGCCTTGATGATGCGGCTGCCTCCGTTTTCTGAAGGGTAGCAGTCCGCCTTCCCTGCAACTGGAGCATCTGCATTGACCACGGCATAAGCGGCTCCGGCCTCAAGTGCCTTGAGCGCATACTCGTTTCCGTCGAAATTTTCGCCTTTCAATGCGAAGAAAAGTTCTCCGCCACGTATGGCCCGGCTGTCTGTCGCAACCGAGCCACATTTAACGAATATTGAATATAATTCTTTGATATCCATTACTTTACACCAGTACTTCCAAAACCACCTTCGCCTCTTTCTGTCTCATCCAGGACTTCCACTTCTTCCCAGTCCACGTGCTCGTGTTTAGCCACGACAAGCTGTGCGATACGCTCGCCCGGCTCGATTACGAACGGCTCGTCAGACAAGTTCACGAGGAGGATTTTCAGTTCTCCGCGATAGTCGGCGTCGATGGTACCCGGGGTATTGAGGACTGTAATGCCATGTTTCACAGCCAGTCCGCTGCGAGGTCTTGCCTGACATTCAAACCCTTCAGGAAGAGCGATATACAGGCCTGTCGGTATGAGCTGTCTGTGGAGCGGTTCCAATGTTATAGGCTCATTGATGTCAGCTCTGATGTCCATTCCTGCTGAAAGCGGTGTGGCATATGCAGGTGAAGGATTCTTGGATTTGTTTACGATCTTTACTTTCATTATTTCTCGAGATATTCCGGTTCTTTTTTGTCGTGAGGAAGCACGAGGTTCAGGATCACGCCCACGATGGACGCAAGACCGATTCCTGCCAATGAGAATGTTCCGAAATCGATGACAGCGCCGCCGATGCCTATGGTCAATATCAGTGATGCGATAATGAGGTTTCGGGTGGAGCCCATATTGATTCGGGATTCTATCATATTGCTTACTCCGACTGAGGCAATGCTGCCGAAAAGGAGCAGCATGATGCCGCCGAGAACGGCCTGCGGGATGGTCTGGATTACAGCGCCCACTTTACCGATGAGGGCAAGCACGACTGCCGAGACACCTGCAATTCTAAGTACCGAAGGGTCAGTGACTTTCGTAAGGGAAACCGCGCCGGTGACTTCTGAATATGTAGTTACAGGGGCGCCGCCGAGGAACGCTGCAAGACAGCATGAAAGTCCGTCTCCGAGCAATGTCCTGTGCAGACCTGGATCTTTCACGAAGTCTTTTCCTGCAATGGAGCTGATGGCGTACATGTCGCCGATGTGTTCGATGATAGGTGCGATCGCAACCGGTGCCATAAAGAGGATTGCCTGCCAGGAGAATGTCATGTGCGCGATTTTCGGCAATGCGAACCAGGAGGCCTCGGCTACCGGGGTGAAGTCCATTGAACTTCTATAGAAAATCAGGGAAACGATATATCCGGCGACTGCACCGAACACTACCGGAATAAGTTTCACGATACCCTTTCCCCAGATTGACGCTATTACTGCCACTGCCAATGATATGAGTGCCAATATCCAGTTGGACTTTGCCATATTGACTCCTGAGCCGGCAAGCGAGAGTCCGATGAGAATAATTACAGGTCCGATCACGATAGGCGGGAAGAGTTTCTTGATGAAGCTGATACCGAATGCCTTGACCAGCAGGCTCATAAGCATATATACGACACCGACTGCCATAAGTCCGCAGAACATTCCCGGAAGGCCGTAAAGCTCTGTCGCCTTGATAATCGGGGCAATGAATGCAAAGCTGCTGCCCAAATAGATAGGTACTTTTCCGCCTGTTACAGCGTGAAAGAGGAGTGTGCCGAGACCTGCCGCGAGCAATGCGATAGCAGGGTCGAGATGACACAGGATCGGCACAAGGACTGTGGAGCCGAATGCCACAAACATGAATTGGACGCCCACAATTGTGCGCTTCATCGGGGAGAGTGTGTGTTCCGCCATGATAATGATATTGAATTGGTTATATGCTATTTATCAAGAACATTTTCTGATTATTTAGGCGCTATTCTGTACAGGACGCCGGCAATCACCGCGAATATCATGTTCGGGAGCCAGATCGCAAGCCACGGCGGCATAAGCCCCGTATATACGAACATCTGGCTGAACCTCATGAACAGGATGTACGAGAAACTCAGGGCGATGCCTATCGCAAGGTTCCACCCGATGCCTCCCCTCTTCTTTCTTGAGGACAATGCCACGCCCATAATGGTCAATATGAATGCGGAGAAAGGAAGTGAAAAACGTGTATGCTTTTCTATCAATGAGTATTTCACATTCGGGTCGCCACGTAGTTTCTGGACACTTATCAGCTCGTTCAGCTGCTCGAACGGCAGGTCCTCGACGGTGTTTTTCTTACGGAAAAAGTCATCCACAGTAAGGCTGATGACGGTGTCGAGCTGCTCGCCGCATCTGACCTTGTCCTCGAGTCCGGCTTCATTGTATTCGCGGATGAAGTATTTTTTCAATGCCCATCCGCCGATGGAGGCGTCCCACACTGCACGCTCCGCTGAGACCTTGGAAACCAGCTGGTTGTTCTCGATGGTCTCGAGTGTGAACTTGTACGCCGTATTGTTGTATTTGCTGAACTGTTCCACATATACGAACTGGCCAGGCGCTATCTGGTAATGGATGTTCCTCTCCATTTTCTGCGCTTTCTTCTTCGTATATTCCGCCTCGAAGACGTGCCTCTCGGCATTGGCCCGCGGTATGACGAAAAGGTTCAGGCCCAACGACAGCAGCGCGATGACGGATGCGGAGAAGATATACGGCAGCATCATCCGGTGGAAACTGATTCCGCAGGAGAGGATGGCGATGATTTCCGAGTTGGCCGCCATTCTGGATGTGAAGAATATGACCGTTATGAACACGAACAGAGGGCTGAACATGTTCATGAAATACGGGACGAAATTCACGTAATAGCTGAAGATGATCTCCTTCAGAGGAGCCTGCTTGGCCACGAAATCATCGATTTTCTCACTTATGTCGAAGATGATCACTATTCCGATTATAAGGAGAATCGCGATGAAGAAGGTCAGCATAAACTTCTTCGTGATATATACATCCAGTTTTTTTGGAAACATAGTCAACTAAAGTCTTGTCATTATCCTTTTAACCGTAACGTCTTTCCATGCCTTGAAGTCGCCTGCGAGGATATGGGCGCGCGCCTGCTTCACGAGGTCCAGGTAGAATGCCAGGTTGTGCTCGCTCGCAATCATTGCCGCAAACATTTCTCCTGCCACGAAAAGATGCCTCAGATATGCCTTGGTGTAGGTTCTGTCCACGAAAGACGCGCCTTCCGGGTCAATGAGCGAGAAATCATTCTCCCACTTCTTGTTGCGCATGTTCATGATGCCGTTCCATGTGAACAACATTCCGTTGCGGCCGTTTCGGGTCGGCATTACGCAGTCGAACATATCCACGCCTCTGGCAATGCCTTCGAGCAGATTGGCAGGTGTTCCCACGCCCATCAGGTAACGCGGTCTGTCGTCCGGAAGCAGCGGGCACACAAGTTCAAGCATCTCGTACATCTTCTCGGTAGGCTCCCCTACTGCAAGGCCGCCGATGGCATAGCCTTCCCTGTTCTGGGCCACGACATGTTCCACGGCACGTTTTCTCAAATCCGGATAAACGCAGCCCTGCACGATCGGGAATACGGTCTGGCTGTAACCGTAAAGCGGCTCGGTCTCGTCGAAACGCTTCAGGTAACGCTCCAGCCATGACTGGGTCATCTCCAATGACTTCTTCGCATAGTTGTAGTCAGCGTCACCCGGACAGCACTCGTCCAGCGCCATCATTATATCAGCACCGATAATACGCTGAGTATCAACATTGTTCTCAGGCGTAAAGGTGTGTCTCGAGCCGTCGATATGTGAGGAGAAGGTGCAGCCGTCAGGCGTCAGTTTCCTGATTCCGGTCAATGAGAATACCTGGAAGCCTCCGCTGTCCGTCAATATCGGCTTGTCCCATGAAATGAATTTGTGCAGTCCTCCGGCTGCTTTCAATGTATCAAGTCCGGGGCGCAGGTACAGATGATAGGTGTTGCCAAGAATTATCTGAGCCTTGATATCTTCCTTCAAATCCCTGTGGTAAACTCCCTTCACTGAACCTACTGTGCCTACCGGCATGAATATAGGTGTCTCTATCTGGCCGTGATCGGTGGTGATGATTCCGCATCTGGCCGATGACTGCGAATCCGCTGCTATCTTGACAAATTTCATCTATTGACAGACATTTTTTGGTTCCAACTTCCAAAGTTAGTAAAATTACCACAAAAACTTGTACATTTGCATATTCAAAACACTAATTCAATTACAATGAAAAACAACGGAATCAGCATCAGACTGATAATTATGAATTTCCTTCAGTATGCCATCTGGGGTGCATACTTGACTTCAATGGGAAGTTATCTTGTCAATATCGGATTGGGGGCGAAAATCGGCATTTTCTATGCGATGCAGGGCATTGTTTCCATTTTCATGCCTGCCATCATAGGCATTATCGCCGACAAATACATCCAGGCCCAGAAGGTTCTCGGACTGTGCCACGGCATAGCTGGACTTGCCATGATAGCAGCCGGCTACTACGGACTTGTGGCAGGTGACAGCGTGAATTTCGCCACTCTGTTCTCCCTTTACTCGATAAGCGTGGCATTCTACATGCCTACCATCGCGCTCTCAAACTCCGTAGCCTACTCCGGACTCGAGAAATTCGGCATGGACACCGTGAAGGATTTTCCTCCTATCAGGGTTTTCGGTACTGTAGGTTTCATCTGCAGCATGCTCTTCGTGAACTTCATGTCAATCGACGGAGTTCAATTCCAATTGTCTTATAACCAGTTCTTTACCTCCGGAGTCATCGGACTGGTACTGGCAGCATACGCATTCACTCTTCCTGCCTGTCCTGTAGCTAAAGGAGGCGAATCCAAATCTGTCGCAGAAGCTTTCGGGCTCAAGGCATTCGCATTGTTCAAGAAAAAGGACATGGCGATTTTCTTCATATTCTCAATGCTCCTGGGAGTATCTCTCCAGATCACCAACGGCTTTGCAAATCCGTTCATCACCCACTTCAAGGAGATTCCGGAATATGCCAATGCCTGGGGCGCCCAGAATGCAAACGCATTGATTTCCCTGTCCCAGCTGTCTGAGACATTGTGTATCCTGCTCATTCCTTTCGCGATGAAGTTCTTCGGAATCAAGAAGGTGATGCTGATTGCAATGTTCGCATGGGTATTCCGCTTCGGTCTGTTCGGAGCCGGTAATCCGGGCTCTGGCGTGTGGATGTTCGTATTGTCCTGCCTCGTATATGGTGTGGCATTCGACTTCTTCAACATTTCAGGTTCACTCTATGTAAACATGAAAACTGACGAGAAAATCCGTTCCAGCGCACAGGGACTCTTCATGTTGATGACCAATGGTATAGGCGCGACAATCGGAACTCTCGGAGCTCAGGAAATCGTGAACAAATTCGTCTATAACGCAGCCGAGCCGTCTTGGAGCACAGCCTGGTACATCTTCGCGGGTTACGCTCTCGTAGTCGGCGTGCTGTTCATGATACTGTTCAAGGACCCGAAGAAACAGGTCGATGCACAGTAATACATTAATACATTGACAGGACTCCAGTTCTGTCGTTTAGGAATCAGACTTGGGCTCTATTCGAGTCCAAGTTTTTTCATCAATGCCTGTGGCTGCGGGTCCCTTCCGCGGAAGTTCCTATAGAGGACAGCAGGGTCCTCAGTGTCACCTCTGGAGAGTATTTCCTTTCTGAACGATTCTGCAGTAGCCTTGTCGAAGATACCGTTCTGTTCGAAGAGAGAGAACGCATCCGCCTCCAGCACTTCAGCCCATTTATATGAATAATATCCGGCAGAATATCCGCCTGAGAATATGTGGCTGAAGGATGTGGAAATGGCAGTTCCGCTTACATAAGGCAGCACACGGTAAGGCTCCAGAACGCGGGTTTCAAATTCGATCGTCCCTTCCTGAGGCATTGACTCAAGCGTATGCCAAGCCATGTCAAGGATTCCGAAATCAAGCTGGCGCACCTGATAATATCCTGAGAGATAATTCTTTGCATTGACAATACGCTCAAGCAGCTCTCCCGGAATCACCTCACCGGTACGATAATCCTTGGCGAAAGTTTCGAGAAACGCCGGTTCAAACGCCCAGTTCTCCATTATCTGGGATGGCAGTTCCACGAAATCCCGCGCCACATTTGTTCCGCAGAGAGACGGGTAACGGCCTTCCGCAAACATTCCGTGCAGCGAATGGCCGAACTCGTGAAGGAACGTATTCAGTTCGTCATGGGTAAGAAGCGACGGAGCATTTTCCGTAGGCTTGGTGAAATTCGTGACAATGCTTACCAACGGACGCTGTTCCACACCGTTCTCAATCCTCTGACCGCGGAATTCTGTCATCCACGCCCCTCCCCTCTTGCTCTCACGCGGGAAGAAATCAGCATAGAACAGGGCCAGGTGGCTGCCGTCCTTATCCTTCACATCATACACCTTCACGTCCTTATGATAGACAGGGATATCGTGACGCTCTTCAAAAGAGATTCCGTAAAGCTTCTCAGCCAGGCCCATCACCGCTCCAATACAGTTTTCCAACTTGAAATACGGCTTCAGCTGCCCGTCATTCAGCGAATACTCAGCTTCCTTGTACTTTTCTGACCAATAACTGAAGTCCCAAGGCATAAGTCTGTCTGACGGTTGTCCATGCTCCTGGGCGATCTGCCTGAAACCGTGCTTCAACGCATACTCATACACGTTCTTCACATCTTTCTCAGCAAAAGGCAATGACGGAGTCATCAGGCTTTCCAGAAAATCATTCACAGTCTTGCGCGTCTTGGCCATATTCTCTTCCAGGACATAGTCGGCCCAGGTTTCATAGCCCAGGATCCCGGCTATCTTCAGCCTCAGTTCGGCAATTCGACGGACCGTCTGCGAATTGTCATTCTCACCTGAAGTAGCCCTTCTGTTATATTCGAGATACATCTGCCTGCGCAGTTCCGGATTATCACAATACTGCATGAACGGCCCATAGCTCGGTCTGTCCAGTGTAAACACCCATCCTTCCAGATTCTTCTCTTTCGCAGTCGTTTTTCCCGCATCCCTCACATAATCAGGGAGTCCGGCCAAGTCTTTCTCATCAGTAATATGCAGAGAATAGGCATTTGTAGCTGCGAGCACGTTCTTGCCGAATTTCAATGTCAGGAGCAACAGTTCTTCCATATACTTTCCGTAGATGGCCTTGTCTTCATCGGAAAGATTGGCCCCCTGGCGGGAGAATGACTTGTAGGTCTGCTCCAACAGCCTTTTCTGGTCCTGCTCCAGAGCCAATGTCTCCCGCTGCTCATACACCTGCCTGATACGGCTGAAGAGTGGCGCATTGAGCGAAACATACATTGAATATTCTGTCAGCATCGGTGACACTTCCTCGGCCACCGCCTGCAGTTCATCGTCGGAGTCGGCCTCGAGGATATTGAAAAAGATGTCCGACACCCGGCCCAATGTCCTGCCGCTGAACTCCAAAGCCTCTATCGTATTGGCAAATGTCGGAGCATCAGGGCAATTCACGATATTGTCAATGTCAGCCTTTGCTTCCACGATGCCCTGCTTGAACGCGGGAAGGTAATGTTCTGTCTTTATCTTGTCAAATTGCGGTGCTCCATACGGATATGGAGATTCCACCAATAACGGATTGCTCATAGATGTCATATATAATAATAGGAGCACAAAGTTAGCAAGGAATTTCATCCGCAGGTCACTTTTCCGGCAATTCTGCGAAGATTGTATATTCTCGACGGAGTCCTCACAAAAGCGATGTCGTAGCAATAGCACAGTTCCCTCTTGTTCATCCTCATGCAGCCGGTGACATATTCGGGATTGAAGCCCTTGAGCATCAGCTCATCCCTTCCGATGGACGATATCTTGTCCGAGACAAGACCGGACAATATAGTGTAGTTCTTCTCGAGAATATGCCTGACCCGCAGCTTGACATTGCGGATTTCCTGGTATTTTCTGTTGTGATATCTGTTTTTGCAGGCCTCGCAGCAGAATACTTTATTGGTCCGTCCATAGAAAATCGTCCCACATTCGAGACACGAGTCGATTTTAAGGGATTGGTCAATGATTTTGTAGTCTGTCATAATCGTTTACCATTAAAAATGCTGTGCACAATATAAGACTACACTTTCAAATGGCATCGGAAAACATGACTTTCAGCTGAAAATTTTCACGTTTCTTAAACTTTTCGGATGATTTGCGGAAATTTAAAATTTGTTTTAAATGTTTTTTTCATAATGCAGTGAAATTAAGGAATTTAAAAATCGTAAAAATCTCAGCGACGATTCTTAAATTTCCTTTTTCCGTCGGTTTTTTCGCTATTACTTTGCCGCTGGTCAGTCCGGGAACGCGCGTCCGGACCGACGTAAACCAAACATTTAAAACTATGGAACAAATTAACAAAATCGAACTGAGGGGAAACGTCGGAAACGTAAAGATCCAGGAATACGGCGGCTCCGAATCCATCAGATTCTCATTGGCCACCAATTACGCATATAAAGGCAAAGACGGCCAGCCTGTCATCGAGACCACCTGGCACAATGTAACAGCATGGAGCGGTAAAGGGATGCCGGATTTCCACAAAATCGACAAAGGCTCTCTCGTCCACGTTGTCGGCAGACTCAGATGTCAGAAATTCGAGAACTCGGACGGCGTGGAGAAGCAGGTATATGAAGTGCTTGCCAACAGACTGACCATCATCGAGACAGACGAAAACGTTCAACCATCATTCGGACTATAATGAAAAGACTGATCTTGCTGATGACATTGGCTCTCCTGCTGGCGGGATGCGGTACGCATCGGAAAATCAGCAGTCTCAAATCAGATTCCGTTTCGGCTGAGCTGTCTATTCCAGACGAAAAATACATCCCATTGGAGACAGAAGAGCAGGAAAAGGATACGGTTGAGACCAGCGCCCCGGAAAGCGTGCTGATAATGAATGCCGTAAAGGATGAGAATGGAGAGATGGTGGCCACAGACGTCATCAGGGCGGCCAAGGTCACGGCAAGATTCAGAAATGTTGCTGAAAGACACGGAAAAGTGGATCTGAAGTTTCAGGTGACCGTGCCGGGAAGCATGCAGGACAGCAGATGGCAGGTAAGACTCTACCCGGACATGTATATTCTGGGAGATACCACGAAGCTTGAGCCTGTAATAATTACCGGCGCACAGTACCGGAAACGGCAGATGAAAGGTTATGAGCAGTACCGCAAGTTCCTGGAGTCCATCATCACTGATGAGAACAGGTTCCTGAACATGACTCAGCTGGAGATTTTCATAAAAAGGAACATCCCGGCCCTGTACAAGTTCAGAAACGACTCGAGTTATGTTTCAGATGAAGTATTCGCCTCTGTGTACGGAGTCACGGAACAGGCTGCCATAGAGCATTATACCTACCGTCATCTGGTGCAGAGAAATGAACGGAGAAAATCCAGAAAGGACAAGATGTTCAGGAAATATGTGAAAGCACCCATCGTGACTGAAGGCATAAGACTGGACACCGTGGTCATGACGCCTGACGGGGACTTCATCTATGATTACACTCAGACCATCAACACTTGTCCGGGACTTAAAAAGGCTGAAATTACCATGTCCGGAAAGATACTTGAAGAAGGACAGACACTTTACAATATACCCAAGAGCAAGCCTCTTACGTTCTATATAAGTTCGTTGAGTTCTTTTGCAGACCAGTCCGAGAAATACCTCAAGAAGGTTATCTCGAGGCGTGTTTCCGCCAATACTGTCTGCTATGTGGATTTCAATTCAGGGAAAAGTGACATTGACATGAATTTGGGGCACAATCGGGAAGAGACGAGCAGAATCAGAAAGAACATCTGTGATCTGGTTTCCGACCGGGAGTTCGTCCTGGATTCCATAGTGGTCACGGCTTCAAGTTCGCCTGAAGGCAAAGAATCGTTCAACAGGAAACTGTCAGAGGCAAGAGCCGCTTCGATAGCGAAGTTCTTCAGTACGGAACTGGGCAGATGCACTGATTCACTGAAAAGGGAACTCGGAACGGAACTGAATCTGGACTCAAGTTACAGAACTGAAAAGAGGGATCTTGCGGTAAAATTCATCTCGGTAAGCGCCGGGGAGAACTGGACTATGCTGGATGCACTTATCGGGGCAGACACGACATTGACCGAAAAGCAGAAAGAGGACTATAGGCGAATCCGGGAAGAACCTGTACCGGACAAGCGCGAAGGACTGCTGGCAGAGATGGTATTCTACAAATACCTGAGAGAGCATGTCTATCCTAGACTGCGGACCGTCAAATTCGATTTCAGCCTGCACCGGAAGGGCATGGTCCAGGACACGATAGTCACCACGGTTGTTGATACAGTCTATATATCTGGAGTCCAAGCGATTACAGACAGGAATTACAAAAAGGCGATTTCGATTCTCAAGCCGTACGGAGACTACAATCTGGCTGTTGCTTACTGCGCCATGGATTACAACGCAAGTGCACTGGACATCCTGGAAAAAATTGAAAAGACTGACAGGGTGCACTATATGCTTGCCGTCATCTACAGCCGCACAGGCAAGACAAAACTTGCTGCCGAGCATTATGAGACAGCCTGCAGCCTGAACCCTTCATATGTACACAGAGGAAATCTGGACCCGGAAATTTCAGCATTGATAAGAAAATACGGTTTAAACAATATCGACAATTAAAAATGAAAAAACAGACAATCAGTATGGTTATGGCGGCAATTGCCATAACTGCAGGAGCTGTATCCTGCAACAAGAAAGAAGCAATGCCGGCAGAGGAGAATGCAGGCGAAAAGACGGAAATGACAGTCAATGTGGACTGCGGACAGTTCACCAAAGCCGGCATCGTCGCTGAGAATGAAAAGAAAGTGAACAATGTACAGATATTCGTATTCCGAAAGGACGGCGAACTGGACGCCTATGCCCGCAGCGAGACCTCGAGCGGCATCAAAATCAGCTGCACGACCGGTAATAAGGACATTGTCGCCATCGTGAATGCTCCAGACCTGAAATCATACAGCACGAAGGCAGACCTGCTCACCGCAAAGTCACTGCTGGCCGACAACAGTCTTGAGAATTTCGTTATGACGGGAGAAAAGACTGACCAGACGATCAGTGCAGAGGAAGTGGTGAATATTGAGGTGAAACGACTCGTGGCAAGAGTTGCAGTGAACAAGATAACTCCAAATTTCACATCTCCAGCATACAGGGACATGGAGTTCAAGGTAGTCAGGATATATGCTGTCAATGTGGTAGGCGACCTCTGCTACGGCGGCAGCAGCGAGCCGACATTGTGGCACAACCAGATGAAATACACCGCCGGTGAAACTGATGCGCTCATCTATGACGACATCGAGGACACTGCCATGACTCCAGCCAAGCCATATAGCGGAAGCAGGGCTTTCTACGTATATCCGAACAGGACTGAAACAGACTCACAGTCAAATACTTTCGGTCCCCGCTACACAAGGCTTGTAATAGAAACCACTCTTGGGGGAAAGACATATTATTATCCGGTTTCCATAAAAGGAATCGAAAGGAACAAGACCTACAACATCACTGACCTCACTATCACCCGTCCGGGTTCACTGAGTCCTGATGTTCCTGTAACCGCCTACGAATGCACGTTCGGTATAACTGTGGTAGAGGAATGGCAGGAAGGAGCCGATTTTGAATACGAAATATAGACTTTGACATGATTTTGCGACCATTACAGATACTGTCCTTTTTACTTCTTCTGACACCGTCCTGCTCCGTAAAGGAAGTCAGGAGCGGCTGTCCATGCCTGCTGGAAGTGGATCTCAGCACTGCAGATAAAGGTAAAGGTGACATAAATATTTCCACTGACGGGTTCAATGAGATATCATTGGACTCCCAGTCTGCGCAATACACTACAGAAGTGCAGAAATCCGTTCATCTGGTAACATGTATCCAAGGATTGAAAAGCAGTATTCGTAATGGTCTTTATATCGGGATAATGGAAGGAGACGAGGCGGACAGCCTCATGGTCAGTTCACAATATGTGGACTGCACTGGAGAAACGGCGTTCACTCGGGCGGTGTTCCACAAATGGTGGAGCAAACTGACCATACATTGTTCCAATCCCGGAAAGGACGAATACCCATACAAAATGGTGGTGACGGGCGAAACCGCAGGTGTGTCGCTCAAGGACAGAAGCATCCTTACAGGCAAGTTCAGATATGTCTGCAAATCAACCGTTTCTGACAGGAATGTATTCACAGCGGTATTGCCAAGACAAGATTCACTGGAACCGAACCTGAAACTGCTCCTGATGCCAAAGGACGGAAAATCAGTCGAGAAGGAATATGACCTGTATGAGATTTTCAGAAAGAAAGGATACGACTGGAATGCAGATGATCTTGATGACATATCCATCGGCATAAACTATTCCGGAGATCTCACATACCTTTCCATCATCGATTGGGAAAATGGTATGGAAACCTCCGTAATAATCTGATATCCGGTTCCGGGAAAGCCTGACGGCTTCACGAAAGAGATCTATTTTCTGCTGTGGAGACCGCACTCGCGATGGTCAGGGTCCTCCCACCACCAACGTCCGGCGCGGATGTCCTCACCAGGCTTGACAGCTCTTGTACAAGGCTGGCATCCGATGCTCGGGAAGCCCTCGTTGTGCAGTTTGTTGAACGGCACGCCGTTCTTGCGGACATATTCCTTGACCTGTTCTTCTGTCCACAGAATGAGAGGGTTAAGTTTGATGACATTGTCAGCAGTATCGTACTCGACCATCTGCATATTGGCTCTGGTGACAGACTGTTCCCTGCGCAATCCGCTGATCCAGACTTCGACTCCCTGCAGTGCTCTCTTGAGCGGTTCCACTTTTCTGACGTTGCAGCACAAGTGACGGAACTCCACGCTGTCGTAGAACAGGTTGATGCCATGTTCCTTGACCATCTTCTGGACATTGTGCCAGTCAGGGAAAAAGACCTCGATCCTGATTCCGTACTGCATGTTGGTCCGGTCTATAAGGTCATAAGTCTCAGGGAATTGACGACCTGTATCGAGCGTGAATATTCTCGCGTCCTTGCGGATGCCGACCATCATGTCGGTTATGGTCTGGTCTTCATAGCTGAGGCTTGAGGACAATGCGGATGTCTCAGGAAACTCATTCAGAAAATATTCAAGCACCTTCTGCGGTTCCTGATTCAGGAATTCTTCATTCTTGGCGGCAGCGAAGGCAATGCGCTCTTCCACTGTCATTGACTGGATGGACATAGTTTATGCTTCGTCAGGGACAATCATTCCGGCTCCGACGGTATCATTGGTTCCTTCCTCTACGAATATGAGGCTGCCCATCGTGCGGTTTGACTTATAGTAATCGTAAATGAGAGGTTCTGCTGTTCTGATTCTGACACGAGCTATGTCGTTCATCACCAGCTTCTCCACATCGTAAATCTTTTCTCTGGTATTGATGTCGATCTTGTATTCGATTTCTTTTACGATTCCGAGAGTCTTTCCTGTAGCGTGGCGGATGATGTATTTCTTGCCCTGCTGCAATGCAGAGTTGCGGAACCAGCAGACATTCAGGAGGATATCCTGTTCCATCATCGGCTGTACACCGGATACTGATACGATGACGTCTCCACGGCTGATATCGATATCGTCAGCAAGGGTCACATCTACGGACTCCGGAGTTACTGCAGTTTCCAACTCCTTTTCTCCCAGATAGATACCGGTTACTGTAGATGTCATCTCGGACGGATATACTTTAACTTTGTCGCCGACCTTGAGCGAACCTTCGGCCAAGCGTCCTGCATAACCTCTGAAATCCGGGAATTTGGAAGAAATCGGTCTTATGACATACTGCACCGGCAAGCGGAGCCTGTCTTCCGCTTCTGTCGGAAGCTGAACGGTCTCCAGGAAATCCAGAAGTGCCTTTCCTGTGTACCAAGGCATATTCTCAGACTTGTTCACCACATTGTCCCCGAGTTTCGCGGAGATAGGGATGAAAGTCACGTTATCCAGCTCGATGGAAGCGGACATTGACTTGTAGTCTGCCACGATCTTGTCGAATACTTCCTGTGAGAAGTCCACCAGGTCCATCTTGTTCACGCATACTACCACTTGCTTGATGGCAAGCAGGGATGCGATGTAGGTGTGACGGACGGTCTGCTCCATGATACCGTGGCGGGCATCTACGAGAATGACTGCCAAGTCGGCTGTGGATGCGCCCGTGACCATGTTTCGGGTATATTGGATATGTCCCGGAGTGTCGGCAATGATGAATTTGCGTTTAGGGGTGGCGAAATATCTGTAAGCCACGTCTATAGTGATTCCCTGTTCGCGTTCAGCACGGAGTCCGTCGGTGAGGAGCGCGAGGTTCACTTCTTCGTTGCCTCTGCTTCGTGATGCTTCCTCGACTGCTTCCAGCTGGTCTTCAAATATAGATTTAGAATCATACAGAAGTCTTCCGATCAATGTGCTTTTTCCATCATCCACACTGCCGGCCGTAGTGAAACGGAGCAACTGCATATTCAGATATCCTTTTGTATTCTGTGTTTCCATTTTATTCTATGTATCTGTCAATCATCGTACTATATCTGCCGATCCTTCTGACCGGCAATCTGGGCCAACCGCTCCGTGTCCTAAAAATAGCCCGCTTTCTTTCTGTCTTCCATCGCGGTTTCAGAACGTTTGTCATCAGCTCTGCCGCCGCGCTCGGTAACTCGGGATGAAGCTATCTCGTCAATGATGTCTTCGATTTTGTGCGCATGTGAAAGTGTCAGACCTGTACAGGTGATGTCACCGATGGTCCTGCATCTGACTTCCTTTTCTTCGACCACTTCTTCTGGACGTCTGAGAATCACAGCCGGCTCTGCCGCAAGCCATTGACCGTCACGGAAAAACACTTTTCTGGTGTGGGTGTAATACAGGCTCGGGAGTTCGATACCTTCCTGATAGATGTACTGCCATACGTCCATCTCAGTCCAGTTGCTGATAGGGAAAACGCGGAAGTGCTCGCCCGGATTCTTCATTCCGTTATAGATGTCCCAGAGCTCCGGACGCTGGTTCTTGGGATTCCACTGACCGAATTCGTCGCGGTGAGAGAAGATTCTCTCCTTGGCACGTGCCTTCTCTTCATCACGTCTGGCTCCGCCGCAGGCTGCATCGAACTTGTATTTCGCCAATGTATCCAACAGAGTGACTGTCTGGAGTTTGTTTCGGCTGGCATTGAAACCGGTCTCCTCCTTTACTTTACCTTCGTCAATCGAGTCCTGTACATAGCCTACGATGAGGTCAGCGCCAAGCTTCTTCACGAGGTCATCACGATATGTGATGGTCTCCGGGAAGTTGTGACCTGTGTCAATATGGACTAGAGGGAATGGTATCTTGGCCGGATAAAATGCTTTGTATGCCAGATAAGTGAGCACGATGGAGTCTTTGCCGCCTGAAAAGAGGATGCAAGGCCGCTCGAATTGCGCTGCGACTTCTCTGAGTATATAAATGGACTCAGCTTCGAGTTCTTTCAAATGCGTTAAATGTTCGCTCATTTTCTATCTATTATTTATACAATTTACAAAGATAACTAAAGCTATGCTAAATCTAAAATCCCGTTGCCCATACCATCAGAGCCCTGACTGCATAGGGGCTGACACACTTTAACTGAACACGCCGGCGAGATATTTTTTGGTAAGTTCTTCACGAGGCTCGTTGAACACCTGCTTGGCGTCACCGGTTTCGATGACCTCACCGAGATACAGGAACACTGCATAATCGGCGATACGCAACGCCTGACGCAACGTATGAGTCACCATGATTATGGAATATTTCTCCTTCAGCTTCACGAAAAGGTCCTCCACAATCTTGCTGGAGACAGGGTCAAGCGCACTCGTGGCCTCATCCGCGAGGATGTAGTCCGGCTCCACTGCAAGACTTCTTGCCAGGCAAAGTCTCTGCTGCTGACCGATCGAGAGCCTCATGGCGGAACTCTGCAGCCTGTCCTTCACCTCTTCCCACAGTCCGACTTCAGTCAGATAGTGCTCCACGACATCCGCAAGTTCCTTTTTCTTCGGATGCATTCCATGTATTCTGCAGCCGTAGGCGACATTGTCAAATATGGACATAGGCAGCGGACACGGGCGCTGGGGCACGAGACCGATGCGTCTGCGCAGCTCTATCAGGTCACTGTAGCCGGCACCGATGATATTCTTGTCCCCGATCATTATCTTTCCGTCCACCTTGACATTGTCCACATTGTCAATCAGTCGGTTGAGAGTCTTGAGCAACGTGCTCTTGCCGCATCCCGACGGACCGACAATGCAGGTAATCTTGTTCTCCGGAAACACCAGGTCAATGTTTTTGAGAATGGGTCTGTCGTCTATCGACAAATTCAGATGCTCGACCGACAACGGGTGCTTGTTTATGTTGTTTGTATCCATATCTTACATGTTGTTCTTGGTGAAATGATTTGTTATCCAACGTCCTCCCAGGCTAAGTATCAGCACCAATACCGTAAGCACGAGTGCCGCTGCATAAGCCCTTCCCGGGAACGGGTCCGGCATGGTTATCCAGTTGAAAATCGCCAACGGAAGAGTCGCAGTCGGAGAGGACAATGAATCCGCAACCGAGTCGGAAAATCCAGCCGTAAACATGACAGCCGCAGCATCACCGATGGCCTTTCCCACCGCCAGAAGCGTGGCTGTGGCCATGCCCGGCAGCACCTGTTTCAGCACTACACGCAGGGTTTCAAGCTTGGTGGCTCCGAGTGAGTAGGCTGCGTCGATCATGTCATCCGGCACTGACTTGGAAATCTCATCGCCGCTACGGATGAACATAGGGATAATCAGCAATGTGCTGACTATGATACCGCCCAGCACTGACGCCCTCATTCCCACCATCACCATCACCATAAACGCAAATGCGCCATAGACGATGGACGGAATGCCGTAAAGCACGTCATAGACCAGTCGGGCGAGATAGGACAGCCAGTTGGAACGCCTGCGGTAAAGGTTCATATAGAACACCACAGGAACGCTTATGAACATGGCCAACACGGTCGCGGGCGCAACCACCATCAGCGAACCGAGAATCGCATTGAGAAAACCGCCGTCGTCCGATGTGTTCCAGTTCTGGCCCGGCACCTGGAAAATCATCTCCCAAGAGATTGAACCGAAGCCTTTTACGAATATGGTCCAGACAATGGAAAGCACGACCAGAAGCACGATTCCCACGCACATCCACATGAGAACCCGGAAAATGTTTTCCTCTATGAATTTTGATTTCAACTTTGCCATAATCACTCTCCTTTCTGGACTCTGTACAGAATAACTCTGGACAACACATTGAAAATCACCACAATGACAAGCAATATCAGAGCCGCGAACATTATCGCCGACTCATACAGCGGCACCGACGCCATCTCGCCATAATTGTTTCCGATCAATGCCGGCAAGGTGTAGAATCCCTTGAACAATGACTTCGGTATCGCAGGAATACTGCCGCAGACCATCATCACCGCTATCGTCTCGCCCATTGCCTTGGACAATGCCAACACCACCGCCGCGAATATTCCGGACAATGATTTGCGCAGCACGACCCGCCTGGTGGTCTGCCAGGTGGTGGCGCCCAATGACATTGACGCGTCCCTGAGGTCCTGAGGCACGGTGGAGAATATCTCCACGAACAGGCTCACCATGATAGGAAGCACCATCACGCACAGCACCAGAGAAGCGGTCAGAAGCGTATAACCGGTTATCGGAATCAGCAGCAGGATACCCCAGACGCCATAAATGACGGAAGGCAGCGCGGCGAGGATGTCCAATGCCGGGAACACGAATTTCTTGACGATTTTCTTGGAGTATTCTGTCAATGATATGGCTGTCAGGAGCGAAAGCGGAAGTGCTATGGCTATCGACAGCAAAGTCACTGACAATGTTCCTGTTATAAATGGAAGGAAACCGAATTTCTTCTGTGAAGGTTTCCACTCTGACGAAGAAATCAGATCCCAGAATGAATTTTCCTGGAGAATCGGCAGCGACTTGTATGTCAGTCTCCCTATCATCGCTATCAACAGGAAAACCGACGAAACCGTCAGCAGGAACATGAATGCCGAAGACAGGTTCTGCTTGTATATCCGTTTCTTGTTCAGGGACTTCTGGAAGACCGAACCGCTGCACAATGCCACGACGAAAACTATCAGAGCGATGAAGACAACCACTACATTATCGGTGGTGTTGCGCTTCAGGTCCATGGATTTGCGCGCGGTCCTGAGCAGCTTCATGTTGTCATTATGAAGTTTTCCGGTAATCTTCACATAACCTGCCGGCTCATTGAACCTCTGCCCGTCCTTGAGCGCATATTTCAGAAATGCCAATGAAGCAGAGTCCTTAGGCGCTCCCTTGGTCACGAAATACAGATTCCTTGCAGGTGGCGCAGGAAACTTGTCCAGTTCTATCGCATTGACCAGCTGCTCTTTAGAATCATAGAAACTTTCTTCCGGACCGATGTCCCCGTCGCCGTCAATGTCTATAGGCAACACAGCCAGACCCGGTCGGGCACGATGTGTCTGGGCATCATAGGCATAGGCCAGATTGTTGAAGCCGATGCCCCACTTGTCCTTGCTCACCGCTCCGGCGATTCCCGGGTCTCCGAAAACCGCCGTACCGTGCAGTTCTTCCTGCTTGGAATCGAACCATGAGGCGAATGTCTGGGCAGCTCCGCAGGCATCTGAACGTGTATATATATTGATTTTATGCCTGTCCCTGGTGCCCAACAGCTGTCCCCAGGTGGTAATTTTGCCTGTCACCCATATATCGCGGGCCTGCTTGTCGGTAATTCCGCGCTTGAGTATCAGGTCAATGTGGGGATTTTCCGAAGAGAAAACGGGGATGACGGCGTCACGGCCTACGACAAACGCCATTGCACCGGCATCCACCTCTTCCTGATGAAGTTCACGGGACAGCATGGCGTAGTCCACCATTCCGTTCAGCACGTCGGTCATTCCCTTGCCCGCGCCGCCTGCAGAGACGTCGATTTTCACGTCAGGATACCTAACCTGGAAATCATTGGCCCACTGCACAGCCAAGGGGTACAGCGCGAATGCACCGGATACTGAAACTTGCCCGTGCAGCGCCTCAGAATCATCTCTGACAACGCTGCAGGACAATGCGGACGACCATAAGGCCAATGCAAGCAATCCCCTATGTATCCTTTTTAAGGACATAGGCTATTATTTGAGAGTGAATTCCGCCTCAGAACGGACATCCGCAGATGATGCCGCTACGAGAACCTTGAACACTCCCGGCTCAGCCACCCACTGATGTTTCTCTGCATTGAAATAACTCAAATCTTCTGCTTTCAGTTCGAATTCGGCTGTCTTGGTTTCACCTGGCTCGAGGAAAAGCTTCGCAAAGCCTTTGAGTTCTTTCACCGGTCTGTCCACAGAGCACTCAGGATCAGCAACATACAGTTGAACGACTTCCGCGCCTGCTACCTTTCCGGTATTCTTCACCGGCACGGACACCTTGAGAGTGCCGTTCTGTTTCATTGAGTTGGACGAAAGCTTCACGTCGCCATATTCGAATGTAGTATAGCTGAGGCCGTATCCGAATGGGAAGAGAGGCTTGATGTCCTTGTGCTCGAACCATCTGTAACCGACATAGATTCCTTCGGTATAGGTCTGCTGAGGTGCAGGCTCGCCTTCTGTCCAGGTTCCAGGATACTGTTCCACTGTCTTTACAGGGCCGTCTTCCAGCGCAACCGGATATGTGAACGGAAGTTTTCCTGACGGGTTCACTTTGCCTGTCAGCACGTCAGCGAGAGAGTTTCCTGCCTCACTGCCGATATACCAATCCTGAAGAACTGCATTGGCCTTGTCGATCCACGGCATAGCTACAGCATTTCCGGACACATTTACAACTACCAGTCTGTCAGTCACTTCCGCAAGCGCTTCTATCACGGCGTCCTGGTTATAAGGGAGCGCGAATCCTCTTCTGTCGCCACCTTCACTGTCCTGTCCGTAAGCCTTGTTCAGGCCACCTACAAATATCACGTAGTCAGCATCGCGGGCAGCATTGACAGCATCATCTATCAATGTCTGTGCATCTCTGCTTTCGCTGAGGTTCTGTCCGCTGGTAACTCCGTTGTAAGAGCCGGAAACGTCACCGACATAGCCCCTTTCGTATGCTACTTCCGCTTTTCCTTCCAGAGCTGTTCTGATTCCGTCGAGAGGAGAAACTTCGTAACGTGCTTTGAGTGAAGAGCTTCCGCCGCCGACCGTCATCATCTTGACAGCATTTTCTCCGACTACGAGAACTTTCTTCACATTGTCAATGTCGATAGGAAGAACGCTTTCATTCTTGAGAAGGACAATGCCGTCCGCGCCGATTCTGCGGGCTGCCTCTGAATGTTCTTCACATCCGAAACGTCCAGGATTACGGTTTGCGCTGAGGTTCGTCCTCATTTCCAGACGGAGCACTCTTCTGACTTTATCGTCCAATGTCTTGAGGTCTGCCTCACCGTTTCTGAGTTTCTTCAGGTATGGCTGGGCGAGGAAATATCCGTCATAGGCATTGCTCTTTCCCTCAGTCAGACCGTTGGTCCAAGTTCCGTATTCAATGTCGAGGCCGTTTGCGGCTGCCTGGTCGGTATTGTGCACGCCGCCCCAGTCGCTGATTACCACGCCGTCAAATCCCCATTCTCCTTTGAGGATATCGTTCAGGAGGTACTGGTTATGGCAGCAATGCTGGTTCTTGTACTGGTTGTATGAGCCCATTATCGCCCACGCGCCGCCTTCCTGAACAGCTGTCTTGAAGGCAGGGAGATAGAGTTCGTACAATGTCCTGTCATCGACATTGACATTGACATTAGACCTCCAGTACTCCTGATTGTTGAGCGCATAGTGCTTTACGCAGGCTGCGACGCCATTGCTCTGGACACCACGCACATACGGCGCTGACATATGTCCTGCAAGGTATGGGTCCTCACCCATGTATTCGAAGTTACGGCCGTTGAGCGGGGTACGGTAAATGTTCACGCCAGGGCCGAGAAGCACGTTCTTCTTCCTATACTTGGCTTCCTCGCCGATGCATACGCCGTAGAGTTCGGCCAATGACTTGTCCCAAGTCGCTGCAAGACAGGTCAATGCAGGGTACGCGGTGCAGGAGTCGTTGGTCCAGCCGGCCTGGTCCCATTCGTCCCAATAGACTTCTGCCCTGATTCCGTGAGGGCCGTCGGTGCACCAGATCTCAGGAATTCCGAGTCTCGGCACGCCTGCTGAACTGAACTTGGACTGTGCGTGGAGCATTGCCACTTTTTCTTCCAATGTCATTCGGGAAAGGGCATCTTCTACCCTGGCTTCAACCGGCTTTGTATCATCGAGATAGACCGGCAGGGCTGTTTTCTGCTGTTTGGAAGCGCATGAAAACAATGTCAGCATCAATGCTGCAGGAAGTAAGAACTTCTTCATATTATTCTGTTTAGATATTATTCTGTTTAGTACATGTAATCAAATTCTCAAATTTAAACAAAATAGACAATGTGAGCAAATTTGATTTTCAAATGACAAATGTATATATTTGCAGAATACTATCCGGGGATGTTCTGGTTTTGACAGCATTGATGTCGGGTGGTAAGCACGTCGAGCGTATGGCACGTTTGCTCGTTAATATCAGCGGCCGTAAATTCAGTTGCTAACAACAACTATGCACTCGCTGCGTAATCAACTAGGTTGATCACCTTAATCGGGCCGCCAAGGTTGCGGCTCTGACGAGTATCCCGCAGTCTTTAGGCCGGTTCAGTTCTGAGTACGGGGTATCATTAAAACCGGATGCACGGAGGAACTCCTTTAAACTCCGCCAAGACCTAAAGGATAAGCCAAGGTTAGCCCGCCCTCCGGCAGGCCTGGGCCGACAACCAAAGGACGGATAAACGTGTAGAAAGCTACTTGGTGCGATGTTTGGACGGCGGTTCGACTCCGCCCATCTCCACTCTTCTTTTAGCGGTCTTCGGCCTGGTGGCCGGTGCGGTCAACCTGGTGGTAGAACTGGGTGTACGGCACATCGGTGCGGCCGGTGCCCTTTTTCATGAGTTCCACGAGATCCTGGAACCAGGTCGTATAGACGTCGCGAGGCATTGAACCTCTTCTGCAGCATACTGCGGCGGCCATTCCCACTACCTCTCCCATCATTGCACAAGTACGCATAACCCTCACTGAGCCAAGGGCTACGTGTGTCACGCTGATATCGCGGCCTGCCATGAAGAGATTCGGCACGTCACGGGAATAGAGACAGCGGTAAGGAATCGCGTACGGGTCGATAGGCATCAGCTTTCCGTAACTCATCCACTCTTCTCCAGGGTAGTCGGCGGAGTTCTTCTCCATCGGATAATGCTGGTCAATGCGCCAGGTCGTGGTGCAGGTGCCGTCCTCGTAAGGAATCGGTCTCGTAAGATCCTGCTCGCGGAGAATAAGGTCGCCCACGATACGACGGCTCTCACGTTTGCCGCTCACGTGGCTCACCCAAGTCAGATGGGTACATTCCCAATCCTCTTTCTTGGCAAGACGGTTCTTGCAATATGAGAAAGTGCTGTAGGCCACATACATACCGTAGTCACGGATCTTCTCGGCATCTGCTATCTGGTCATCACGCATTCCCACTTCCCAATACCAGTTGGCACGATGCACAGGCTCGACAGTATCCTCGTCCAGTTTCAGTCCCCAGTCCACAGAATCAGGGAAAGAACAAGGCGTGTTCCAGTCCTCGCAATACCACTCGATGCTTACGCCCATCGTAAAATCATCCGCCTTTTCAGGAGCAAGCGTCTCACCGAACTCACTGCGCGCCTCGCGTCCCATCATTGTGGCAGCGCCCGCCATCACGGCAAGATTGGCATCTCCGGTACAGTCAGAGAACAGATTTCCGCTTATCCGGATAAGATTCTGATTTGTAGCCTCAACAGCCGTTACTGCTACTATCTTCCCGTCCGTCATCTCTGCATTGACCACAGTGTAGCCGGCAAAAAGGCTGATGTTCGGCTCGGCGGCGATGACATCCCACTTCTTCCAGTCCTGATAGTGGTGGGCGCCCCTCGCATTGCCGATGCGGTCCGGACCGATTTCATTCAATATATATCCCAACGAAGGGTACGGAGGCATGTTGATCTGACCGCCGAGTCCCACGCGGACTTCAGAAGAATTGTTTCCGCCGAGGATATAACGGTCCTGGACAAGTGCCACCTTGAGGCCGAGACGTGCAGCGGCGATGGCGGCGCAAAGGCCTGACATTCCGGCTCCTATGACCACAAGATCATAATTTCCCTTGTCTTCAGGCTTCCCCGGACCGAGCAAAGCCTCGCGCAATGCCCTGTAATCCTCCAGGCTGTCACCAGGGACCTCGTCCGTAGAAGTCAGGATTATCGCATCGCATCGCCCGTCCAGACCCATCAGATCATGAAGGGCAATGCTGTGGCTGCCTTTGGTGAGGTGATATGTTTCGCCCTTCTGCCAGTACCATTGAGCCCTTTCGGCTCTCGCTTCGCGGGAAGTGTCAATGTCATCAGGAAAGTCAATGCCGGCTTTCACGTCCAAAGGCGTCTTGCCGATACCGAACTCTGAAGGGTCAGCCTTTCCGTCAATCAAAACCTGGAAAATGCCGGGAGTCTTGCCCTCTGACCAGAATGCGGTCCAGTTTTTCGTGCGAACCCATAGACGGTAGTCTCCGTCCTCAGGTATATTGATTTCTGTCTTGGCATCTTTTGCAAGAGGCGTTCCCAAACCATGCGCCATAAGATAGCTGGAACCCATCTGAAGTACGAACTGCTGTTCCAGTGTCCAGTCGCCTTTGTCATTGAATCGGGTGGCAAGAGCCATCACAGAATTATTGGTGTTCATATAAGATATAGTGTTTTAAATCGGTTCAAAGTTAGACAAAAAATTATTCCGGGCAAACAAAAAAATCATTATATTCGCGTCTTGTAATTTTTAAGACTAAAACCACATAATATCATATGGGCATCATAGACTGGCTGATAGTAGCCATTTTTCTCGGAGCATTGATAACGATAGGCTATCTGTTCTCCCACAAGAACAAGAACATTGAAGATTATTTCGTTGCAGGCAGGTCAATGCCGGGCTGGATCGTAGCTATAGCGGCAGCCGGAACGACGATTTCCGCAGGAACCTTCGTAGGCTCACCGGAACTCGGATTCAACACGAACCTCACATACGTCATCAATCTTTTAGGATCAATCCTGGGAGGCACATTGGTAGCCGCCCTTATCATGCCGAAACTGTACAATGCCAAGACCATCACCATCTACGGCTTCATCGGTGAGCGTTTCGGTGAAAAAGCCAAGAGGACCAACAGCGTGATGTTCCTTCTCGGCCAGCTTTTCACCTCAGGATCAAGGCTTTTCATCGCGGCCATAGCCGTTTCAGTCATCATTTTCGGAAAAATAGAATTCACATTCATAGTATGTTCCATCATCATATTGGGTATAATTTCGACCTTCTATACAATGATGGGCGGCATCAAGGGCCTTCTCTACATTGACACATTCCAGACCCTCCTGATGACCTTTACCGGAGTGGTCGCGCTCGTGATGGTGTACTGCTCGCTGAAGGGATTCAGCCTGGCTGACATCTGGACTCAGCTGACTGCCGGCGGTATGGTGAAGATGCCTGGCGCGGATGCGGCTCTGCTTGCAGACGGCACTCTCCAGGGCTGGGAGCCGGGCAGCAAGGTGAAAATGTTCGACCCGAGCCTGGATTTTTCCAAACCATACACCATTATAGGCGGTATGATCGGTATTGCATTCTTCAAGATTGCGCAGTACACCACTGACCAGGAATTCGTACAGCGTCAGCTTGCCTGCAAGAGCGTAAAGAAGGCAGGAACTTCATTGATCTGGTCACAGCTGCTGGCGATTCCTATCGTCCTGACCTTCCTCTGCATCGGCCTCCTGCTTTGGGTGAAATTCCTCAACGACCCTTACATCGACGGACAGATCAGCGCCGGTTTCTTCACTGACGCGCGCGACGTGTTCCCTCAGTATATCAAGAACCATATTCCTGCAGGTGTACGCGGCCTGATGATCACCGGTCTTCTCGCTGCAGCGCTCTCCAGCTTCAACTCCGCCATCAATGCCATGGCGTCAAGTTTCGTGGACGACCTCTATCTCCCTATCCGTAAGGAACTTGGAAAGGCCATCAAGAGCGACAAGGACCAGATTTCATCATCACGCTGGATGGCCGGTCTTATGGGAATGCTTCTGACATTGTTCGCAATCGTCACTGCCGTCATGCAGGAGGCCAGCGGTCTGAATCTCGTGGATTTCGCTACCGGAATCATGTGTTTCGCATACGGCGGTATGATAGGCGTGTTCCTCACTGCCATCTTCACCAAGAGGGGCAACAACAAGTCAGTCATCGCTGCCATCATCACCGGTGCTCTCATCGTGGTTCCGCTGATGTTCCAGAAACAGTTCTTCGGCCAGACCTACATAGCGTGGAGCTGGTGGTGTCCGATTGCCGGCATCATTTCCACTGCAGTCTGCCTTATGGGAAAGCCTAAAACCGCTGTACAGAACTGATGAAAACGCATTTTCTTTATATCCTGGCCGCTCTCGTCATTGTCACGGGCGGCTGTGCCAAGACAGGCAATATCAGAGGCAAAGTCACCATTGACGGAAAGCCTCTTGCCGGAGTGCAGGTCAGCGACGGCGTGGACATTGTCCTGACTGACAGCAAAGGCAGATACTGCATTGACAGCAAAAAGGCTGACAGCGTGGTATTTATAACGACTCCTGCTGATGCGGTCGCGGTTTCGGAGGATGGGCTCAGGCCCGGTTTTTGGGCACGTCTGACCAAGTCTCCTGACGAGGTGGAACGGCACGATTTCAAACTTCTCACCGAGAATCAGGAGAGGTATTCCGTGCTTTTCCTTGCGGACCTGCATCTTAGCAATGATCCGGACAAGGATGACCTAAGGCGGTTCCGTGAAAGAGTGGTTCCGTTCATCCGGAAAAAGGCAACGGAATCCGACGGTCCAGTCTATATGATGAATCTGGGAGATTTGTCTCACGACATTTTCTGGTACGAGTTCGATTTCGATGTGGATGATGCCTACAAGGTGATTGCGGAGCAGAAACTGCCTCTGAAAATGTACTCCGTGCCCGGCAACCACGACCACGACGGAGCGATTGTCGGGGACAATGTGGATTTCCGCTCGGGCTGGCTGTACCGCCGCACCTGGGGCCCGGACCGTTATTCTGTCAATATCGGAAACGAACACTGGGTGTTTCTGGACAATATCATTTATGTCAATGATGAAGGCAGAGGCAAGAAGGCACCGGGAATCAAGGGAGCCCGCAATTATGAGACTGCATTCCTCCCGGCTCAGCTGGAGTGGCTCGAAAAGGACCTGAGTTATGTACCTGACTCGTGCAATGTATTCATATGTACGCATTGTCCTTTCTTCGGCGGTTCCCTTAAAAATGGAGGACGGGACAAAATGCCTGCGGAACAGCTTGCGTTCATTGACAGTCTTTGCACGCGTTTCAGGCAGAAGGCGCTGAATTTCGCCGGGCATATACACAAGTTCGACTTCTTCAGCAGGAAGGAATATCCTGCGCTTTTCCAGTATGGTCTCCCCTGCTCTTCCGGCGTGATGTGGGAAACCCCGAAAGAGAATCTGCTGTACTGCAACGACGGCTCAGAAGCTGGAATGATGTGCGGACGGGGCATTGACAATGCTCCTTTCAAACTGCATTTCGAGACTTACGAACATGGCGTGCGCAATTACAGCATCTACGACCTGAACTGTGTGGGCGAGGCTTACCGGAACTCGGAGGACTTCAAGCTTCTGCTCAAGACCGCTCCTGAGCGTGTGGATTATTCTGCCGGCAAATTCCGGAATTCAGTGCTGGTGAACTGGTGGACCTGGATGCCTGGATACTATGTGGAAATGTTCGAAAACGGTAAGGCATTGAAAGTCAGCACTCCGCATACGGAAGACCCGGTCAGTGTATTCACTTATGACCTGCCGCAGATGACTCATCCTGCCAGGCACCACGCACACCGCCAGAAGGCCGGATGCATCCATACTTTCGAGGCCAAGGCTTCAAGGTCGGATTCTCCTGTGGAAGTGGTTTTCCGCAATGAAAAAGGAGAGGAACTGTACCGCGAAACCATCACGCGTCCTCTCCCGTTCGTATTCTGACGACTTTCGGATCAGTATCCGACTAAGGTCCGGTCAGTTTCTTGCTACTAGTCTCTGAACCATACGCCTTCCTCTCTGAGGGCAGACTGCAACTCCTTGACGTCCAAGTCACGGAGTTCTTTTTTGTCCCTGACGGCGAGTGCAGCAGCTTTTCCTGCAGCTTCTCCCAGACACATTGCCGGGCCCATGACCCTTACGGACGCAAGCGCGAGATGTGTGGCGGAAATGTCTCTTCCTGCAGCGATCACGCCATCGACTTTCTTAGGGATAAGGCAGCGGTAAGGCACGTCGTAGCAGTCCGGACACCACCAGAGCGAGCAGTCTCCGCCTACCGGATGGTGGAGGTCCACCGGATAGCTTGCCACTGCAATCACGTCATCGAAACGGGCACAATCGAAGATGTCCTGCTCCGTAAGTGTGTATTCGCCCACGAGTCTGCGGGTTTCACGGATACCCATGAACGGAGCCACTCTATCCACGTAAGCATTCTCAAATCCGGGGATATATGCCTTGAGGTAGCGCACGATTTCCTCATTCTGGAGCATACATTCGTACTCGCCTCGTGTATATTGCTGAGGGTCAGTGGCGTCAATGCCATTGACACGGCTCATGTTCACCCACCATTCGTCTTCCGCCATACCGGTCATGAAGATGGTTCTATCTACCGGAAGGTGATATCCGGCTTCACGTGCCTGACGTATCTGGTTGCGGAATCCCACGAAGGTGCAGTTGTCCATCGGCCTGAAGAACTCATTCGGAATATAATCGATATCGTAGATTTCCGGATGGTCAGCCACGGCATCGCGGAGTTTCCTGCTGTCCACACCTCTCATGGAGAACATGAGTGTCGGCGGCTGCGGGATACCCTTTTCATTGCCATAATTCATCTCGGCTCCTGCACGGTACAGGATGTCGCCGTCTCCGGTGCAGTCCACGATGGTCTTGGCGAGTATCACTTCCCTGCCCTTCTTGGAGTCAATAATCACGCCCTTGCACTTGTCGCCTTCCATAATCACGTCAGTAGCAAAGACATAGAGCAGCACTTCCACGCCGCATTCTTCCATTATCTCCCACGCGAGGTGCTTGGTTCCCTCCGGGTCCACCATTGTAAGGCTTACGTGCAGCGGACATCTTCTGTGATGTGTAGCCTGGCCTCTTTCCCGGAGTCGCTCCACGAAACGCAGCGGCAGACCTTTGATGATTTCATTGCCCTTGCGGCCCAAGAAGCCGAGAAGCGGAAGGCCGATGGTCATGTTGCCTCCAAGATAGCCTCTGCTGTCAATGAGCATGACCTTGGTTCCCTTTACAAGTGCTGCAGCCTGGGCAGCCATAATTCCGGCAGGGCCGGCACCGACTACGAGGACGTCAACTTCCTCACGTACAGGAAGTTCCTTCGCCGGTTCCAAATAAGTTTTCATTTTGTGTAAATTCTAATCAGTTCCACTGTTTGTTATGTAAATGTGGATTTGCGGTGTCAAAATTAAATATAAAAAGATGAACGTCAAAGATTTTTCTTATATTCGCGAAAAACATAGACTTATGAAACACCTAATCTCAGCGCTGACCATTATCGCGATTTCAGCCTTTTCTTTCCTGGCCAATGCGCAGGAAACCATTTCCTCAGACGCTCCTGAGGCCATTCAAGAAGTTTACAAACCGGAAAAGACATCCCGCAGACACAACATGCCGGCATTCAGGAATGAGGTCGAGCTCAGCTACGGCCGCTTAACTCTTGCAGATATGGCACACGTGTTTTCCGGCGCATTTGTCGCCCTTTTTACAGGCGGATATGCCCAGTTCGACAATTTCAACGCCTATGGTTCTGTCAATGCAGAGTATTACAGAGTCCTGAACAAGACGTTCTCCGTGGGAGGGCTCGTCGGCTGGTCTGGCGGAAGCGCTGACGTAGTGGACAAGAACAAGGTAAAGACTGGCACTTCCGATTACAGCACCTATGTAATCATGCCCTCCACCAAGATATTCTGGTTCAGAAAGAACCACGTGGCTATGTATTCCAAGCTTTCAGCCGGCATCATGTTCATGGACGACTACGAGGAAGGTTCCAAGAGCGCGGACTACTCCCCTCTCTTCTCATTTCAGGCAGGAGCAGTCTGCGTCCAGGCCGGCGGCCAAAGGGTACGCGGCTTCGTTGAACTCGGCATCGGAATGACCGGCCTCATAGTCGGCGGCGTCAGCGTCGCGTTCTGACGGGGCTTCTCGTTCTGACAGAGCTTCTCGTTCTGATGGAGTTTCCCTCTCTGACGGAACTTCTCGTTCTGATGGAGTTTCCCTCTCTGACATGGAAGAATATCTTTCTGACTCTGCAGCGCCTATAGGATAGTTCCAGCGCCCCCAGACTGTCCGAGAAGTCCTCACGAGACTGAAATACTCCGTACCCCTATAGAAGGCCCGAAGCGGATTCTCGATTCTCACTGAGGAATATTTGACTTTTCAGACAGTCTCCCCCAATAAAGCTGGTCGAATCTATGCGTACAATGAGCAGCAAAAAAAGCTTTCCTGCTCATTGCTTTTCCATGTTTTTTGTGGTCTCGATTACGAAGCACCAACTCCTGAAACAATTGACTCTCGAAATGCAATTTGTCCGTGAGATGGTAGGTTTCCACGGACAAGTTATTGATTTTGAACAACTTATCCGGCGGAAGGTGGGGTTTTACGGACAAAATCACATTCTGTGAAATAACGATTAACAGGAATAGCAGAGGTGCTCACAAAAAAAATGCGGTGCGTTACGAAAAATGGAACAACACAGAATTGGATTGAATCGAACAACCTGCATGTCGTGATTTGGTGTATATTATTGAGCATCAAGAAGATATAGCAAACAACCAAATGCAGGTTATGTAAAAAAGTGGGTAACCTGGCTTTCGCTTTATCTGCTAACTGGTTATGAATCAACACTTTCGTCCGTTGCACCAATTTCAGGTTGTTCGGTTTTTCTCTCTCATCATGCCTTACGGAAACATTCATCTCCGGTTACAATCTCCAGTTATGTCTGACTGAAGTGGTCATGCCCAGCAACAAGAAGCCTCTTTACCGTTTATCTTTCCTCACAGACAGCGCGGCCGACCTTCCTGCGTACGAACATGGCACAAAGATACCCCGAGGCAAAAAAAATGCAAAGGATACATTTCCGTACAAATCATTCCGCCCGGGTAACAGGCCAGCGGAGGGGCTTCTTCAGGGTGAGCGGCAGGGTTGTGACAATGGTGGAGGCGTCACGGTTCAGCTGGAGGGTGTATGTGCCCTCCTGGCTCACGAATGCAGAGAGGGATTCGTCAAAGGATGCCAGGTCGTAGGCTGAGAAGGTGAGCTCGAGGGTTGCCGAAGAGCCGGGAGAAAGCACAGGGGTCTTGGCAAAGGCCTTCAGCTCCCGCACAGGCTTGTACATCTCCGATTCCGGGGCGGAGGCATAGAGCTGCACCACATCCCTGCCCGGGCGGTCACCCGTGTTGGTCACCCTGAGGGTCACGCGAAAGTCATTGCCCTTGCGGGTGAGGGCTGCGTCAGACCACTCGAAGGAAGTGTAACTCAGGCCGAAGCCGAAAGGGAAGGATATCTTTTCAGGGGCTTTGGTGCAGAAATAGCGGTAGCCGACATCCACTCCCTCAAGGTATTCCGTCCAGCCAAGATTGCGGATTTTCCTCTCTGGTGCATCATATTCCCAGTCACTCCTTTTTGAGGTGTAGTCAAAAGGATAGTTCTCGGAGGAAAGGTGGTCACGGTAATCCAGAGGGAAGGTCATAGGGAGTCTTCCCGAAGGGTTCACCTGAGCGGAAAGGACTGCCGCAGTGGCATTTCCAAGTTCCTGACCCGGGAGCCAGTTCACGAGGATTGCATCGGGAAGGTCCTTCCAGGACGCCGTCTCGACCACTCCGCAGACATTCAGCACCACGACAACCTTTCTGCCGCGTGAATGGAAGGCGGCACAGGTCCTGCGCAGAAGGTCCAGTTCATCTTCGTGAAGGTAGAAATCCCTGGTGTAGCGGTCATTGTACTCTCCGCTCAGACGGCCGAAAGAGATGACTGCAATGTCGCTGTCAGCCGCACGCATCCCCAGAAATGCATCGCTGAGGAAAGCCTCGGCAGGGAAGGTTCTGTCACCAAGATGCTTGCGGGAATTTTCCTCTCCGAGCAAAGCCTCGGAATAGTCCATATACCTTCTGTAAACCGCATCAGTCTTCGGATTCAGGATGAAGCCGGCATTCCGCAGGCCCTCGTCCAGATTCACCTTGTAGGACGAGTTCACGAAACCCGCACCGATTCCGGCCACGATTCCGTCGTAGGCGTTCACTCCCAGAAGGGAGACATTGGCACCCTCAGCCAGAGGCAATGCCCCGTCTTCATTTTTCAGAAGGACAATGCCGTCTGAGGCAGCTGAGGCACTAACCCTGGCATTCTGCTCAAGCGAAGGGGCATCCGAATAGGCATATTTCCTGAAATGAGGGGTTTTGAGCACATATTCCAGCACCCTGCCGGCACAGATGTCAAGGTCCTCCACGGCAAGCGCCCCCGAGCGGACCGCAGCAATGATTTCATCCACCTGAGCCTGTTCTCCCGGCATCAGAAGGTCATTTCCGGCGTGAATCTGGGCAGGGGTGTCCCTCTTGCCGAACCAGTCGGAGACCACAATGCCCCTGTAGCCCCAGTCCTTTCGAAGAACATCCGTCAGCAGGAAGCGGTTTTCCATCGAATAGGTGCCGTTGACACGGTTGTAGGAAGACATCACGCTCCAGGGATTCCCCTCCTTGACCGCAATCTCGAAACTCTTGAGGTAAATCTCCCTCAGAGCCCTCTGAGGCACAACGGCATTGTTCTGGATACGGCAGGATTCCTGGTTGTTTGCCGCGAAATGCTTTGCGGAGGTCCCCACGCCACAGGACTGTATGCCCCGGATCATTGCCGCAGCACATTTCCCGCTGAGCACCGGATCTTCGGAATAGTACTCGAAGTTCCTGCCGCACATAGGATTGCGGTGGATGTTCAGTCCCGGTCCGAGGATGACGTCACAGCCATACTCCAGAACTTCATTTCCCATTGCCCTGCCGCAAGCCTCAATCAATTCTGAATCCCAGGTAGCAGCCAGCATCGTCCCCACAGGAAAAGCCGTGCACCAGTATGTCCTGTCATCATCTTTCCTGTGAGGGTCAATGCGCAGTCCGGCAGGGCCGTCAGCCATCACGGTGTGAGGTATGCCGTATTTGTCGAAAGCCTCTGTGATTCCCGCAGCACCGGCAACCATCGCAAAGGTCTTTCCTCCGACAGTCCCGTCACCGGCATATCCGGCAGACCATGTTCCGCAGACCAGGGCGGCCTTTTCCTCAAGGCTCATAGCCTTCACTATGTTTTTCACGGGGTCTTTACCCAGACGAGGCGTCTTCTGCGCGTGGGAAGGTACGACATTGAGCGACAGTGCCGCGAATGCGGCAAGTAGTATTTTATATCCTTTCATATACGGTATATTTTATATTTATCAAAATTCAGAAACTCTGTAGGTGAGATATGTTATTTCCGTAGAGTCGATGGCGCTTATGCTGAAATCGGGACTTTCTTCAAGGAAATATGTACTCAGGTGGATGGATGTCGAGCCGTCGCTTGTGAAATCGGCGTCGATGTGACTGCCCATCCTGATGTGAAGGGTTCCCTTGAAGGCGATTCTCAGGCTGGCTCCCGAAAGGAAAAGTTCCGGCAGGCGTTTCTTTTTGAGTTTCAAGGGTTCACCGGGTTCCAGGGAAACACTATTCTCAAGAGAAATGTTGCAGAGATTGCCGTGGCGTATTTCATTGATGTCCCAACCGGAAGCGGAGAAATCGAAGCCGAGGGAAAACAGGCGGGCGGAGGTCTCCGGGGATTCGTAGCAACCTGCAAAACCGACATAACAGCCGTGGGAATGTGCTCCGGCAGCAATCTGCCTCAACTGTTCGTCAGAAAATGCGCTGACATTTCCCATACAGTACATATACGGTGCTCCCACATACCGGCATTGCTCCACCACTTCCCCAACGGTGGGAAAGGACTTGTACTCCATTATCATTCCCTTGTGCCCGAGGTTTCTGCGACCGCCGTAGAGGATGTAGTCGTCGCCCATAATTCTGCGGATTATTTCCAGGGAGGTTTCATCCACATACTGAACCAAAGGGGCAACCCCACAACTGCGACATTCGAGGAGAAATTCTTCGAGGGATGTGATCGGGGTACGGTATTGCGGATCTGAGGAACGGTAGCGGTACTTTGTGCGCAGGGTGTCGAAAGGAGTCTGGCTGATGACCACCTCGGGAGCGAAATTGCCTTCAAGGTCTTCGACCTGGTAGCCTAGCATACCCCTGTAGCCGTGAATGACAAGGTACTTGCCTGGGGTAGCCGTAGGGTGGAGATTCGCCTCGACATAGCGGAAGCCCAGCCGGGCGGCGATTCTGACGTCAAAGACGCTCTGACAGGGAATCAGAGGGTTGCTGTCCTTGTAGATCGTGTCGATGAAAAGATGGCTGTAATAGGGGTGGCCAAAGCGGAAGAGCGGGTCAGTCCAACGGCTGGAGATCCTGTCGGGCGTGGACGGCTGAGCAACGGATGTCCCCGGAAAAAGAACCAGGGACAACAGCAGCAGAGCGCACAGGCGGAGTCGCGGGAACGGGAGCATAGAGTCAAAGAATGTCCGGTTCTTCCCAGATTCTGTCCTCAGTGCATCTGACAATCAGGCTGAGAGGACCGCAGGCAACACGGAAATCACCTTTCTCAAGACGCCATCTGCCGTCCTGGCCCACAAAGGCAAGGTCGGAGGCTTTGACGCTGAGAGTAACCTTCTGAGTTTGCCCAGGTTCGACGGCAACCTTGTCGAATGCCCTGAGACGACGCACGTCAGGGACCTCGCTCGCGTACATATCACTTGTGAAAAGCAGCACTGCCTCCTTCCCGGCACGATTTCCGACATTTTTCACATCGACCGTGAATGTCAGGACATCATCCGATGAGAACTCCGTCCTGTCGCAACAGAGGGATGAATATTCAAATGAAGTGTAGCTCAATCCCTCACCGAACTGCCACTGGGAATCCATCTTCGCGTCATAGTTGTACTCCCCTTCCATAGTGGCCACATTCTCGGAGACCTTGTAGTCGTATGGAGCATATCCGGCCGTGTACTTCGGCCAGGTGAAAGGAAGTTTTCCGCTGAAGTTCACATCTCCGGCGACAAGGGAGGCGAAAGCATCTCCGCCATAATTTCCCGGGAGCATCAATGCCACAACCGCGTCGGAAAGCGGCTCAATTTCACGGATGACCCGCGGACGGCCTCCACTGTAGGCCAGTACAACAGGTTTTCCGGTGCGTGAAAGCACCCTGACCAGTTCCTGCTGGTTTGCAGAGAGGTTCAGGTCCTTCCAGTTTCCGGGTGTCTCACAGTAACTTCTTTCTCCAACGCAGGCAACAATGACATCCGCTCCGGAAGCAGCCCCGAGCAGGGTCTTGAAATCAGGCTCGCCTTCTTCATACCAGTTGTCCCCCTTTTCAGGAGCATACTCCAGGCCCGGGCACCAGGTCACCTGACCGGGGAAACGACCGGAAAGAGCCTCATAAATCGTGTTGTAATCCTTTGAGTGGGCATCAGATGCATCTCCCTGCCAGGTGTAGGACCAGCCACCGTTCAGACAGCGCATAGAGTTGGCATTCGGGCCGCAGACAAGGATTCTTTCAGTGCCCTTCAGAGGCAGCACACCGTTGTTCTTCAGCAGGACCTCGCTCTCAAGGGCTGCTGCAAGGGCATTGGATGAGAATGCCTCACAAGCGAAGTCAGTGTAGCAGTCAGTGTCCCATACCGGATTCTCGAAAAGACCCAGGCGCATTTTCAGCCTCAGAACGCGACGCACTGCATCATCGATTCTGTCCATACCCACTGCCCCCTCTTCAACAAGTTCCTTCAGGTCGATGCAGAATTTCCAGGTTGAAGGTACCATTGCCATATCGATGCCGGCATTGATTGCCAGCCTGACGGCATCCTTCTCGCTTGTGGCAATTCTGTCGCGGTAGTAGAGATTGTTGATGTCATTCCAGTCCGTCACTATCAGCCCATCCCAGGCAAGATTTTCCTTCAGCCAGACTGTCAGGAGCTTGTGGTTGGCATGGAAAGGTACTCCGTTGTTGGAGGAGGAGTTCACCATCAGGGAAAGGGCTCCGTTTCTGATGCATTGTTTGAAAGGTTCGAAATATTTTTCCCTGAGTTCGGCATCACTGACCTTCGAAGGGGTCCTGTCCTGTCCGGACACAGGGACTCCATAGGCCATATAATGCTTGATGCAGGCCGCTATGTGGTTGCCGTCCACATTGCCGGGGTCATCTCCCTGAAGTCCGTGCACCGTCGCCTTTGCAAGTTCGGCGTTGAGATAGGTATCCTCTCCGAAACTCTCCCACATCCTGGGCCAGAGAGGTTCGCGGCCAAGGTCCATCACCGGAGAGAAAGTCCAGGGTACCAAAGCGGCTCGGGTCTCGTAGGCCGTAACCCGGCCCATATCCTCGGCATATCCTCTGCTGAAAGTCGCCGCAAGATTGATTTCCTGCGGGAAAAGGGTTGCTCCCGCTATGTAGGAGGCACCGTGAATCTGGTCCAGGCCGTAGAGGCACGGAATTCCGATTTCCTTCAGGGATTTTTCCTGGATTTCGGAGATGATGCGGACATATTTTTCCTTCCGGGGCGCGCTGTTGCCGATGACATTGAGAATTGAGCCGACCTTGTATTTTCCGAAGACGGTGTCCATCAGTTCGGGCACAAGGTGTTCCCTTTCTTCGTCCATTATCACCCCGATTGTCAGCTGTGTCATCTGACCAATCTTCTCCTCGAGGGTCATCTTCCCTAAAATTGCTTCAATTCTTTTCTCCACTGCACTGTCACAGGGGAGAGCCGGTTCAACGGCAGTGCCGCAACCTGAAATTGTTCCGAGCGTCACTCCGGCCACGGCAATAGTTTTCAATCTGTTCATTGTAACAATCAATTATTCAACAACAAGGTTGTCAATGTTTCCTTCGATGACGACGGAGGAATCCGGGCTTGCAAAAAGAGATTTGCCGTTCCTCTTCAAATGACTGAGTTTCAACCCGTCAATCCTGTTGTGGAAAGTCCTGGCTTCAAAAACCGAAGCGGCAGTTCCGTCATCATCGATGCAAATATAGGAAAGTTCCACATCAGACATCACACAACCCGGAACAGAATTTTCATCCTGTGCAATCACGATTGCCCTCGAACAGGGTCTGAGATGGTCGAAATAAAGGTTTTCCGCCACTATGGACTGCATCTGCGGTGGTCTGCCTTCCTTCCATTCCGGAGATTTTATCTGATGGATGGCGAAAGCACCACGGACATCGTCCTTCTGTGCAATTGTGTTGTGTTCCAGGAATATGCAGGAAGACACCGTGCAATTCCTGATTGCTCCGGATGAAACCGCTTCATTTCCAGCCTCGGGGCCAATCACCACACCCCTGGCAAAATCAGCCCAAATGAGGCAGCCTTCAATCCGTATGTTTTCAAGGTCGGACATAGGCTTTGCATTGTGCCTGACCTTCAGGGTAATGCAGTCATCATAGCAGCGCAGGAAGCAGTCTTTCAGGAGCACGTCCCGGGAGCAGACCACATCGATCCCGTCTCCGTTCAAAATCCAGTTGACCAGGTTGATATTCTCGATTCTGACATCGGACATATTGTAAACGGAAATCGTCCAGCTAGGGGAATCTATAATGGTAACATCCTCTATGACAAGATTCCTCCTTCCCGGACTGCGGTCCTTGTTGCACTCAATCAGTAGTTCGCCGCTGGCCCACTGGGTACCTGTGTGAGGGAGTTCCGCTCCGGTGATGATGCCGTGGCCTGCGATTCTACAGTCATTGCCCTGAATCTCGACAGCAGCATAAAGTACTGCACCATAGTCCACATACAGGGTTTGCCCCTGCTTGAGAATCACCTTCCCTTCTCGATACTCACCAGGACCGTAGTAAATCACGGAAGGGTCATCCAAAGAAGGTTTCTCCCTGTCGGGGATGTTGCAAATCAGGAATAGGTTCGTTGCACGGTCATCGTCAAATTCGACCGAAATCTTTCTGTGTGAATATTCATCAACCAAAAATTCAACCGTGTGGTTGTCAACTACTTCCGGAACAATACCGTAATGAGTTGGCCTGATGCGAACATCTGAAAAGGCATCCCTGCGCCTTACCCTGACTCTGAGAGGAAAGTCCCCGGGACATTCCACAAGGGCTATGGACATCGTGTCTCTTAGGGCCTTGGAATTGTTCCAGTCATTCCAGATTTCCGGGTGATGAGCCGCAGAATCGGAACACAGGGCTTTATATACCGTTACGGGAACAAAGCCGTCTCCGCGGTCAACTTCAACGACATAGTCGGTCCCACGGCCGGAGGCCGCGGACAAAGCTAAGGGCAGAAGCAGGAGAAGTGTCAGAATCTTCCTCATAGGTTTTTCCAATGGTCCGGTTCTACATAAGGGAAATATTCAACCATGGAAGAATCCGTCCCCACGAAAAGGGAGTCCACACCCAGAGGAGTGCCTGATTCAAAACGGGAGGCTTTCACAAGAACGGGCTCAGTCACCTCGAAAGGCTTCTCGTAGAGAAGAGGGGAAGAGCAAGGAGTGCTGCCGTCGGTTGTGTAACGGATTTCCGACGGATATTTTTCACATTCCAGGCTGACCAGGGCGCTTCCCGATGATGCCACGGAACTGATGTCAATCCTGTCTGAGAGAGGATAGCAGTTCAGACCCATTGAACGGAGAGAGACAACGTGAGCATTCATCCTGCGTTTGAATGAGTCCCAGTCACGCAGATGTGACGGTGTCCAGCCAAGTTCCGCAACTGCAAGAATACGAGGAAAGACCATATATTCCAGATGCTGACAGTCATCGATGAACTCGCTCCAGGCACAGCCCTGGACTCCCAGAAGATTGCCGGCAGCCTCCTCTGAGCTAATCCATTCGATTTCCCTGTCGATTTTGTGCCCCAGGATGAGCTCTTCATTGAAAAGGGCCTTCTGCGGAGTGTCTGCAAGAGGTTCAGTCAGGTAAACCTTTCTGATAGGAGAATAACCTACCATTGCCCTCGGCTGGGTCTGGGGAGTGTCCTGATACCAGTCGAAATACAGGGCTGCCCCTGGGGTGAATATTACCTTCTGGCCCTTGTTCGCTGCCTGTGAGACATATTCCTGACCACGGTAGGAGTAAACCACCGATTCAGGATAGAGTTCGTTTTTGCTGATTTCGTCCCAGCCGCACATTATCTTTCCCTTCGAGTGGAGATAGTCCTCAATCCTGTCAATCATATAGCACTGGAGTTCATCGTAGTCCGGGATGCCCTCCCGTTCCATCAGGGCACGGCATTTCGGGCAGAGAGGCCATTCCTTCTTGCGGGCCTCGTCTCCTCCGATGTGGATGTAGTCAGAAGGAAAGACCTCCATTATCTCGTCAAGGACATTTTCAAAGAATTCGTAGGTCTGCGGATTTCCGGCACAGAATTCACCGCTTGTGTAGGCCCTACCCTTGCAGCACAACTCCGGATGGGAGATGAAAACTGCATCGGAATGTGCCGGGAATTCGATTTCGGGGATTACCTCGATGTGGTTCGCAGCGGCATATTCTACTATTTCCCGGAGTTCATCCTTGGTGTAATAACCGCCATAGGCATTTGGAGTACCCTCGTCAAGATAATGTCTGTCCTGCTTGTCCCACCACTCGATCCAACTTTTCTGCGTGCGGAAGGAACCTTTGGCTGTAAGCTCAGGGTAACGGTCGAGTTTCACTCTCCATCCACCGTTGTCTGTCAGATGAAGGTGAAAATAATTCATCTTGTAGCGGGCCATCTGGTCCAGCAGAAGGAAAATTTCCTCCTTAGGAAAAAAATGTCTCGAAACATCCAGATGGAATCCCCGGTAAGGAAAGCGGGGTGCATCTTCAATCCTGACACAAGGCAGACCCTTGTCCGTCAGTATCTGCAGCAGGGTCTGGACAGCGTAGAAAGCTCCGTCCTCATCTGAACAGTTCACAGTGATTTTTCGTCTTCCGACAGTCAGCCTGTAGCCCTCGGCTGGGATTGACTTGTCATCGACAAAGTTTACACAGGTCATCGGATTCGCACGGAATTCAGCGCTGTCCGTGCGGAACCATCCGCCGGATAGCGAGATTGCGCCCGGCTGCGGGACAATTGACAGGTCCTCCTGACTGGGAGAAGAGCAGCAGACGGCGCAAAGGTAGGCCGCCGCAGCCATCATCAACTTTTTCATATTGTTTAATATTCAATTTCTATATTATCACCGCTGACCAGCCATTGGGAAGTGTTCTGAATCAACGTCCCATTGTAGGTTACATTCTTGATTTCCAAGCCTTTGATGGTGTTTCCATTCGAGACCACCGTAGAGATTCCGCACCCTGTGTCCGAAAGGATGGATATGTTCGAAAACTTCACCCCTTTCATCTGGCAGCCTCCCTGCGATGGTTTCTGCCAGACTGAAACAGGCCGGCCGTTCGGACGGATGTTGTCAATGACGATATCCTGGAAGCTGATGTCTGAAATAGTGCCGGATGTGGTACCGCCCGAAGGATACTGGCTGATGCACAGACCTCCACGGTCGTCATTGGAGTAATTGCTGTTTTTTGTCGGATAATCAAGCACGGTGCAGTTCGAAACAAGCACATCGTGGATGCATCCGGTCTGTGTTGAGCCGCTCTCCGGACCAACGACGATGCCACCGGCAAAGTCAGCCCAGATGAGGTTGTCCTGAATGGTGATGTTTTTGGTATCATCAAGGGAAAGATGATTGACCTTCAGGGTAATGCAGTCATCATAAGTCCTGATGAAGCAGCCCCGGATTACGGCATCGCTGACGGAACACAAATCGATTCCGTCCCCGTTCAGAATCCAGCAGATTATGTTCGTGTTCTCGATTCGGACATTGTCAGTGCGGTAAATAGAAAAAGTCCAGCTCGGAGAATCAACGACGGTTATGCCCTCTACCGTGAAACCGTTGCGGGTGCCGGTTTTTGTAGCATTGGTTTCAATCAACTGGTAGCCGCTGGCATATCTGTCTCCAGTGTGGGGGAGACGTGCTCCTGAGAGCACTCCCCTGCCCTTGATGGCCGTGTTGTCACCGACCGAATTGATTTTGGCATAGACGACGGCACCCTCGTCTATGTAAAGTGTCTGGTTGTCCCTCAGGGTAATCCACTGCGGATCCCACACTCCGGGACCGTAGTAGATGACATTTGAAGGGAGATTTTCGGGGTCAGGTCTGTCCGGATCCGGTTTCTCGGGCAGGACCATCAGATTGTGGAAACGGTCCCCGTCATATTCAATGGAGAACTTCCTGGCCTGCCAGGAAGGTATGGTGAGTTCGATCGTGTTGGCATCCACGGCCACCGGAACGATTCCCGAGAGGGTCGGGCGCACTTTCACGCTTGAGTAGGATCCGCTGAGTTTCTTCACCCTGATTGTCACGGGAGAATCAAAATCTGCGGTAAAATTCACGAAACTGGCAGTGTCGCGCAGTCTCTTGGAGTTGTCCCAGTCATTCCAGATCTGGGTGTGATGGTTCGGAGCATCCGACACAAGGGCATCGTGCACAAAGGCCTCCTTCCACTGTCCGTCGCCCTGAAGAACGCTCACGCTGTAATGAATATTCTTTTTGAGGACTTCCTTCAGCTGGACCGTCTTTTCCCAGACTTCAGGCTGTGCAGAGTCTGCGGAAGACATTTTCACCCAGCAGGCGAGAAGTCCGTCAGTCTCGAATCTGGAGAAATCCAGTTCAAGGGAGAGACTGCATCCCATGACAAGAGGTTTGGTGAGGGATATGTCAATCCTGTCGGTTTCCAGGCCGTCAATCTTCAGGTCCACCGGCAGAATCCAGTCACCATCCCCGCACATCGGCATCAGGAAAGACCCTGTCTCAGGCGTTTCTCCTGTCACCTCAAAGGTCTTCGACCAGCCACCGTCCTTTGCCGAAGTAATCCATCCCGGCAGGGAAATCCTGTCCGCAAGGCCTGAGATTGTCGTCCTGGCAGAGACAAAAGTCTGAGGAGCACCCGTGACAGTCATAGTGAACGACGGGGTAAAAAGAGTCAGAGGCACCGCCGAAGCATAGGCTTGAGAAGAATTTCCGTCCCAATGCCACAGCCCCGGCAAATCCGAGGCCGTGTCCTTGGGATAGAAAAAGTAGGATGACAGAGGAAGTCCATCCGTCCTTGCCCCTATGACAAATTTTTCCATCCTGTCTGAAGCGATGACATTCATCCTCTCCCCGGAAGTGAGCACCGTGGCTGGTCGTTTGGAAGATCCCTCGGCCACATCCACGCAGTCTTCACCCTTGAAAGAATAGACTATGCAGTCCCAGTCCTCCATTTCCTGAGGCATTCCTTCGACCGAAACCTCGAAAGAATCGTCAGGAATCTCTGAAGAGGGAACTTCAGACCGCCTGCAGGCGGCAAGAGAAAGTCCTGCCGCTGCAAGCATAAGAAAATATCTGCCTGTTCGGAGCATAATGGTTCAGAAATTATTTCGCCTCGAATGCAATGACATATTTGGCCATCTGACCTTCCTGTCCGGCTACTACTTTACCGTCGATGACGATTGTAGGCTGGAATGAATCTGCCTGATAGTTGTCACCACCGACATAGTAAACATCGGTCCAGCCGAGGTCTGCAAGGACGTATGCACCCTGCATAATGGTCATAGTCTTGTCGTTGATGGTTGCAAGGCCGAGTTTGTTGTCGATTGTGCGGCCGATGAAGCAGCGTGACCTTGTACCATTGAAGCCCTGTCCGAGGACCTCGGTGTCACCGTCGTTTGCCATAGCGTCTGCAAAGCGGACCTTGTAGCCGTCGACAACGAGTGCAGGGTTGAAATATGCAGCGCCTGTAACGGACCAGTCCTCACCTTCAACCTTGAAGTCATCCCTGAAAGGAGCGTATGACGTGTCATCAAGTTTGGTTCCATAGTCGAAACCGAAGTCGGAAGCCTTCCTGAAGTCACCAAGGACGTGGAAGATGTCTGCACTAGGGTCTGGGGTGATTCGCTTCAGGCCCATCTTGCCATTTGAGTCAAAGCCGAAGCAAAGACCGTGGGACGTTCCTTTGGCCTTCACGCCTGTCCACCAGGAAGCGGATGCCTTGGAAACGATCTTTCCTTCGGATTTCACCCAGCAGGTCCAGGCAGCAGGACAGCCGCTCATTGTAATCAGGGAATTTACACTTTCAGCTGATTTTCCACTCTTGACGGCAGTCGCGTCGGAGATGATCTTGCCCTTGTAGTCACGCTCGTTGAAAGTAACGATAGTGAAATCGCAGGTAGTCATATCAACCATTGCCTTGTTGGCATCATAGTCACCCAGAAGACCCATTTTTGCAATCTGGTCCTCATAGCCGGTGTTGTCCCACCAAGCCTGTGTCTCGCCTCCGGTGTTAGGTGCAGGTACCTGTTTCTTCAGAGCTTTGGAATTGAGGACTGTCAAAGAAGGAATCTTTGCCCTCTGTGCATCGGTGGTAGTCTCCTCGAAGCCCCAGGCTTTCGGATCTCCAAGAACGGCGGAATAGTCGATGCTGACAGGGAATTTCTTTGTTGTGGTACCAACTGTGATGGAAATTTCTGCAGGACCTTCTGAAAGGTCAACGGTTGGATTTTCCACCTTGGCTCCCTCCATCAACGCCCCTTCACCGAAGACAAGGGTAACCTTGCTGCGGTCCATTCCGGCTGCGTAGGTGATGACGAATGCCTTTGTAACCACATTGTAAGCCACAGCATATCCGCCTTCCACTGACACTTTTGAACCGTCAGCCACAGGAAGGGCATTTGAAGTGATGGTCACGACATACTTAACTTTCTTTCCATTAGGGTCGGTGAAGTAGATGTTCGGGTCGGTGCTTACATCATAGTTGTCCGGATCCGCAGGGAAAACGAGTTTCCATCCGTCATTCACATTGAGGATGAGCTTTGCTGCAGAGAAGTTCTCGGCAGTAGTGAAGCGGAAGGAAACGGTGTTGTCAACGACAACGCCTTCAACTGTCTCTCCGTCAACTTCAAGGGAAATTGCATCAAAAGGTTTGTCCGAATAGACAGGTCCCTCAGGAGTTTTTTCCGTACAAGAGTAAAGCATTCCAAGCGAAATCACGCAAAGAGCGCTCAGGAACAAATTTTTGAGCTTCATAAAAGTTTGATTAAAAGTGTTGTTAATATTGTGTCTGTAAAATTGTCCTACCATCCGGGATTGACCTGGAGATTGGAGTTTTTGTATCTTTCGTAATCGGAATAAGGGTAGAGATAGTATTTGTCATCCCATTTTCTTGTCTGTACAAGGTTCTTTGTGTAAGCCACTGTCCCGCTCGCCTCATCCTTCACGAGAGAAAGACCGTAGATTTGGGTATCCCCGCACTGGAGTTTCCATCTTCTTGTGTCCCAGAAACGATGATTCTCAAAGGCGAACTCGACGCGGTTTTCTTTCTGAACGGTCTTCAGGAAATCAGTCGTCGCACCCACCTGACCGACACCTGCCCTTGCACGGACGGCATTCAGGGCTTCCAGCGGAGACATAGTGTAGTTCACCTGTCCCAGACTTCCCTTGAAAGAGGCATCACCTGTCGCAAGGTAAAGGGCCTCGGCGTAAATCAGGTACATTTCCGCAAATCGGATGATGGGATAGATGTGAGGGTATGAAATCGAATTTCCAGTCACGAACGAGGTTTCCTCTATGAGGTTCTTGCGCAGGTAGTAGGAAGTCGGGGTCGCACCTGTCTTCGGAAGTGCGTTCTGTCCGCCCTCCCACATTTCCAGAGGTTTACCCTTGAACATCGAGCCGTTGACATAGAAAGTCTCTGCAAAACGCGGGTCTCTCTTTGACGGGTCGAGTGCGATGGCACGGTGGGCAGGATTGTCCCAGTCGAAAGGAGTACCGTCCAACAGGTCGAATGCCTCGGCAAGGTTCTGCGACGGGCAAGCTCCTGAATTTCCGCCCTCCACTCCCATTGGGAAATTGGATCTTTCAAGACCGTTGCTTGCAGAACGGATGATTCCGAATATGTAACCCTTTGCATTGAAGTTGTTGATCTTCTGTTCTTTGACAAGGGAATACCAACCACTGTCAATGACCTCTTTGGCTGCTGCCGCAGCTTTTTCATAGCGGGTTTTGTCTCCGGTCGGATTGTGAAGCGGACTGGCATCGTAGAGAAGTACCCTCGCCTTGAAGGCCATTGCCGCTCCCCTTGTGATTCTGTTTGTCCTTCCGGTGACAAATTCCGCATAGCTCACCGGGAGTTTCGGTGTAATCTCATCCAGTTCTCCTACAATCCACTCTGTCACAGTGTGAAAATCCGAAGGAACCATTTCATTGACCTTTGCCGGGTCGGCGCTATGATCCATCAGGACGATGTCACCGTAGCGTCGCATCAGTTCAAAATGGTACCAGGCACGCAGGAAACGGACTTCGTAGGGATAGTTTTTCAACTGCTGCATCCTGTCCTTGTAATCTTCCAGGTACTGCGTCTGAGGAAAATCGTCAGGAGCGTTCTCGAGGAAATAGTTTGCCTGGGCTATGCCTGCATAGTAATGAGAGAAGCAGTCGTTGATTGTGTTGCGGGGACTCCAGGTCCCGTCATAATAGGTTTTGATGCCATTGCTTTCCCACGCATACACAGCATCGTCGGTGGCGCTGCTCTGGGTTGACCACAGCCATTCGGTGTCAACATCAAGATAGCTGTAAACGTGGGAGCAGACTTTCTTCACGTTTTCAAAACAACTGAACTGATAGTCGGTGGTCTGGTAGGTATTTTCCGTCTGTTCGAGAAAATCGCAGGAACCCAGGCCGGCAATCAGGGCTGCCGAAAGAGCCATATATTTCATTATATTGTTCATATGACGAGAATTAGAATGTGAATTTAAGTCCGAAGGAGAATGACCTCACGGAAGGATAACCAAGGGATATGGACTCAGGGTCGAAAATCTTGATTCTGTCAACAGAGAAAAGATTCAGTCCCCGGAAGAAAATGGAAATCTCACGGAATTTCGCCCTCATCAATGCCTCTGACTGGAACCCGTAGTAAACATAGACCGAGCGGAGCTTGAACCAGTCGGACTTTTCAACCCAGAAATCACTTCCTCCCTGAAAGTTGTTCCCGTTACTCAGGGTGGTCAGACGCGGATAGCGGGCATTCTGGTTTTCCTGTGTCCAGCGGTTGTTGTAATAGTGCATCGAGATGTTCTTGTCATCATTGTAGAGCGGCCAGTAAATTGACCCGGTTGTGAGCATGGCATACTGGTTGATGCGTCCGTCGAAAGTGGCCTCGAAACCCAGACCCTTCCATTTGAATCCCAACTGGATACCGTAAACGGCTGAAGGAAGGGTGTGGTATTGATCCATATACTGCTTGTCATTCACGTCAATCACGCCATCCCCGCTGATGTCCTTGTAGCGGATGTCTCCCGGTCTCACTCCTTTTCCGTCGAGGGTGCTGTGAGGGTATTTCGGAAGCAGATTGCCTTTGGAATCGAAATCGGAAGTGCTGTAGAGGCCGTCGCTGGTATAGAGGGTCAAGGCCGTGATGGAGTGACCTGTCCGGTACATATAGGAGTAAGGATGGTATTCCTCACCCATTTCAAGAATCTTGTCCTTAGTGTAGGAAATGCAGCCTCCTATGTGCCAGGAGAAATCTCCGACCGTCTTGCTCCAGCTTGCGGAAAGTTCGCCTCCCCAGTTCAGGGTCTCTCCGTTGAAAATGTACGGCGAGCCGAGGCCGAGCAATGAGGAATATACTCCGGAGGATGACACCTTCAGATGTTTCCTGTGGTTGCGGAAGACATCAATGCTTACCTCAAGACCTCTGAAGACCCGAAGATCGATTCCTACATTGGCCTTGAAGTCCGTTTCCGGGAGAGCCCCGTAAGAAGGGTAGGAGCCCTGCATCATTCCGGATTCGGACGAGCCGACCATTGCAACAAATCCACTGCCACCGCCATTGTTCGGAGTGTCCAGACCGTAACCCAGCCTTGCATCGTAACCGGTGATTCCATAGCTTGCGCGAAGCTTCAGAAGGTCGAGTCCGGAAGCATCCTTGAGGAAAGACTCGTTCGAGATGATCCAGGCTGCGGAAACGGCAGGATAGAAACGATATTTCTTTCCTTTCTCGAGGAAAGCACTGCCTGAGCAGGTCGCCACTACATCCACGAGATATCTGTGGTCGTAGTCATATCCTGTCCTGAGGATGAAATCATTGTAGGAAAACACATTGCACTTTCCCCTGTTCTTCCATCTGTCCATCGACCAGATGAAGGAAGCCTTCACGCCATTCTTGCCGAAGGTCCTGTCGTAGTCAGCCATTGCCGTTACGGAGAAATTGTTGTTGACATTGCTTCCGCCTGCAAGAGCAGATGAGAAGGACAGGTCGGTGTCATTGCCGTATTCGGACCAGTTGAGTTTCTGAACGTCTCCATTATCGTCCCGGTCGTAGGCCATCTTTGCATACTTGTAGGTCTTTGACCTGTTGTCATTGATCACCGCACTGTTGTCGAATGCGCCCTTGAGTGTCAGGGAGAGTCCCTGTGTCAGCATCGACAGGTCCTGGATGATCGAGATATCAGCAAGAAGGGTTCTCTGGAGAGAAACCGAATATCCACTCTGGGTGTAGGTCGAAAGAGGATTCGCAAAGAGTTCCGACCGTGCCCAGAGACCGTCCTCGGACTTGAGAGGGAAAGCGATTGCCGGAGTGGTGTAGATTCCCGAGACATAGGTTCCCGCGTAAGGCTGCTGTGTCTGAGAGAGACGACCCATCATATTGATCCTGATTCGGGTGGTCCTTGTCATTTCCGATTCAAGGTTGGTCCTGAGTTTGAGACAGGAATTCTGGAACTGGGTGCTGTAGCCGTCATTCATCCTTGTGTTGTTGAACAGGCCATCGTAGCCGTTGTAGTTGGCGAGCACATAGTAGCGGAAGCGTTTCTCCTTTCCCTCCATGGAAACGTTCAGGTCGTGGACGAATGCCGTCTTCCTGAGAACTTCCTTCTGCCAGTCCACCGAAGGGAAGAGGGAACTGCCCTGTGCGATTCCCTTAAGGTCGGCAGCCGTGTATCTCGGCTGAAGGCCGTCATTGGCAAGTGCCTCATTAACTGCATTGGCATAGGTAAGGCCGTCCGCCATCTGAGGCATTGCAAACGGGGTCTGGACGCCGAAACTGTATTCGGCATTGATTCTCATTCCCGGAGTATGTCCCCTCTTGGTCGTGATGACAATCACGCCGTCCGCTCCCCTGTTTCCGTAGATTGCGATTGCGGCGGCATCCTTGAGAACCGTGATGTTCTCTACCTCTTCTGCTCCGATGAACGCCGGAGATCTCTCGACACCGTCAACTATGTACATCACATTGTTGCCCGAGAAGGAGCCCCTTCCCCTGACAAACATTGCCTGTCCGTTGTCCGGAAGATTTCCTCCGCTTGTCACATTCACTCCGGGAAGCATTCCGGCTATGCTTGCAAGTGCCTGTCTTCCACGGACAATCTGAAGGGCCTGTACCCCTATGCTGGAAGCGCTGACTGTTGAAAGGTCCGTGCTGACAGACTTGTCGTAACCCAGGAAAAGGACGGTGTCCCTGATCGGGTTTATTTCTCGTGCAAAGGAGAGTGAGGCTGACAGCAACAGGAGAGCCAGGGTAATGTATATCTGTTTTTTCATCATTTCAATATTTTCAAATTACTACCATCCCGGGTTCTGGACCAGTCCATATCCCTTGTTGATCTCATCGGACGGGAACGCGCTCAGGAACCATTTCGGACTGAATTTATCCTGCCAGATTCTGCCCTGGTCCATCTTTGACGGGTCTGAATAGGTGAGAACAAGGTTGCCCTCCTCGAAAGAACCACTCTTGCGGGTTATCTGGATTCCGTAGAGAAGCTTGCGCATCAGGTCCTCCCTCTTCCAAAAAGCGATGTCGAACCAGCGGACTTCTTCGAAACAGAACTCCCTCGCCCTTTCATCTAAAATCTCCTCGCGAAGGTATTTGTCACCTTGGAGGCTGCATTCAGGATAGTCCGGAAGGGCTTGCCCCGAATGAAGCTTGGCGGCATTCGGAAGGGTCATTTCCGGAAGGCCCACCCTTGTGCGGGTCTTGTTGAGCCAGGAAAGGGCTTCCTCTGAACGGCCAAGCTCGTTCAGAGCCTCAGCGTACATCAGATAGAGTTCAGGAAGACGGATATAGGCAGAATTGGTGGCCTTGTTGAGGAACTCGTCATTGTAATCCCAAAGGAACTTCCTGATAATAAAGCCCGTGGCACATTTCGGATTGGCTGAACTCCCGTGTTCCAGACCGTCAATCCAGGTCTCGGCACAACGTGTCCTGTAACGGTCACCGGCTATCAGCACCGTCTCGTAAAGACGAGGGTCCTTCCCCGTGAAAGGATTGTTGTAAACCGTTCCGTCGTGACCGTGGTCGGAAAGCCATTTTCTGTAATCGGAAGGTGTGCCGTCGGCAGCGGTAAACATATCCACGAAATTCAGGGTCACGCAGCCTCCGCCATATCCCCTTCCTGCCTGTCCCTGGTCGGTCAGACCGAAATAAAACCTGTGATAGGTGTTGGAGTAGGTCGGTATGGCCCTACCGGTATGGATGATGATTTCCGGGGATTCCCTATCAGCATAGCAGGTGCTGAAAGCCTGACGGTAGCCCTCGGCGTCATTTGTCTGAGGCATCACCATCCTGTAGGCATCACCGTTTTCCGTGTTCTTCTTGAAGAAATCCTCACAGGCATCAGCCACGGCCTGCCAGTTCTCCTGCGTGTAGGAACCGAGCCAGGTCATCAGTCCGGGATCCTCCTTTACGGAAGCTTTGTTGGCTGCCGTCGGTTCCTGTGCCTGAAGGTAAGGAGTCGATGCATTGAACAGCGGACGGGCCGCAAGTTGAAGCACCCTTGCCTTCAGTGCGAGTGCTCCGGCAGCGGTCATTCTTCCGTTGTCCGCATCTGCGACAGTCCACGGAAGCTCTTTCGCTGCCTGATCGCAGAGGGCAACAATAAAATCCACACACTGCCTTACCGTTCTGCGGGAATAGTCCGCAGTCATTTCATTTTCCGGGGTGGCATAGTCATCCAGAATCGGCACTCCTCCGAAATGACGGAGCATCTCGTGCATCTGAAGTGCTATGATCATCCTTGCCTCACCTTTGCGAACTTTTTTCTCCTCATCAGTCATATCGGGGACCCTGTCCACATTGTTTATGAAAATCCACGCGCGCCTGATTCCTGTCCAGGCGCCTTCCTGATCCGGATGGAATCCGAATTTTCCGTACCCCTCATTCTCCGCCTCGGCATTGTAGGTGCCTGCATAGTAGGTCTTGATAACACCTCCCCAGGTACAGTGGCTCTGCATCAGGTCGGTCATTGTGTCAAGATTGTCCCAGCCGATTTTGTTACCTCCGTTCTGGAATTCGTACCGGCCGTTGTTGGAATGGACTGTCAGACAGGTACGGAGCGAGGCGTATGCACCGATGAGTTCTCTCTCTGCATACAACTTCGACGAAAAGATCTGCTCAAGGGTCATATCCGCTCCAGGCGCCTTCTCGAGAAAGGCGTTGCCGAATTTGAGGTCGCTGCAGGAAGAAGCGGCAAAGAGCGCGGCAGCAGCCATTATATTTGTAAATATCTTTTTCATCATCAGAACGTTATATTAATGCCGAAGTTGAAAATCCTGTTGTTTGGATAGGTGTAGGTCCCGTCTCCGGTGCTGCCTTCGGGGTCAATGTCATACTGCTCGAGTTCAGAGAACAGGGTCAGAAGGTTGTAACCGCTCAGGAAGACTTTGAAAGATGAGATTCCGGCTTTCCCGAGGGCCTTGTCCTTGAATGTGTAGGCGACCTCGGCCGTCTTGAGCCTCAGATAGGAACCGTCCATCAGCCAGAGGTCGGAATCTCTGGTGTACTGGGTCTTGTTCACGAATGTAAGTCTCGGGAAACGGGCATTGTCCATATTCTCCTCGGTCCACCTGCCGTCTGCCAGATAGGTCAGAAGGCTTCGGGAGTTCTGGGTTCCGAAAGGAGTGCGGTACTCGCCCGAAAGCACCCTCGATGCGTGCAGAGCCCCGGTCCACTGCATAGAAACCGACAATCCCTTCCAGCTGAGTCCCCCCACAAGGCCGAAGACATAGTCAGGACGGGCGGAGTAACCGTAAAAGGTACAGTCGTTCCCGTCAATCTTCCCGTCATTGTTCAAATCCTTGAACAGAGGGTCACCCGGTTTGTTTGTTCCGGGCTGCTCCGGAAGAAGGTACCTGCCTTCGTCGTTTTTAAGCAGATTTCCGTCGGAGTCGAAATCGGACGGACGGTAGAACCTGTCGAACACAAGACCGTAGCTCTGTCCGGTAGGGCGTCCCGTCTGGGCCATATACCACTCGTTCGGAGTCACCTCATCCATAAAGATGATCTTGTTTTTGGAATATGACATATTCGCAGTTATCCAGTAGCCTACCTTGCGACTCGGGCGCGTGTCCTTCCATCCCAGAGAGAGTTCATATCCCCAATTGTCCACGATTCCCAGGTTCATAAGAGGGAGCTTGTAGTCTGTCACCGACGGGGATGTCTTCCTTTTGGAGAGAATGTCCTTACGATGTTCAAAGAAGAGATCACCGTTGAAAGACAGGCGGTTGTCAAACATTTTCAAATCGATTCCGTAATTCTGCTTGTAGGCCTTCTCCCAGGTCACGTCCTCATTGCCCTGGCGGCTCTCGACCGCATCCCGCAGCATCCCGATGGTCGGATTGATGCCGAACTGCCAACTGCCATAGGCTCCATCACCAACAGCACTGTGGTTGCCGTTCCAGCCTCCAAGGTAGAGGAAACGCTCTCCGGAATATTTGTCATTGCCGACAATTCCGTACGAAGCCCTGATTTTCAGGAAATCAATCACCTCGGCCTTGCTCATCCACTTCTCGGACGAAACCACCCATCCGGCCGAAACGGAAGGGAAGAAACCGTAACGCTTGCCGGGAAGGAAGTTCTCGGAACCGTTGTAGCCGGCATTGAGGTCAAGCATATATTTCTGTTTGTAGGAATATGTGGCCCTCCAGACATATCCCACATATCCGGTCGGTATGTCGGAATATGAGAAAGGATAATATTTCTTGCTCTGGTTGTAGAGGAAGAGACCCGAGACAGCGTGGTCTCCGAAAGTGCGGTTGTAATTGATTGATCCCTCGAGATACCAGTCCCTGGCACGGCCGGAAGAAGTCTCGGAATAGGAAAGAGGCTCTTTGAGGTTGCTGATGCCCTCGGTCCGGTAAACGATAGTGTTGTCAAAACGAGGGTCGGAAATATCCATTCCGGGCTGTGTGACCGAGCCCTTGTAAATCGGAATCCAGGTACTGTCGGTACCCGTCGGAGAACGGAGGATTGTCACGCTGTGGGTAGTGTTGTAGGCTCCCTTGGCCTGTACGCTCAAGCCCTTTGTGACAAAATCAAGATTCTGCTCGATAGCCAAGTCGAGATTCAGGACATTCTGGTTAGTGGTGTAAAGACCCCAGTTGTAGTAATAGTCGTAAGGAGACTTGGTTTCTCCAATCGGGATGTATGGATTGAAGCCGTTCTGGATGAGTTTCCCGTCCACGAAACCCGGACTCGAGAATGGCACGCACCACATCACGGTCCTCCAGAGGTCCTCGTTCTGCGGTTCCTTGCGGCTGCCCAGACGGCCTCCGATGTTGAGTTTGAGCAAGGTCGTGTTCGTGAGGTTCACATCCACATTGGTCCTGTAGTTGAACCTGTCGTAGCGGAAGTTCGAATTGAAGGTCTCATAATTCTGCTTCAGGACACCGTCCTGGTGCAGATAGCCCAATGAAACAAAGTAGCGGAATCTTTTCCCGCCACCGGACATGGTGACATTGTGCTGTGTCTGCCAGGAGAAATCCTTGAAGATTTCCTTCTGCCAGTTGACATTCGGGAACATTATCGGCTCGTCGCCCTGGCGGAATCTCTCGGTCACATAGTCGGAGAAGATGAGGTTCTTGTCGGAGACACCATCAGATTTCTGGGCTTCGGTGAAGAGGGTCGCGTAGTTGTAGCTGTCCACACAGGTAAGCTTGCGCAACGCCTGGGTCAGGCCAAACTGGCTTGAGACCGAAATGCTCATCTTTTCTTCGGTGCCTCGCCTTGTGGTCACGAGGATGACTCCATTGGCGCCACGAACTCCGAACACTGCCGTCGAAGAGGCATCTTTCAGAACTGTGATACTCTCGATTTCATTCGGGTCCATCTGGAAAAACGACCTCTCGACTCCGTCCACCAGAATGAGAGGGCTGGAAGCCGTGTTGGACAGCGAACCGGTTCCACGCACGAAAATCTGAGGGTCATCCGCACCCGGCTGTCCGGAAGTCTGGACGGTGGAAATTCCGGTGACGGCTCCGGCAAGAGCGCTTGCTGCACTTCCCGCTGGAGATTTCAGAAGTTCGCTCGTGCCGATTGAAGTGATGGCTCCGGTGATGGAGAGCTTACTCTGTTTTCCGTAGGCGATGACCTGAACTTCATCAAGAGTATGGACATCCGGTACAAGAGCAATTTTGCCCATCGATGCGGCAGCCTTGACTTCAAGAGTTACATATCCCATCAGAGAAATCTCAAGGACCGAACCGGCAGGTGCTCTGAGGCTGAACCGGCCGTCTAAATCAGTGATGACGTGGTCTGTTGAAGACTTGGCTTTCAAGAGCACGACCGCTCCGATGAGAGGTTCCCCTGTCGAGGAATCCACGACCGTTCCGGTTGCCGTCACGGTCTGGGCGGATGCATTGAAAGAGCCAGAGATAATGACCAGTGCTGATAAAATAATCAGCAGTGAGCCTTTGCAAAATCCGTTTGACATTAGCTTTGCTATTAACTTAGGTTTCTGCAAATTTAACTCAGCAACAGGCTATGCAGGGTCGAAAATTGTTCACAAAAACTCCACTTGTCAGAGAACCTGCCCTCGAATGCTGTCCAGATAGGCTTTCGGCGTCATCCCATACTTCTTCTTGAAGCAGGCGGAGAAATATTTCGGGTCGTTGAATCCGACTGAAAAAGCAATGTCGGAAATCCTCACGTCATCCTTGTTTTCGGTCAATGCCTTGTAGGCGACGGTCATCCTGACATTGTTGATGAATGCTCCCGGCGACATCCCTGTAAGGGCCTTGAGTTTCTCCGTCAGGACAGTCTTGGATGTTCCCATTGAAGAGACGAACTCCGGAAGGTCGAAATCACAGTCCTTGTAGTGGGCATTTACGCAGTCAATGGCTCTTTTCAGGAAAGTCTCATCCATTGAAGTGTACTCCATATTGTCCACATCCAGGACAATCTGCTTCCGGAAGTCAGCCCCCTTCCGTTCAATCTTCCTCAGACACTCGACAATCTGGGCATAGAGAAGTTTCATCGAGAACGGCTTGCAGACATACCCGTCGGTTCCAGCCTGCCAGCCTTCAATCTGGCTTTCCTCGGCACTTTTTGCGGTCAGAAGGATGACAGGGATGTGACAGTATTCAAACCTGGACTTGATTGTCCTGCACAGTTCCAGTCCGTCCATCTGAGGCATCATCACGTCGGATACGACGAGCGAGACATCCGAATGTTCCAGGATTTCCAGAGCTTCCTTCCCGTCCCCTGCCGTCAGCACATTGAAATGCTCCGCAAGCATACTCTTCACCAGATAGCAGAGTTCCTGATTGTCATCCACAAAAAGAATGGTGTAGTCATTCGACAGTCCCTCTGGACGCTCCAGAACCACTGTCGCAGTATTCAGGACAGGACAACTGTCCTGGGAGGTGTCCTTTCCGATTTCATCCTCCTCATAGGCCTCCTCCGAGATCGGCAGCCGGACAGAGAAGACATTGCCTTGTTCCGGACTGCTTGACACAGTGATTTCACCTTTGTGAAGAGTGACAAGGTCCTTGACCAGAGACAATCCTATGCCTGTTCCGATGGTGTTGTGCTTTCTGTAGTCACCTTCGTAGAATCTCTTGAAAAGCCCCTTGATGGTCTTCTCGGACATAATATCCCCCGTGTTCACCACGTCAATCATCACCATTCCGTCGGCCTGGGATGAAACCTTCACGCTTATGTCCCCGCCCTTCGGAGTGTATTTCGCGGCATTTGAAAGCAGGTTGTACACTATTTTGTCAACCTTGTCCGTGTCATACCAGCCCTCGATCTGGTCCGGGGAACTCGTGAAGGAAAGGTTCTGGGACTTGCCGGCAATCAGAGGGCTGAAAGCCTCCACACAAGAAGATATGAACTTCGTGAGATTTCCCCTGGAGACGGACAGTTTCAGATTCCCGCTCTCGACTTTTCTGAACTCGAGCATCTGCTGAAGGAGTCTGGTCAGCCTGGTTGTGTTGACAGACAGGACTTTGGGCAGATCCGGATTCCATTTTCCGCCTGTCAGGCTCTCCACCGATGCATTGATGATGCTCAGAGGGGTCATCAGTTCGTGGGTGACATTGGTGTAGAACTGGAGTTTCAGGTGATTGAGTTCCTCAGCCTTCTGTTTCTCCATCCTGCTGAGCCTCACAAGTTCACGCGCCTTGATGCGGTCATAGGTGTATCTCCAGATTCCGTAGGCCAGAGCAGCAAAGACTAGCAGATATGCCATAATAGCCCAGGATGACAGGAGAGGATGGCGCAACACCTTGATTCTCAGGATGCGCTCGTGAGTCTTGTCCCTTCCGAGGGTCTTCAGGCGGAAGACATAGTTCCCCGGCGGTACGTTTTCATAACTTGCAGTGTGTCTCCCCTCGGCATCAATCACCTCTTTCCGGTCATACCCTTCGAGGATGTAGGAATATATGTCCTGCTTTCCGGCGCCCTTGTTCAGAAGGGCGAAACTTATTGAAAACGAATGCACCGTGTGGTCTATCCTGACCAGGTCGGCATAGTTGATATCCTTTTCGCAGACTTTCTTGCGCTGTTTTGGGGACATCGACCTCAAAGAAGTCTCTCCGAGACGGAAGTCAGTCAGGCAGAGATTCTCCCTCACGGGGAAAGACGGGGTCTGGCTGCGCAGCGGGAAATAGACGATTCCCTTGGAAGAACCGGCGGCAACCGTCCCGTCAGGCAGATTCACAAGAGTGCTGGTATTGAATGACATCGAAGCATCGTGATCCGAGAGTGAAATATAGTCCACGTCTCCGATTCTGTCACCTTCGGAGTATGTGAAGGAGACAGCGGCATCGGAAGTGGTCACCCACAGTCGGGAAGTGATGTCTGAGGACATTCCTGTAATACCTTTATTATATAGGGCGGAGATATTGTTGATCTGGCTGAACTCCCCTTTCTTCCTGTCGTAGAGATACAGCCCGTCAAAAGAGGACCCTGCCCAGACATTCGAGGCCGGATCCACGAAAAGACAGGAAACATTGTCAGACTCTCCAAGGGACCATCTGACCAGACTGCCGTCGGAAGGGGAAAGACGATACACTCCGTTGTAGTTGGTAGCAATCCAGACTGAGCCGTCACGAGCCGACTTGAGGTCGGTCACAATCACATCCGAAAGAGGGTCCAGGGCAGCATCCGGCAGATAATCCGCGATTGAAAAGACCTTGTTCCCGGGTGTCATCACGAAAACGCCTTTCCTTGTTCCGATCCAGAGGTTCGATGCATTGTCTTCAGCGATTGCAGTCACTCCCAGATGAGAAAAATCGGGATATTCCTCAGAAATAACCCTCCGGGCACCGCTTCGGGAGGACGGGTCCAGAAGCCATAGCCCCTGACTGTAAGTCCCGAAACAGATTTCCGAAGTACTGCGTCTGCGCGATATTACATCAACGGCCGAAGTGTAGGGGAAATCCCTGAAAGCCGGATATTTCTCGTAAGAGAGGAAACTGCCGTCAAAGGGGTCATAAAGCACCATTCCGAAACCTATGATTCCAAGCCAGAGACGACCGTCAGGCATCGGGAATATACTGCGTACCGAATTGGTCCTGAGAGACTTCCTGATGTTTTCAAGGGCATCGGTCCTGAAGTCGGCATCGGGATTTTCCACCTTGAAGACCCCTCCGCAGAACATACTCAGCCAGATATTCCCGTCGTCTGTCCTGAGGATAGAGCTTACCTCATTGTAAGGCAGGTCGTGACCGGGTTCTCCCGGAGCGTAGTTGACGAAAGAGAGAGGATCCGAAATGTCTTCGAGAATGCTCAGGCCGCTTCTTGAAGCCACCATCAGTCTCCCCTCTGAATCCTGTCCGATGTCGTAGATCACATCATCCAGAAGGGCTCCGGCCTCCGGCGTGTTGGAATAGACGGTGCAGGATAGATTCCCGGGGCCGTAGGGAGCATCGATCCGGAGCAGTCCCTTTCCCCAAGTGCCGACCCAGAGGCGGCCTTTGAGGTCCTTGTAGGCCACATTCGACCAGTAAAGACGATCTTCTGAATATTTACGGAATGAGAATGTCTTCGTGTCATATCTGTAAAGCCCGTGCTCACAGCAGCACACCCATAGATATCCCTCCGCATCCTCGCAGATTGAGGACACCCCTTCAATGGGATTGCCATCCATCAGGATTGGGGTAAATTCACCTGTGGAAGCCTCGATGTGCCACAGTCCGGAACTTCCCCCTACCCATACATCCCTCCCGTTGGAGCAGCGAATGTCCGAGGCATTGAGCGTTCCCATCCGTGGATCTGGTCCTGCAAAGGAAATCTGACCATTGCTCTTGTCCAGGGTGTAAACGCCTTTTTCCGATGCAATCCAGAGCTTGTTCCCCTCCGATTCGCAAACCACGTTTATGTGGCAGTCAAACTTCTCCCCATCCGATTCATTCATTCCAAACACCACCGTCGAAGACCCGTCATACCTGACAAGGCCGCTGTAGGTCGGAATCCAGACATATCCTTCACTGTCACTAAACAGCACCCTTACCGCATTGGTAGGCAAGAGCTTGGATGGAATACTCCGGAAAGAAAGAACCTCGGAGGAGAAGGCATTGATGCAAGGCAGGACAGTCAGTGCCACAGCCAGCAGGGCACGCAGGAGATTCATTGCAGATATCCGTTTCATAAGCAGAGGAAGCGTGTTTTTATAAAAATATTCCGTTTTTAATCGGCTAAGGTAGAAAATTTTCCGAAATATCTCCTTTTGTTCCGTGAGCCAAATGGAAACACAGCATAATTCAGTATTTTTGTCATTCTGAATTTTTGTCATCTAAATAATTCATCTCTTATGAAACGTATAAAACTGATAACCGTCATCCTTCTCATCCTGTTCTCCCTACTTGCCAAGGGAGAGGACAGAATCGGAGTACTTCAAATCAACGTCTGGCAGGAAGGTACGTGCGTCCCGGGAGGATTTGACGCCCTTGTGGACAATATCATCGAAAGCGGGGCCGATGTGGTCTTTATGCAGGAAATAAGGAATTACGGAGGCCGGAGGTTCATTCCTCGACTGATTGAGGCTCTCGCCCTGAGGGGCGTGACATTCTACGGAGAGGACCCCACCTGTGACAGCGGAGTCATCAGCAGGTTCCCACTCGCGCAGGACGGGAGGAAATGGGAAGGCTGCGGGTCAGTTCAGAGAGTCAGAATCAATGCCGGAGGGCATCCGGTGGCACTATATTCCGCTCATCTGGACTATACGAACTATGCCTGCTACTATCCGAGGGGGTACGACGGGAACACCTGGAAGAAGATACCTGCTCCCGAAACCTCAGTGGAGAAGATTCTGGAAATGAACCGGGCTTCCGGGAGGGACGACACCATCAGGGATTTCATCAGGCTCAGCAGAGCCGACATCGACGAGGGCATCGACGTGATTCTGGCAGGGGATTTCAATGAGCCGTCGCATCTGGACTGGACCGCGCAGACAGCCTCCCTTTGGGACCACAATGGAGCAGTCATCCCTTGGGATTGCTCCACAATGCTTTACGAAGGCGGTTTTGAGGATTCCTTCCGGGTGGTGAATCCTGACCCTGTGTCCTCCCCGGGCTTCACCTTCCCGAGCGACAACTCCGACTGTAACCCTATGAAACTGACCTGGGCCCATGAAAGCGACGAGAGGGACAGAATCGATTTCATCTATTACTACGGGGAAGGATCCCTCAAACCTGTGGACAGCAAGGTATTCGGACCTGCAGGTTCGATTGTCCGGGGAAAAAGGACCGTGGAGGAGAATCATTCTGACATCATCCCCGTGACAGGCAAGTGGCCGACGGACCACAAGGCAGTCCTCACCACATTCGAGTTCGCCCCGGTGGCACGAATCCTCACTCCCGCCATCCCGACCATAGTGGACCGGGAGCACAACATCATCTGCGAAATCTGCCTGGAGTCGTTTTCCGGGAAGGACGTACTGGAGAGTGTCGGGGTCACCGTCTCGGGAATTGACCCATCGGCCATCCGGAATGCCAGGCTGATGTACACGGGAACCAGTTCTGCAATATACTCCCGGACCACATCCTACATACTTAAGGACCAGTTCCGCAGAATCGGCGCGGGGCAGGACACCTGGAGACATCCTGCCTTTGCTGTTCAGACAGCATCCTGCAAGGCGGGGAAAGACGGGAGAATCGTCCTGAAACCGGGGAAAAGCCTTGTCAGGGACAGAAATTATTTTTACCTGAGTCTTGAGGTGGACTCGCGGAAAGTGGACCTGAGCGGGACTTTCGGGGTGACAGTGGAGTCCGTGGAACTCAGATGCCCGGTGCAGGACGGGAGCGGCTCTTTACTTCGTCAGGCCAGAATCATGTCCGAAGGTTCCCTTGAGGGTCACAGGTTCGGAATCGCACTGCGCAACTACAAGGATGACAATGTCTTCTCCTACAGAATCCCCGGACTGGTCACCACTCCTAAAGGGACATTGATTGCAGTGTACGACATCAGGCACACCTCCGGGAACGACCTTCAGGACAACATTGACGTTGGTGCCAGCCGGAGTACCGACGGGGGACGGACCTGGGAGAAGATGCGAACAATCATCGATATGGGCGAATGGGGAGGACTTCCGCAGGGACAGAACGGTTGCGGAGATCCTTCAGTGCTTGTGGACAGCAACACAGGAACGATTTTCGTCTGCGCTCTGTGGACGCATGGCCTTGGCAACAGGCACGCATTCTCATTTGCCTCAGAAGGCTACGAACCGATTTCGACAGGACAGATGGTTCTGGTGAAAAGCACCGACGACGGAAAGACCTGGAGCAAGCCTGTCAACATCACCCGTCAGGTAAAGCGCCCCGATTGGAGGATAACACTCCAGGGGCCGGGACGGGGAATCACGATGCAGGACGGGACTCTGGTTTTCCCGATGCAATGCCTTGACAGCAAAGGGATTCCAAGTTCAGGAATAATGTACAGCAAAGACGGGGGCGAAACCTGGCACTGCCACTCCAGAGCCTGTGAGCGCACCACCGAGGCCCAGGTCGCCGAGATTGCTCCGGGAGTACTGATGCTGAACTGCAGAAACGACCGTCGTCAGGGCAGGGTCGTCTGCGTGACTGATGACCTGGGGAAAACCTGGAAGACCCACCCTTCATCAGGAAGCCTCGTGGAACCCGTCTGTATGGCGGGGCTGCTGAATATTCCGGCTTCCGAAAACATCTACGGAAGGGATATCCTCCTGTTCTCAAATCCGGCTTCCGCCCCTGGAAAAGGCAGGAACCACATCTGCATAAAGGCGAGCCTCGATGCCGGAATGACCTGGAATCCGCTTGACTGTCTGCTTCTGGACGAGGAGGAAGGCTGGGGATATTCCTGCCTCACCTCCATCGGGAATGACAAGGTGGGAATCCTCTATGAAGGCAGCACCTCGCACCTTGTCTTCCAGCAGGTCAGGCTGAGTGACATTGTGAAAAGCATTCCCGCTCCCTCAGGGCTGTCCGTCGGGGAAATCTACTCCGACGATATGATTTTCCAGAGGGACGTACCTCTTGAAATTTCAGGAAGGACTGCACCGGGTCTTGAAGTGAAGGTCACCCTGGGGCCATCGACAAGGAAATGCCGTTCAGCACAGGATGGAACATGGAAGGTCCGTATGCCGGCACTCAAGGCCGGAACTGGAATACCGTTCACCGTGACTGACGGACGGGACACCCTGAGTTTCAGCAATGTGGCAGCCGGTGAGGTCTGGCTCTGCTCCGGGCAGTCGAATATGGCTTTTGAGTTGAAGGGCGCCGACACCTTCAGCAAGGAAGGACTGGATGACCCGATGCTGAGGTTCTACGACATGAAAAGCCATCTGAAAACCTGGGGGCTGGTCTGGAGCGAAGAGGATGCGGGGAAGGTTGCACAGGGAAAGTATTACGACAGGACACGGTGGAACTGCTCGTCAGAGAAGACTGCCGGGGAATTTTCAGCAGTGGGATATTACTTCGGCAAAATGCTCAGGGATAGTCTGAATGTACCTGTGGGGCTGATCTGCAATGCCGTCGGCGGGACGACCACCGAGTCATTCATCAGCCGTAGTGCTCTGGAGAAGGTTCTTCCGGGATTCTGTGACGGATGGCTTGAGGATAAATCCGTGATGGAATGGGCAAGGGGAAGAGCCCGGGAGAATATGTCAGCCTTCAAAGGAGGGTATATACAGCATCCTTTTATGCCGGCATATCTTTTTGAAAACGGCATCCGTCCACTGGAGAGATTTCCAATCAAAGGGGTAATCTGGTACCAGGGAGAGTCGAACGCAGAGAACATCCCGCAGCACGAAATCCTTTTCAGGGCCCTTGTGGACTGCTGGAGGCAGACCTGGGATAATCCCGACCTGCCTTTCTACTTTGTCCAGCTTTCAAGCATCGAACGTCCGACCTGGCCGGAGTTCCGCAACAGCCAGAGGCTGCTCTCGCTGGAGATTCCACATTGCGGGATGGCAGTCTCCTCAGACCTCGGTCACCCCACTGACGTGCATCCGAGGGCGAAGAAACCTGTGGGAGAGCGACTTGCAAGGCTCGCACTGAGGAATGACTACGGGAAACAGGTCGAATGCCTCGCCCCAGCAGCCACCAAAGCCTTCCTGAATGACAGCGGGAATGTCACCGTACTTTTCGACAGGCCCATTTCCGTCTCGGGCACAATGCCCGTGCGCGGATTCAGGATTTGCCTCGAAGACGGGAGCGAAATCCCTGCATCGGCGGAGATTTCAGGATCTGACGCTGTGATTCTCTCCCGGGATGCAGGCAGACCCGACGCCGCAGCCGACAGCAAAAACACAAAGGCAGACAGCAGAACAGCCATCGTGAAGGTGAAATATGCCTGGGATCCCTGGACCGATGCGAACCTGACCGGGACCACAGGTCTCCCCGTCTCTACTTTCGATATTGAAATTGGTGAGTAATTATGGATTGTCGTTTAATGTTTTCAATCTGAGCGAAGCAGCAGAAAATCCCTTCAATTTCTGAGTCCGACTCATTAAAATTTCAATTTTATATCTGTTTCCGGTCGTTTCGGCCGGTTTTTTTGCCTGTTTTTCATGGCGAGGATACAGTTCCCCTGCAAACATGCACTCTTTCTCTGTCATTATCTCGTCTTCTCGTCAGACACTTCGATTCTGTTGGCCTCAGCTAATAAACTCTCATTGCCTCAAGAACACGCCGCAAAAGCAATGTTTTTTTTCAATATTGCATCCAACCTCCTCACAAGTAACCGTCAAATGACGTTCTTCCACAGTTTGTCCGTGGGAAGGTAGGTTTCCACGGATAAGTTGTCATTTGAACAACTTATCCGGTAGAAGGCGGGGCTTTCCGGACGAATAGAACAAGACGCAAAGTACTTTACATAGCTTTCGATATTCTTAACTTATAAATTAAGCATATTTTACAATTATCCTTTCTTCTTCAAATAATTATGCTTAACTTAGCAGCAAAGTTTTAGAGATGAAAGATGTTGAATTTGTACCATTTCTTTTGACAGAAAAAGCAGATATCTTTTCGATACGGCTAAACGAAAATGAGAAGACTGAGACAGAAGAATTTTTGATAGAATTCAAGGACACACAATCATCGCCTCTGAGAAATGATCTAAATTCTGTTTTGACCACAATTAACAGTATTGGCAAAGAAGGGGCGTTAGAATCATTCTTTCGACCAGAAGGAAAATTCACGGATAGAATATGTGCTATTCCTCTACTTCTTTCCCGTCGAAAATCTTCTGACAAATGCGGCAGTTTAAGACTATATTGTATCCGTATGTCAGATTCGCTACTCATACTTGGAGGCGGCGGAGAAAAGAAAACAAGAACATATGAAGAAGACCCGATTCTTTCAGAAAAAGTGAAAACGCTTCAATCAATAGACAAAGCATTGACTGATATGGAAGATAACGGAATTGATATTGCTTCTGCTATTTATAATATAACTCTTAAGATTCAATGACATGAACAAAGCCATTTATGTCAATCCTCTTTTTGCAGAAATGCTCAACGCTGTGCCTGAGGAGGCGAGACTTGAAAGTGAGCGGTCCTTCGCGATTGCAGGACGAATAAAGGAAATTCTTCAGCGCAAAAGATGGAGCCAGGCAGATTTCGCAAAGGCGGCAGGAAAGAAAGAAGCTGAAATTTCCAAATGGATGAGCGGCACTCACAATTTTACCATCCGCACAATCTCATACATCGAGACTGTGCTTGGTGAAGATATCATTTCCATCAAGAGATACCATCGCCACGTCAGCGGATATGGCACAGCCAACGCCGACCGGGCAGCCATCCTGAATGACCGCAACAGCCAGGCGGAATATCATTCTGTTGACTAACATTCTTTTATCCACTTGGCATTGCCACCTCGCTGAATGCAGCTTGTCCGCGAAAGGACAGGATCTTACGGACAAGTGACTGATTTATACAAATACGACGGCGCAGATGGAAATCGCGCAGCAGAACACATAGAAAACGAAACATATAGTTATTTTAATTCTTTCCAATAAGAATCCAGCTTAGTTTGCAGGAAACTTACAACTTCAGGAAAAGTCAGTTTTTGTTGAAGTTTAAGTTTATTGACAAACGAGTTCCATCGTGTGTTTAAGTCCGCATTGTTGGCAAAATCATGACTGAATACAATATGGTTATCCGTATAGACAGTCTGGCGATTTTTAAAAGTGGCGTTAATAGCCTCTCTTAATATTTCACTGTCATATTTCCCTCCGTGTAAAATAGTGTAGAGGTCATAAAAATCTTTCATCCTGCTGTTGGCTTCCGCTCTTACAATCACAGTTTGAAACTTTTCGGCGATGACGGTTTCTAATGAATATGCAAAAATATTAGTTGCAGGGAATCCGTCAATTAAATTTGGATAATCCAGTTCGGAAGGACAAGGAGTTATCACGTCTCCAAATCCGATATCCATTGATACATCTTGGCGAATGGTATCAATGGAGGCACTCAGCGTGAGCCTTACACCAGGATATTTCTTTTCAACTGCAATGTCATCGGTTCTCAGAGTTTCTGTATAAAATGTCACTCCGTCTTGTTGGTATGGAATCGCACAAATCTCGGCAAACGCTTTTTTTACATTCTCCTTGTCATTGTCAATATGATGCCCCATAAAATCAATATCCAATGTAGGCCTTGCCATAAAACGTTCGTGCGCGTACAACAAGGCTCCACCTTTCAGGAAGAAATGGTCGTGATACTGGCTTATCGACAAACGATAGAGCAAACGCTCCTGAAGGTATCTTGTTACCAACATCTGGTACCCAAGTTTCTCATTCCGTGAGATATTCAACAATTTGGCTTTTACCGAACAGCCGAAATTATGTATTTCTTTTATTGCCATACTTCAAGATATTGATTCAGTGTCTTACGTATTCTTAGCTTTGACGCGTAATCCATCAGTCGTGAGATATCTTTGTCCGGACGTCTTAGATAAGTTTGGAGGATTTCTGCCATTACATCAATGCCGACTTTGTTTCTGTATTTGATTGCATCGCATACAGAGCGTTCCATATCAAAAATAGGAATATCGTATCCTTGCACATTTTTTCGGGTTGCCCCGATAGAGAGGAGATTGTCGGATTGGTAAACCAATTGAAATTCCGGATAATCAGGCAGAACGATCTTTCTTGTTCGTTCAATGGCTATATAGTAAGCATTGGGTATCTGTGTCGTCAAACTATAAACAGACCATGCCGACCAAAGGCATAGTATGCCACCGGGGATTATCATCCGTATATCCACCATGGTATTTGCCAAGGCATCAACGTCTGCATATATGCCGTTTTTGAGCCTTACCGCTTCGCCTTTACGAACAGCATCCTGCAACTGTTGTTCTTGCCAGTCGCTCAAATTTTTAGTTGAGACGAAGCCTTCTTCTTTGAGTTTGTCTATAATATACATAGGTCGAACATATTTACCTTGCAAATATACTGCTTCTTCTCAAATATGCAGTATATTTTATAGGTTAATTATGTTCTTCAGCACGTTCACCTGATTTTAGGCAATTCCAAACAGGTCAATCTCGAAGATAAGTGTTGAGCCACCGGATACGCCGGGTTGCTATAATTTAGCATATACAATTTCGACAGGAATGTAAATCCCCCTGGTTTTTGGTTGACCCGGTTATGGGGCCCGGGCCACCAATTCCTGAAACAATTGACTCTCGAAATGCAATTTGTCCGTGAGATGGTAGGTTTCCACGGATAAAATCACATTCTGTGAGATAACGATTAACAGGAATAGCAGAGGTGCTCACAAAATAATGCGGTGCGTTACGAAGAATGGAACAACACAGAATTGGATTGAATCGAACAACCTGCATGTCATGATTTGGTGTATATTATTGAATATCAAGAAGATATAGCAAACAACCAAATGCAGGTTATGTAAAAAAGTGGGTAACCTGGCTTTCGCTTTATCTGCTAACTGGTTATGAATCAACACTTTCGTCCGTTGCACCAATTTCAGGTTGTTCGGTTTTTCTCTCTCATCATGCCTTACGGAAACATTCATCTCCGGTTACAATCTCCAGTTATGTCTGACTGAAGTGGTCATGCCCAGCAACAAGAAGCCTCTTTACCGTTTTTCTTTCCTCACAGACAGCGCGGCTGGCCGTGTAGTGTAAATCCTCAGGGAACCAAGGCATCATCAGATGCCGGCCGAAGAACAGCGAAGCGGTGGCCATGCGCTCTGGTGCGCACGAAGGCCTGATGTACCCCCTTGAAAATGGGATTAGCGGGATTTAACAAGGCATCATTAGATGCCGGGCCGGAGTTGGCGAGCAGTGGCAGCCTTGTGGCGATGGAAAGCCCGCAGGCCTTGATCGCCCCCTTGAAAGGGGGATGGGGGGATTAAAACGAGCGCGCGGAGCGTCAGGGTTTGGGACAGTGTCCCAATGAAGGACATAGGTTAGGGGGATTAAGATAAGCGGGCAATGCGGCTGCTCGGCTTCACTAACTTAGTCGAGTCCGCATGGCTTTTTAGCCTTTTGCGGTGCGAGGCTGTCCTGCTCGCCACCATGAACCTTATTACTGTAAAAAGTTGACTCAAAATGCTCAGTTTGTCCGTAAGCAGGTGGGGTTTCACGGATAAGTTATTCATTTTAAACAACTTGTCCGGTAGAAGGCAGGGTTTTCCGGACAAGTTGTAGATTTTCAGTCAATAGTTCCCGGGAATAGAAACGGTTGGGGAATAAATGCACACAAATGATGGAGACAAGCAGATAAGGCTTAGCGTTCCTTCCAGTAACGTTCGATTTCTTCGAGGGATTTACCAGTGGTCTCAGGGACAAGCTTCCACATGATGAGCAGATATGGGACACACATCAGCGCAAAAAGGAAGAAGGTGCCTGCTGGAGCAAAAGGCGGAACATTGGCAAGAAGCCATGGAGTCAGCTGACCTATGAGGTATGTACCTATCCAAAGAGCCAGACCTGCGATGGACATTGCGATACCACGCACATTGTTCGGATACATTTCCGACAGGAGGACAAATACGACGGCGCAGATGGAAATCGCGCAGCAGAACACATAGAACAGGAAGAACACCAACATGAAGATACTTCCGAGCTGCTCAGGGAAGATGAAGTAGAATCCTATCATCAAGAGCGAGAGTATCATTCCGGAAACGCCCCAGTAAACAAGGTTCTTTCGTCCGACTTTATCAATAATCAGCAATGCAATGACTGTAGTTCCCATATTCACGAAGCCCACAAGAACCTGTGAGAACAAGGCATCTCCAGACGAAAGACCGGCCTCCTTGAAGATCTCAGGGCCATAATACAGAACAGCATTGACGCCCATGAACTGGCCCAGTATTGCAATAGCTGAGCCGATAAGTACAGCCTTCAGGATACCAGGAGAGAGAAGCGCTTTCCACTCTGTTTTAACCTCACCCTTTATAGAATCTTCAGTAATGGACTTCTGGCGGGAAGCCTCATCAGGAGAAAGATAAATCTTCTGCAGCACTGATGACGCCTTAGCCCCTTCTCCATGAACGATTAGCCAACGAGGACTCTCCGGAATCAAGAATATGATGAAGAAGAACAGCAGAGCCGGTATTGTCTCAGAACCGAGCATTCCTCGCCAATACTCATCAACCATTGTCCTGTTCATAAAATCAGACACAAAACGCGCTGCCGGGTCCAATGCCGCCGTTTCAGCCACTGAAAGTATCCACCAGTTTATGAAATAGGCGAAAAGGAAACCTATGGTAATCGCCAGTTGATAAAGAGACACAAGCGCCCCACGCCTGTCTGCCATCGCGACCTCTGAGATATAGATAGGAGAGACAATAGAGACTACTCCTATACCCACACCTCCGATTATACGGTAAACGACAAGTTCCGTAAATGAACCGCAAATCGCGCAGCCGATTGCTGAAAGGCTGAACATGAATGCAGCAAACAACATTGCCTTCTTACGGCCGAAACGGTCACTTATGACACCCGCCGAAGCCACACCGGCTATCGACCCGATAAGAGCACAGCCCACATACCATCCGAGTTGAATGGTATCAAGTCCGAACTGCGTAGCGACAATCGATGTCGTTCCGGAAATCACTGCAGTATCATATCCGAAAAGTATTCCTCCGATTGCTGCTACAACCGAGAGGAACACTACATATCCGAAGTTTTCTTTTTTCATATTCCGAAGTACTCTTTATATCTGTCATACAAATGACCGGCCTGAAGATATGCCGACTGGGGCGACATGAAATGCGAGAACTCGAAAGTAATCGCCTTGTCATAGCCACAGCGAGCAGCCGCTTCAAGTTTCATGCGAAGCTTGTCGAACTTGATAGGCAAGAAGTTGATAGGCATATCACGGTCAAAAGTCTCTGCATTTGTCCAGCACTGCATTCCATACTTGTCCGCAAGTTTCTTGTTCACAGAGAAGAACGCATCCAACTCATCATAGTCAATGTGCCCGTCCTGGAATGCACACGCATCCACCACATCGTGGATTCCGTCGAAAATCTCATTCCATTCCCGTTCGTGTTCCTGAACGGAAACAGCATCTTCACGCGTCTTGAGAGCAGTGCCCATCACGGCCTTCTTACCGTCGATCCACGGGGAAATAAAGGTGGGAAGCCCGCCTGACACCTCCTTGCACTGTTTGCCCATAGCATGGAACGCATCGATTGCCCCCTTTGTTCTACGACTGATTTCTCCACTGATATACCATCCGCCGAAACTGTCATATTTGCGCCCATACATTTCCCAGACTTCATCAATCACGAATTTGTTGTCTTCTATTTCATATGACAAGTCACCGGTATCCCAATATTTTCCGGAATCATACAGTCCGAACCAGAATTTCATCCCATATTTCTGCGCAAGTCGGAGAAACATGTCGATAAGGTCCACCGACGGCATATAGCAGCCCTTTTTCAAAAGGTACGGAGACGGATAAGTAATGAATTTCCGATAACCTGAGCGGATGCAGATCACCGTATCGATGCCGATTGATTTCATATATCGAAAATCCAAGTCCCATTCTTTCTCGCCCCAATTCTGATGAGGTATATCGTGAGAAATCTCGTCGAGGAATGTTCCTGTTATACGAAGGCCCTGCCCTTTCGGGACAATGAGATCCGAACCGGAGGCCAAGCCCCCGTCGTTCGCTCTATCATCAGTACTTCCACAAGCAGTCGGAAGTACAGACGCCACTGCAGCAGTAGATGCTGCCGCTGCTATAGACTTTAAAAAGTGCCGTCTGTCGGTCATATTCACAATTATTTACGCTGTCCACATTTTTCAGACAACTGCCAAATCTGGTACAGTCCTCTCGGGACATGGAAACAGCCTTTCCATTTACCGCCTTTGAGCGGGAGAAGAACCTCGCCACGACGGTTAAGGTATCCGAACCATTCCGGATATTCCTTATCCTTGAAATTATCCCAGAGATACGCATCCAGTTTCAAGAACCATTCGAGGCATTTTTCATTTTCGGTCAACTGGTAGCCTTTGAGCATGGCAATCGCTGATTCGATATGCACCCACCAGAGTTTCTGGTCCCATTCGAGCTTCTGCTGCGGAACTCCCTTGACATCAAGGAAATAGTATATTCCACCGAATTCCTTGTCCCAGCCGCGCTCAATGACGCGAAGAGCGATTTCCACACATTTTTCTATCAATGCCTTGTCGCCTCGACGCACTCCGAGATTCATCATAAACCACAGAGCCTCAAGATCATGGCCCGGATTGATTTCCCTTCCTTCAAAGCAATCAACAGGAGCTCCGTCCACTGAAGATACATTCTCCAGCATGCAGCCGAGTTCCGGCTGATAGAACACGTCGAATACTTCGTGCAGACAAGTGTCGATAGTCTGCTCCAGAACCGACTTGTCCTCGAGGATATCCTCGATTTCGAGGGCCATATTGCAGATAATCATAGGAAGAGCGAAATCCTTCATCGGACGTGTTCCAGGATATGCCTTGCACCATTGACCTTTAGGATTCGAACGCCTTTCGAGAATCCGTTCGAAGATACGGCGGGCAATCTGGGCGTACTCTTCGTTGCCAGTAGCCTTTGCAAGCTGGGCGAAGGCCATGCAAGCAAATGTGTTGGAGAATATATTGTATGGCTGAACGAGCGGGCGACCTTCTCGATTTACAGAGAAATAGAAATCCCAGTTCTCGTCGTGCCCGTATTTTTTCAGGAATTCAGCGCCCTGGATTGCGCAATCAAGCCACTGCTGGTTTTTCTCTACATTATTATAGAGCATCGCAAACATCCATACTTCCCTACCCTGAAGCCAGATGAACTTGTCCGTATCATAAACCGACCCGTCACGGTTGAGACAGCTGAAATATCCGCCGTACTCTTTATCCTGAGAATGCTCAAGCCAGAAAGGAAGACAGTTTTCCAAAAGTTCTCTCTTATAACGAGAAGAAATCTGTTTAAAATCTACATTAGTCATTTATTGCCAATTTTATTATTGTCAAAATTATTGTTAGAAAAGTGCTGAACAGAAAGCTATTGCGTCCAGCACTTATTTGCGATTTTTTTAATTGTATCCGTTATTCTGCTTTATGGAACCTCCGGTACGGTCTATCTCGCTCTGCGGAATAGGGAACACCTCATTCACGCCCTTACGGAATGCAGCTCCACGGCCGTTGGCATAAGGCTGAACCGCGAAGGCATTCATCGTTTCCGTATAACAATTCCATCTCTTGAGATCATACAAACGATTGTATTCCATAGCAAGTTCCACACGACGCTCATGCTTGACTGCAGCCAAAAGATCGTCAGATACTTTAACTGGAACAAGGTGCTTATTCGCAATCTTGCGGACTCTTGAAACTGCGTCCTTGTCACCATTACGAGAATTGTCAGCACGTGTTCTTACGTCGTTAATATACTTGACAGCCAATGTTTTATCACCATCAGTGCGAACCAACGCCTCTGCATACAAAAGCAACACATCTGCATAACGGATATGATGGAAAGACCACGCATCATCACCCCAGCCCGGGCCACGACGGCTCTCGATCAAAAAGACTTTACGACTATGATATCCAGTATTAGGATATGTAGAAAAGTCAAGAGTTTCAGATCCTGACGCCGTCGGGAACTTATCGCCAGGTTCAATAATGGTATAAAGAAGCCTAGGGTCGCCATTTTCAAATTCATCTACGAGATTTTGGGTCGGCTGATCAAATCCGTAGGCACCTGTTGATCTAGGACTTGCATAACAAGGGAGAAAAGAGCCATATACATATTCAGAAGGCACGTCGCCACGAATATTTACAAATATGGATTCACGTGAAAGATATCCATTTGCACGATATAAATCTTGATAGTCAGGTTCAAGTTCGTAATTTCCGGAATCGATTACTCTTTTAGCTGCGTCTCTGGCATCAGCACACAGCTTTTCGTCATCTTTGGCGAAATACATATAAACCCTCGCCTGCATAGCCCAAACCGCTTCACGAGTAACCCTGCCTAGTTCACTTGAAGACAGTGTCAATTTAGAAGGAAGACTTTCATCATCTGCAATCGCTTTCAGTTCATCGATTATGAAAGAAGCAGTTTCAGCCTCGGTCGCACGGACCAAACTCTTGCTGGCTGCTACCGTCAATGTTTTATCCACGATTGGAACGCCACCAAAAATTTTACATAGCTCAAAATGATAGAATGCCCTAAGGAATCTTGCCTCAGCCATATATCTGGCTTTCACCTCCTTCGTAAGCGGATATCCGGCAGCATCAATCATATCCGCTACAGGAATTTTTTCTATCAGAGTATTGCAGCGTGCAATTCCCATATACATTCCTTCCCAAAGATTATAAAGGTCGGTATTTGAAGCTAAAGGCTTACCGAATGAAAGCTCGGCAGCAGCCTGGCCGTCACCAGCATCAGAGCCGCCTTTCTCAGCATCATCTGTCGAAATATTATACAAATCCATGCGCGGTCTCTCGAAGCGATAGAAGTCATTCAACATCTGATAGCATTTTATCAGACTCTTGAATCCGGCATCTTGCGTAGTGAAAAATCTGTCTTCATCCATGGTTCCCTTAGGTTCCTTGGTCAGAAAATCTGAACACGATACCAAAGTGACAACAGACAGCATTCCGAATATAAGTTTTATCTTTTTCATGATTGTCTTTAGAATTTAAGGTTTAAACCGATAGTCCAAACTCTGGCCTGCGGATAAAATCCGGAATCAATACCATTGACAGTAGCATTTGACGAACCGATCTCCGGATCAAGCCCTGAATAGTTAGTAAAAGTAAATAAATTCTGGGCACTCACATAGAGTCGGCACTGACTGATTATCTTGTTCTTCTTTATCAAACAATTACAGAAATCGTAACCGAGTTGGACATTCTTGATTCTCGCATATGAGCCATCTTCAAGAAAATAATCTGAAACCAGAAGGTTATCGCCCTGAACAGCGGAGATTCTATGATAACGATCTGTCGAGCCTTCTCCATTCCATGCTCTGGAAAGATAATCAGACTTGGCATTCATATATCCGGTTCCTGATTCAAAGTCCAAAAGAGTCATATTCATCACATCATTACCCTGAGAGCCTTGGATAAACACATTGAAGTCGAATCCTTTCCATGCAGCTCCGAGTGTAATTCCGTAAACGAAGTCCGGCCAAGGACTTCCAATCTTGGTTCTATCCTTATCATCGATGATATCGTCGTTATTCAAATCCTTATATCTCACATCACCAGGAACCGCTGTTTCTCTCTGAGGACTTCCCTCGACTTGTTCGGCATTTTGGAAAATACCATTAGTAACATAACCGTAGAAGTAACCTACCGGCTTTCCGACTTCAGTCTTAGTGACCACGTTGTTATTATATGCATATCCATATATGGCATCGCCATTTCCGAGTGAGGTAACTTCATTTCTATATGTAGATATGTTTGCAGATGCTGTGAAGAACCAGTCTCCGAAACCTTTTCTCCAGTTGATGCCGAACTCCCATCCTTCGTTTTTCATTGAACCGACATTGGCATAAGGGTAGGAAGCGAGGCCAAGGGTGGTAGGCTGAGGCTCCATCATCAACATATTGTCGATATTCTTAACAAAGTAATCAGCCACAAAATCAAGACTTCCGTTAAAGAAGCTCAAATCAAGACCGAGGTCAAACTGACGCGAGGTTTCCCACATAAGTTCCGGATTTCCTACAGAGGTAACGCCCGCTCCAATTACAGCCGTCGAAGGACTGCCGAAATTATAACGGTCGTAGATTGTGCTTCCCCAAGTCGACATGTACGCTCCGCCGCCGATATTCTGGTTGCCGATATGGCCATAGCTGGCACGAATCTTTCCGTCACTGAGCCAACGACTGGCAGACTTCATGAATTTTTCTCCGGAAAAACGCCATGCTGCTGAAACGGAAGGGAAAACTCCCCACTTGTGTCCTTTGGCGAACTTCGAAGAACCATCATAACGGAGATTTGCCGAGAGAAGATACCTTTCATCGTAGTCAAAGTTGAGACCGCCGAAGAATGAAAGCAGAGAATTGGAATATGGATATCCACCAACCTTAGCATTGATTGTACCGGCAGCCAAAACCGCCATATTCTTGTCATTATTAGGCAGCCCTTCTATGGAAGCATCTACAAAAGAAACATTTGTAACTTCCGCAGATGTTCCCAACAGCACGCCCCATTTAAACTTGCCGGCACTCTGGTTATATGAAAGCAACTGTTCCCAAACATAGTAATCAGAACGTGAATTATTGGCAATAACTTTGTTCTCATTTGAGTAATCGTTTGCGTTCAACCTGTATTTAGGCTGCAATCCATCCACAGAACTTCTTGAAAGATTCATACCGAATCTCGAGTCAAATTTGAGCAGATCACAGAACTTGATTTCCAAATCCGCACCTCCCATAATGTAGAGGTAATCATAATCACTTTGCCTCATCCTTTGAATTTGTGCAACAGGGTTACGCTTATTGGAGAAAAGAATTCCCGAATACTGAGAGTAGAGATTATCAGCCTCGTAGCCATCTTTAATCTGAGACAAGAGAGCCGGCACATCGACTAGGTTATTTCTGAAAACAGGCGTGATAGGATCAGCGCCCATCGCTGAAAAAATAGTACCTGTGAAAGGGTTGTTCTCGTCAACAAGATTCCTTTTCTCATTGATAATGCTGAAGTTTCCTGTCAATGATATATGTTCAGAGACTTTTGCATTAAAATTGTTTCTCCAAGAAACACGCTGGTACTTGGTACCTTTGACTATACCATCCTGCCCGGTATAAGCAAGACTTGACATTATTCCGACATTTTTCGTGCCTCCACTTATACTGACATTATGATTCTGCATGAAGGCATTCTGATGTATAATCTCATTCCACCAGTCTGTTCCATTCTCTCCCGTATTCTTTCTGACAAAATCAAGAACCGCATCTATCTTCTCTTGGGTGGCGAATGCCGGAATTCTTTCTTGATTCGCATTATCCGCCGCAAGATTCTTATACTGAATATATTGTTCAGCATTGAGCATATGAGGGCGTTTCCATGGATTCTGCCATGCAGCATATCCATCGTAAGCTATTTGCATACGCTCTTTATGCTGTCCATTCTTTGTCGTTACGACAATGATTCCGTTTGCACCTCTTGATCCATAAATGGCTGCCACAGAAGCATCTTTATGAACGGCTATCGACTCAATATCATTTGGGTTGAGATAATCGATTCCACTTTGAGGCAATCCGTCCACAATATAAAGTGGAGTCGTACTTCCTGTGATGGAGCCGATTCCTCTAATTCTCGCCACACTCCCGGCGCCAGGTGTTCCACTGGTCGAAGTAATGGTTAGACCAGGCACTTTGCCCTGAAGAACATTGTTCACGCTCGTTACCGGCATCGCTTTCAACTCCTTGCCGCCTATCACTCCGACAGCTCCGGTCATATCCTTCTTGGCGATAGAACCATATCCAGTAAATACTACACCATCAAGACTATACGCACTTTCATGAGCGACCAGCTCAAGTCTTTGTCCAATACGGGCCTCAACAGATAATGTTTCGAAGCCTATCATACTGACAGTAAGCACATTTTTATCTTTAGAAGCTACTATGTCAAACAGTCCGTCAAGGTCCGTTTCCACAGCAGAGGATGTCTGTCCATTAAGCATCACCACCGCTCCCGGCAATGGTTCTCCATTTTCATCCACGACTTTTCCAGTTATCCTGTTTCCTTTCTGCGCCCACATACGTATCGCAAGAACAAGCATAACGAAAAGCGTCACAAGAAACCGCATTTTGGAAGTTATCTGTGTTTTCATTTCCTTATAAATTAGTGTTATTTTTTTCTGATAATATCTATTGCAAGCAGTAATGCTCCAGCCTCCGCATCGTACCAATGCTCTTTTTGCTCTCCTTTTACATTTAAGCCATAAATGTGAGTCACATAAGCATCTACCCTTTCCTTATCTCCCATTACAGCGGCGGAATATGCAATCATTGTCCATGGAAAAGAACCATACATCTTACCCGTAGACCAATCCGGGAAAGAAGAATTGAACTTGTCATAAACAAGTCTGGACCTCTGATCACTTGCCGGGACGACGCCGAACAGGCTCGGATAAAGCTGAGCTGTCGCATCAGGATAAAACTTGCTCCATGACGACGCATTACCCTTGGCATAATTATAATTCGACTTGGATTCATCATAAAGTCCGCGGATACTGCTTGTGTTTTCTGCAAGCAATGCCTCCAAATCAGATGAAATTTCAATGAGGCCCTTGCTTTTAAGTTTAATGGCAGCCTTCAATCCCATATTGACTTCACTGTTATCCATCAAATACTTGACAGGATAGCCATAATGGGCAATGCTTAATCCATCATTCGCATTTTCTCCGGGCAAAGTATTTTCAGCGCAGTCTATCGTTTTCACCATTGCAGAAGTAACTTTGCTCAACTCCTCTTTATGATTTTTCAGCCAGGTCGCACATCCGTCAGAAACCTCAGCAAATCGAATTGCTGTCTCAAGAAAAGTGGCAGCATATGAGTCCACAGAATCGTATGTTCCTTTTGTGGTCTCATTAGGAGCAAAATAGTCATATATTGATCCTGCTATCTCTTTGCTATTATATTCAGTAGATGAACCGTTGAGCTTACTGAAATACCAAGACATGTAGTTTTTAACAACGGAAAGATTCTGCTCCGTAGGTTCCGTCAAAAGTGCAAGCACGGCAAAATGCGCAAAATATGGTGTAATCTTGCTATTATCCACACCTTTATCTTTAATCGCACCAGAAGGAAGCTGTAGAGAACGGATATAAGCAGTCTGATAAGAACGGACATAATCATAAATCTCTGTCATGTCCGACTCGGCCGATCCATTATCCTCTTTATTAGGAGGAGGCAGCGTACTCGACGATTCACACGAGCAGAACGAAAGAGACATCGCACAGATTGCTGCAAGCGTTGCCGTTATTTTCGAACACAGTCCCATAAACATTACCATTGTCTATATGCCTCCACTTCATAAATACCAATTCCCCAAGGTCCGCTTGCGCTTCCAAAATCAAGTCTGATAATGCTTACATTACGTTCTGCAAATGTCACATTCATAACAACCTTGGTCCAGACAGTCTCACCAGGTTCCCTCGGCTCTGACGCAGCAGACCAGTCTGTCACGTTATAGACTTCCTCGAAAGTTTCCCCGTCTTCAGAAACTGTTATCTTCATATCTTTAGCGTAAGCACCTCCATCCATAGATATGATGATATTGTTTATTTCAGTAGCTTCGCCGAGGTTGATTGTAGCCCAATGTGTTTCATGAGTTTTATCACACTGCCACATATTCGCGAGTTTACCGTCAACAAGATGGAACTTGGAATCAGGATTAGCTTCGCAATCAGCGTCTGCGACCTTCTGGAGTGCCACATTGACGGGCTCCGGAGCATTGTAAATTTCGAACTCACCGAGAGTCATGTTGTATGGTGTCACACTATTATACATGGACGACAAGCGGACAAACTTTGCATTTACAGGAGCAAATTTGATTTTCTTTACGCCATTGTCCACGCCATTGGACTGCCAGCCAACTTCCTCTGCAATGACAGTGAATGTCGAACCATCCTCGGATACCTCAAGTTTATAATCAGTAGCCGCAGCATTAGGATCCCATTTGGTTACCACCATATTGATTTCAGAGAGCTTTTCAAGTTCAATCATAACCCAACGGCTAACTGCCGGATCATTACCGGACGCTACCCAACATGACTTGTCGTTACCATCATTGACATTGGCAGCAGAAAAACCTGAAAATGGTTCTGAAGCGGTAGCCTTGGCTCCTATCGCAAGATTAGGATTTTCAGAAGGCTTGACCGGCCAAATATAAGTAAACCCCTGAAGAGAACGCTCTCCTTTGTGATTCGTAACAGCGACGGCTCCAGATTTTCCGTAAGGGCCAAGAACAGCAGAAATAGTTCCATCATCAATGATTTCAAATGACTCCGCAGTCATTCCTCCGAATGTCACTTTCGAGGCGGTGCCGAAATTAATTCCTTTAATCGTGACAACATCTCCCGCCTGTCCTTTTTCAGGAGAGAAAGACAAGACCTTAGGCCATTCCGACACGGTAACAGGTGTAGAAGGGTCATATGGATTCGCCCCAAAACCATCTGTTTTGCATGCCGAAGCCAACAAGCACAAGCATGCCAGCGGCAAAAAAACATTTACTATCGATTTCATCGCTATAAATATTATTGGTTATTAATTTCTATTTGACTTAACCTTATCCATATAGGCTTTATAGTCCTTGAACAGCTGTTTAGTACGTTCCTCTCCCAGACAGAACGACCAAGACGGATCACTGAATACACCCGGGAACTGATAACACAGAACCTTCTCGAAATTATCCAAAAGATTGAGGTCTCCTATGATTTCGTCTATAGGACGTGGATACAAAGACATATCCGGGTTAAACAGAAAAGCTTCAAGATCAAACCAAAGGTGAGAACCGGCAGCATCGCAGAAAGACTGAAGCAAGTCTGCCGCTTCTTTACCGGTAAGGTCTCCCTCCGGCATACGCGCAAACCCAAATGGACAGAGGATGTCAAGATTTTCAAGAAGAGACGGATAAGCATCAGCACCATCCATAACTCCCATACTGTTGGTTGCCAACATGACTGGTTTATCAGGAGCCATCGTATGCGTAAATTTCTTGAACTCGCGGAAGAAATCAGCGATTTCTTTCTTGCGCTTAGCCTTCATATCATCAGTCTGTTCTGAATTATAAAGATTTCCGGCACATTCTTCAGACACATAGAATCCATAAAATGAGTTATGATGTCCATATCTGTTCCACAATTCCTCAGCAACATTTTTATGCCATTTCAATGACTGCTCCGTAAAATCAAACCACGCAAACATTCCAACGCCCATCATTACAGACATGCCAAGAGCATCTGCTTCAGAAAGTATCGCTTCAATAGGATCCTTTGATGCTATCGGCATTCGTCCCGGGTATAGCTCTGACGGATAAAATGCTCGGCCCTTATAGTTTTCAACAGTTGTCTGATGCTGACCGACATAATCATTGTTCCTAAACGCCTCCTGAACAACTATGACGTCCATCCCTATCTCATGCATCGATTTTACTACGTCCCGCCATTGATCTTCTTTCAGTTCCTTTATATCTTTATTCCAAAGTTTTCCTTCCTCTTCACTCCAATGATACAGACCCGCCCAAGCTCCGTCAATCAGGCGAGTGGAGCGGATATCTGATTTTACAACTTCGAATTCCGACGCTTTCGATATTTCCTTACCATCCGCAGTCACGATTTTCAGGGACACCTCGTTTTTTCCGACCATTCCTTCAGTCTCCAAGATATACTTCGACTGATAATTCTCGCCAGGATTTAAGGTAACAGACTCGTTAAGAAGCAAGCGTTCTTCTGAAGGATCTCCGAGATACATATATATATTGTATGATTCCGCAGAGGTCCCCTTATTCACAATTCCGGCACGTACATCGAGATCTACTTTATCCGTAATAGTCCCAGGAGGGATTAGCGACAACCCCACATAGTCCGATTCTCCCGAACAAGAGGCCAATATTGTCAATATCAGCAAATTAGCCCCTAAAAGCATCCTTTTAATAGCGTTCATAGATTTTTTAATATTTTAATCACAATGCAAAAGTAATTATTTTTTTTAATTATTGTCACATTATTGTTAAATAAATTTAATTATAAGATATTTTTATCCAGCTTCCAACCAAAACCATCAGAATGAAATAGACACTTTCATTATAAATCTAATGACAACGTACTTTTTTTGGTTCTAATTAGATTATTCCGCACAAATAATAATTATTTTTAATAATTCATTTCCATTTAGATTGTTCAATTTATTATCTTTGTAGTCCATTACAAAGAATATTCATCAGACAAACAACACTTTATAATGAACTCATTTCTAGACAATATAGAGGGCAAGGGAGCAATTATGAAGCAGAAAATCCTCGGTCTTTGCATAAACGATGGAGATTTCAGCATCGCAGAATTAAGCAAAGAACTGAATGCCAGCATCCCCACAGTCACAAGACTGATTGGAGAACTCATTGACGATGGGTTTCTTGAAGACCTCGGCAAAACAGGAACAACTGGAGGACGTCGCCCCAGCATTTATGGACTGAACCAATCCGCAGGATACTTCGTGGGGACCGACATACGGCGACACCATATAAGCGTTGCCATCACCAATTTCAAAGGTAAACTTGTCGATTACAAAGAGGATATTCCCTTCGTACTAGAAGGCAATGAAGCATCTCTGCTCAAGTTGGCAGCATTGCTCAGAAAGCACACAACCGCCCTGGGCATACCTCAGGAGAAGATTCTCGCATATGGAATCAACTTGACAGGACGGGTAAACCACGAAACAGGTTATAGTTTCTCATATTTCATCGGAGAGGACAAGCCGCTGTCACAAGTGCTTGAGAAAGAACTTGGCGCACCAGTATTTGTCGAAAATGATTCTCGCGCAATGGCTTATGGCGAGTACATCTGTGGAGAAGCCAACAATGAGAAGGACATGTTATTCATCAATCTGAGTTGGGGACTTGGAATGGGGATAATTACCGATGGAAAGTTATCATACGGTAAATCAGGATTCTCGGGAGAGATCGGCCATTTTCCAATGCTCAACAACGGACAGATTTGTCAATGCGGAAAAATCGGTTGTCTTGAAACGGGCGCTTCCGGCTCTGCCCTTCACAGAATTTTTGTCGAAAAGATAAAAGAAGGAAAAGCATCATCAATATCCACAAAAGTCAAGAATCCGGACAATATCGACATAGATGATATCATCAACGCACTGATGGAAGAAGATGTGCTCGCAATTGAATGCGTTGAAGAAATCGGTTCTGTTCTCGGGCAGGCAATCGCGGGACTGATCAATATCTTCAACCCGGAACTGGTAGTAATCGGCGGAAGGCTGGCTATCGCAAAAGACTACCTGATGCTCCCTATCAAGAGTGCCATCAATCGCCACTCGCTTATCATTGTAAGCAAGGACACAAGCATCAAATTCTCAAAACTCGGAAAGAAGGGTGGCCCGATCGGAGCTTGCATGCTATCGCGCAGCCGTCTGTTAGGGCTCTTATAACAGCAGACTACATTTCACCAGCGCCATCAGACTCGTCTCCCGGGCAGAAATTTAACAGACCTGTTTTAAACAAGGTTGTTAAATTTTGAAAATATATTATATTTGCAGAAAATTGACAGCATATGACCAATGAGAATGAAGCTCCTTTTGTATTCGGCGTACGAGTCGAAGGGGACACTTTCACAGATAGGAAAGAAGAGACAAATCGCCTGAAGATGAACTTCTTATATGGCGTGAATACCATATTGATATCTCCAAGGAGAATGGGAAAAACCTCTTTGGTGGAAAAAGTCTGTTCTCTGGTGGAAAGCGACACATTGAAAATAGCCAAGATTGACGCCTTCGGTTGCAGGTCCGAGAATGACTTCATAAATGCGTTCGCAACTGCTGTAGTGCGGGCCACGTCCAGCAAATGGGAAGAGTGGATGGAAAACGCTAAAACATTTCTTAGCAGATTCATCCCAAAGATAAGCATAGGACAAGATCCTCTTACGGATTTTTCCATCGCTTTGGAATATAACCGTGCAAACACTGTAACGGAAGACATTCTTCAACTGCCGGAAACTATAGCAAAGCAGAAAGGAATTAAAATCGTTATCTGCATAGATGAATTCCAGCAAATTGCCGATTTTCCGGATTCTATCACATTTCAGAAAAAACTCAGAAGCGTCTGGCAACTCCAGAGCAACGTATCGTATTGCCTTTACGGAAGCAAAAAGCACATGATGGAGAAGATGTTTCAAAGCCAGAGTCATCCTTTCTACAGATTTGGAGATTTATTTTATCTGGACAAAATCTCGGAAACCGATTGGGTTGAATATATCTGTGACAGATTCAGAGTGACAGGCAAGGAAATTTCCCGTGAACTTGCTTCTGAAATATGCACTGTAACAGACAGATACTCATCTTATGTTCAGCAGCTCGCTTGGTTAGTATGGCTGCGCACCGACAAACATGCGACAAAAGAAGATGTTGAATTCGGCATTGACCGCATGCTCGATGCCTGCGAACCACTGTTCATACAGCAGACGGAAAGCCTGTCCGCATACCAGATGAACTTTCTTCGGGCGCTGGCAAATGGCGTCCATACCGGTTTCACAAGGAGTGAAATTCTTGACACTTACCAACTTGGGACAGCAGCAAACATATCAAGATTAAAGAAAGCATTGACCGAAAAGGACTTGATAATGATGACTGCTCCCAAAAAACTCGAAATTTCAGACCCTATACTCGCATTATGGCTGAAAAGACGAGTCTGGAAGTCGTAGAAAAATAGTATTTGAAAGTTTGTGAGTAATGTAGTAATTTTGCCGTTCGGAAAAATGTTGAACGACCACTAAAATAAATATAGGTATGATACAGTCAATGACAGGTTACGGCAAGGCGGAAGCACAGCTCGAATCAGGGAAAATCACCATAGAGCTGAGGACATTGAACGGCAAGACAGCCGACATCAGCATAAAGTCACAGCTGCTGCCTAAAGACAAGGAACTACTTGTCAGACAGAAGATTGCAGACAAGCTGCACAGGGGCACCATCGACTTTTTCGTCACATTCGAGGCCAATGCAGTATCTTCCGCAAAGCATATCAACCAGAACCTCGCCGAAGAGTATTTCAGACAGATCAGCGCATTGTCAGAAAAGCTCGGGGTCAATGCAGACTCCGCGTTGTTCCTGAACACTGTCCTGAGATTCCCGGATGTCATCGACAATACCAGACAGGATATCATCAATGACGAGAACTGGCCGGTCGTGGAGAAAGCCATCGACCAGGCCATCGACAACACAAACGACTACAGGTCACGCGAGGGAGTCGCTCTGTACAAGGACGTTACAAGCAGAGTGAACAACATTCTCAAACTCGAAGATGAGGTGGAATCGTTCGACGGAGAAAGAATCGCCACAGTAAGGGCGAAAATCGAGAAAGCCATCGCCGAACTCATGCTGAAACCTGACCAGAGCAGATTTGAGGAAGAAATGATCTACTACCTCGAGAAGTTCGACATCAATGAGGAGAAGGTACGCCTCCGCCAGCATTGCAAATACTTCATGGACACCATCGACGGCGAAGCGTTCCCTGGCAAGAAACTCGGATTCATCATCCAGGAAATGGGCCGTGAAATAAACACGACGGGGTCCAAGGCGAACCACGCCGGCATCCAGAAAATCGTAGTACGGATGAAGGACGAACTGGAAAAAATCCGCGAACAGTCAATGAACATCCTCTAAACGAGGATGTTTTTCGTATTGCCTATAACGAGTTGTCTATGAGATGCCTATGACGAGTTGCCTATGAAATGGCTATAGGCACCACAGTCACCTCTATTCCCAAATCCTGAAGGCTCTCCAGATACATCTGCGGGATATTCTCGTCGGTGATGATCCTGTCGATTTCACTGACGTCACATATTTTGCTGAAGCCTTTCTTGCCGAACTTGCTGCTGTCCACCAACAGCACGGTCTGCTGGGAGGTATGCATCATCATCCTGTTCAGATTGGCCTCCATCATATTGGTCGTAGTGACACCGAACTCCAGGTCCACTCCATCAGCACCCATCAGCAGAAGATTGCAGTTGAAATACTTGAGCATATCCTCGGCAAACGAACCGACCACGGACACAGAACTCTCACGGACGAGTCCGCCAAGCTGAACCACATCTATACCCTTGTTCTGGGACAAGAGTGAAGACGCTGACACTGAAGCAGATATGACAGTTATATCCTTCTTCTCCGCTATTTCTTTCGCCGCATACAGGATGGATGTGCCGGACGCCATCAGGATAGAGTCATGCTCATTGACAAGAGCGGCGGCAGCCTTGCCGATGGCCCTTTTCTCGAGCACGAACTGCTTTTCCTTCTCATTGATATGACGGTCGCCGATATATGGACTGATAGGAATAGCCCGGCCGTGGGTGCGGTAAAGTTTGTTCTGTTTCTCGAGCGCGGAAAGGTCCTTCCTTATGGTAACCTCGGAAACCTCCAGGCGCTCCGCCAAATCAGAAACGGAGACACTGCCCTGCAACTGCAGGATATTCAGAATAGACTTGTGCCTTTCGGACAATGACTTCAGCAGTTCCTGCTCAGAAATATTGTTGTTCATAGCAAGTTATTTATTCCGGTAAACATCCACCTGTCCCACGAACAAGCCCCAGCAGCCGTCCTGGACTATCGGAACCGGACTGCCGTCCAGATTGTCCCTGTACTCGGCATCGGTCAGGAAAGTATGGGAGTGGCCGCCGACCACAAGGTCAATGTTCCTGGTCCCTGCCACAAGAGCAGGATCGTTCATTCCCACGCTGTCGAAGCCGATATGGGTCAATGCTATCACCATATCGCAATGCTCTTCGTTCTTCAGATAGTCAGCCCACTTGTTGGCCACCTCGATATCATCGAAACGCTTCATCTTGTCGGCAATAGACTTCTGAACCACACGCGTGACATCCGTAAGCAGACCGATAACGCCGATTTTCATGCCGCCCTTGCGCACTATGGCATAAGGCTTTACATATTTGCCGAGAACAAGTTCCGAGAAATCATAATTGGCGCAGACCACCGGGCATCTGAGATTGTCCAGACGACGTGCGAGTTCATCGATACCGTTGTCGAACTCGTGATTTCCGAGCGTCACCACATCATATTTCATCGCATTGATAAGATCAATCTCGATATCACCTCCGAGTTCCGTGAAATATGACGTTCCCTGACTGTAGTCGCCGGCATGGAGAAGAAGGACATTCTTCTTGCCCACCGCAGTACGTACACTGTCCACATAGGCAGCACGTTCGATGACTCCGCCCATGCCTCCCTGCGTTCCGCCGTCACGAAGCGGTTCCTCGTGACTGTGGGTATCATTGACATGAAGGATTACAAGGTCCTGCGAAAATCCCAGGGCGCAAGCCGCCAATATGGAAACCAAAACTGAAATTATATGTTTCATACTATCGTCATTTTACTATTTTTACTCTGCCGTCCACCTGATACTCAATAGGTTTGCCCTCTGCAGTCAGAGACTTCACATGAGGCAGGACCACGTCTATCACATATTTGTCCAGAATCTGCACATCCAATGCATTCCGACCGATATGAAAACCGTCTCCACCGTCGAGCAGGAAATCCACAGTAGTTACCCCGTACACCTTCTCGTCATCCAGCGGCTCACCACCTACCTCGGCGGAAACCAGATTGCCTGACTTGTCAGCGACACATCTCACTCCCCCGATTACCTGCCAGCCTTCCGATGCCATCTGCTGGAGAATCACACGAATATCGCGGCCCTTCAGTTCCAGATAGCAAAGCTTGTTCTTGAACGGGAACATGGACAAGATATCATCCAGCAGGACGTCGCCCGCAGGCATCTCTACACGGATTCCGCCGAAATTGGCAAAACCCACGTCCACCCTCTTTCCGGTAAGTTCCGAACACTTGGAGATAAGGAGGTCAATGAACCAGTCCGACAGCGCCGACTCCGGAGCATGACTTACCATATGGCTGGTGGAATACGCCACAATCTGCTTGACGTCAGCCATTTTCGGCTGCGCCCCGATCATGACGGAAGCCACCTTCTTCGTAACGCCTTTCCTGAACACCTTGCCGTTAGGCGCATAGTATTTTCCGCAGCGCACCTCCCCCATCGCCTCTTTTACATTATCAGCAGTAGCTACCGTAACACCAGTTCTCGAACGGTCCATAGCCGTCCTTTTCCATTCCACCCGGAATCCGTCCGCATAGGACACGGACCAGGTCACAATCAGGGCCGCAAAAGCGACGAAGAATCTTTTTACATTCATAGCTATTTCATTTTCAACCATTTCCAAAGGTCCTTGAAAGTGGATTTCTTACCGAACATAAGAATACCCACCTTGTAAATCTTTGCAGACAGCCAAGCGCACAGGACAAATGTCAGCACCAATATCGACACAGAAAGCACAATCTGCCAAGTCGGGACACCGAACAACACCCTCGTCAGCATCACCATCGGAGAAGTGAACGGTATCATCGAGCCCCAGAACACCACGGCGCTGTCAGGCGACTTGTAGGCGAACATCGCTATCAGGAATCCTATCATCAGAGGAATCGTCAGAGGCAGCACAAGCTGCTGACTGTCAGCCTCATTCTCCACAGCCGAACCTATAGCGGCAAACATCGACGCATACAGGAGATAGCCGAAGACGAAGAACAGGACGAACACCACGATAAGCTGCACATAATCGATGCTGCCCAGGGTAGAAAGAATCGCTGACATCTCCGAAGGCACAGGCGCGCTCGCGGCATCCATTCCCGGCATCATCGCCATCTGCGCAGTCGGGTCCGCCGCCGCAGCGCCGCTCAGGAACTCCGGCCCGGCAATTCCGCCGACTACCGCCAGAATCAGCATTGTCAATGCAATCCACATAAAGAATTGGGTCAATGCCACAAGGGCGACGCCTATAATCTTTCCGAACAGTAGTTCGGTGGCCTTCACTGAAGACACCAGAACCTCCACGACACGGCTGGCTTTCTCTTCAATGACCGAAGACATGACCATACCGCAGAACATCGAGATGAACATGTAGATAATCATGCCGAGAACCATTGACAGAATCATATAAAGTCCTGATTCATTGAGAGTTTCCTTACCCTGTTCGTCGATTTTGTATGAGACGAGACTGATATCCGGCTTCACCTGCTCCATTATGTTCTCGAGTCCTTCTATATTGTAGGACTTGACTCTGTAGTCCTCGACAGCATCATTGATCTTATGCTCGATCGACTCGGAGGTCTCCATACCGAGCGGTTTGGACGCATACGAAACCGCCGACACGGTCTTTTTCGCTGAATCCAGAGGGCTGATAACCAGCAACGCATCCATTCCCACGCTGTCTAGCTTCATTTTCAGCACTTCCGGATCAGCATTTTCAAACTGCTGAAACTCTATGGTTTCCGTATTGCTGAGAAAAGGCATCACGATCCCGGACCCATCCACTACCGCCACCTTCTTGGACTCCTCTTTCGCCATCACCATGATGAGGGACGGCAGCATGCACAGGGCCGCGAACAGTATCGGCACGAGGAACGTGGTGACGATGAACGACTTCTTCTTGACACGCGTCAGATATTCGCGCTTTATGATGATATTTACTATATGCAAGTTCATGATTTCCCGATTTTATTTTCCCTCTGTAACCAGTTTGATGAATATGTCATTCATTCTCGGAAGCAGTTCTTTGAATGAATTCACGAGCAGGCCCTGGCCTATCACTGTCGTAAGCACCTCATTGCCAAGTCCTTCGTGATCGAGCGAAAGCACAGCCGTATGGCGGCCGTTGTCATCATCATCGGAAATGACCGAGAACAGTCCCTCGACCGGAGCTAATGCGTTCTCTCCGGAATAGATGAGTTCCACGTGATTGTTTCCGTATTGTCTGCGGATTTCATCCACTCCGCCGGAAAGCACCAGATGGGACTTGTTTATCAATGCGATATTGTCGCACAGTTCCTCGACCGACTCCATATTGTGGGTGGAAAGGATGATGGTCGCCCCCTGCTCTTTCAGCTCCAGGATTTCTTTCCGGATGAGCTCTGCATTGACAGGATCAAAACCGGAAAACGGCTCGTCCAATATCATCAGCGACGGCTTGTGCACGACAGTGGTGATGAACTGGACCTTCTGCGCCATACCCTTGGAGAGCTCCTCCACCTTCTTCTTCCACCAGTCCTGGATGCCGAATTTCACGAACCATTTCTTCAGCTCCGCGCGCGCATCCTTCTCGCTCATTCCCTTGAGCTGGGCCAGATACATGGCCTGGTCGCCGACTTCCATCTTACGGTAAAGTCCGCGCTCCTCCGGAAGATAACCGATCTTCTCCACATCACGCTGGGTGATAGGGCGGCCGTTGAACAGGACTTCGCCGGAATTCGGTATAGTGATTCTGTTTATGATTCTGATCATAGTGGTCTTGCCCGCTCCGTTAGGACCGAGAAGGCCATAGATCTTGCCTTCCGGGACATCGAGGCTGACATTGTCCAATGCCACTTTCGTCCCGAAGTTCTTGCAGACGTTCTTACATTCAATTAATGCCATTTGTATAAGTAATTTCAGTTCAATATCTTGGAAACCAGCTCCATCAGCAGTTCGGCCGGCGTAACACTCTCTCCGTCTCCTCCCTTTCCTCTAAAGTCATATTCCTCGAGAAGAGACACTATCTGCATACACTTTTTCACAGGATAATTCCGTGCAGCCGCCTCGTATTCATCCATAAAATAAGGTGACACTCCGAGCAGCTTGGCCTTCTCCCCGTTAGAGAGTCTCGGATTCTTCATCAATGCAGCGTGCAGTCTGAGAATTTTATAGAAATACGCATATAATGCGCTGGTAGTCATCAACATGACGAACTTCGGACTGGACCCGATATTCGCCGCGATCTTCAATGCCTTCGGCGCCTGCCTATAGGCCAATGTCTTGGTCAATTCGAATACGCTGAACTGTCTGCTGATGCCCACATTCTTTTCAATGTCAGCCGCAGTCACCGCCACTGTTCCCTCCGGAAGACTTCTGCGGAGTTTGTCGGTCTCGAGAACTATCTTGTCAATGTCCACTCCGGCATATTCCGCAAACAGTGCAGCCGCGTCAGGGGCTATCTGCAGTCCGAGTTTCTTGTAATATGAAGTAATCCACTGGGGCATTTCGTAATCCCGCATTGACTCAGACTCCAGCACCACACCGCATTTGGAAATGGCCTTGTACAGGGATTTGCGCTTGTCCAGTGACGCTCCGTGCAGCAGAAGCACCAGGACAGTGCTGTCCATCGGCTCGGCCGCATATTGTGCGAGCGGCTCCATATCCCTCTCCTTAACATTCTGCGCCTCTTTCAGGATGACCAGACGTCTCTCCGCCATGACAGGATAGCTCCTCGCCTCCGAAACGACATCATCCACCACTGCGTCGATACCATAATATATAGACTGGTTGAAGTCCCTCTCTGTTTCGGTCAATGCATTTTTAACTATCTCTCCACAAACAAGTTCCGGATAATACGGTTCACTGCCCATAAGCAGATAAATCGGAGCGAACACCCCGTTCCTGACATCCGTTATGATCTGTCTGCACTTCTCTTCTGTATCCGCGTACTTCGCCATCTGCTGTCGCCGGTTAAAAATAATTTATAATACTCCAATCGAGCAAATATAGTAAAATCCTTGTATTTTCAGATAATTATATGAAATTTGCGGAATCTGAAAATATCAAAAACCTACATAACTATGGCATCATACGATTGGCAATATTGCTCACTCGGCGGGGCAATCCGCGTAAAAATCGCATCCGGAGAAGACATCGCCCATCTCGGCGAACTGGACCAGAAACTCTGGACCGTACTAAGCTGCCCTGTGGACGGACTCGAATTCGACAGACAGACGCTCGATCTCATTGACACAGAACACGATGGAAAAATAATGGTAAACGAAGTCGTCCAGGCCGCGCAGTGGCTGACCTCCGTCATCAAGGACAAAGACCTCATTCTCAAGGGCGACAGCGTACTGAGTCTGGATCAGATAAACACCGACAATGAAAGCGGCAAAAAGCTGTACGACTCTGCCCGCCAGATTCTCAAGAATCTCGGACTGGACAAGCAGGAAATCAGCGTAGAGGATGCATTGGACACAAAAGCGATTTTCACCGGCAGCAAATTCAATGGCGACGGCATTATCACATCCGTAACTGCTGACAACGAGGCTCAGGCCAGGACAATCGCCGACTGCATTGCCACAATCGGTTCTGAATCAGACAGAAGCGGAGAGTCCGGAATCACCGCAGAACTTATCGAGAAATTCTACAATGCTTGCGCCGAGTACGCCCAATGGAAGGGCAAGGCCAATGCTGAGATTCTTCCTTTCGGTGACAATACCGCAGCGGCACACGAGGCCTGCAATGCCGTAAAAGACAAGATATCAGACTTTTTCACAAGATGCAGACTTCTGTCTTTCGACAAGACCGTGGCAGAGTCCGTCAATGTGGCTGTAACCGACATTGACTCGATCGCTTCCTGCCCGATAGCAAAGCCTGCTGAGAGCGGAATTCTTCCTTTCAGTGGAATCAACCCTGCCTGGAAGCCTGCATTCGACAATTTCCTCGCATTGACATTGGACTTCACCCCTGAAAACAAGGAGGGAATCAATGAGAAAGAATGGAATGCCATTCTCGGCAAGTTCAATGCTTATGCTTCCTGGATTGGTTCCAAGGCAGGCTGTGAGGTGGAAAGTCTCGGTATCGAAAGAGTGGAGGAGATTCTGAAGGAGAACAGAAAAGACGAGTTGCTTGCCCTTGTGGAAAAGGACAAGGCATTGAAGGCAGAATCCGACTCCATCGACGATGTAAAGAAGCTGATGCTTTACTACAGAGACCTTTACAGGCTCCTGAAGAACTTCGTGCTTTTCGCTGATTTCTATTCGAGAGCGCCGGGTGTGCGTGCCATGTTCGAACTCGGACAGCTCTACATTGACCAGAGATGCTGCGACCTGTGCATAAGGGTTGCAGACATGTCCAAACACGCCGACATGGCGAAGCTCAGCGGCATTTTCCTGATTTATTTCAAGTGTTCATCCAAGAAACTCGGAAAGTCGATGGACGCGGTAGCAGTGATGACAGACGGTGATATCAATGACCTGCGACCTGGCAAGAACGGTATTTTCTACGATCTTCAGGGCAACGACTACGATGCCGTCATCACGAAGGTTGTGGACAATCCAGTAAGCATCAAGCAGGCATTCTGGGCTCCATACCGCAAGGCCTGGGAGTTCTGCGAGAGAATCATCAACAAGTCGGCTGCCGACAAGGATGCCAAGATCAATTCTGAGCTTCAGGGACAGCTTCAGAATGTCGCTGCTACAGCGCCTGCCGCTGCCCCGATCGACAAGAAACAGATATTCGACATCGCCAAGTTCGCCGGTATTTTCGCTGCCTTAGGTATGGCATTGGGCTACATAAGCAAGGCCATCACCGATATTGCGAAGGGCATTGCCTCGACTCCTGTCGACAAGATCCTGCTGATGACGCTGGGTCTTCTGCTCGTGATTTCCGGCCCGTCCTGCTTCATCGCGTGGACCAAGCTCCGCAAGCGCAATCTCGGCCCTGTCCTCAACGCGAACGGCTGGGCCATAAACTCAAAGGTCCTCGTGAATGTAGTATTCGGCGGCAAGGTCACAAGCATTGCCAAATATCCGAAACTCAGACTCGCGGACCCTTATAAGCAGAAGACTGCGGCGTGGAAGATATGGCTTCCTATAGTCATAATCCTCCTTCTCATCGCCGCCTTCGCAGTTCTCTATTTCTGCGGCTGCCTGGACTTTATTCCAGCATTCCGGCTGCCAGCTCAGTCTTAAACTGACAGACAGCATTCACATCCTTAGTAAATTCGGTCGGACTGGTGTACACCTTAGCCAACACGGCTTCTGTCGCCTCCCGGCCGAATTTTTTCGTGTGCATTCCTTATGCCAAAAAGTCTGGCATTTCGTTTTCGGCACCTTGATTTCAGGTATTGGTGCCAGGCTTCAGCGTGGTGGCAACTTCTGGAGTGCCGCAAAATGGCTGTCACCCCGGAAGGGCGACAGCGGGAGATGATTCCTGGAGTTTAGCAAAGGGGCGGACAAGACGTAACCGCGGAGACGCTTACCGGACTATGATCGCTGGTCATTTAGCGCAACTCGCAAGTCACTATAGCTCAGCACTTTAGCGCTTTTCAGAGTTATAATTTTCGCAACTCTGAAAATGGTTATATCATTGATATTCAGAAGATTACGCGCTGCGTAATCTCATTCTCGAGACGTTATAGCAAGCAGGAAATTCTGAACTTTGACTTTACATTCTCAAAATAATTCCTATCTTAGGCGGACTTTTTTTAAGCAAAAATGAAAATGAAAAGGTTTATCATTACGTTAGCGGCCGTAGCTATGACATGCGGCGCAATGTTCGCCCAGAACAGGGGCGATATACACGTCGGCCCTTGCGTGATAAAGACCGATGTTCCTATAGAGAGGCTGCCATATTATGTAAGACTGTCTGATATCGTCTCCCCTATACCTGGGCAGATCGCTGTCGGCTGGGGAAATACCGATACCAGGTACCCTCAGCATTATTCCGAAATCGGTGACTTGTCTGTCTTGACCAGGACATTGACTCTGTCAGCATGGAGGGGCGAAGAGGTTTATGCGCAGGCTCTGGTATGTTCTGAAAAGGACATTGACTGTCTTTCTGTTGAGGCCGGCGAGCTGAGGTCAGGCAAGACTATAATTCCGTCAAGCGCTGTCGAGACCGGATTTGTGGGATTCGTGATGACGGATGAAATCAACAAGGACGGTTGCGGAGGATGCGGTGAGAGGATCAATTCCGAATTCGACTCGTCTTATGTTGCCGACCCGATAAATTACATAGAGCGTTCATTGTCAATGAAAAAGGGCAGTGCCCAGCCGGTTTGGGTCAAGATAAATGTACCGCGTGATGTGCAGGCAGGTACATACAGGGGAAAGATTTCATTTATGTCCGGCGGAAAGTCTGTTTCAGACCTGAACATCGACATTGAGGTATCAGAGCATACGCTTCCTGCCGAAAACCCGTTCCATCTCGACCTCTGGCAGAATCCTTATGCTGTTTCGAGATATTATGACGTGGAACCTTTCAGCGATGAGCATTTTGCTCTTATGCGGCCGATTATGAAGCAGTACGCTGATGCCGGCGGCAAGGTCATCACGACTTCAATCATGCACAAGCCGTGGAACGGCCAGACTTACGACCCGTTCGAGAGTATGGTTACTTGGCTGAAGAAGGCAGATGGTTCATGGTGGTTCGACTACACTGTGTTTGACAAATGGGTGGAATTCATGATGAGTTTAGGTGTGGACAGCCAGATAAACTGTTATTCAATGATTCCGTGGAGGCTGTCGTTCCAGTACTTCGACCAGGCGGCAAATGCTTTCCGATTCCTGAGCGCAAAACCTGGAGAGCCTGAGTATGAGCAGTTCTGGACTGTCATGCTCCGTTCATTCGCCTCTCATCTCAAGGAGAAAGGATGGTTTGACATCACCATGATAGCTATGGACGAGCGTCCGATGCAGCACATGCTGGATGCTGTAAGTGTAATCAAAAAGGCTGACCCTGATTTCAAGATTGCATTCGCCGGAAACTGCCACGAGGAACTGCTGGATGTACTCGACTACTATTGTATTCCGATGGAGCAGAATTTTCCTGAGGGTGCAGTGGAGAGGCGCAGAAAGAACGGTATGACTACCACCTGGTACACAAGCTGTGCGGAGGCCTGGCCCAACACATTCACGTTCAGCGGCCCGGCGCAGGCAGAATGGATGGGCTGGTACATTGCGGCAAAAGGTTTGGACGGCTACCTGAGATGGGCGTACAACAGCTGGCCTGCCGACCCTATGAATGACAGCCGCTTCACCAGCTGGGCAGCCGGCGACACTTATCTTGTTTACCCTGACGGTATCTCATCCATAAGGTTCGAGCGTCTTAAAGCCGGCATTACCGCATTCCGTAAAATCGCCGTACTGAAAGCAGAATTCGCAGAAAACGGAGACTCGTCGTCTCTTCAGAAATTGAATCAGGCACTGTCCCTGTTCGTAATGCCGGACATTGACTTCATACGTCACCTGACCAAAGACCCAGACGCCGAAGACTATGCCGCCAACGCAATCAACGCCGCCAAGAAGATTCTCGAGACGTTGTAGCAAGCAGGAAATTCTGAACTTTGACTATACATTCTCAAAATAATTCCTATCTTAGGAGGACTTTTTTTAAAGCAAAAATGAAAATGAAAAGGTTTATCATTACGTTAGCGGCCGTAGCTATGACATGCGGCGCAATGTTCGCCCAGAACAGGGGCGATATGTATGTGGGCGGAATTTTAGGCGTTTCCGGCGGATCCAGCAAGACCAGTGTTACAGTCGGCTCGACAACCATGAAAGGTGATTCCACGCCATCAGATACTGAATTCAATCTGACCGGCGAATTCGGATATTTCTTTGCAGACAACTGGAGAGTAAGCGGATCGCTCGGTTACGAACTGGTTTCATCCCCTACCAGCAAAAAGGACGGCAAGTGGCTGAAAGACAACACGAATATTTTTGCTATCGGACCAAGTATTGCTTACTATCTTAACGTAACCGGAAATCTGTATTACACACCGGAATTCGGCATCTGCGGTTATTTTGGACAATATAAGTCAGACCTCACCCCATCAAAATTCCAGAAAAATGGAGTTGCAGGATTCGGTATGAATTTCGCCATCGGCCAGTTTGAGTTCAGACCGACAGCACATCTCGGACTAAGTGTAAATCTTTTGTCACTTGACTACGCTTACCTGAAGATTAAAGGTGATGATTCCGATAATTATTCAACCACTTCAGCTGTACAGTTCAGTCTCGGCATCAAACCTACAGTAGGATTCCGCTACTATTTCTAGTACAAAGTTGATTGATAATATATATAGCCAGTCTCTCCTGAGGCTGGTTTTTCGTTTTCGGCACCTCGATTTCAGATATTGATGCCAGGCTTCTGCGTGGTGGCAACTTCTGGAGTGCCGCAAAATAGCTATCACCCAGGAAGGTCGACAGCGGGAGATGATTCCTGGAGTTTGGCAAAAGGGACGGACAAGAGGTAGCTGCGGAGACGCTTACCTGACTATGCTCGCTGGTCATTGAGCGTGACGCGCAAGTCGCTATAACTCAGCACCTTAGCACTTTTCAGAGTTGTGGTTTCGGCAACTCTGAAAACAGTTAAATCGCTGATACTTAACACCTTACAGGGTGCGCCAAAATACTGAAAACCTAACGCGTCAAGACGTAACCGCGGAGACGCTTACAACGACTCTCATCAATACGGACAAATGAAACGTTAATCCTGATAATAGTTTACCAATCGGACAGATTTTGTCCGTAGGACCCCGCCTTCTCACGGACAAGTAAGTTCAAAATACAACTTGTCCGGGCTAAAACGTTTTCTCACGAACAAGTTCCCATTTTTCACAGACAAGCGAGTCACGGACAAGTTCCCGTATTTCACAGACAAGCAAATCACGGACGAGTTCCTATTTTTCACGGACAAGTTACCGTCGCCTCACAAGTTTTTCCTAAGCCTCACTTTCCCTCTTAAGCCAAGTTTCCGAAAGAAACACAATGACTTCGCCCGAGTTATAGACTTCTCATATGAAATATCCGCACTGTGATGATTGGAAAACATATAAAAAACCGAGGGGTAAAGCAGAAATCAGCCTTACGGCATCCGGTATTCAGCCATTCCATGGGAGGCACCCTAATATCCCCTATAGTGGCTTCTTACCTTCTCTATCTTGCCGTTACGTACACGCTTATACGCACGTACCTTGACAAGCCTGATAATCTCCACTTCAATGGTGACTATCGCAAGAAACTTAATTGTTCGCATTATTATTTAGGTATATTTATGTATAACTGAACGAACAATATCCTCTACGCAAAGTACCCCCCTCGGTAAGCAAAAAAAACAGACACCCCTTTTAGGGAAAGGATGCCTGCTCTTATTTGTCATACACTACCTAAATAATGCATTGCAAAGATACGACTCTTTTCTGAAATTACAAACCAAGGGTCAACGTAAAAAGTAGGTTGATAAAATTAGTCTTGTTACCTTTGTGGTATGGTAA
>OLRA01000107.1_pt1 | contig 108934 bp, 107 predicted proteins | sample 1673011 | NCBI WGS metagenome assembly OLRA01 (sample SAMEA3136746, study PRJEB25190) | human gut metagenome | reverse complement strand
GCGTCCCGTCCAAAAATGGATGATACCTTGCTAAACCGGGACATCTCAGACAATCATTCGGGCATGTATTCATCAGAGACTTAACAAAATAAGCAATATGTGGTTGTGAAGGATTTGAGGTATGGGAAGTTTGAGTTTATTATTATGTATCCACCATGCTTTACAGGCATGATGGAATTTTGTATTAATCTAAGAGAAGAAGAGGATCAACCGCTGTTCCATTCTGCTCTACCTTAAAATACAGATTACACCCTTCTTCCGTATACGCTGTACTTGGTGCCGCAAGTTTTCCAATGGTTTCTCCCGCTTTTAATTCATCGCCTTCTTTGACGGATACTGCCTTTAGCTGCCCATATGTGAGCGTGTATCCATTGCCAATGTTCATTGTCACGGTTTTGCCTGTTTCATCGTTCTTACTAACCGACAAGACTTCACCGGCCGCTGCGGTTTTAACGTTCTGTCCGACTTTGCCGCCGATGATCAATGCCGGATTACATCGATACTGTGCTAATGTCTTAAAATATACGGCATCTGTCATGCTAAACTTCATCAATACCTTACCTTTGACCGGCCAGCTCAATCCCTTTTCTTCATTAAAGGCAAAGTGCTTCTTGTCTTTTTGGGAGGCTACCGTTGTATCCTTAGCAGCTGCTTTTCTTGATCTACCAGATTTTGCTGCAGTCTTTTCGTTGTTTGCGGTATTGTTTTTCTGCGGTTTTTTCGTCGCCTTTGGCTGTGGCGTATCACTTGGGATCGACGGTGCTATTGTTGCCTTATTTTTGTCTGCAATCGACTGATCCTTAGAATTTCCTACAGGCTGCATACTGTCTTCCGGTGCCTCTGAGGACTCTACCTCTGCTTTCATAAAGCCGCCACCCTGCGGATCATTATTCATTCGATAGTATGTTGTTCCGATCGCCAACAGGCACACTAACGCAGTACACACCGATACATAAAATCCTTTTTTCTTCCACATGGATTCCTTCTCTTCAAACATCTTTTCCTCCATTCTGACTTGTAACTACAGCACCTCTCTGTAGTCTTTGCCGCTTTATTTTCCAAACTTCCACAACCGAAATCTGCGCATTCCCATAATACTTTATTATGTGCGTATTTTAATGTATTGTTTTGCAGCCTTTGTGCTGCGAATTCTGCTGTAAGAGAACTATAGCAATTGCTTGGTGCAATTTGTTTTTACAGTGATTTCTAAGTTTTGTCGTCTCTGATGTATGATTTACATGCCTTGCGGAGAACTCGAAGTCCCGCAAGCAAGGTAATCATCATTTTTGAAAGGGACTTTGCGCTCGTCGTTACTTATGTCTCGTATTTCAGAGACATTACAAAACAAGAAATCACAGCAAAAACTTGCAACTGCAGCAATTGTCTTAGTTCTCTTACAGCAGAACAAGTTAGTGTATTGGCTGCAAAACATTTGCTTATCATGACACATAATAAAGTATTATGGGAATAGTCACTATCGCAGGTTGTGCAAGTTTGACTTTCTATTGCTAGTGTTGCCAATATGCAGGAAAATATACGAAAGAAGCTATCGCAAATGAGCGATAGCTTCTTTCTGTTATTAATTCAATTTTTAATTTCAAAAATCAGATTTTTGCTCATTGACCATCTGACCCTGCATCGGACCATTGGAGTAGATCGGTGCGCTTTCGCGATAAACAACCGTTGGTGGGATCTCGACCTCACGCACATGGTAATATACGACTCTCGTATCCGCCAGCCGATCATGCAGTGCACGTTTTTCGTGATCCGGTCCGATCATAAAATACCCGATAAAGATAATGATCTTAGACAGAAATCTTCCAACCGTCTCCCGATAAGCCACCTCGAATAATGTCATCTTGCGCTGCTCACTGCTGACAACCCGCAAACGCATTGCACGTTTTCCCAATGTTGCTCCTGTAAAATAGGTGAGCAGGATAAAATACAACACACCGAGCAGATATAGTACAATATCCTTGACCGAATATGAAAAAATAAAATCTTTCACGATAAAATTGTCCGGACTTGCTACTGTCGCGATCCATAACGGGAACTTAACGACGAGCAATACGCATCCTACGATGATCCAATCAATGATATAAGCTGCCAGACGTACGAAAAATCCGGCATATACCTGATTCTCCGTATTATTCTGCATAATATTTCAGCACTCCTTTTCCTTTTGTGTCGATCATGTCTTTCACGATCTGTGCATCAGACTTTGGTGTTACGTCTTCGGCTGCCTGGAACAGACTGCTTACCAACGAATTCATATCGTTATCCGGCTCATAAAACGTAATGTTCTTGTCGAAATCATTCGTCTGAATAAAATCCTGCTTCTCCTCTTCATAAGAACCAACCTCGTCGACCAGACCATTTTCCTTCGCCTGTTTCGCAGTGTAAATGCGTCCATCCGCAATCTTGCGCACATCAGCATCGTTTATGCCACGACCTTCACTGACAATGCTTACAAACTGATCATACGCTTCATCCACTAATCCCTGCATGATCTGTTTCTGCTCGTTCGTCATATCCAATCCACCGGATCCCATTGCTTTATTAGGTCCACTGGTAATGTCAATTTCCTTGATCCCCAACTTATCATAAAGACCTTTGTAATTCGTCAGTGATACAATGACACCGATCGATCCGGTCCAGCAATTGCGGTTTGCATAAATCGTATCTGCTGCCATGGAAATATAATATCCACCGGAGCACGCCTCCTGCGCAAAATATGCCCAGATCGGCCGCTTTGTTTTCTCCTTATATTCTTCCAGCTTCAAATACAACTCATCACTCTCGTATACCGTTCCTCCCGGACTGTCTACATAAAGCATGATCCCTTTGTTGCTGCTGCTCTTAATCATTTTGTCAATGTATTTCATGTACAGATCATGATTGTAACCTGTGCTTGCCTTCCAAGCATTTGTCTCTGTCGGCCCAATCTCGCCCTCGATATTGATCACACCGATGAAATCTTCCGTTGGCAAAGACACCGAAGTTTCTCCCATCAGATTGTTCACCACGCTTGACACATCACTCTTCTTACTTTGTGTAAACTTGCTCTTCACAATATTTGAAACCACACCGGTCACACCTACAGCAATGATCACTGCACCTGTCACCAAAATACCAACCATTTGTTTTGTCTTCATGGTATGTTTCCTTTCTGAATCCTATGTTTCAAAGATGCCACAGATCACTAAGCTGTGATCTGTTCTAAGTCCTTGCACCCTCACATTAATAGCCTACCTTTTTGCCGCTCTTTGTCATATAACCGCTGATCCTATTTGCCTTGTAATCCGCTTTTTTGCGGGAATTTGGCACTTCCGGGTCGGTTGGATCATAGTGAATACTTCCTGTCACTTTGATCGTTGCCGGCTTACCAAGCGGTCCAGGCTTCTTGCTGTTCCCCTGCTTGATCTTGATCGGTGTTCCGGTCGGCACATAGTCATACAGCCATTTTGCATCGGCAACTGTCATACGGATACATCCTGCAGACGCTGGTGATCCAAGGCGGTTGTATGTGTTTGGATTTAAGGAATAATGGGACTGTCCTCCCACTGCGATTGCATGAAAATAAACATTTCCAACAATGTGTACTGCCCATCTTGCATATACGGTACTTCCGTCCGGCTCATGCATCGGCTTTAAGGTGTAACGCACCGCCTGCCCATTACTGCACACGCTAAAGTTTCCTAACGGTGTATACGAAGAATGTAACGCCAGTGCTCCCGGTCCTGCATTCGTTGATACATCTCTACCAACGGATACCGAAAATGCCTGCACAGGAATATCATAAGATTTCGTTTTGGTATCGTACATATATACCGTCACAACTCCAGCCGCACGATTTAATTCGATCGTATAACGACCGCTTCCTTTTTTCAGTTTCAAGATCTTGGTCAGATTTGTCTGGCGTTCATTGTTAATATAGTAAAATTTATACGTCTTTCCGTTATATTTTTCATAACGCCATCCCTGTTTTCCCATATGTTTCTTGCCAATGCTATAGGACTTCTTGTTTAACAGTATTTTTTTGCCCCAAGCAGTATAGCCATAGGCATAGGCAACATATTTTCCAGTGCTCTTGCTCTTGACTACCGCACTGTATTTCTTAGAAGCAAGAACTGCCTTGTAGGTGCCCTGTTTCTTCTTGCCATTTTTGTATACTACAAATGTCACTTTCTTAATATTACCCGGCAAATATGCTCCGGATAATGTAAATTTTGAAGATGCATCCTTGCGAACTTTGATCTTGAATTTACCACCCTTGGCACGTTCGTCTGCCAATGCAGTACAAGTCAGCATCCTGGACACATTGCCTGTATTTTTGTAAACTGCTTTTACTGTATAGAGACCCAGTTTATTTTTTAACTTCTTTAATTTAACCGTGGCAACATATTTCTTGCCGGATTTGCTTGCCTTAGCTGTATATACTTTCTTTCCAGCGCTATTATAAATTGGGAAAGAAATCTGTTTCACATCCGATACGCTTTGAAAACCACTCAAAACGATCTTAAAAGATTTTTTCTTCTCCAAAGAAGCACTCTTTTGCACTGTCAATGTACCTGACAACGGTTCTACCTTGTATTCAGACTGTGCTACCGTAATGCCCTGTGACCAATTTTCATTTTCCAGCACGATCTTGGCACACCACGTTCCATAAGCACTGCCTGCCTTAGAAATCTTCTCCGTCCACTTCAGGGAAGAGCCGGCTAAATTCTTAGCTCCACCGATTTCCTTCGCCGTGCTTTCGGATTTATTTTTCTGCCAAGCATACACTTTCACTTTGTTGCCGCTGCCGGGTGCGAGTACACCGCCTTCCGGCTCTGTTGACACAAGCTGAAAAGTTCTTGCACTGTCTGTTGACTTGCCGGTGATCAGCATACGCATTCTGCTGCGATGAATGGAAAAATCACATACACCCGCTTTAATATCTTCTGTTCCTACCAAAATATGAACAGAATAGCTGGTGCAAATGTATTTTGCATCTGCGAGTGTGATATTTCCTTCATAGGTTCCATTCACGCAATTATCCTCGCTGATCCTAATCTGCTTCTTGATCATCGTCTGTTTATTGTCTGATCTTCTTAATTCCATCGTAAATTCAGATTCTCTGGATGGATCAAGACCCTTTACCGTATACGTACATACCCCGTCTTTTCTGTCTGTTGTAGCACTTGCTGTGTGTGTGGTTGCTGCCTGTGTTACTGCTGTCATAGCACTACACGATAACACCATAGCAAGCATCATCATTACCACGTACTTCCAATTGCTGCTCTTCTTTACCCTCATTGTCAATCCTCCATTCTTGCTTTGCACGATCCAAACGTCAACTATGCCGCTGACATTTTACTCGCAACATGTTGAAACATGTTAAATATATATTTTGTCATGTTTCCCACATTCTGTCAAGATGAAGAAGCCGCCCAACCTTTCGACCGGCTAATCGTCAAGGGCGATCAAAAAGACGACACTTGCTTGCTTTTTCGTCAACCGGTCACTTGGTATCACCTGTTCGAGATCTTTCGTCAAATAATCTGATAATGACCACGGATTCGACTGCCCATATTTCAATGGCGTTAATGGCTGGCTTGCCTGCTCAGCCAATTTGCCGGTTCTGTCTATTTTCATAAAAGTTGCTACAATTTCGCACATTTTCACACTGCCTCCCTCTTTCGTCACGGCAGGATCCGATGTATCCTTGTAGTCAAATAATCTGACTACCTTGCAGTCATCAATGGCATAGTCATTGCTCATGCGTTTGCAGTAATCTTCTGCGACTTTATACGCTGTGTTCTCTAATTTGTCCTCATCCGCCAGGTCTTTCGTTTGTTTTCCAGTCACTCCCGCATCGCCAAAAAATCCTGCTTGGATCAACTTATCAACATCAACCTGTGCACCCTGCTCCTCACTCTCACAATTTTGCACGACCATCGATTCTAACCGATAATTGTAGTGATCCAGCAAAACATTGTCGAATACGCCACCCAAATACAACGCAATAAATGCGCACACGATAACGCCGACGATCAGTGTTGCCCGCAAGAACTGTTTGCGGCAGTATGCCTTTTCATATTGTTTGCGGCGTTCTCTCTCTTGCTCATCAAAAACATCTGCTTTATCGATAACCGTTCGGGCTAACTTTTCCTGATTTGGAAGCGGTAACGGAATATCCGTCGGGATCGCACTCATTTCCAACAATTTATCCTCACTTACTTCATCCAGTAATTCTCCGATCCATGGCTCATTGTTGTTAGCTTTTCTACGCTTTGTATGAATCTTCATAATGATCTCCTCCATTCTTATGTCCATCTGCAGTTGTTGCTATGTCAACTGATCATGTTCACTCTGCAGCACCGTCTTTAACTTTTCTAATCCACGTTTCAATCGTTTCTCTACTGCATTTTTGGATAATCCTGCCCGCTGCCCGATTTCTTTTGCTGTCATTCCATAATAATACTTCTGGATCACAATGCTCGCCGTCGGCTCCCCCAAGCCCTTTATCGCCTCGATCAAAAGGCGACTCTCCTCTTTCTGTATCGTTTGCTGTTCCACATTGTGATCCGACAAGGGTTCTTCCCCTTTTTCCAACTGTTCTTGCAGCGAAATTTTATCAAATTTGTCTGTCTTGCGCTCGTAATACTTAATTGCCTGCCTCTCGGCGATCGTCAGCAAAAAAGTCTTTAGCGAACCTTTCGACAGATCGATCTTGTCTCTGCAGCGATATAATTCAAAAAAAATATCACTGACACATTCTTCAATATCCTCTTTACGAAGACATCCCTGCAAACGGCGCCACGTGATCGAATACACCAGACCACCGTATTGTGCGGTCAGTATACGAATTCCCTCTGCCGGTTTGTCTATTAACAGCGCAAGGATCGTTTCCTCCTGTATCTGTTCCATGATTCCCCCTAAGTCTGCCATTCATCTTGTAATACGCAAATAGCTATGTTCTATCCGGTTACACAATCATATTACCATGTTCTTTCCAAAAACCGCCACCCATTTCAAAATTTGCAATGCAAAAAGACTGCCTTAATTGAGGCAGTCTTTTAATACTTGCAGATTCTCCTGCATTAATGACAAATACGTTACTCCCGCATCAAATTGTTTCTTGGATACGGTATGACAAGACTGATAGGTTTCCACTTTTGCCCCGGTCGCCTCCGCGATCGTATCAGCAACTTTGGAACTGCTCATCTCTACCTGCAGCACAACTGAAATATGCTGCTGTTTGATACGATCGATCAAATAAGCGATCGTATCCGCACTTGGCTCCATATCGCTACTGCATCCCGGGAATGCGGCACGGTATGTCAGTCCATAGGCGTCTGTAAAATATCGCAGCGGAAAGCGGTCTCCAAAGACCATCTCTTTGTGTTTTGCTCCTGCGACGATCTGACGGATCTGCATGTCCAAATCCTTTAACTGTGCAGTATATTGCTCTGCGCGGTTCAGGTATTCCTGTGAATGATCCGGATCTGCCTTTGCAAAAGCAGCTGCGATCTCATCAACAAGCTTGACACAGTTAAGCGGTGCAGTCCATATATGCTCATCCTGCTCCGTCTCCTCCGCATCGTCGTGATCACCATCTGCATGCTCATGCTCATGTTCTTCTTCCTGCATGCCTTCCACTATTTCCTCGTCAACAACCTTGACATGATCCATCATTCGCAGCGTTGTTATGTCTTTGCCTTCTGCCGCTTCTAATACCTTTGGCACCCAGCTTTCCATTGTTCCACCATTGTAGATAAATACATCCGCTTCACCGATCGTCACCATATCTTTAGCAGTCGGTTCAAATGAGTGTGTATCCATTCCGGCAGGAACGATCAGATCTACCGACACACGGTCGCCGCCAATCTGCTTTGCAAAATCATAATACGGAAATACCGTAGTGACAATGTGCAGTTTCCCATCTTCCTTTTTCGTTGCGATCTCACCACAACCCGCCACAAGTGGCATGATCATGCAGACCGCCAGGCAAAAGGCAAGCCATTTTTTAGTTATAGACATGTCCAAACGGTTCCTTCCCTTGTGTCCTTTACTTCGATTCCCTTGTCTAAAAGCTCCTGACGGATCGCATCTGCTTTCGCAAAATCTTTTTCCTTCTTAGCTGCTTTACGCTCTGCGATCTTTTCCTCGATCCAAGCAACAAGCTCCGGATCTGCGCCAGTCTCTCCCTCTTCTTCCGCAAGCAGTCCCAAAGACAATACCTGATCAAAATCCTCGATCAGCGCACGTTTGGTTGCATCATTGGTATCTGCCTTGAGTACATCATACAATACGGTAAGTGCCTGAGAAGTATTAATATCGCTTCCCATGGCTTCTGCAAATTTATCCTGATATGCTGCAAAAACGTCCTGATCCACTTCACCTTCTTTGGACAAAGCCGCGATCCGTTTTTGTAACTTTTCGTATGCGATTTTCACATTATCCAATACTTCGTAACTAAATACCAGCGGTTTGCGATAATGTGACTGTAGACAGAACATGCGGTAAACCAGCGGGTTGTAACCTTGCTCTTCCAGAGATGACACGGTCAAAAAGCCACCTGCCGATTTACTCATCTTACCACGCTTGTCGTTCAGATGCTGTACATGAAACCAGTAGTTACACCATTTATGCCCGGTATAAGCTTCACTCTGCGCAATTTCATTTGTATGATGCGGAAAAATATTATCAACGCCACCACAATGGATATCCAAATATTCACCCAAATGCTTCATGCTGATGCAGGAACACTCAATATGCCAGCCCGGATAACCGACTCCCCAAGGGCTGTCCCATTTCAACTCCTGATCGTCAAATTTTGACTTGGTGAACCACAATACGAAATCTGTTTTGCTTCGTTTGTTTTCATCCTCTTCCACATCATCTCTGGCACCAACCATCAGCTCTTCCTCTTTCTGATTGGATAAGACATAATATTCTTTCAGCTTCGATGTGTCAAAATATACATTACCGCCTGCTACATAAGCATAACCATCGTCAAGCAGCTTCTCGATCATATGAATAAACTCCGGAATACAGTTTGTTGCCGGCTCAACGACGTCCGGAGTCTTGATATTTAACTTGGCGCAGTCCTCAAAGAATGCCTTGCGGTAAAACTCAGCAATCTCCATCACTGTTTTGTGCTCGCGCTTAGCACCTTTTAACATCTTATCTTCCCCGCTGTCTGCATCACTTGTCAAATGACCGACATCGGTAATATTCATAACACGCTTTACATCATATCCGGCATAACGCAGATACTTTTCCAAAACATCTTCCATAATATAACTGCGAAGATTTCCAATGTGCGCAAAATGATACACGGTTGGTCCGCATGTATACATGTTTATTTTACCCGGAACGTTCGGATGAAATTCATCAATTTTTTTAGTTAATGTATTGTATAAATTTACTGGTCGCATGTTCTGTCCCTCCTGCTCTTCTTAATTCCATGCCATCTATACTTTACAAGATAATACTCGATATTGCAATACAAATAAAAAGGACAGTCAACGCACGACTATCCTTTTTGGAGAAGGTATTTTTGTTACTTATGGGGTGTAGCAAAAACTATATAATGTATTGGGGTTTACGATGGTTAGTATAGCAGTGGATCGCAGTTAAGTGTGCACAAACTTGACAGAAATTTGAAAAAGTTTTTGTGCATTTTGAGAGCAAGCAATAAAAAACAGGTCAATTTCCCCAAAATCTATGGGGAAACCAACCTGTTTTTGTAACTTTTCATCAATTCTCCGGTACTGTCTGCTCTTCGCCCGCAAATAATTTTTCAAATTCTTCACGATCAATGCGTTCTTTTTCAAGCAACAGAGCGGCACATTTATGCAAAACTTCCATATTTTCTTTGAGGATTTCCTCTGCACGCTCATAGCAGCTATCAATGATCGACTTCACTTCCTCGTCAATCTTCTTCGCAACATCCTCGCTATATCCGCGGCTCGACTGACCAATCTCTCGGCCAACAAATACTTCGTCCTCGCCCGCATAATTGATCATGCCGACATTTTTCGTAAATCCGTATTTGGTAACCATTGCCTTAGCCTGCTCGGTTGCCTGCTTAATGTCCTGTGAAGCTCCCGTCGTAATATCATCCAACACAAGTGACTCTGCGATCCGGCCACCGAGACTGACCGTAATATCCTGCAGCATCTTGCCCTTGGTCAAATACATATCGTCCTTCTCGGAAATCGGCATTGTATAACCGCCGGCACCACTTCCTGTTGGGATGATCGATACAATGTGAACCGGTCCCACATCCGGCAATACATGGAACAGGATTGCATGCCCCGCCTCATGGTATGCTGTGATCTTACGATCGTGTTCGGATACGATACGGCTCTTCTTCTCTTTACCAATACCAAGCTTGATAAAGGATTTATCTACATCTTCCTGCGAAATGAAACTGCGTCCATCTTTGGCACAGGCGATCGCAGCCTCGTTTAACAAGTTCTCCAGATCTGCTCCGGTAAAGCCGATCGTCGTGTGTGCGATCTTGCTCAGATCAACATCGTCGCCAAGTGTCTTGCCACGCGCATGTACACGTAATATTTCCTCACGCCCACGCACATCCGGTCTGCCAACCGTTACCTGACGGTCAAAACGTCCCGGTCGCAAAATCGCAGGATCCAAAATATCCACACGGTTCGTTGCCGCCATTACAATGATCCCCTCATTGACGCCAAAACCATCCATCTCAACCAACATCTGGTTCAAGGTCTGCTCACGCTCATCGTGTCCACCGCCTAAGCCGGAACCACGCTTGCGGGCTACAGCATCAATCTCATCAATAAAGATGATACACGGTGCATTCTTCTTCGCTTCTGCAAATAAGTCACGCACACGGGACGCGCCGACACCAACAAACATTTCCACAAAATCAGAACCCGACAAACTAAAGAATGGTACTCCTGCCTCTCCTGCCACTGCTTTGGCAAGCAGCGTTTTACCGGTTCCCGGAGGGCCTACCATCAGGATTCCTTTTGGGATTCTTGCTCCTACATCGGTATATTTTGCCGGTTTATCCAAGAAATCTACAATCTCTTCTAATTCCTCTTTCTCTTCTTTAAGGCCGGCAACATCAATAAACTTCTTTGCATTTGGAGAATCCGGGTCGATCCTGGTTGCCCGGCTCTTACCGAAATCCATCATCTTCGAGCCACTTGCTCCGGCTCCTCCACCTGTCTGTGCGGACAAAAAGGTAAACAGCAAAAACAACGCTACTAATCCAAATCCACACGGCAGCAATACGGTAATGATCCAAGACGGTTTATCCACGTCGTTGATAACATAATTTTGTGCAAGTTTGCTGTCTGTTTTTATAATCTCTTCTACATCTTTTATGTCAGTACAATTAAAATGTTTACTTCGCTTGTTCTCATAATTCGCACGCACAACACCTGTCGGTGTTTCCTCATTCGGCGTGATCTCCACGGAAGTGACCTTACCTGCTTTCACATCCTGCTTGAAGTCTTCCACATTATACTGACCGCCGGTGCTGCTAGTCATAATACTCGAAATATACATCGCAATTCCAATGATCGCGAGTACGAGCACATAAAAACCAGCTCCACCTGATCTCATCTGTCTGTTCATGAACATCTCCTTTTATTCGTCTACAAATTCCACCTCACCCAGATAAGGAAGATTACGATATTTCTGTGCATAATCGAGTCCATAGCCTACGATGAATTTGTCTGGAACGACAAAACCAGTGTAATCTACCTCTACATCTACTTCTCTACGATCCGGTTTATCCAACAATGTGGCAATCTTCAGGCTGGCAGGATTGCGTGCTGCAAGCAGTCCACAAATTTTAGATAGTGTGTTTCCTGAATCGATAATATCTTCCACGATCAGGCAGTGACGACCATCAATATCATCGTCAAGGTCTTTCGTGATCATCAATTGTCCGGAACTTTTGACCTCATTTCCATAGCTGGATGCTGCCATAAAATCCATAGAAACCGGCACGGTAATTTTCTTAGCAAGATCTGCGCAAAAAAAGACACTGCCACGCAAAATACAGATCATATGGATCTGCTTTCCCTCATAATCCTTATTGATGCGTGTTGCGATCTCCGTTACCATCTGATCAATTTGTTCCTTACTATACATTTCATGAATAACTTCTTTCATGATACTCCACCTTTCTCCTTCGTCTGGATATTGTGCGCTAACTGCGCTGTAATAATGTGTTTTGTTGCCTCTGTCACGTAAAAAGCAGCACTTACACGTCCAAGCTCCGGAATCCAGATAATATGTTTTCCCATTGCAAGTACCGGTATACTGCCTCTTTTGTCAACCGAGATTTTAGCATCGATAAAGATACGCGCCAGTGTCTTCGTCCCGCCTGCGCCTGTCAACTGCAAGTAATCTCCTTCTTGCGGGAACCGCCAAACCGGTCCGTTGTCTCTATCAAAATGTCCGCGATCCGCCTCTTTCTCTGTCGGATCAGCCAAAACATCAGCATACATTCTATCACAATCAAACCATTTCGTACAGTCATTTTTCGGAACATTTTGTGGCAAATCATCTCGCTGTGTCAGCCGTAACGTAATTACCATCTCCTGTCCGTTCGAATCCTGTAACACGGTCCGCTCATCGAACCGTAGCGGAATCAGCGTATTGCGATGCACATTTGACTGCATGTCAACCCGGATCCATATCTTGTCATAATCTTTGCCTGCTCGCATGTGATATGGAAGATCCAGCCGTTTGCCGGTCGCGCCTTCTGCCAGCCGAAGCAGTGCATCAACATGCACTCTGCCGATATCCTTTCGGCTTCCACAGACCTGTTCCATTATATGCATCAACAGTTGTCCCTGCAAATATGGATCGACCTGTTTCCACTCATCCACGGAAAACCAAAAGGTATCTCCATCACGATATACCAAGCGTTCATATTGTTCCAACATTTGACGCTCTATATAACCCCACGCTCTTTGACAATCTTCTGCCAGTTCCACCAAATGTCTGCGCGCCATCGGCTGTATTTCCTGCTCTATATAAGGAAATACCCGGTTACGGATCTTATTACGCGTGTATTTTTCTTCTCGATTGGTGGCATCCTCTCTCCAACCATCCCCGTTTCCCCGGACTATCTGCTCAATCTGCTGTCGATCCAGACACAATAACGGTCGAATAATATTAGCGCGCCCGGCGCGCATTCCGCACACGCCCCGCAAACCACTCCCCCGCAAGATCTGCCATAGAACAGTCTCAGCCTGATCATCTCGATGATGCGCTACTGCAATTTTGTCAAAATTCAGTTCTTTTCGCACTTCTTCAAAACACCGATAACGGTAATTACGGCCCGCCTCTTCCTCCGATAATCCCTGTTCTTTGGCAAGCTGTGGAATATCCATTTCATATAGTCGAAAAGAAATGTTATATTTAGCTGCCAGTCTCTGTGCAAAAGCCGCATCTTCATCTGCTGCCGTTCCTCGGATCCCATGATGTACGTGTACGCAGACAAGCCGAAGCTGCCACTCATTTCTTAGTGCCGCTAATACCTGCAGCAGGCATACCGAATCCATCCCACCGGATAAACCGATCACAATGCCGTCTCCGTTCGTTAACAGCTCATGTTCTACGCAATATTGATTTATCGTATCGTATACTTTCTTCACGTTTTGCTCTATCCTCTCTATTTCTGTGTCCGCAAATTATCACTGATTTCCGTAACGATCACACTCATATCGTCCGGCACACTGCCGCCACACTCACAGATTGCTTCTTCTAATAATGCATCTGCGATTTCTTCCGGGTGGCGTCCCTGCCACTGTTCCATAAATCCGGCCAGCCCATGTTCCATACCGGGCAGCATATCTGCTACGCCATCTGTCATCATTATAACATAATCCCCTGCAGATATGTCCATTTTTCTTGTATACGGGATTACATCCTTTCCGGCTCCGATCGGCAGCGCCTGGCCTTCGACACATGTAATCTCCCCCTCATGATACAGATAAGTAGCTGTTGCACCATTTTTTAACAACTGACAATGCTTTTTATATAGGTTCAGCACCAAAATATCTGCCGTCACATAGCACTCTGTTTCCTCACAGGATAAATACACGGAATTGATCAGTTTAAGTGCAGAAGTCTGCGAAAATCCCGCCTCCGCCATCTGCTCCAATAACTCGATCACCAGACTGCTCTCCGAAAAAGCATCCTGCCCACTCCCCATCCCATCAGATAATGCAATAAGCATCTCCCCGCTTGGTAAAGGCAAACAGGTAAATACATCTCCGGATACTTCTTCACCATCCTTGACTCTTCTGGAAACACCCGCTTCCGCCACCAACGGCGTATCCTCTTCAAACACAAAATATGTCATATCACGGCTGACGATCTGCCTGGACTGCTCTCCTACACGAATCGGTTTTTGGAGCACTTCCTGCAATACGGCAGCAACCTCTTTGGCAGTAACCAGCCGGCCACGTACAGTACGCGCGCGCATATGTATTTCCAGCCTTCCATCCCTTTTCTCGTAAAACATGATCCCCAGCGCTTTTACCCGTTTTGCCTGCAGTTTCTTGCCTACCTTTCCTGCAGCATCTGCCGGAAGATCTCTTGTACGTTCCATCTCTTCTGCCAATCCGCCTACCAATTTGCCAACTTCCTCCATCTGTCCTGCAATGACCTGTCTATTCTCCGACATTTTATTTTGTACGCCCATCATCATACGTGCCATCTGCAGATTTTGATTTGTCTCCGAAACAAAACGCTCTAAATGTATGCACTCCCGCAGAAAACGTGCCGGCATTTGTTCGGGCACTAATATCCCCTGTTCCTGTGCTAACAGCAAGGTTCCAAACATCTCTGAGCTTGCAAGCTCCAACTGTCCCATACAATTTTCGCGATTTTCACACCGATCACAGACCTGTTCAGAAATGCCATCCATAAACTCGCGCATCTCATGCCTCGTCATACGAAACTGCTTATCTGACTGATTGGCTAATGCTTTGGATAATTTTTGAAACGAATCTGAAAATTCATGGAGTCTGTGATTCATAAGCTCTTTCCATTCATTGCCACTTTCCATCGGATGCAGATACAATCCCACTAAATACCCTGTAAATGCAAGCAGTATCCAGATCATAATTTCCGTCAAAGATAGCTTTGTAAACGACTCCCGCGGAAATCCCCATAATGCGGCCCCCGCAAGGACCCCCAAACTGATGACCTCCTCTTTGCCCGGTCGCGATTCTCTGGTCCCATGCAGCAAATACACAATACCGCCATGAAAAATTCTTGTGACAGCAAGCATCAATACTGCTTCAAGCGTTGCCAAAAAAATACTTGTTCCACTATACGGAACAAGCAAATACCTTGTTCCCGACATGACCCATGTTGCCGCTGCCAACAAAAAGGCGGCATGTCCCATCTTTACCGTTATCCTCCGCCTTTTCAAAAAGTCTGCAGCCAGCCACAGCGCTAACATTCCGGCCCCATACGCCAACACCGTGTCCAATGCAAATACGGTACTCATCCCCAGTAATATGGTAATGGCAACCGGTAATACGGCTCCACCCTCTGCAAACCCTGCCGCAAAAAAGGCAGGCGCCACCGGATTCATTCCGTAAATAGACACTCTTCCCAGCAAAAAGCCGAGCAACACCTGCACTAACATTTTTTTCTGAATTGTTTTCATTGCACACTACTCCTTATCTTGCCTGATTTTTCGGGATCAGACTGCCTGTCCCGAACAGCGTGAGACAAAGTATAGGAAACAATAGTTGCAAATTTTGTCAAATCTCAGTACCACGAAAAAAAAGAAATCGACACCGCGCCCTTCGAAACGACGCTGCCTCATTTTCTAAGATAAGGGCAACAGAAAAAGCCGGCTCACGCAGAACCGGCTTTCCCTGTTTTGGATCCTATTCCGATCTGCATTTACAAAACACCCCTTTTGCAAATGCTTCACGAAAATCGGTTAATATAAATGAAGGCGTAGAATTCGAAATCATTCAAGATCATTGCTTTCTAATCAGTAAACCCTATACATGATCTTGTTTTTACTTCTCAGGCTTAAATACAATCTCCCCTTTATGTACAAGCCCTAATTTCTCTCTTGCAATCTCCTCCACGTAATCATCTGTCTTAGCATGCTTCTTAAACTCTTTAATCTCAGCTTGCTCATCTTTAAGTTCGGACTTTTGCTCTTTAAGCTGTTCAATCTGCTTCTGATAAGACTTACTTTGTGATTTCAGTGTAGCGGTCTTATATGTAACTGTACCGCACAGTACAAGGCAAAGTACAATGACGCCCGCTAACGTGAACGGACTCAATTTCTTTTTCCCTCGTCGCTTGCCACGACTCGCTGACATCTTACAACCACCTCCACATACTTATCACCGCAGGGAATCATTATAAATAACTACCCCATCAAACAGCATATACATTACCGAACTATATTCTGTGTACAGCTCTTCGCTGACATACCATATATTGTATATCCCTTTTGACAAAAATGCAGACTCGCAATCGTCTGCAAAACCGTACATTTTAAGAAGCTGCTCACTTCTTACTTTGTAGTAATATTATAACTCTTTTATGCGGTTTTCGCAACCCTTTTTCGTGAATAGATCACCATTTTTTGCAAATAAGACAGACCCTTCATTTCTGAAGGGCCTGCCTACTGTGCACGTCACCGCATAACGCTGTGAAATACTGCTTTTTATTGTTCTGCTTTCACATAATCTTTACCATCTGATGTATAAGCAAGATCTACGATCTCAACCTTAACAAAATCTACACCTAAATACGTGTTAGATGTAAGCAGTATGATCGGATCGTTTGCAAGATACTTCGGATTCAAATGAAGTGCCTTACCCTGCCATGCCGTCTTTGCAAGGATTGGCTGGTTGTTCTCATCCAGTTTTGGTAAAGAATCGCTAAATGCCTCACCTTCCTTGCTAAAGTAATTCACTGTGGATGGCAAAGCTGCAATCTGCTCTTTCGTATACTCGCTACCGGATACTGACTCTACCTGCTCATACGTAGACTCATACTTCCACTCAAACGTATCGTCTCCCTGCCACATTCCGTTCGTGTATACAAGCTGCAGCTGTGCAGATTTACTGATCATGTCGTCATGCATGGTAATACGAATACCAGGCTCTTTGATCTGTGACCAGTCACTCTCACCTTTGCCATTGACTAAGTTGTAATGGGCGTGCCAGCGATATGTATCACTGGAAGCTTCCAACTTAAGGCCCGGATAATTGCTGTTGGTCGTTGTACTTAATGTTTCAAACATAGCACCGGTCGTATTTCCGGCCATTGTCATAACACTGTTTTTACCAAATACTTTCTGCAGCTCATCGTAGTTGACAGAACCGGAACCATTGGTGTTACGCATAAAGTTACCATTCCAGGTTGCCACAACAAGCGGATCCTGATTTTCTGCTACCGGATCTTCCGGCTTACCGGTCATTGTAGTAAGCTTCGATGCAGCTTCTTTCAGGGTAACTGTTTTGCCCATAACATCACAGAATACCTGTCCAATATCCTCATATACAAAGTATGCATATGCTGCATTGCCGGTTCCCTTACGGTCTACAATGCCACCTTCGTCCCACATTACCGGAACTGCACCGTACTTCTGGCAGCTCTGGAAGAACTCCTTGAAGTACTCTGGGATGCCGTCCTTATTCACAGATACACAGCCAAATTCGCCAAAGATCACACCGTAGCCTTTGCTTGTATAGGCTTCTTTGATCGACTCAAAGTCTTCCGCCATCGCTGCATAATCTTCTTCGCTGCCCCAAGTGTCCTTAAAAGTAGAAGTTCCCTTTGGGGTTTCATAGGTTGCAGATGTCTTTGCAATACCCCATCCAAGCGGATCGTAATAATGAATGGATACAAACAACTTGGAAATACCATTTTCGCTTACATCGGTAGGCATGGTATACGTGTAATCGTCGTTTGGTTCCGTCGGGTGGTTGGTATATTTGTCACCGGCCTTGTTGGAATACTTATCACCACAGGTCTGATGAAGGTTCGTATCATAACCCGGGATCAAAAGCATACGATAATAGTTGTTGTTCTTTGTTCCATCCGCATTAATACCGGATTTACGAATAATATCAACAAACTTCTGATTGATCTCATTTGTTAATGCATACGTTTCCTTGCGCGTTAAAACGCCCTTGGTACCGCCGGTACCTTTCCAGTTGTCATTTAAGCGCTCACCCAATTCCTCGTTGGCTCCCTCGAAGATCAAACGGTCAGAATAATCAATATAACGATTAGCGATCTGTGTCCACATATCTTCATATTTCTTCCAAGCCTGTGCTCTTACAGACAAGTCCGCATCACCGAACATGCCCCACCACTGACCATCCCAATGGTCGTTGATGATAACATACATTTCCTCGTTCAAGCAGTAATTGATAACTTCTTCAACGCGGTCAAAATATGCTTCATTAATACGATAATATGTACTTCCATCGCTCTGTTTCTCCTGAACCATCATATTGGACCAGGCGATCGGGATACGGATCGTATTGATGCCATAGCGTTTCAAGCCGGAAAATAACTTCTGCGTAGATACCGGGTTGCCGGCATTTGTCTCATAGCCCTTTACCCAATCTGCATCTGTCAAAGCTGCTTTCTCTGCATCTGTCATAGTCTCGATGCTTCCTGCTCCGGTCTGCTCCAAAGAGTTACCGATGTTCCAACCCATTCCCATTGCCGGGGTAATATCCTGCGCAGACAGGTTGGTACGCATCATTCCGTTATCTTTTGTAACTGCTCCATAACGTGATTTGTGCTCTGTTGTCAAGTTGCTGTCAGATACTTCACCGTCAGCCACAACATTAGCCGGCTTCGGATCAGCCTCCGGTGTACGTGCCGGAACCGGTGTCTTCGTTACCGTTGGTGCCTTGGTTGCAACCGGCTTCTTCGTGGTTGCCGGTGCCTTCGTGGTTGCCGGTGCCTTCGTCGTAGTCGGTTTCTTGGTTGCTTTTGCAGCCGCTTTCTTCTTCTTAACGGTAACTTTAGCCTTCAATACTTTTTTGACTGTCTTTTTGCCTTTTTTGTACTTAACAGTTGCCGTTACTGTTGTCTTGCCGGCTTTCATGCCCTTAATCTTACCGGACTTACTTACCTTTGCAATCTTTTTGTTCTTAGATTTCCATGTTACTTTTGCCTTCTTTGGTTTGTTTTTGATGGTTACTTTCTTAGAAGAACCTACCTTAACAACAATAGACTTGCTGCTAATCTTTGGTGCTTTCGCCTTTGCCTTTGCCGCAGATGCGATCGTAGACACGCCGTCAAAAGATAACATCATTGCCAGTGCAAGGATACACACAACTGCTCTTCTCATAAACCTGTTCCGCATAATCATTCCTCCTCTTTTTTCTGCAATTCAAAAACCCTGCTTCGTCCGCACTTTGTCGAACTCCGCAGGGTTCATTATAACATAATTTGCACAAAAAATATAGTAATTTCATAGAATTTTTGTGATGATTTACTAGAATTTTCTCCTGTTTTTCGAGGATTTCTGCCGAGAGAACGCAACGGTACTGCGCAATTTTAAATATAATACAGGCCAGATTCTCTTCCGTTTGCGAAATATTGCAGCACAACGACGCCGCAATTTTGTTCGTATCGGTGCGAAGATCCGACAAAGCACACGGCGGACCGGCCTGCTAATGCCGACCTCATACAACACGATCCCACTAAGCAGCGCAACCACACCATACCATCTGATCTGTCCATCGTGCATTTTTAAGAATAAAATAAATGCCGGAACACTGGCAGCGCCCCAAAAAAACAGATCTTCCACAGCGATCCACACGGCGCCATGTGGCACCAGCCAACGAAACAAACGCAAAACATCATATCCGGCCAAGATTGCCATTCCCCCGCACATCATCCACAAAATGAATCGCAGTTGTCCCAGTATCACTTCCGTCATTGAAACATTCTGCTCAGAAAAGAAGCTGCTTTTTTCTGAGTTTCCTCCCTGTCAGAATAAGCAAAACTGTCGATCCGCCCATCAATATCGATTTCTCCCTTCTCCAAAGAAAGGCGATTGACATGCAGCTCATCTCCTTGGATCAGCAGAACGCCCTGTTCCGTCTCCAAATACACTTCCTTGGCGTCAAAAGACAACACATCCCGAACTCCGGATAATACCGCAGACTTGCGTGCATTCAAATATACTTTATGTATCATTCTGGTCTTATCTTCCATTCGTCTTTCTTCCATAATAGGTTACATTCCTTTCTCAGTCCGCAAACTTTGCTGTGATTTCGCACTTTGCAGCCGGTTTACCAACCACTCTTTATAATGTATGAGGACATGGCTTTATTTATGCTAAGACCGATATGCAGCAAATGTAACCTATGAAATTAATACAATACGATATGATATTTGGAAACATGTTATGCAGGGAATTGATTTAAGATCACAATACCTTATATAACTCTCTTGCCTCATCCTTTTTGTAGGTTTCTTCGATACTCAATACTTCAACCTTAACGACTTTATCACCAAAAGTGATCTCAATAATATCGCCTACTTTTACATTCAGCGATGCTTTGGCAACTTTGCCATTAACCTGAATCCGTCCGGCATCACAAGCCTCATTGGCTACCGGGCGGCGTTTGATCAAACGGGAAACTTTTAAATATTTGTCCAGTCTCATATGTTCACTCTCTCCTCTTACATTAAAATCGCAAAACCAGCGCTTTGCGATGATGTCACGCTGCTTGGCAGCAATTTCCATTACTCTTTTTTCCTTTATAAGAAACGACAAGTTCTCCATAAAGAAAAAAAGAGCTGCATTTCTGCAGCTCTCCAGTGATTACAAATCCAAAAATCTTAGTTTACAGCATCCTTTAATGCCTTACCAGCTTTGAATTTAGGAGCCTTAGATGCCTTGATCTGCATCTTCTCGCCTGTAAGTGGGTTTCTACCCTCACGAGCTGCTCTCTGAGCTACTTCGAAAGTTCCAAAGCCAACTAACTGTACTTTCTCATCTTTCTTTAACTCATCTGTTACAACCTCAATAAAAGCCTTCAAAGCCTTCTCTGCATCTTTCTTAGAAAGGTCAGCACTCTCAGCCATAGCTGCTACCAATTCTGTCTTGTTCATGGATTTAATCCTCCTCAAAAATTAATATTTCCGTAAAAACTTACAAGTCTAGTTATACCCTTTATACAAGCATTTGTCAAGGTTTTTCACGAATTCTGTCCGAAAAACAGGCATTTTTCACATATTTTCATTTCATTCTACACATGTAGAAAGATATTTAATTATTTTTGCACAATGTCGCATACTTTTTCCATATTTCACACAGTTGATCATATTGCTCCATTACACCATCTGTTTTGCCGGCGCGAAGCGGCTCTACAATCTTGCTCAATATATTCGCAATAGGAACCAGTCCCAAATTGGACGCTGTTCCTTTCATTCCGTGCGCATTCACAAATGCATCTGTGATCCGCCCTTCGTCAAGTTCGCATTTCAATTGCTCCAATCCTTCTCCGCCAATGAAAAGATCGTAACATTCCTGGTAAAACTCTTTGTCATCTAAGAACCGTTCCATTGTTTTTTCAGTCTCGCAGCCCCACTGCTCCAAGGTTTCTAACATACTTTTGTCCTCCCGCATTATGTCTTGCGTTTTGTGCCCCCGTTTCTATATTTGAACCTTTTCATAGGTTTCCGCAAATATATCACGCTGTATCACATAAATATCGGTAATGTCATCTAATCTCACCGCCAGATAATCGCCCGGTCTCCCCAAAAAATACTCTTGTTCACTATTTTTCGAAAAAACTCTGGTGCGTTTCTTAAGCTCCTGGCAACATATCACTGCCTGTGTTTTTGGATAACATAACCTTGCCATTTCATCAATACTGATATATCCTCCATCCGAAACGGTCTCTACCACCGGAATAAAATCCAGCATTTGCGTAAAAATGTCCAGCGGTTCTTCCGTCGGTTCATATGTCGCCAAAAATTTATCTTTTCGGATGTGGTATACTTCCCCGCGTCTGCCGATCATAATGTATATATCCGGATCTGCAACGATCGTAATACCTGTTTCATTTTCCAAGGATTTAACCGCCAGTTTCGTTCCTGCGGCCGCAATCCGATCGGTCGGCACAAACGCCCAGCTGATCCTCTTCTTGCGGTAACGATCCATCTCCAATATCTCTTTCTCATGCATTTTCGCATACTGCAGCGCATCGATGCACGTGTCTTCCTCGAAATATTCTGCTACTTTTCCCTGCACAAATTCCATATAATCTGCAGCATCCATCCCTGTCATATGTGCCTTGAAAAGAGCTGCCGGAACGCGCCCACTTGCGGAAACAGCATTTCCTTTAACAAGTCCCATTTCCTCAACAATACTGTCAAGCAGATCGACTGCGCGAACGGCATTCGTCCTGCTGCAAAAATACAGCCACACTTCTCCGTTTTTTTCCGTAAATGCCAGAAAATATTCTGCCTGCTGCAGCTTTTCGCCATTTGTCGGTGACTCTGCAGCCGCCATCTGTGCAAGTACTGCCTGCGGCTTATCTGTACTGTCCGAAAACCCCAAAGTTTCTTCCAGCGTCCCTGCATATTCTAACAACAGCAAAGACTGGCTGCGCATATAATATGCCTGCAGGATATCATCACTCTGAAGTTCTAACCGTTCAAACATTGCATTCTCCATTTGCGTCTCCTTTTTGTCAGATCAAGATATAATCCATGGATACGTATTCATATACGGATACATGGGATAGGTATATTTCTTGATCACTTCAAACCCATAGGTGATATGTACCTCGATCACACCTTGTGACCTTTTCAAGATCTTAGCATATATCCTGTCACAGCCTGTAGCCTGAACATCATTCCCCGGCTTCTTCCCGTCACCCGTATCTGTATCGGTATTCCTGTTTGTCTCCAAATAGATTTCCATATCCGAATACAACGGAATATCCGGTTCTATCTTATCTTCCAATTCGATTCGAAGATTGCGATCGAGCGTCAGTAAAACAATCTTTCCGCGCAAGGTCTGATTGGTCACCAGCTCATCTTCAATGCACTGAATCGTGCATTGAAGCCGACCACGCCAAAAAAAGCCGGCCAGTTTATGGTGAGCCAGATTGCAGCTATAGGGTGTTCCGATTCCTGTTACACTATATACTTTTAACGGTGTGGAAATACCTTTAACCTGTATCGTAAATTTCCCGTCCGTCTTGATCGCCGCATTTGCGTTTTGTACGGTATCATATGATACGAGTACCTGACCACCGACACTCGCGCCCTCTATTCTCGAACATTCATTAACGGCCTGACCGATGACGTTATATCGCATCATCGTTTCTGATCCGAAATTTCCGATAAATACTTCTCCGCGATGTATGCCAATTCCCATCTCTAGCGGCACCAGCCCTTTGGAAATAATATAGTCGTTAACCTTTGCCATCGCTTTCTGCATCTTTATACCGGCTGTAATTCCTTCTTCAATCTGTGCCTTAGAATCTGGAGATGCTCCAAACACAGCAAGAATGGCATCTCCCAAAAACTCGATCACCACACCGTAATATTTGGTAATGCACTGCAGCATTTCATCAAAGAAACAATTAAGAATATCCGTTACCGCCTCTGGCGTCATGCTTTCTGACATTGCGGTGAATCCCCGCAGATCAGCCATCATCACCGTAAGCTTTCGCTTCTCACCTCCAATAACCGCACCTTTGGGATCTTCCAAAATGCTGTCAACGACATTATCTGAGAAATAACGTCCAAAAATCTGATGCAGCAATTGATTTCTTGACTGGAGCTGTTTATTAAGCCGAATGATCTCTTTTGCCTCCTGCAGATCTCCTGCCTGTTTTTGCAACATAATCTCGTAGTTTTTCGTTGCCTCGTGCTGCCACGCCGTTCGCTCGATACGCATGATACCCGCTCGCGAAAACGGCTTATGTACAACGACTGTGGCACCCTTTTCGTAACATTCCTCATCCAGTTCTTCGCTGCGTTTTTCGGTCATAAAAAACAAAGGAACACCGCCTAGTGACTGCTGCCTGCGCAGAAAAAGAACACTGGCAAAATCCTCTTTCTTTGCCATTTGATAGTCAAAGATAATAAGAGAAGGCGTGCTGATTCTCGACCGCTCCCCCTCCTCCTGTGCCAGTGCGGCTTTCTGAACCGCCTCAAAGGAAAGCAGACAAAGCGCACGCATTGATCCTGCCGCATTGATCCGTCTCTGCGCCTCGATCATTTCGAGACGATCATCCCCAATCACCCAAATAATTTTCTCCATAAGCATAACTCCTTCCCCGACACACTGTTTTCCTCGCCCTACACTTGCACTTACTCAGTACTCAGCATTATACATCCTCTTGCCAAATACCCGATATCTACCGCGAAGAACGCCAATTGCCGCTTTGACCGTAGTTGACCGAAAATCCTTTCAGCTTTTTACACTGATCGCACAAATAACCGGTTCGAATTGGCGCACCACAGTTTTCGCAGGACATACGGATCGGTGACTGCCTTGGTATCTCTAAATATTCCTGCCGCAAGAACTGTTCGATTGCTTTGCGAGGCACCCCTGTTTCGCGTTCTATGATCAACGCCGGAGTTGCTCCGAAGCGCTCCAAATACAAGCGTACCGTCTGAAAATAATCGTAATTTTCCCTGCCGCATACCTTACAACGATAAACGCCTCGTGCAATCTTTTCTACACCTTCACCGCAATATTTACAATCCATTGGTATTCTATTTAGCGATAACCCCTCAGCACTCATCCGTGTACCAACGGTATAGATTTCTCCAGGAACATCTTCCTCCGAATAGCGCGCCAAAGATCCAAACTGTCCGGTGTTATTTTTAATCGGGCGAAATTTTGGCTTAAACGATACCATCCTGTCATTTGTCCGGCCACTGTCCGCAGTCTGTGACTGTTTTCCTGCGGCTGCCTCGACACTTTTTGTCTGATCCATAAATGCTTGGATGCCTTCGACAGATGTCCCTCCTGTCGTATATGGCTGCAGCTGTTCACACAAGCTCTTTACCGCAGCTACCTCTCCCAAATAATATGGGATCATCTGTACGTTATTCAAATAGAAACTAAATGTATCGTTCATTGGCGTATCGTCAATCTTAAACGGAACAATATTTTTTTTATAACAGATCGCACTGTCAACCTCTTTTTCTACCCATACCGATTCCTGCGATTCCTTAGATAAGATTAGCAAAAACAGATCACATTCTCTGATCGCACGCGGAATCTCTCTAGCATAATTTGACCCCACCGGGATCATATCCGGTGCTTTCCAATAGGATACTCCAATATGTTCTAGCACGCGGACGATCTTATGAACCAACTCTTTATTTTTGGAACTATAACTAATAAAAACAGATTTTATTTCTGCCATTTTTGTATCCACACCTTTCCAATCAAACAACAACCCGGTTTCGTCCGGTAGTTTTTGCCTGATACAAACGTTCATCTGCCTGCTTTACGTTTTGATCCATCGTCTGATCACCGTCTAGCTGATATACTCCAAAAGACATCGTTACCGCAATATGATGCTCCTCAAATTCGATCGACATATGCTCGACGATCTCTCGAATATGTTCTGCAATCTCCTGTGCTTTGACAAGCGGGCAATCCATACACATCAGGATAAATTCTTCGCCACCCCATCGCACCGCCTCATCTTCAGATGCAACATGCTCTTGCAGCACCGCTGCTATTCTTTGTAATACGGCATCACCTGCGTTGTGTCCATAGGTATCGTTTACTTTCTTGAAAAAATCAATATCACACATAATAATGGACGCCGTTCCATTTTGTGGATCTGACACCGTTTCCTCATAAAACTCATAAAAGCCGCGGCGATTGGTCAGCCCTGTCAACGGATCTATACGAATCTCCGTGTCCAACAAATAGGACTCCAATGTTTTGCCACAATAAACAGCCGCTAATGTGAGATGTTTCTTATCTTTCTCATCAAACGTCCCTGCCGTTCCGTCTGCATTCAGCTTATTGATCGCCTGATACGCCCCGATCACTTTACCCTTGGCATTCGTTACCGGCATGCACAAAATAGACTTTGTCACAAATCCTGTCTGCTTATCCACCGCCGGATTGAACCGTTCATCCTGATACGGATCATTGATCACGATCGTTTCTTTATTTTGGATGGATGCATCTATGATCCCGCTCCCCTCGGGTACTGTAATCTTGTCACTTCCCACCGCAGCTAACGTCCAGTACTGCTTATGTTTCGCATCCCAGTACCAAAATGATGCGCGCTCAGAATGCGCCAGCACACGGCCAAGATCTGTCAGTAGTGAAACGACCTTGGAAAAATCTTTTTCATCGACCAACTGACTCATATATAAAAATATGTCTTCGAGCATCTGCTCTGCACTATATGTTATTTGCTGTTCCATTGTGATTCCCCATTTCTATGTCATTTAGCAAAAACAGTGTTCTATAGTTTCTTTCGTAAATACTCCAACGACCGCCGCTGGTTATCCGGTTTTGTCGTCTCGATCAGTACACTGCATTCTTCAAAATATGTTTGATAATATCTGCAAAACAATTCCCAGTCGATCCTGCCATCCCCAACAGCAAGATGCAGATCCCTTCGCAGATCGTTATCGTTTATATGGATATGTCGAATATATTGCCGCAGTGCTTTGATCCATTCCTCGATCGGCGTATCCGATAAATGCGCATGTGCATAGTCCAAACATACTCCGAAATTAGAATATACGCATAACTGCTCGGATATTTTCTGTAAAATAACCGGATCGCTGTCAAACATATTTTCCATGTAAATTTGTATCTCCGGATATGCTTCTAACAGTTCCCGGACGAATGTACAGGTGCCGTCAACCACCTGATCATCATATACAATATTAGAAAGCATCGGATTCCAATTTGTGTGGAATACAACCCCTTTCACCGAAAGTTCTTGGGCAATCTCCATGCTCTGTCGCATACGAAGTTTTGAGATCTCGCGGATCTGTGGGTCGTAACTAAACACCGACACATCATAGAACGCCCCATGCATCGTGCTTCCTGCCGGAATCCCGGCCTTCTGATATTTCTGTATAATATCTTCTCTTCGTTTCTTATCTTCAAACACAAGCGGATCATAAAAATCATTGATTTCAAAACCAACCTGATACTCCTGCGCCAAATCCTCATACGCCTGCAATTCTTCAGCAAGCGATACGATCAAAAAATCTCCCATATTTTGCTCCCGTTTTTTAATTTTCACCGGTTCCTTTTGCAAATTATTATAGCATAGATTGAATTGCTTATGCAATTATTGATAACAGGTTCGCACGGAAAAAAGACCCATCACCTTTCGGCAATGGATCTTATATTACTGTTCTAATTGTCTTCCCAAAAAACCTGCTGCCACGCGAGCTAATTTGTGCTCCGTATCTCCCAAAGGCATCTCTTTGCTGCGTGTAAATATTACAACGGCCCCTATCGCATCTCCTTCTGATATGATCGGACAGATTACTTCCCATGCAAAGTTCTCAGGCTCGTCACACACTTTTCGATACTCTTTGCCTGCTCCGGAGGCGACCACACTCTCTCTTCTGTCGATCATACGCTCCAAATCCCTGCTGACTGCTTTATCTAACAGCAATTTTTTCGTGCCTGATGATGCAGCTATGATATGCTCCCGGTCCGTCACCGCAACTTGATGTCCCGTTGTCTGCGCTAATGCATCTGCATACTGCTGTGCTAATATTCCCATATCCTCCATCATGGAATATTTCTTTAATATCACTTCGCCTTCTCTGTCTGTATAAATTTCTAACGGGTCTCCTTCACGGATACGCAAAGTACGACGAATTTCCTTCGGTATTACGACTCGTCCCAGATCGTCAATTTTTCTGATTATTCCTGTTGCTTTCACCAATGTTTCCTCCAATTCCATATTTTAGCAATAACAAATTGTCATTTTTGCTGCATATTCACTTTGGAGTTAGTATGTGGAAATCCGGAAAAATTATACAACCGAGATCTCACCTGCTGATTACTGTACTTTTTTATCAAGTGGATACATATTGGTGCTTAAATATTTCATTCCGTTATCTGCCAAAATAACAACAATATTTTTGCCGGCATTTTCCGGTCTTTGGGCAACAATAGTTGCTGCGTGCAGTGCTGCACCGGCAGACTGTCCCAAAAACACACCATCCGTCTGTGCAATTTCGCGGCCAAGAGCATACGCATCTTCGCCTTTGACATCAATATATTCATCGTAATCAAATCCGACAATAAATGGTGCCTTTGCAGCATCCGGGAAACCCGGATCGCCAAATGGCGCAATGCCGTCAATGGTCTGCGGATCTTCGGAACCACCAGGTCTTGAGGTCGGATCTGCCTGTACGGCAACAATTTTAACATCCGGATTTTTTTCACGGAAATATTTAGTAAGTCCGGTAATTGTTCCTGCAGTTCCACTGGTTGCTACTAAAATATCTACTTTGCCATCTGTATCTTCCCAGATCTCCGGTCCGGTTGTCGCATAATGAACTCCCGGATTGGCCTCATTGGCCAACTGGTTAATGAAATAATGATGCGTTGGCTGAGCATCGCAATATTTCTGGATCGCTTCCTGATAAAATCCTGTTGTGAATGTTCCGTTCGCAAAGGCTTCCGGCACGCCCGGCACATCAAACATGCTCTTTAAGTCAGCGCCATATGCACGCAGCATCTTTTGGCGTTCTTCGGACTGGCCCGGCTCCAAAAATACCGTCAGCTTGTAACCACGGCTTGCAGAAAATGCAGCCAACCCAATTCCGGTATTTCCAGAGGTGTTTTCTACGATCGTATCTCCCGGGTGAAGAATACCATCTTCCTCTGCCTTTTTGATCATGTTAAGAGCGGCGCGGTCCTTGATGGAACCCGATGGATTAAAATACTCCAATTTTCCCAGCAAATGTGCTTTGATATCGTGTTTTTCCTCAAACTTTTCAAACTCAAATAACGGTGTGCGTCCTACTAATTCTTCAATATTTTTTACAATCTTTGCCATAACTATTCTCGTTCCTTTCTTTTTTGCAATTTACGATACATACAGATCTTGATAAGGATCTTCTAGGTATCCCGGTAAATATGTCTTATCTTCTATGTACTGCGCCAACGCCAGCAACGATGCCGCGCAGCCGCCACTTCCGTGATACAGTCCCACATACGCCTCTGATCTGTCCGGTTCATGCCGGTTCCAAGACGTATACCAATTGCGCACTTTGTGCTGATAGGTCGATTCACCAATGATCGCCTCAGCCGCCTCATAGGCCGCATCCAGATATACCGAATTACCTGTCAGCTTATGTACATGCAGAAAATGTTCTAACATTCCCGCTGCACCACAGCAATAGCAATTCGTTCTCCAATAACCGTCCGAATGTTTCGTTGGCGCACCGGCTGCCAACAGGCCATTGGTCAACTTAATGACAAAATCTTTATACGATTCGTCTCCGGTAATCCGATACAGTTTGTAAAACAATCTTGAGGTGCCGATCGGTCCCTGACATACTCCCAGATAATACAGGTCTGTCAGATACGTATCGTTATACTTAACCAAAGCTGCCTCGCCATCTTCGGAGTAGTCTGCAATATTTTGAATATACTGTGCCGCTTTCTTTGCAATGTCTAAATATTCTTCCTGATGCGTCTGCTCATATACGCTTGCCAAAATATAACCACAGCCTGCAGCACCATATTCAAATCCCGGGAAATAGCCACCCGCTTTGCCAATTGTCGGAAAAGTCTCTGTATCCATTACGTACCAGCGGTATCCACCCTGCGGCGCATCTTCCTTGCGGTCTGCAATATATTTTGCTGCTTTTGCCGCGGCATCCAGATATTTATCACCGCCGAACGTATTATAAATGTCGAGCAGAAATAGGATCAAACCACCTTCGCCTAATATGCCGTAAAACCCATACCAAGTAAGTGCTCCCTGCTCGTCTTTTGCTGCCTCGATCGCATCATCGGCAACTGTCAGCGCAAACTGCTTATAACGTTCCTCTCCTGTAATTTTATAGAGTTCCTTTGCAACATAGGCACCTCCCGCCGGACCATTCAAATAACCGATGTAGGCCCCCTGCAAAAATGGTACTTCCGTCGCAAAATCCTCTTTGCCACGATATTTACGGATCACATAACGGATACCTGCCTCCGCCTTGCGTAAGTATTTCTCTTGCTCTGTCGCGACATAATATTTCAAATATAATAATGCAATTCCTGCTGCGCCCGCATACAGACTCGCATCATCTAAAAGTAAGGCATCCTTTTCCACTTGTTTGCCCGGCATGACATCCCAGCTCTCCACATCACCATCTACATGGCCATATTGTTCGATCCAATTGACCGATTCTGCTGCCGTCTGGAGAAGTCTCTGCCGATCTAACGGTGCAAATGCCTTGATCCAGTTTCTTTTACTCATAAGCGCTGCTCCTTTCTCCTACTATCTCTATAGGAATTATCTATATTCGAATCATACTACTCTTTTCGATCTTTGTATAATCTCCAAAAAATATAACGTGTTATAGTTTTTTTCTATAACACGTTATATTTACGCAACATTATTATATTTATGCGATACTGTTATACTTACGCGGTACTCGTTATACTTACGCAGCATTATTATATTTATGCGATACTGTTATACTTACGCAACATTATTATATTTATGCGATACTGTTATACTTACGCAGCATTATTATATTTACGCAGTACTGTTATGCTTATGCGGCATTATTATACTTATGCGGTACTTGTTATACTTACTCGCCTTTATTATATTTACGCCAATACCTTATCCTTGTATTTGCTTAACTCTTCAAGGAATTTATTACCCATTTCACTCATAACTGACGCTTTGCGCGCGATATAGCCAATGGTCATTTTCTCGTCTGTCTCCAATTTAACTGCACAAAACGCAGAACCGTTCAGTTCCTTACAAATAATGCCGGAACATAATGTATAACCATTGATCCCAACCATCAGATTAAGCATGGTCGCTCTATCATCAGCACGCACCAACTGCTTGTAAGCATAGGTGCTCAGTACTTCTTCCGCATAATAAAACGAATTACTTTCTCCTTGTGCAAAGGCAAGACACGGATAATCATTCAGCTCTTCCATAGTGACGCTTGACTTGCCCGCAAGCGGATTGTTTTTACTCATGTAGGCATAAATTCCACATTCAAACAATGGTGTAAATACCAGCCCGGACTCCCGAAAAATCTTCTGCAACACTGCCTGATTATAAGCATTCAAATAGAGCACACCTATTTCACTGATCTGATTTTTGACGTTTTCAATGACTTCATGCGTCTTCGTCTCATGGATCTCAAACTCATACTCTTCCATGCCATACTGATCGATCACTGATACAAACGCATTCACCGCAAACGTGTAATGCTGCATAGAGACATGAAAAGTACGCTTGATATTTTTGTGCGATATATATTTAGCATCCAAAATGTCATATTGCTCGATCACTGACTTTGCGTAGCCCAAAAACTCACGTCCCTTGACGGTAAGAGATATGCCGCTCTTTGTTCGTGAGAAAATTTCGAATCCAACTTCCTGTTCTAACGACTTCAAAGATGCAGTCAGGCTCGGCTGCGAAATGAACAGTTTTTTGGCAGCTTCATTGATCGAGCTGTCTTTGGACAATTCCACAATATACTTTAATTGATTCAAGGTCATCGTTCTAGTTTCCTTTATTATTATGTCCCATTTTCAGGATAATTCTCTCCTATTTATGTCCCATTTTCAGGACAATTTGCTCCTATACGGAAAGATCAAATTTCTGTCCAACAGACCAGGTGGCCTCTTCTTTCACCGTATTCCAGTCAACCTTCTGTAATTTATCTAATAGCTCCTCGTAGGATGATGCCTGTACTTTTGTCTTTTTCTTCACGGTCTCTTTCTGATCGGCAGCTTTTTCCTTTTTGGCGGCTTTCTTCTTCTCTTCTGCTTTGGCATCCTTTGCATCTTCTATGCGCTCTTTCTGCTTTGCTGTAGACTTCTCCAGTTCCGCAAAGTATGACACTGTACCATCATCATGAAAAGCAATGCCTACTTTCACAATATCGTCATAAGATGCGCCGTTCTGACCATCTTCTGTCTCTTTGTTGGCAAGCTGTTCTTTAAGCTGCTTGAATTTCTCAAGTGCATCATTGATCATGTCGAGCCTTTCCTGCTTGTAGCTCTCATCGTTTGCCATCTTTTCCAGTTCATCGCCGGTAAACAACGCCGAAAAATCTTTAGTCCCCGCAGACATGATCGACTGTGCTTCCTCATCACTGCTAAAATCTGCCACAAAAAAATCCATATTGGTATATTTATCTTTCAGCTCGTCTAACAACGCTTTCGCTTTAGTCGAAAGATTATCATATGTATTCGTCTTATCTGCCGCGGTACTGCTGCTTTTTTTTGCAGGGGCTGCATTATTCTCTGCCTTTGCTGCTTTCTTATTCTGCATTGTCTTTGCCACATCATAATACTGTGCTGCTGCACCACTATTTGTCACTACCTGATTCATACATTACCTCCATTTACTGTATGTCACTCTGAGTCATCTGCGCCAACGTCTCACATCTTGCACGGCATCACAATGTCCAATCGCATTATGTAATATTTCGGCTATTTAATATATCGGATAAGATTTGCTATTTCCTTACGCAATTTTCATTTGATCCTGCGCAATGATCTTTCCATTCTGCCACAACATGATACGATCCTAAAATTAAACGATATAATCATTGTGCGTGCTTTGCAACCTATGGTATGATGGAGTTGCTGTTTTTGCATAGATGCTTTTGTGAACATGAGTTTGTATACACAGCAAATAAGCTATTATATGTGAATATGAGCATGTATACGCAGCAGATAAACTATTCTAAAGAAATGGAGAAGAAATATGAAATTAGCAATTTTAATCCTTTACTTTGCAGTCCTGATCGGTATCGGGCTGTATTGCAGGAAACACACTACTGATGTCAATGGTTTTGTATTAGGTGGTCGCTCAGTTGGTCCCTGGCTGACTGCTTTTGCCTATGGAACCTCATATTTTTCTGCCGTTGTCTTTGTCGGCTATGCCGGACAATTTGGTTGGAAATATGGTATTGCAGCGACTTGGGCCGGTATTGGAAATGCGCTGATCGGCTCGCTGTTAGCATGGGTTGTCCTAGGTCGACGCACACGAATAATGACACAGCACTTAGACTCGGCAACAATGCCACAATTTTTTGGAGAACGTTTTAACAGCCGCGCCCTAAAGATTGCTGCTTCCGTCATTATTTTTATTTTCCTGATCCCTTATACAGCATCTCTTTATAATGGATTATCACGTTTGTTTGGTATGGCTTTTGATATTGACTATTCCGTATGTATCATCATTATGGCTGTACTTACCGCAATTTATGTTATTGCAGGCGGATATATGGCAACGGCGATCAATGATTTCATTCAGGGTATCATAATGTTGGTCGGCATTGTTGCGGTCATCGCTGCGGTGTTGATGAGCAAAGGCGGATTTATGGCTTCCTTGAATGGTCTGGCTCAGATAAGCGATCCGGAAGTTTCCAAAGCACCCGGCATTTTCGCCTCTTTCTTTGGTCCTGATCCACTTGGTCTTTTGTTTGTGGTTATTTTGACATCGCTCGGTACCTGGGGACTGCCACAGATGGTACAAAAATTTTATGCCATCAAAGATGAGTCCTCGATCAAGACAGGCACTATTATTTCAACAATCTTTGCCATGATCGTTGCCGGTGGAAGTTATTTTCTCGGTGGATTTGGCCGTCTGTTCTCGGATCAGATCGACGTGGAGGCAAATGGCTTTGACTCTATTATCCCAACCATGTTATCCGGGCTGCCATCCGTGCTGATCGCCTTAGTCGTGATCTTAGTGTTGTCTGCTTCGATGTCAACATTATCTTCGCTCGTTATTGCGTCCAGCTCTACGTTGACGATTGATTTTATCAAAGATAATTTTGTAAAAAACATGAGCGAAAAGAAACAGGTATTACTGATCCGCGTTTTGATCGTGGTATTTATCGCAATATCTTCAGTCTTAGCTTTGATCCAGTATAAGAGCTCCGTAACATTCATTGCGCAGTTGATGGGCGTGTCTTGGGGTGCTCTTGCCGGTTCTTTCTTAGCACCATTTATGTACTCTCTGTACGTAAAATGGGTCACCAAAGCGTCCTGTTTTGTCTGCTTTATTTTTAGCTCCGTATTGATGATCGCTAATATTTTCTGCAGAGAATCTTTCCCTGTAATTATGCAGTCACCGATCAACTGTGGTGCTATCGCGATGTTGGCCGGACTTGTGATCGTGCCGGTTGTCAGTCTGTTTACTCCGAAACCGGACAAAGCAATGGTAGACAGTACGTTTGCTTGTTATGACAAGGAGAATACAGTATCCCAAAAAACTGCGTTAGGTAAATAATGGCAGTGGGATATTAATTGATGAATAATAAAGTTGACGGCTACGGGAAATGCTATATTGGCAACCAGATACTTATTGATTTACCATATAATTAATGGTTATGGGAAATGTTATACTGACAAGCAGATATTTATTGATTTACCATAAAATTAATGGTTATGGAAAATGCTCTCAATAGCAGTTATTATATGACAGAAAGAAGGATTGTTATGATTATTGATTTTCATACACATATATTTCCAGAAAAAATCGCCAGCCGGGCTATTGCAAGTCTGGAACAAAAAGCAAAGATGCGTGCGCACGTAAGTGGTGTTGAGGCGTCACTCCGTGCATCCATGGATAAAAGCGGTGTTGATCTGTCTATTATTCTTCCTGTGGTTACGAATCCGCATCAATTCGAAACGGTGAATCGTGTCGCAGTGGAAACCAACGAACACACCGAGGAAACCGGACTGTTATCGTTCGGCGGCATTCATCCGGATAATGACAATTACCGGGAAATCATTCAATTTCTTGCAGGCCATGGCTGTAAGGGGATCAAGATCCATCCGGTGTATCAAGGTGTGGCGATTGATGATATCCGATTTTTGCGCATCATTGACTGTGCGGAAGAATACGGTTTGGTCACCATTACACATGCCGGATACGACATTGGTTTTCCGGGAGAAGAACAATCCCTTCCTGTACACATATGCCATATGCTAGACGAAATCAAACCGTCCCGCATGGTTCTGGCACATATGGGCGGCTGGGGATGTTGGGATCAGGTTATGGATCGCATCATTGGACGAGATGTATATTTAGATACTGCTTTTTCAACGACTTCAGCCCCCCGTGAGGGCGCGCCATTGTCCACGGATCTGTTCACGGTAATGATCCAAAAACATGGCGCTGACCGCATTGTCATGGGTAGCGATAGTCCTTGGAGCGATCAGCTAGACTCTATCAATGCCATAAAAAATTGCAATATTCCAGAAGAAAGCATAGCAAAAATTCTTGGAGATAATGCAAAGAAATTATTGCAGTTATAGCTGCTAGCTGCATTTTATAAAAACAATGTAAGAATATAAGTAATAGGGCATATCAACTATGATATGCCCTTGCTTTTATGTTTGTTTGTATTTGGTAGCTTTCTAAACATTATAACGACGTATGCTATTTGTTTTATGCTTAGTTTCCTAAGCATTGTTACAGCGTATGCTGGTTATTTTATGCTTGATTTTCCTGCGCTACCAGGCGATCTGCGCCATACATTTTACGTAGTTTTGGTTTTTCAATCTTCCCGGTTGCATTTCGCGGAATCTCACTAAAGATAATTTCCTTTGGTCGCTTATATCGCGGCAATTCCATACAGAATTCTTCGATTTCCTCCTCTGTGCAGCTCATACCATCCTTTACTTCAATGATCGCTGCAGTCTTCTCCCCTAATCGACGATCCGGAAGACCGATCACCGCTACATCCTTGATCTTATCGTGTCTGCGCATGAAATCCTCAATCTGTACCGGATAAATATTCTCACCGCCACTAACGATAACATCTTTTTTACGATCGACCAAGAAATAAAAACCATCCTCATCCTGCATTGCCATGTCTCCGGTATACAACCAGCCATCTTTTAAGGTTTCTGCAGTTGCTTTCTCATTGTGATAATAACAGGTCATGACACCCGGACCCTTTACACATAGTTCTCCGACTTCTCCCTGCTTCACTTCTACGCCCTGCTCATCAACAATTTTGCACTGCCATCGATATCCCGGCACACCGATTGCACCGACTTTATGTATATTTTCAACACCAAGATGCACACAACCCGGTCCTGTCGACTCGGACAAGCCGTAATTGGTATCATATGCATGATTCGGAAAATATTCTTTCCAACGTTTGATCAAGGAAGGCGGCACCGGCTGAGCGCCAATATGCATCAAGCGCCACTGCGATAACTCATAATCTTCCAGCTTCAGATCTCCACGATCCAGCGCATCCAAGATATCCTGAGCCCATGGCACTAACAGCCAGACAATCGTACACTTTTCGCTAGAAACGGCAGATAAGATCGTATCCGGCTTCGTTCCTTTTAATAACACCGCCTTGCTGCCTGCAACCAAACTTCCCATCCAATGGAACTTGGCTCCGGTATGATATAATGGCGGAATACACAAAAATACGTCATCTCTGCCTGTACTATGATGTTTTTGTTCCATTTCAGCGGCCTGCGTCAAGCTCTGATGTTTGTGTAAGATCGCCTTTGGAAAACCTGTTGTTCCCGAAGAAAAGTAGATTGCTCCATAATCATCTTCTGTCAGCGGGATATCAGGTGTTTTACTGGAACAATCCGCAACAAGTTCATGATAACTCTCTGCAAAGTCCGGACAGCCGTCCCCAACATAGATCAATAGTCTTCCTTTACTCAGTTTTTCTGCATTTGCCTCGATCCGTCCGATAAACGCAGGCCCGAATACGATTATATCCACTTCGGCAAGCTCTGCACAATATAAGATCTCCTCTGCATCATAGCGAAAGTTAAACGGCACTGCTATTGCTCCTGATTTGAGCACTCCAAAATAAATAGGCAGCCATTCCAAGCAATTATACATCAGAATTGCTACTTTATCGCCCTTTTTTATTCCTCGACTAAGCAGCAGGTTTGCAAAACGGTTTGCCTTTTCGTTAAATACCCCCCAAGTAATTTCACGTCGATACGGTTCGAAACGAGATGGCTGGATCAATTCATACTCTTTCCAACTCGTTCTCCTTGTATCTTTTTCATCCGGATTCAATTCCACCAACGCAACTTCATTCGGATATAGTTTTGCATTTCTTTCCAAAAAATCTGTAACAGGCATCCTTTTTTCCTATCCTTTCTCCGTACTTTTTAAATATAGCATTCTCCTATCACTGAAAGAAAAAACCGGCACTATCACGTGCCGGTTTAGATTCCGTGGTAGTCGCCCGCAGCCATCCACTGCATCGGGTGACTTCTCTGCTATATTGTGTTAAATTTTCGAATATCCATAACTGTTTACGATAGCATCCAGTTTACGTTTCTCTTTGCAGTATGGGCATTCACTTGGCAGATAATTCTTGTAACTGCCAACATCATCTACATGGTAGATTGAATGAACCGGAATACCTTCAACCTCATCTACAGCTGTAAAGATCGCCGATACCCCCTGCACATTACCGCCATAATATCGAATTGCCTGTATGCTCTGCTCAACTGTCTGTCCGGTAGTCGCACTTGCTAACAGTAGTACGACATGCTTGTTGGTAAGCATAGCTTCAACATTATCGCGAAATATGATCTGTCCACTCGTATTGATCTCGGGAGTAACAATATTCACACATTCATGTGTATTCATGGACATGATCCCTGCGTCTGTAAGCTCTTCTGCCAAATATGCTCCTATAACTTCACAGCCATCCATGCACACGATGGTATCTACCGCTTTCGTATGTTTATATTCCCGCACAAATTCTTTCGCTACCAGCTGCGCTTCCGTGTGGCGACACTTTATCGGTGTGATATCAAGGTAATAGTTGATGTGTGAGTGATTGGTTGCAAAGTGACCAGGATATGCCTTCAACTCAATCTTTCGATTTGCTTTTGCCGGTATTTTAACCTGTCTGTCCAACATGCTCATAGTCCTAACCTCCTTTATGTAGTTAATATTCATATGAGTATTGCCAGACGAAATATCCTTTTTCCTCTGGCAATACCTTACGTTCTAATTATATGATTATTCCGGTAACTCTACCGTAACTTTCTCCAAGTGCCATAACTCTGTTGCATACTCTTCAATCGTACGGTCGGAAGAGAATTTACCACTCTTAGCTGTATTGAGAAGCGCAGACTTAGCCCATGCATCTTCATTTCTGTAAGCTGCCTCTACACGCTGCTGTGCCTCCGCATAGGAACGGAAATCCTTCAAAATAAAGTACATATCCGGACGTCCGCCGTTGCCATCGAGCAAAGAATTGTAAATATCACGGAACTCTTCCGGATTACCCGGTGCATACGTACCATCAACTAACTGTGTCAGCACGGCACGGATGTCTGAATCCATGTTGTAGATTTCTCTTGGATTGTACTCATTGTTGTGCTCATATGCAATAACCTCGTCTGAGGACAGACCAAAGATAAATGCATTTTCCTCTCCAACTTCCTCGACAATCTCTACGTTCGCTCCATCCATAGTTCCCAGTGTCAATGCACCATTTAACATAAACTTCATATTACCGGTACCTGATGCCTCTTTACTGGCAGTGGAAATCTGCTCAGATACATCTGCAGCTGCGAAAATGATCTCTGCATTCGATACACGATAATTTTCGATAAATACCACTTTGATCTTATCATGAATACTCTTATCATTATTTACCACATCCGCAACACTATTGATCAATTTAATGATCTGTTTTGCGACATGATAACCTGCAGACGCCTTAGCACCAAAGATAAATGTACGTGGGTAGAAATCCTTATCCGGATTTTTCTTTAACTCATTGTACAGATACATTACATGCAAAATATTTAATAACTGTCTCTTATACTCATGCAGTCTCTTAACCTGTACATCAAAAATCGAACGTGGATTAACCTCAACTCCATTATGTTTCTTGATATACTCTGCAAGACGTACCTTATTCTGATACTTAATGTTCATGAATTCCTTACGGCTTAATTCATCCTCTGCATATACGGCAAGATTATTAATATGAGACAGATCTGTGATCCACTCATCACCGATCTTCTTCGTAACCCAATCAGCCAGCAACGGATTTCCATGAAGAAGGAAACGACGCTGTGTAATTCCATTGGTCTTATTGTTAAATTTCTCAGGCATCATAAGATAGAAGTCTTTTAATTCCTGATTTTTTAAGATTTCTGTATGTAATCTGGCAACACCATTAACAGAGAAACTTCCTACAATTGCCAAGTGTGCCATCTTAACCTGTCCATCATAAATGATAGCCATGCGTTCTACTTTACCGTAGTCTCCCGGATATGCAGACTGGATTTCTAAAATAAAACGACGGTTGATCTCTTCAACGATCTGATAAATTCTAGGGAGAAGACGTGAGAACAGCTCTAACGGCCATTTTTCAAGTGCTTCTGACATAATTGTATGGTTTGTATATGCGCAGGTCTTCTTAGTGATTGCCCATGCCTCATCCCATTCCAAACTATACTGGTCCATCAATATACGCATCAACTCTGCTACCGCAACAGTCGGATGTGTGTCGTTCAATTGGAAACATACTTTTTCATGAATCTTACGAATGTCATCATGGTTTTCCATATATTTTGCAACTGCAAGCTGTACACTTGCGGATACAAAGAAATACTGCTGCTTTAAGCGAAGCTCTTTACCTGCCATATGATTGTCATTTGGATAAAGCACCTCACAAATCGTACGTGCAAGATTCTCCTGCTCAACAGCTTTCTGATAATCTCCTTTGTCAAAAGAACTCAAGTTGAATGTATCAATTGCCTCTGCATCCCATATGCGCAGCGTATTAACCACATTATTCTGATAACCAACGATTGGCATATCATATGGTACGGCACGAACACTCTGATAATTTTCCTGAACAAACTTGTCCTTACCATTCTCATCTTTGCGGATCGCTACATATCCACCAAACTTAACTTCTACCGCATATTCCGGACGTTTGATCTCAAATGGGTTGCCATCTTTCAACCAATCATCCGGCTTCTCAACCTGATAGCCATTCTCAATCGCCTGCTTGAACATTCCATATTTGTAACGAATTCCACAACCGTATGCAGAATATCCTAATGTTGATAATGAATCTAAGAAACAAGCGGCTAAACGTCCCAAACCACCATTACCAAGTGCTGCATCCGGTTCCTGATCCTCGATAACATCCAAATCTAATCCCAGCTCTTCTACAGCTTCCTTAATTTCTTTATTTCCCTTCAGATTAATGATCATATTGCCAAGAGCACGTCCCATCAAAAATTCCATAGACAAATAGTATACAGTCTTGACATCCTTCTCTTCGTATGTCTTGTGCGTTGCCATCCACTGGTCAACAATAAAATCTTTTACCGCATATGAAACTGCCTGAAACAACTGTTGCTGGTCAGCTTCCTTGATTGTCTTACGAAATAAAACCTTTACGTAATCCTCAATTTCTTTTTTGAATTCTTCTTTGTTGATTTCCTTCATTCTCCTAGGCCCTCCTAAAATTGCCGACGCCAAAAGAACTCCCGTCCTCCCGACACATCATGCTCCGCACGCTTATTATATACTATTGTAGTGCAAAAATCAAATTGAATATATATTCTGACCCCCGCATAAAATATCAATAACAACGAGTAGGAGCAATTGTTTATGCGACACTTCTATCGTATGATGACTGTGATCATTTTAACCTGTATTATGCTTTGCGGATGTTCTAAGGAGAACCCTCCCGACAAGATTGCAGATGCAGACTTCACGGTAATAACGGGTTCCGACATTCCAGAAGAGCTGCAAAGCCTTATCAACGAGCGCAAAAAGAATCCGTTTTCACTTACTTTCACCGATCAATCTTACCTTTATGTTGTCAGAGGCTATGGCAAGCAGTCTTGTGGCGGCTATAAGATCACGGTAAATGATTTTTGCAAGCGAGAGGATGGACTGTATTTTGATACCGAATTATTCGGTCCCAAAAGCGACAATCCTGATGAGCGCAGTTCCTATCCTTATATTGTTATCAAAACAGAATATGTCGACCTGCCGGTCAGTTTTTCAAAATAGTTAACATCGTCAACAGATGTCGTATGTTATATCTGCAAACGAAATGAGATCTCCGGGATTACATGTTGTTCTGACATGTGGCATAAGTTGCTCTCCGTTTAAGAAGGTTCCGTTTGCAGAGTCACAGTCTTCAATCTGTATTTGATCGTCATCAATATACAAGACTGCATGTTCTCTGCTAATATAATCTATCGGAATGCAAACATCCTCTGTCTGTAGACGTCCTATGTGCACCTCCGATTTTAACAGCGATATAACAGCAGGCACACATATACTCTGCAGGGTCTGTTGTGGTAAAGCCCGCTTTCCGTGAAGGGATAGCTGCAATTTACTATCAGCTTTCGGCTGCAAGGTTCGAGACACATCTTTTGGCTGTTTCGTCTGTTCCTGCGATACGCTCTGCTGTCGTATTATATGCTCTGCCAATTCTGCCATGGTGCATCTCCGTTCACAAACCATATCATACAAGCCATAAAAAGAGGCTGTGGCAGTTCTGTTTGAGTGCAATATCCGTTTCATTAAAAATTCCATGACGGCTCGCACTCCCTCTGCGATCTCCACATCATGATCCGGATGGTAACAGAGCCATATTCTGCTGTTGTCCCGACTTAAAAATACCATTTGTTCATTTAATACAAACTGTTCTGCCGATAAAAAATACTGCTCTGCCCCCTGTACTGTCTGCAGCAATGAAAGCAGGATCTTCAACGCCTTGTCCACAGATAAGCCGGCTTCTGCATACACCGATTCCAGCGTTTGCATTTTATTTACTTCATAGTAGACATGCAGCCTTTCATCAATGTACTGCTGGCTTATGGGCAGAACACCCCGAATCTGGTTGTACTGCATCATCTTGAATCCGATATCTCCTGACCATCGCAGTGCAGTTTCTTCGTCTGCTGCAATGGTAACATACTTTCCGGTACCCTGTTCAATCTCTATCATCAGATTCTCCTTTCCGGCGAAATCGTACTATGTCCGATGGCTGCTGTTCATCCCATTCCAAACAATACACGGAATTTTGGCTATCAGCAAAAAAGATTGCTGTAAGATCATTCTGCCATACAGATTCCAACTTTGCCTGCCCTCGCCACACCGTCCTTTTGTGGGAAATTGCTGTTTCCGTCACATTCCCCATCCAGAGATTTTGCTGCAAAGTGCGCTTCCACTCCTCGTTAGTTGGCAATTCCTCTCCAGTATCACTGTATTGTATCAATCCGTTCTGTATATTTGCCTGCAGAACACACTGATCATGCACCCAAAATAATGCGTATAATAATACAAATACGACACCTAATACTATCGGGATGACAAATGCTGCTTCAACTGTATAACTTCCTTTCCACCTCATTGCAACACCTCTGCAAACAACACCACTCCTACCCCTACCAGCAAATAGGGTGCCAATGGGATCTCTAGATCTTTATCAACCCGGCAAACCATATACAAAATGCAGGCTGTAATAAAAACCATACTAAATGTCACCAACAGAACAAGCATATTCTGCCGCATCCCAAGTGCCAACTGTATCATGCCGATCATAATCGCATCACCTGTGCCAATTTTGTCTCTGCTTGCAATGCATAGCAGTTCAAGGAACGTACATAATACTGCTGCTCCCACAATTCGAATCGGCGTAAGGCATCCCATAACGCCCAATGCCACAGCGATATACAGTGTCGTGATCGCCACGACAATGGCAGGTATCCTTCGATAACGCAGATCATATACGCTGCATACGCCTAATGTCATTAACAAACTACTGTTTACAAATACCATCTACTCCCTCCCACATTTACTGCACGCGGGCAAATCCCCCACCTGCGATTTCTTTAATTTACGGATAGAACGACGCAGTCCCGCACAATCTTTCTCCTTATGATATCTATCACCATACGGCGTAATATACCATTGCATCTGTGCTGTTAGCTGCTGCCCATCCGCACACAATTCACATGCTTTGTACTTGCCGCCCGAACGATTACGTTCCTTTTCCACTAGTTTTCCTGTTACCTGACGGATCCCAAGCTTTAGATATGTACAATCCAATCTAAGATGGTACACTGTCCCATTTCGGGCAAGATAGACGCAGCTATCCGCTGCTCGGTCTGTACTGATCATAGAATGTCCACTATAATTGTGAAGCGGCATTCTTTGATACAGCGTTATTTGAAACCACTCACCGATCATCGGCACACTTTTTCGCCATATACACTCACAAGTTCCGCTGTCCCCCGATATTTTCCAGTTTACCAGCCATTTATCGCCCCTATCCGTTTGAAGTATTGGTGTTCTAATGCCCAAACTTTCATATCGCTCTGCCACCGTTACCAATTGTTCCTGAATCTGCCTCTGCTCCTGCAAAATCTGAAACAGATACAAAAAGCTGCAAAACACTAAGAAAAAAATAGGAACAATAAATGTTGCTTCAACCGTCAATGCCCCACGGCACATGGTCAATCTGCTGTAATAATCCATGTTAGGATCTTGTTTGTTCTGATGCACCCAAATTACCACCTGCCTTTCCCAACAGATTTGCAAAAAGTCGAGCAGGACATCCTCTGACATTAGGTTATGCAAAAGAGAGTCTGACCTATGATAAAGATTTTAATTCTTAGATTGTAAGCGCAGAAATGCCAGAGAACATCCTGCTCGACTTTTTGCTGTAACAAACAGCACTTCTATTAATATTGATACATCACCTCTAACTGTCGCTGTTCCTGCACAACGCCCAATTGGGACATACTCCAGAACAAAGACTGCCGATATACCACTTTCACTTTTGCCAGATCAATACATTGATCTATACAAAAAGTCTGGTTGTATCGCTCGCGAAGATCCGTCTCGATCAATGATATTGCTCGTTCCCGCATACTTTTCTCCACAGTCAAAGCCATAAGCATCCCTAAATACTGCATATATGACATCGCCTTTCCCGTTATGACACCACCGCCTTTCTTGTATATTTCTGCTTTTTTTCGCAAAAAGCTCTTTGAAACCATACATATTTCCGAATAACGCATTTGAAAAGATGCGTGCTGTTTGAATAATGGCACCTTATAACCACATAATAATGCAGTTATATCAATCAAGCTCTCCTCGACTGCCAAGATCAATAAAATAGTCTGGTTGATTGCTTGTATGACCGGCGGAAGACCTGTTGCTCCCGCAATTACAGTCGCAGTGGCAAGACTTTCTGCTTTCAACTGCTCATCCGTATTCACGTACGCATAATTAATCATTGTACGTAAAAGTAACATGCGATTTACAATGCCAAGCATACAGTCCTTTTCGTTTTCTTTCCCTTCGATCAGATATTCTAACCCGCATCTGGTCGACCGATTGCGATCCGTTGTATAGCAAGAAAACACACAAAAAGCATAACGCATAAGTAATAGTTTTTGTCCTGTTGGTGTTAAATTGCCCTGCAGATCAAAACTTTCTTTTGTACTCAAAAGTTCTTTTAACAGACCCGCCGCTTGTCCGATACTCTTGGCTTGCTGATCCTCTCCCGACAATTTCTCCGTGTCACATACCAACTGCAAGATGCCGTCTCTCATCAACTCGCAAAAACTTTCCAACGGATTACCATTTGCATGATCCTGCGTTGCCATACCGCCATCCCCATCCATGACATTCCCAGAGGATCCCGCCTTTCTAACCGATCGCTTATTTGCTTCCGCAAACTGTCCATCTTCCCCATCAAACCTCCTATTTCCCCCGGCAAACTGACTGTCTGCCTTATCAGACTGTTTCTTTCTTTTAGGCGATGTTTTTTCCGGATCATCCATCTCCCCTTTCTCATACTTTTCGGTCTGCTCCAGTGATTTTGACCACGCCGTGGTACCCTCTCGAAAAAGATCACGCAAACTATCTACTCCCACCTTTGAGTTTGTGGAATCGCCCTTTGTAAATAACCGATCCAAAACATCTTCTACCGTTTCACTTGCTAAAAACAACTTAATCTGACGATACAACTCCTCGCGGTCTGCCACACTCTTTATGTCCGCAATTGTGCAGGAAATGTCATGGATACGATATAAGTCAATATTTGCGGAAGACGCTGCCTTATCCTGCTGTCCCAAAGCTGTCTGCAACTGCCTTTCGATATTTCGCGACAATTCATCCTGATTCTTCTGACTATATCCTCCATAACCAAACAACCCATAATCTTCATACAATTCTCGATTGTATTCTCCAAACACTGCATGTAAAGCTCCTTTGGCCGAAAGTCTGGCATAACTTTCCCCTGTCAAAAAACGTACGTTCTCAATTGTGACTAGAACTAATGACAAGATCATCCCAAACAGCAGCGTCATAAATACGGTAATTGCACCTTTCACAAAACACATCCCTCCTCTCACTTCCGGTTCCCTGCAAAATACATCCACCTCCACCCTTTCCGGATTTCTTCAGAAAACTTCCTCTAGTTCCACACCTCAAACTTATGCTCTACTTCTTTTTGATCGATATTCCTGTATTGATCTTACTCGCACCGGAATTAATCTGTTGAAATGCGTTTGTCACAATCGCCGTAATCTGCTCTCTGAAAATAACAACCAGCATGATCAACACAACCAAAATCAATATGATCTCTACAACTCCGATTCCCGATTCGTCTTTCCAAAATTGTTTCCATCTGTTCTTCATATTCTTTCCTTTCTGCTACATGGAGCGGAATGCTGCATATAAAATCATCACAAACACAATCAGCAGCATTAACATCATGGGAAACAGCATTTTTGTTCCTGCCTTTTCTCCTGCCTCCTTAGCCTGTTCCTTGCGTTTTTGAAACGCATCCTGTGCTTCCTGTTCCAAAAGGCGCAACATATCTGCTGAACCTTTCCGAAGATTTTGTGTCAAAAGTGCACTGAATTTCATATAGCAAAGAATGCCTGTCCGCTTTGCAAATAATTCATAGGCACGTTCTTCACCCATTCCATTCTGCATCTCACGTTCTGTCACACTCATCTCCTCATACAAATAACGTTTTGCTTGCTTTCTATCCAGACCCGATTGATAATCGTCTGTCATTTTGATCCATGCGCTCTTGATCGTCATGCCGGCCCCCACTAACAGAACAAACTGTTCCACCATTTCCGGGTAATCCTTACATAGTTCCTCATCCCGTTTACGGACATTTTGCTGCATCTGACTATTGTAAAGCAGCATTCCTGCAATCGCTGCCAAGATCATCCCCACCACGCATGGCACCAAATAAGAATCTGTTTTATCACGATAAGTAATCTCTCGTCCCTCCACCCTTGTCGGAAGAAAGATTCTTTTATCGCTTGCAGTATCCTCAAGCCGCTTATTAAATGCAGCCTCCCATTTTTGAAGCCACTGTTCAAACTTTGTCCGTTGTGGCGGCTGTATGGTTAATTCTAAAACGACACTCTCCTGCACATCTTCACAAGACAACTCTGCAGTGATTTCTGTTTTGTACGGCTTAATAATCTCAGCCCATACAATCTCGCCATTATCTGTAATCAATCCCTCCTTATCTAACTGCCATGCCACTTGCACCATTGTATCCGGAACTGTTTCTATCAGATTTAATGAAGATGTGATATTATCCGCCGAATTATTTTCACCAAGATATAACTTTTGCACCTTTTCTCTCGCAATCGCAAATTGCTCCTTGATCTCATGCTTTGTCAATTTACGTGCAGGAAGTTTAACCGTATAATCCTGCTTACCATCCTCTGTCTCAATCTGCATTTCAATGGTCTTATCCCTGCCACCAGCCTCAGAACGCTCCATCATATTTCCATGCCAAATCTCATGCTTTTTTGATGAAGATATAACAAACAATGCACATAACACTCCTGCGACCACCATTCCGGTCAATGCATACCTGGCACTCTTTCGAAGAAATATTACAAACAATTCCTCCGTTCCTTTACCAACATACAACTTAGATAACGATGTCAACTGTTTCTCGCAAAACCTTGAACGCAGCCACGATATGATAACTGAAAATGAATGTTCCAATTTGTTTGATCTTCCCTGATAATTCATATCTCAATACGACTGATGCGATCGATCCAATATGCTGCTGCCAGATAAACAAGTAAAAGAACTGCCATAACAGGGCGTCCTTCCCAACGATATAACGGATCTAAAAATCCCGGAGAGAACACCCAGAAATACAATATAATGGCTAACGGCATCAGTTTCATAATCTGTGCCTCCATTTGTTTTCCTGCGATCATCACCAATATTTCCCGTTTGACCTCCATTTTTTCACTAATCCTATCTGCAGTCATTCTTGTAATCGCTATCAAATCTCCTCCTGTTCTCTTTGCAATATGTAAGACTTGCGCAAAACGCATAACGTCCTCCACTTGCGTCAATTGCCCAAACCGATAAAAAACCTCTTCTATCGGTTGATTTAACTGCAATTCATATGACATCCTCTGCATCTGTGGCACCAAAACGGAACGTTCCCCGTAAAGCAATACCAGATCTTTTTGTGATTCTTCCAAAGCATTTTCCATAGAATAACCGGCCTGTAATGCGGCTGCGATTCCCTGTAATCCTTCACGAAACTCGATACTGATCTGGTTTTGCCAGCGTCTTTTGGCTCGTTTCTTCTCTGTGATCACGCCATAGATCGCAGTCGCCAAACTCACAAGTACACACAACCATAGACTTCGAAAGAAAAGTAAAACAATTCCAGCCCCCTGTATGCCCCATATTCCAAAGCATTTGATGAGTTCGAAATATCTGCTGCGTCCTTTCACCAAATCACCCCTTTTGTCGAAATGTACTGTTGCATTCCCTCCATCAGATCTCCTGCCTATGAAAATATTACGATTTTTCCATCATCTTCCCCTATCCACAAGGAACTTTTACACCTGCTAATTCTAATTTTGTGGTTTGACTTAATTTAGCGCCCGTCCACTGCAGATTTCCTACGACAGTTCCATCCTCTGCTTCCCCTCGTTCCTGAAATTGAAATATGTCCCGCAGAACAATATGCCCTTCCTGCATCCCTGCGACCTCGGCTATCGTTAAGACTTTCCGGCTGCGATCACGCAACCGCCCCAATTGCACCACAATATCAATTGCAGAAGCTATCTGGCTGCGTACTGCTTCAAGGGGAATGTCCATCCCCATAAGTACCAATGTCTCCAATCTGTTCAACATATCCTGTGGACTATTGGCATGCCCTGTAGACAAACTTCCATCGTGTCCGGTATTCATTGCTGTCAGCAACTCACACGCTGCCGCATCTCTCACCTCTCCCAAAATGATTCGATCCGGCCGCATGCGCAATGCTGATCGCAACAAATCCCGAATAGATACTGCATTCTTCCCCTCCAAATTAGCCTCCCTGGCTTCCAGTCTGACTAAATTGGCAATTCCCTGTATCTGCAGCTCCGCAGAATCCTCTACGGTAATAACACAAGGTTATATAGCATATTGCTTGAAACCCTTGTAAATACTAGGTTTTTGCACCAAAAAAGCACCTCTTAAAGAAGTGCTTTTCGTGAATTTTTTGTTTATTTTATGTTTATTTTTCAATTATGCCTTTTTCTGTGCCAAAACTCCTGCCAATATATCACTTGCCTTTTGGTCTCGCTCTTTCAGTGGGTGTGCATATATATCAAGGGTTGTTTGTATATTCTTGTGTCCTAGTCTTGCAGATAATTCTTTTATATCCATATCGTTAGCAATTAAAAGCGTGGCGGACGTATGCCTTAATGCGTGCATTGTTATCAATGGCAATCTGTCCTTTTCCTCTACTGTTGCGTTATAATTATTTATCAATCTATGCAATATTCTATTCGGTGCAGATTTCCATAGCATTTTGCCTGTCACTTGTGTAAATACAAAATTATCCTTTAACTTGTCTTTTTCCTTGTAACCCTCCCACGCATTGCCTAAAATCATTATCACTTCTTTTTGGTGCTTTTCTAACTTCTTTAACGCATTGATTTCAGATTGTGGAATAATTACTTCTCTGACAGATGTAGGGGTTTTAGGTTCTTTGATATATGAACCGCCCTCGCTCTTTGCATATGCCATAGCCTTATTGATTCTAATTGTATTCGTCTTATAGTCAATATCTCGCCACGTCAATGCGGATAATTCGCCCACACGCATACCGCTATATAATGCAACTCTGAATAGTGTGCTATATGTCATATATGCTAGTTTAGTCATTTTCTTTGAATTAAACTCATATACTTTCGTGATACTCTTATCCAATTCCTCATAATAGGTTGTAACTACTGTCGGACTTGGATTTTCAATTATTTCTAACAGTTTCAATGCCTGCTTTGTTGTCAAATACTTAATTTTACCGCTATCCTTTGCCTTTGGTATTTCTGCATTGTTGCAAGGGTTAATATCAATGATTTTCTTTTTCTTTTCAGCATAATTCATAATGCTAGTTATAATCTTATGGAATTTTTGAATTGAACTCCTACAATATCCACCTGCTTTTCCGTCTTTTCTTGCCCCGTCCTTTGTTAAAGATAAATAGAAATCCTCTAATCTTTCTGTGGTAATTTTACCGACTTTTATCGTACCCAGTTCAGGCAGAATAATTTTTTCCAAATGTCCCTTATAACTATATAGGGTGCTTGCGGAGAAATGATTTTCAGCCCACTTTAACCACTCATTAGAAAATTCTGCAAAGGTTATTTTATCTCCCTTTATGTAATTAGTGCAGGTTAACTTCTTTTCAAGGTTATCCGCATAGAGTTGTACGTCCTTTAATATCGTACTTTCACTTTTTGGATTCCCCTTATCAGTTAATGGATTGATTCCCATTTCATCAAGACTATAAGTAACTGTTTCCCTTGCTTGTACTTTTTTTCCGTCTTTCTCCGTATAGCCTTTGAATATAGTTAATTGATACGATGTTTTCCGTTTTCCTTTATATACCTTTACTGTAGCCATAGTTATACCTCCTTTGATAACTCACGTTTATACTTATAAAACGTATTCCTTGATATTTTATTTTCCTGCATAAACTGTTTATCTGTATCTGCACCACCAAAATCTTTCAAATGCCTTTTCATTCTGTCTTTCATTTCAATAGATTTCTTTGTGGTTAGTTTTCTTCCTTGCTCTATGCCTTGTGTTTTGGGACTATTGGCAATGCCCTCTTTGATTCGTTGTTGTAGGTCTTTTACTTCCTTTTCCGATTGTTCAAATGCTTTCTCAATCTGCTTTTCTGCCAACAAGCGAATAACCTTGTTGGTTGCTTCGATATAAATATCCGCTATATCATTTCCAGTCTTATCAATGCTTTGTTGTATAGATGTTTTATAAACTTCTGTATCAATGTAGCCCTCTTTTAGAAAAATTAGGTTTATGCCCTTTTCAAACAGTTCAAAATATAACTTGATTCCGTCCTCGGCATTTCTACTCATTCTTGACACACTATCGAATACAATAGTATCTCCTGTCTTAACTTTTGATAATAGTTTGTTAAATTCCTCTCGTCCGTCAATCTTTGTTCCTGTAAATTTTTCCTTGAAAAGTATTGCAGTAGGATAAGCCTTGCCTATATTGTCTATCTGCCTTTCCAACTTCTGACTTTTGGTTGATACTCGGCAGTAGCCGTATATCTTGCTCATATCATCACTCCTTTTGTATTAAAAGATACTTTAATTTGTTTTAATACTTAATATTATATAGTATCTTTTAGTATTTGTAAATACTTTTAATACACTTTTTTCAAGGTTTCTTTTAATACACTCCTATAACAAAATAACCTACCGCATATGCAGTAGGTTATCTATTCTCCGTCATTCTAGCTTTATGCGGTTTGTGGTGTATTAAGATACTCAACAAATTTTTCAAGATTTATAAGATACTTCTTCCCTGCTTTAACAAAGCAAATCTTATTTCCTGCCACTAACTGGCGTATATAATACTCCGCTACTCCCGTAGTTTTAGCAGTCTCTTTGATTGATAGCATTGTTGGCATTTTAATTTCTTGATTCATATATATTCTCCTTTCATATTGTGGATAACTTTGTTGATAACCCGTGGATAACTTTTATAAAGTACCTTGCTTTATATTTCGTTCAAATTTGCAATTTTAGGTGCAAAGGTATATAAATGTACTACCAAACACTTAAAACGCAAATTTGACGTGAATTTCATTGTTTCTTGCTTATAAATTAGATAAGCTGTGACGTACCTATAATGCTTGCTTGTCTTTCTGTTTCGTATCTCTTTCGCTCTGCTGATTCAATACCCAATCTTGATTCAAGCCCATCCATAAGATAAGCAACCATTGTATTATCCGATTTTTCAAGTGATTCTCGTAACTGGCTGAAATATCTGTCCGGAGGAATAAACTGTGCAGGCTTGTCAATATCCCCTTTTGAATATCCGCTAAAAGTGTACTTGTCAAATGCATCTGTACCAATGCAGTCTTTCAGTTTTTCACGCATATAAATCAAATTCATTTCTTGCCCTTTGAATTTGGATAACTGTTCATTCAGTACTCTGTCAGATAAGCAACCGCCTGCTTTCATTGTTTCTACAAAGTCGATTGTGTCTCTCATTTCCTGACTAGGTCTAAATTCATCGGTAACTACTGCATTTTGTAACTCGTTGACGGCTTCCCGCATATCTTCATTTACCTCTCTGCAAGTTTTCTCATATCGGTTACGATATAATGCTTCTTCTTCCCTTTTTCCCTCGTCAGAAAGTTTCGGGTCGCTATAAATTTCTTGTACTTTGTCTCCAAGCTCCTGCTTTGCCTTTGCAAGCTTGCTCATTCCTGCAAAAATTCTTCCACTGTTGATTGATAGTTCTAATGTTTTTGTCATATTCTTAATTCCTTTCTTTGATTAAAATACAATAACTACAAGTTCCACAAGTGCAACTGTTAAACAAACGATTGTTGACGCTTTCCAAAAATTAGCTTTTTTCTTGACTTCGTGTAAAATCTCTGTTGCTAAACTCTGCATAAAATCAACTCCTTTCCCAAAATTAAAACGATTTCATAAAGTTTACTTTACTATTGTTCTTGGCTCTTTAGCATTTCTTCAAGGTTCTGTATTCTCGTCAAAATGTCTGCCTGCTCCCGATTTTTCAGTGATAAATCAAGCAGGGTTTGACTTGCTCGAACCTTGATTCCTGCGGAAACTTCCTTATCATCAAGAATATTGATAAGCGTGTCCAATGCCTTAAAATTTGCATCTTCTAACTTGCTTGAAATAACTTGAAACTGGTCATTTCTTGCATTTTGTAATTTTTCTCTAAAATCTGGCTTTCGCAACCGACTGTAAACTGATTGCTCACTCAATCCGACTTCATCACTTGCCTGCTTGATTGTGGCGTGAGTGAGAAGCGCTGATATAAGTTGATTATCCGTCACTCTCATTTTCTATATCACTTCCTTTCAACGATTCGGGCGAGGTATCGGGAATATTATCAATGATGATGGCATCCGCCTTAATACTATCAATATCAACCTGTTTTCCGTCCAAAAAATACTTCCCGTCCTTATAATCAAGAATAACAACTTTTGCGATTTTTGAATCTGCAAGCCTTTCGATTGCCCGTAATTTGCTTTCATAATTCTTCAAGCTATATCAACCCCTTTCGACAATGATTTGTCCTTTTTAATGAGATTTATGAACTCCTCTACCTCTTTTCCTTGCAAATAGTATTCTAAACTATTCTCTTTTTCTCTTGACTTACTCCAAAATACGCAGGAAATAAAATATTTCCCATTCACTTTCTTTCTTTTTACGCTTATAAGCGTATTTCCGTATAGTGACAATGACAATATCAAGTGTTGGTAACACTTTTCCGCCTTTGTCAAATAAGCAAGATTCAATAAATTATAAGTAACTATTCTCATCATCTCCTATCTGCTATATACTACAATTGTTATATTAGATATATTAGTTTATATAATATAATTATTATTACATTACACTTTGTAAATCCTTGCAAACCCTATTAAATACAAGGGGTTGCATACTGTTTAGCACTAAAATTTTGTACAAATCCTAAAGATATTCGCTCATATTACCTATTTCTCGAATAACGCTTGCTTGTTCTTTGATGTAGTTATAAGGGATAAATCCTTTATTGCTATATAACTTGGCTACACATTTTTTTGCTCGTCTGTTTTCGTTGTGTGTTATCTTTTCACATAGCGACCTAGAACCTTTCCCGACAGATAAAAAATGAATGTGCCAATCTACTTCGTGTGGTATTGCAAACTTGTAAAGTAAATTGTCCTTATCACGAACGAAAATCTTCTTGTACCCACCTTTTTCCGTTTTAACAGTTACTTTCTTGCACATATCGCCTTTATTGTGGCTAAGGCACATTACAATAGCCGTTTCGTTATAATGCTTATTGTGTTGATAATAGGCGGTTCGCCTTATCCGATTAAATTGCAATAGTAATTCGTCATAGTCTGCCTTTTTCTCAAATTCAATGCTATAACTAGGTACAATTTTTGATATATCTTGCATATCCAACCTCCGTTATCGGTTGAACACAAGTCTTGCTTTTGTATTTGTACCATTAAATATTTCCTTATAAATTGTTTCTGCTTCTTTTCTTGAAAAATTGATTAGTTCAAGTGATGGCTTTCCGTTTTTTTCCTCTGGAACAATAATTTTGTTGCCTGCAAGTGCATATTTGATTGCCTGACTAATACTACAATCAACCCCTGCAATATAAATTTTTCTCATCTTCTTTCTCTCCTTTTCTAATTGATTTTTGATAATAAAAAAGTGGATACCTTAAACAATAGAGGAATATAACCTCTAAAATTTAAGATACCCACTCACGTCCAGAGCTGTCGCATTCGCATTTACCGTTTTTGTGCCTTTTACTCATGGGGAAATCTTCGACACTCTGCATTCAAGCATAAAACCCACTTAACGGTTGGTAATAACCATATTCTGTTTTCAAATGATTGTAGTTGTTTTAGTTGACGCTTTTATTATCTTTTTTTATTATAAATTATCATAAAATAATTGTCAATACGATTTTATTATTTTTATTGACTTTTATTTTTATGGTGTGATATAATAAAGTATTGCTCTTGTGTATATACTTTTCAATTCTACACAAGAATTTTTTGTTTATTTTTTGTTTGTTTTGTTTGCATACAACAAAACAATACTAAAAAACACTATTAAATACTTGCTTATATCTATATTATATTCAATATTTCACAAAGTATTACTCGATTTTACAAAAAGATACAAAAAGTTGACTTTATAATCTACGGTGATCAAACGTTCCGTCTCCGGAATGAAGCATGACAGTGCATTTAAGAAGGTAGTCTTTCCGCTGCCGGTACCTCCACTTATAAATATGTTGTATCCGGCTATAACAAGACTTTTTAGGAATTCTGCCGCCTCTCGTGTTATCGAGCCAATCTCGATCAATGTTTGGATCGTGATCGGCTGATTCGGAAATTTACGAATTGTCAAAATAGGTCCATTGATCGCAACCGGAGGTAATACCACATTTACACGTGATCCATCCTCCAGCCTGACATCCACAATCGGACTTGCCTCATTGACAACACGATTCATTCTGCTGACAATCTGTTGAATAACATCCTCTAATTTCGACTGACTGGAAAAACTATGTGGATAGCGGTATAGTCTTCCCGCCTTTTCGATAAAGATTGTCTGATAGCCATTCACCATGATCTCTGTGACATCATCTTGTTCCAGAATTTCCTGTAAAATATCCAATTTACGCAGTGAATTAAAAATCCCCTGTATCATTTCCTGTTTCTGAGTAACGGAAAAATACATTTCATGCCCCAGATCAAGCACCCGCTGCTGGATCATGTCCTTGATTTCTTCATCAGAAACAACACGTTCGCGATTCATGCATCGGATAATATCTTCCCTGATACACTCCTTGATCTTTGTCAGATCCTGCCGCGATTGACTGCCACATACTGCATCTTTGCCAGACACTCCTCCAATCCCTCCTTTTTAAGCAATGCCTCCCAGGATTTACACTTGCATTGCTGAGATCTCGTCGCAGGCTGCGGCACGAATAACTTATCCATGCATTTCAACAATTCCATCGAACCATCCCCGAAAAATCCAATATCAAAGACAACTTTTTCATACTCTGTATCTTCTGCCAATACGAGCAGCAGTCGTTCCAAGTCTTTCGCAGATAATTCATACAGATCCCTGTAATCCTCCACTGCAGCAATCCCTTCTATTGTTCCAATGCGACGAATAAGCGACTGTAACTTGACCGCTGTTTTCTCCTGTCTCTGCCGCAGAAAAAAGATCAGGTCTGACATTCCTCTGCACATATTGGCATTCCATATGTCATGATTGCGCTCATCATCTATCAGAACCTTTCCATCAAACACTTCAAAGTTCAGATAAAGACAACGGGTCTGTGCACTATACTTTTGAGCCAATTGTAGTGCCATCGATGTCACACCAGCTCCACCATACGGTGCAAATACTCCGACAAACTCCGTCCCCTTCATCTGCTTTTTGGGAAGGGGAACCTTAAGTTCCTCATCGTCAGCCACGATCGCCAGTACCTCCTGCAACATACTTTCCGCAGATTGATACTTAAACAACACGGCCTGTCCATTGTCTTCTCTGACACATTGTCCATCGGACAGCAATATTAAGCGGTGAATACCATGGTTGATCCCGCGAAACAGTTCCCAGTCCCGCTCTCCAGTAATCAACAGCTCCGTTCCCTGTCCTATCAAAAATTTGCGCAGGCTCTCTTCACTTGTAAACAACCGGACATCAAACAAATTCTTTTGATGCTGACAAAAGTAGTCAGCCAAACGTCTCGTATAACCTTCCTCATCATACATTGCTACAACGATCTTCTTCACCTACACACCTCCCATTTACAACTTGACAGTAAGATTACAGTTCCCATTCGTATCTTCACCGTCTCCGTCCCTATTCGCTATCCCAAGCTTTCCGACTGCAGGTACTCCCAACATGCCTTTGCACTCCTGCAGACATCAGCTTGGTGAAGCGTGCCGCAACTATAGCACCCCACTTCCGGCCCTGTCAACCGGTACAATTTTTGTGCAAATATGCCAAATCTATATCTAGACTATTAGTAAAATCCAACGAAAACAGTATAAAAGGAACACCCCTGCCAACCCGAAAAATGCCGAAATTGTCAGGCTGATTTCGTTAATATTGACGATAAGATTTTCGTTCAGATAACACATAAAAAAATTGCAGACATATAGAACAATAAGGCCTGACAGACATCGGAGCAACACTTCCGAAAGGTACTGCATCCAGGACAAAGCCCCATACCCAATTACCTTGACCACCAAAAACGCAATTACCACAATCAACATGGCAAACATAGCAATCTACCCCTTTCTTTCTGTCATTTTTTTCAGATAACACTATATATTTATTCGTTTTATTCTTTTTTAGGACAGGAATAAATTAACAGTATTTGGTCTATACTATTACAAAAGATGGAGGTAGAAAGGATGAATGTAGCCATGAGATTATTGGAAAAGAAAAAGGAACTTCCCAAAAAAGAAAAGTTCCTTAAAAAATCATTATTAGAAGCACAAAAAAATCTGACAGATGCGTATGCCGGGCTGGATTCTGTGCAGGAGCCTGACTTGATCGACAGTTACATCTATCAATTGAACGCTGCCTATCTGCGTTACCGCGTACTTTTGCGCGATGTAAAAGCACTTACTTCGGACGAAGTGCATCAAACACCCCATATAGATTCAGAAATCCATATCCCCACATTCGATTTGGAAACTCGCGCCCTGTCCGATCTGTCCCCCGGATCAAATACTTTTTAATAGTTGTCGTATCCATGGACAAGTCGTTGCGTTTCACAATACCCCATTCTGCCAGTAGGGCTACTGTGCCCGCCGTCAAAGCTGCAGCAATGCTGGAACCATTTCGCATACCATAACGTGCCTCTTCCGCTCGCTGTCTCTGCGTATCTGCCGGCGTCATTCCGGTAAATGCAATTGGTCCTAAAACTTGAATGCCTGGTGCCGCCACGTCCGGCTTGATGTAATCATCACGACTGTAACCACGGCTGGAATCAACTGCAATGCCGCGCGTTGTTGAATCATAATAAGCCACTGTAATAACTCCAAGATTATTCGCCGGATCACAGATTGTCGTATTGGGATCTGAACGCAAAAATCGTGTATCTCCCGGAAGTAATTCGTACATCGGCAGCCATATATGAAATCTGCCTGGCATATTTTGTTCATTAAAAACACGAATTTTCCAAACACCTTCCTGCGGCTGCAAAAAACGCAGCAAAATGCATTCGTCCCCGTTTTCCTGATCGATCAAAAGATTCTGAATTTCCACGACTGTATTTTCAAATAGGAAAGAAATCACTCGCTTTTCTGCCTGTCTCGGCACCGTTTTTCCACTATATTCGCCGCTTGGTGAGATCAAACCTATCGAAAATACCTGCGTTGCATCGCTCCACAGCTCCATCACAAATCCGTCTCTTCCCTCGGCAACCTCTAACTCAACCTCTTCGCTGCCTCCCTGCAAAATAACGCCACTTTCATAGTGTCTCGCTGTGTTCGCCTCATTCCCTGCTGCCGTCACCACAAAAGTACCGCGATAATCCCCATAATCCCGCAGTAATTCTCCAATCACACCGCCACGGACATGACCTCCCAAATTCGTACCAACACCAAGGCACAACACAAGAGGCATTCGCATTTGCACTGCTTGCCGCCAGAGGTAACAAACGCCCAAAATCAAATCTGCTTCACTAAAACAAGTAATTTCCGAGGATATCTGATAATAATCTCTTAAATTTTGTTTTGCCTGCTTACATTTCACAACACAGATTGCTGCAGAAGGTGCCACTCCTGAAAATTGCCCATCTTCCGTCTCGTTTCCACAGGCAACTCCTGCCATAAATGTTCCATGCCCCTCCGTATCTCGGCTCGGAACGATTTCATAAGGATTGCTCGCCGAGATTGCTTCATTGATCTGTTCATTGCTATACTCACAGCCATACGCAAAACCTTTCGGCTTCTTCTCACCACCTTCTATCGTTTGATCCCATATACTTAAGATCCTGCTAGTCCCGTCTGCATTCATAAACGCCGGGTGCGTATAATCGATCCCCGTGTCGACAAACCCTACCAATACACCATTTCCAAACAATTCGAGTGCCGGAAGTCTTCTGACTGCCGACACTCCTATTTCGTTCAATATTTGTTCCGAGGAGAGCAGACCGTAGCAACGCGGCCTTTGTAGAAAACGTGCACGAATTCCCGCATCCTCAACTGTTGCCGCTTGATAGATCACGGCAAACCTCCGGCTGGCGAATTGTACACAATCCGTACCATACCACTGCTTGATCAATGCTTCGTCACCAGTGTGTTCTATCAAATAATCCTGATATTCATTGGAATAAATCTGCTGTTCACAGTCGGTCATAGGTATTTCACCTCACAAGGAAATACAATCACTTCTATATATATGCTCACCGTGATCATATTATTCTTGTCGTTGTGTCAATAATTTTGCTTCTCCGCTTTCCCGCATTTCAATACGAGGCGCCCCCTCATGATTAATATAATCTTCCGTGATCGTCACGCGACCGATCAGATCATCTTTCGGGATCTCATACATAATATCCAGCATGAATTTCTCAATAATCGCACGCAAAGCACGCGCGCCTGTCTTTTTCTCTGCCGCCTGCTTAGCAATCGCACGGATTGCACCATCATCAAATTGCAGATCCACCTCATCTAAAGCAAGTAGTTTCTGATATTGCTTCAAAATCGCATTTTTAGGCTGTGTAAGTACTTGTGCCAGCATATCCTCCGTCATTGCCTGGAGCGTAAACACCACCGGAAGACGTCCCAAAAACTCCGGAATCATACCAAATTCCCGCAAATCCTCTGTTGTCACCTGCTCCAAAATATTGGCATCATCATCATATTTGTCTTTGAGTTCTGACATAAAACCAATTGCGGACTGTTTGGTCAAACGATTTTTGATCGTTTTATCCAGCTCCGGAAATGCGCCACCGCAGATAAACAATATATTTCTCGTATTAATTGTTGTCATTGGCACCATGGCATTTTTATTCGTTGCGCCTACCGGCACTTCCACATCGGCACCCTCTAACAGCTTCAACATTCCCTGCTGTACTGACTCGCCGCTGACATCTCGACTCTTGGAATTCTGCTTCTTGGCGATCTTATCAATCTCGTCGATAAAAACAATGCCTCGCTCTGCTTTTTCCACGTCATTGTCTGCCGCAGCAAGCAATTTCGACAAAACACTTTCCACGTCATCACCAATATATCCCGCCTCAGTCAAGGACGTTGCATCTGTGATCGCTAACGGCACCTGCAACAGCCTTGCAAGTGTTTTCACCAGATATGTTTTACCACAGCCGGTTGGTCCGATCATCAGCATATTGGACTTCTCAATCTCAATATCGTCCATAGTATCCGTCAGCACGCGTTTATAATGATTATAGACCGCAACCGACATTACTTTCTTGGCATATTCCTGACCGACTACATATTCATCCAGTCTTCCTTTGATCACATGCGGTGCCGGCAAATGCTGAATATCAAAAACCTCTTCTCCCTCTGCAGCTTTTTTCTTCTCTTTGGGTTTCTTCTTTTTGAGCTTTTGACGTTCCGGAATATCCTCATACTGTGGCGGCTGTGCCATATTAAACATATCCATATACGGCATTCCCATATTCGGAAGTCCCGTCATGGAGTCAAAGGTCTTCTGCATACAATCATTACAAATACAGATTCCCTGTGGCAAACGCATCATTTTGCCGGCCTTACTCTCCGGTCTTCTGCATACGTAGCATATATCTTCGTATTCATTATTTTTATCTTTATTGTTGTTCTCTTCTGCCATACTGTTCACTCATGTCCTTTCTATTGTAGCACTGCTCAATCTGCTTTACATTTCTTGACGCACTCCCTGCACTATGCTAAAATTAGTGCTGTGTGCTCTCATAGTTAAATGGATATAACAGCCCCCTCCTAAGGGGCAGTTGTAGGTTCGATTCCTACTGGGAGTGCTTTTCTTTTCGCATAAAGTGGCTTGTTACAGTATAGCACATTCGGATACGTTTCTTAAACCACTTTATACAAATTTAAGAAGTTCTTGCTTTTTTGATATTTGCGTCTCCGCGTACTTTGCGCAAATATTGTTCCACCGCTGTTATTACAGTGGCTTATCTTAAGAGGTGCGCAGAACGGAGGAAAACGTTGAAGCTAAAACGAACGGTTGCTTTGCTGCTTTGTGGTGTCATGCTGCTAACCGGTACCGGAATCACAACCTTAACCATCCCTGCCAACGCTGTAACGGCTCAGGCGACACAGACCAAATGGCCATCCGGACCAAAAAAGAACTCTTTGTCCAGTGATTCGGCAATTGTTATGGAATTGTCAACGGGCACAATATTATATGAAAAAAACTCTCACAAAAAACATTATCCGGCAAGTATTACTAAGATCCTGACATCCATGCTCTTAGCAGAAAATACTTCCATGAATGAAACCGTAACCGTCTCATCGACTGCTGCATATGGCATCGAGACCGGCAGCTCCACTATTTTTTCCGAGCCCGGCGAAAAGTTATCAGTAGAGCAATGCTTGAATGCGATCATGCTGGAATCTGCCAATGAGGTATGTCTGGCAGTTGCCGAACACATTTCCGGCAGTATCAGTAACTTTGTCGGATTAATGAATAAACGCGTAAAAGATCTTGGATTAAAGGATACACACTTTAACAATCCAAATGGCTTGCCTGATCCGAAGCACTACACAACCGCTTATGATATGGCAGTGATCGCCCGTCAGGCAATGAAATCTTCCGCCTTCCGCAAAGCCTGTGGTACAAGACGATATGTCTGTGCCAAAACAAATAAGCACAAACAGGAACGCACATGGCAAAATCATCATCAGATGATCAATGGATGGCGGTATCCTAAATACGAATACAAGTATGCCATTGGCGGTAAAACCGGTTACACCCACGTTGCTCAAAACACGTTGGTCACTTATGGTGAAAAAAATGGAATGGAACTTGTCTGCGTCATTATGAAAGCTGCCGGCCCAAAACAAGGCGAGCCAAACGAATACACGGACACGACCAAATTGTTGAATTATGGATTTGAAAAGTATCAAAAATACACCGTAAATCAGGAAAATGAGCAGATCAATGCCGATCTGTTTAACAACTATGGCAGTTACTTTAACGCAGACGAGTCTCCGGTCCGCCTGGCGGATGGTGCTTGTGTTGTTCTCCCAAAGGGAATACCACTTTCTGCTGCAAAGCAATCGATCACCTACAATAAAAATGTGAAACTTCATGATGGTGACAATGTGATCGGCCAGATCACTTATACGTATGGCAATAAAACTGTTGGAGCTTCTAACATTATATATACGAACTCTGATTCGACAAAACACTTAGATGAAGCTTCACGAAATCTGGTGAACGCCAAGATTGCAAATATGGAAGCCAATAACTCCAAGCACAAAATACAAAAAAAACTGTTCCGCAATATTGCAGATGCTGCGAATCAGTTGTCCCGCAAGGTCGGAAGCGTTTTTCACAATCAACTTTTAGGAAGTGTGATCATTATCATCATCGCATTGTTGTTGATCATCATTATCGCGGTCCTGTTGCGCAACCTGACACCAAGCCACAGACGCCGAGGACGCAAACGAAGCGGTGGCTATCAAAGTCGTGGCGGTCGACGTCATCATGCGAAGCAGAAAAAAAACCGCAGCCGCGGCGATTTTGCTCCAAGTTCAGAACGTCGAAATCACAGCAAGCATTATGAGAAACATACTCCTCGAAAAGAAAATACTAAAAAACGCAAAAAAGGAGTACAGTATCATAAACGCCATAAGCGAACCAAGGAAAGTTTCGGCAAAAACTTCTTTGATTTCTAACTACAAACATCATAAGATAAGCTTTTCAAAATAACGATCCAACGCTTATCCTGCAATAATAAAGAACAACAAAACAGCGCCTCCTCTGAAGTTAATAGAGGAAGCGCTGTTTAATTTGTTTTTACGGTATTTTAATTATATGATGAAATTGAACTTTTGACATCTTGATCATTATATATGATCAACCAAGGATTCTGCGGGCACAGCATGGAGTACGATAAAATGCATTAGCTGTCACAATACCCCATTTCTTGCCGGCTGCATGAACAATACGTCCCCCACCAATATACATAGCCACATGGCCAATGCTGCTGCCATGTTTGTAAAACAACAGATCTCCGGGCTGCAAGCTGCTCATACTTACGCTGCGTCCATATCCGGCCTGTGCTGCTGAGCTGTGTGGAAGGCTATATCCAAACTTCTCATAAATTCTCATAGTAAATCCGGAACAGTCTGCACCACCAGTCAAACTGGTTCCACCCCAAACATAAGGATTGCCGACAAACTGTAATGCATACTTAACAACTGCGCTGCCGCTCTTGCCGGATGGTTCCTTTGCCGTAGATGTTGACTTTGCACTCTCAGAAGCTTTCTTCTGTGCTGCAGATACTGCATGCTTAAATTTCAGTGTTGTAGACACATACTCTTTTGCCACATAACCAACTTTTCCACTGTCTGTCTTAATCTTTACCCAGTCCTTTGAGATACTCTGCACGATAGCATCATCTCCATCTGTAATCTGTGTTACGATATCGGACTTTGTATTCTTTTTTTCGCGCACATTTAAGGTATCTGTTCCCTTTTTAACTACAGCGTAATTCTTACCAAAACGTGTGGACAATTTCTCTGCACGAGCTCCTGTAGCCACGTACTCTTTCTTAACATATCCGGTTACTTTACCGGAACGGATCTTAACCCAGTCACCTTTTACTTTTAAGATCTTTGCAGAACTTCCACGATGAAGTTTCCCCATCACCTTACTGTCTGTACTTCTGCTCTTACGCACATTAACATAATCTTTAGCAACGGATAAGACCAGGCTGCGATATCTTTTGGCAACAGGCTTTACCGTTGGCTTTGCCGTTGGTGCCGGTGTTGTTGTCGGCGTTGTTGTCGGCGTTGCACTTGGAAGCATCGGTCCTACGAACTCATCCGAAACAACTTGATTTAATGTTACACGTTTCTGATTATTAATAGATATTGGTGTCGGTGCAATTGCCGGAGCGACTGTAGCATTCGTAACCTCAGCTCCTGCTGCTGTTTTTATCAGCCCCATCTGCTGAAATAAGGTGCTCTCCTCCGGGCCTGCAATCACAACATTCATTCCTATAGTAAGTGCACAAGCAACGCTGACCCCCGCTGCTTTCTTCACTAAATTTTTTCTAATCACGATAGTTACCATACCTTTCACCTGTAATTTGTTACAAATATGTTACATTTCATTACAAATTATAACAACATTATTAAATTTTGTCAAATAATATTACATAATTACCAAAAAAAGGCAGCGCCCGATCGTATATTAACCATGAAATCCCTATGTGAATACATCATTCCCTTTATACATATGATTTTCGTACAACTCTTCTATTTTGTAAGTTTCCATATATTATTATCTTCTGCAAAATTGCTCATTTCATACAAAAATAAGATTTCCGCATCTTTCTTCTGCTGTAGAATGTTTATTACAGATTTTCGGTAATACCGTAAGTCGATCATAGTTACCTGATCATATTGTTCTAACAAAAAAGGCACCAGACAGTTGGCAAAAGAATCCTTAAACACGATCAGATTCTTTCCTGTGTGGTTTTGTTCTGACATCTTGATCGTCACTTCCCCATAATTTCCGCCAAAAAAGTACGCATATTTATCCTTCGTACTACATCTACGGGCATCATAGATCGTATGCTTTTCTTTGCCATCGCACACCACCGAAGAGATCTCCGGTAAATGATCCGCCGCATAGATCGTATCTGCTTTGGCATCTGCACCAAGCACACGGGAATGTAATGTTCCCAAAAAGTTTTTGCTGACCATCTTAGGCTTGAAATGCTCATAGGGCTGTTTTGTCAAGTGTAACGGCTGGCAAAGCTGCTGATAACCCACATAAGCTCCTGCCAAGGTCCAGTGATGATCTGTGCGGTAATACAATTGTTCCGACTTTTTCTGTTCATTCATTGCCTGTCGAATGTCTACAAATGTAGTCTGCTTGCATACCGAACCGGCAGCACGATACAGCGCCGCAGCCTGATAAAACGGTGCCTGTGCAGGCAACTTGTCTGCCAATATCGTTCCGGCGTCAGGTACAAGAAGCAGCGTGGATTTTGACGCTCTCTGACTACCCACATATTCCACATATCGCAGATTTTCCATATAGCGAAACATATCTATAGAATCTTCGGTCTTTTTGGCTAGATAATAATGATCTTTTCCCAAATAGGTGTCTCCAATATCCTTCTGCCCCATCATACGTTTGCATATAGATGCGGTTGCCGTAAGCCCATCTCTCCCGGGAAATTGGTCATCTGCGCCTTTCTCTAATTTTTCCTGATATTGTCCCTGCACGAAACTATTAAGTGAAAATGTGGGGATCTGCTGCAAAACACGATTTTCGTTTTCCGAAAAATGTTTTGCCGGTCTGATAAACATGGTTATGCCAAGTGTAAACAGGCCTCCTATGATCAGCCCAAAATATATCATATACCAGTGACGTTTCATTCTAATCCTCCATTCCGCAGACGTTCCACGGCAAAGGACCGCTCACAAAACATGAGATTTTGCTCTGCGATCAATGCTACTTTCAAAATCTGAAGTACAAAAACGGATTATACGATCCGCTTACCAAAAATGCCACACTGCAATACAACACCAACACCGTAAATATACTTGCCGCCACAAATCGTATCTGTTCCTGACGGGACGAGATCGCATCTATAAGCTTCAGCCGTGTCCAGCCCTTACGAAGCAGCTGTTTAGGCAGTTTTGTTGACCCAATGATCAATACGATCAAAAGAGGGATGTGGGTATACCATTGATATATAGCTGTCTGGTTGTACAATGCTCCGTTCGCACCGAACATCGTAAGAAAATAACGTCCCAGGTCCGCAATATTCTCATTGGCAAAGATCACCCAGCCAAATAAAACGACCAGGCAGGTATAAACATGCTGCAGCCATCCCGGCAATTGTTCCAATTTTTCTCCTAAAAATATTTTTTCTATGGTAAGCAAAATAAAATAATAAATGCCCCACAATACAAAGTTCCAAGACGCCCCGTGCCAAAGCCCGGTCAGGCTCCAAACTACAAACAAATTCCATATCTGTCTGGTTCTGCCCCGTCGATTTCCCCCTAGCGGAATATACAAATATTCACGGAACCATGTGCTAAGCGTTATATGCCAGCGACGCCAAAACTCCGTAATACTTTTTGAAATATACGGATATTTAAAGTTTTCCGGAAATGTAAATCCGAAAATATGCCCCAGTCCAATTGCCATATCCGAATAACCCGAAAAATCAAAATATATTTGAAACATAAACGCAATGGCCCCAAGCCATGCCCCTAATACCGTCCCGGTCTTCTGCGTCGATATTTCTGTCCACAATGCACCGATTTGATTTGCAAGCAAAACCTTTTTGCCCAGTCCGATAATAAAACGCTGCAGACCTGCTGCCATTTTTGCCGGAACCAGTACACGATCGTTCATCTGCTGCTCCACCGATGCATACCGCACGATCGGCCCTGCGATCAACTGCGGAAACATACTGACATACATTCCAAATGCGATCAGGTTATGCTGCGCTTTCACTTTCTGCCGATACACGTCAATTGTGTAAGACATAGTTTGAAATGTGTAAAACGATATTCCAATTGGCAGTGCAAGCTTCCATATATGTATGTCTGTCCCCGTCAGATTCCTCAATGAAGTCAACAAAAATTCCGTGTACTTAAAAAAGCAGAGAATCCCAAGATTCCCTACAACAGATACGGTTAATACAATCTTTCTATATTTTTGATAATTGACAAAACGCTCTTTATTCGCCAAAAAATATTCCAACAATAAACCATTGGTATAATCAAATACCGTAGAAAATAACATGATCCATATATATACCGGCTCGCCCCATGCATAAAAGAACAAGCTAACTGCAAATAGCAGTCCATTACGCAATTTTGCCGGACAAATAATATACAATGCGATCACTGCCGGCAAAAATAAAAACAAAAACACAACACTGCTAAATACCATAGTTATCCTCTCTTCTGCCTTGTTACCATACAAAGATCAGCGAATCTGTTGATTAAGTTTACCAACCAGATACGAATTGCGCGTCATGGAAATGTTGTTGATAAAAAAGATTTTCTGTATCTTTTTGTCTTTTACCAAATGTGATAACTTCCCATTCCAATAACGATAGTCAATGACATATATTTTGGAAAAATGATCGGTCAAATATGGTACAAGTGCATTTCCAAACGATTCTTTCACCACAACACAACTGGAAGAATCCTTGATGTTCTTATTGGTGATCACCGTATACGCATTATCTCCCTCCAAAAATGCCAAATATTTGTTGCTGATTCCATATTTCGACGAGTCCGCAATAACATGTCCATTCACTATTTTGCCGGATTCGTTCTGATATTTCATGCTGATCTTATCGCTCACCGGGTAATAAGCTGCCAGCTCATCTTTGCGAAAATTTTTATCGCCATTGGTGTCACCATAATATGTACCAATAAAACTTCCAAATTTCTTCTTCTCATATTCTGATAACGCATGTGGTGAAATGCCAAGTTTCTCGCAAATTCCCACATATCCATAATACGCCCCTTTGGACGTCCAGTGATGATCTGTACGATAATAAACATACTCCTGTCGGTGCTGCATCAATGCATCATACAACGATATCGTCCGCACGGATTTTTCCAGCTTTGCAAAGATTTTCTTGATTGCCTTGTCCTGCGGTGTTGAATTAACATGTGCTAATTTATTGTCCGTCATGGTGATTCCTACACTCGTTGGGATAATGATGTCATAAATTGTTGCAGAAGAACCATACAGTTTGGCCGCTTTATTAATTGCTTTTGCATAAGAAGACGCAATGGATGGCACATAGTTATAAAGTTCATAGCCGGTATCTCCAATCACAACAGTTGCCGTGTCCTCATATATCTTCATTTTGTCATGTGACGTAATTTCTGCATATCCACCCTGTGGTGTTGCTGTCGGCGTTGCTGTCGGCATCGCTGTCGGAGTCTGTCTGTTCTTCTCAGCCTGTTTTTTATGTGTTGTATTAGAACCTTTATCTTCCTTAAGCGCATGAGAAATAACCAGAGTTTCTTCTGTCTTGTGAGGCTTTGCCCGCCATAACAGGACTCCGCAAATAACAATCAAGCATACTGCCACCGCCAAACCAATTATCTTCCCTTGCCTAAACCTTCCCATACCTAACCTCTTCCGTATATACTATTTATCCGCCTCGAATGCATCCACGATCTTATTTTGGGCGGTCTCATAGTCATCTGTAACGCAAGCAACAACATACTTTCCGCATCGTATGATAACCGCATTTTCAATCTTATCTGCCTGTTTCGGAATATAGTCTTCAAAGGAATGCTTCATCTCTTTGAGATGTTGTTCTACTGCTCCCTGATCTTTCTTAGCTTTCTCTTCTGAGGAAGCGGTGACCACCAGCACTTCATCGGAATATGTTCCTTCTCCCATATATAAAGCTGCTTTGGAATCTTTCTGCAACGATACGATTCCCTCCACAACGCTATCATCCATTAAATTAAGCTTCGTTTCGTATTTTATGTCCTGAAGCAGTATCTTTGTTAACGCCTCTATATTCACCTTTTTATCGGACACGTTATTCACTTTTTTCTGTGTTGCCAGTGCTTTCTGTACAGCTGGCTCTTTTACACCTGTTGCTTGCCACTGGACAATCCCCCAGATAAATACTGCTGCAATAAAAATTGCCATCGCAGTCAACATCTGCATTCTATTATTCGTCTTTTGGTTCATTTGCGGCTGCTCCTTTAAATTGCAAGACATATATTATCATTAGTACACATCTTCATAATGTCCCTAAACATACATATTTGCGTACATTTTATCTTAGCATACTTCCAACTATCGTGCAAGAGATGCGGCGCACCGCTCATAGATATTGTGGTCAAAAAATAAGAAAAAAAGAGCTTCTGCATATCGCAGAAGCTCATAATGATCGCTCCTATAAACTAACCAAAATTAATCAGTTGTATAAGGCATAATTGCTACGTGACGTGCACGCTTAACTGCAACTGTTAACGCACGCTGATGCTTTGCACAGTTACCTGTAATTCTTCTTGGAAGAATCTTGCCTCTCTCGGAGACATATCTCTTTAACTTATTTACATCCTTGTAGTCGATATAATCATGCTCTTTGTCTGCACAGAAAGCACAAACTTTTTTTCTTCTACGCATTGGTCTTCTTCTTGAAGCATTGTTATCGCCTTTATTGTATGCCATTACGAAACCTCCTTAATAATTTGTGTCTATCAGTCCATCACACCTTGAATGGTAATTCCTCTTCAATGGCATCCGGAATATTCATAAATCCGTCGCCTGCAGCCTGTGTCGGCTCTGGTCTGGATGGTGCTGCCTGCTGATAACCGCCGGCATTATTTGCAGATGCTGCTTTGCTCTCCGCAAATTCCTGATTTTCCACTACAACATCTGTAGTATAGACACGTTGTCCATCTTTGTTGGTATAGCTTCCTGTCTGAATGCGACCCTCAGCTATGATCTTAGTGCCCTGATGAAGATAATTCTCTGCAAACTCAGCCCCTCTGCCAAAAACCACACAGTTAATGAAATCTGCAGTCTGCTCATCTCCCTGGCGTTTAAAACGACGGTCTACCGCAAGTGTATATCTTGCAACCGCTGTCTGATTCTCTCCTGAAGAATAACGAACTTCAGGATCTCTGGTCAATCTACCACATAAAATAACCTTATTCATGAAGGAAACACCTTCCTTTCTTATGCTTCCTGTCTAACGCATAAGTATCTCAGAACATTGTCCATGATTCGAACAGCCTGCTCCAACTCGCCCGGAACAGTTGCCTCGCCATCAAACTTGATGAAGTAGTAGTAGCCCTCTTTCATGTGCTGAATCTCGTAAGCAAGTTTCTTCTTGCCCCACTCTTCAACCTCTGTGATAGTACCGCCGAATTTGGTTACATAATCCTTTGCCTTCTCGACAGTTGCTACTCTTGCATCTTCCTCGATCTTAGCATCGACAACTAACGCTAACTCATATTTGTTCATAGTCGTCTGTACCTCCTTTTGGTCTCTGGCTCTTTCCCGGCTGCGATTCTGTGACTTTCGGAATCGGTGTCTTTCAAAACACACGCCCCACTGGAAAGAACAAGGAAAAATTAACATGTCACATTTCTCTATTATATCAGAACTTTACAACCTCTGCAACAACTTTTTTTCTGCTTATTGGCCACTCCGGGATACAAATCCTCGGAACGCCTTTTCTACCTGCTTCCGCGGAAGCATTATCTGATGGCCGCATCCGGTGCAGCGAATGCGGATATCCATCCCTACACGTCTAAGCTCCCACGCATTTGTTCCGCACGGATGTGATTTCTTCATTTTGATAACATCGCCTACTTTTAAATCCATCCATTCCCTCCTTATAGTCACATCGACAAGCACTATTTCCATCACAAAATCCTAATTTTCTGCCTTCATATCTATATTTTGAATTTCTCGCATCCAGCTATAGAACATTGTCGTATTTTTTGTCATAGACTTCGAACGGATACGGCTGCTGCTATATAACATTGTCGTACTCTTTTGGTGAACAGGTACTTCCACTATCATTGCATAAATCTCGTCAAACGCTTTTTGTGTCCATTTTTTCTGCTTTTCCTTGTTTATGGTTTGATCGGACTTGTTGATCGCTTTCATCAGCTCTGCATTTTCCAAAAATGCAAATCTCTCTGCAAGATCCGGATTGCTGCTCATCTCTTCCTCGGCGTACCACAATGCTATTGAGGATTTCTTGGCAAATACATTTCCGCGGCGAAGATTTGCGACTTTCTTATTCAATTTATCTACTGTTGTAGTATGAATTTGTATTGTAATGCCAATCCCTTGCAGATCACTCGCAACCGCCGTGGCCAGCTGATATCCGACTGTATCCGTTCCACCGGCTAATTCCATTGAAAACAACGTCTTTGCACCCGCAGGAGCTGCAGTTACTTTGCCATCCTCTACTGTATATCCCGCTTTTTCCAACCATTTAAGTGCAGTCTGCTGTGCCTCTTCCCGCTTTTGATCAACCGCATCATCTGTCTTATAGATCTGCTCTTTGCCATCCGGCGTCTCTGCATAGCAAAGTTTATCCTCATTTGGCTGCTCCGGAGACAACCACGAATCCTTTGCCGCCTGTGCATTTACACTGGTAAGTTTTGCACCTTCTGTTTCCATCTGCACTCCCCGACATGCGCTAACTACCATGGCGATCGCATGCCGTAAAGCCGCTGATTGCTCACTAAACGGCTCATTATTTATGCATACCCGGTATGGATTGAGACCCCAATATGCATATGATGCATTGGCACTTTGACAGGTGTTGATCTCATTGCCGGACATTTTCCCATTTCCGTTGATTTCACCAATTGCCTCAAGGTCAGACTGAGTCAAAGCCAAAGATGCCACATCTACTGTTTGTCCTTTCATCTCCTCGGCAAGTTTCGCTCCGGTCAGATCCTCATCCTTAAACAGTTTTGTGAGATCCTTTAGCTGCACGTACGTGATTTTTGGGCAGCCTTGATAATACAGCTCATTCGCCATGAAATATGCAATTCCACTGTCATATTTCACAAATCGATACGCTCCGGCTCCAACCGGTGAACTCTTATTAGCGCGAATTGCAGAGAGATCTCCTCTCTTAAATCCAAACTTATTTGCGTTATAACTATATTTTGTTGTATCTCCATAATAATGCAGCGGGCAGATCGGAATCTGCAGCTTTTCCTCAAATCTGCTGTCATAGCCTGTTGTATAAATACGCAATTCGTAATCATTAAGGCGTTTGATTCCTTCGATACTGTTTACCCTCGTTTTTTTCTTTGCCTGCTTCGCCATCAAATAACGCGCCTGCCTTTCGAGCGCACTTTCATACCCGCTCTCATCGCTGCTATGCTTCTGCATCCATTTCTGCAGTGCTGCCGGCTTCTTACGAATATACTTTTTCACCTGCTTGTCCGTATACGATTCTGCCCGAGCATTATTTGCCTGATAATTCAGCAGCCCACGGATATTACTGCTTTTTAGCTGCACATTGCCGTCATAATCATTGTCACAAAATGCATAAAGCGAAAAAATCACATCGTCAATAGTGATCGGCTGGCCGTCACTAAACAGAAGATCATCTCGGATCGTAATACGATATACCGTATAGTTCGCTTTGGTACGTCGTGCCTTTTTAATATCCGCAATTCCATAATACGTATAGTTCTCATCGTTGTATTCACGAAGCTCTCCATCAATCCCCTTTTCCACCAGCCGACCGGCGCGATCCGTGTCAAACAGTTTGGTCTGCGTCAAATTCATGACCTGTTCATCAGACGCAGCCTGTGCCAAAAACGGATTGAAATTTTTATCAAGTCTGCCACAGCCAATAATCAGCGGAACCTCTGACTGCTGCTTACCTTTTCCTTCTGCCTTAGCAGTACCGTTCTTAACTTCTGCTGTTGACTGCACATATGGTTTCTTCGCTTTTTTCTGCTTGCCACAGCCGGTTACCCCAAATACCATGGATGCCGCCAATAACGCAGCTAAACATTTTTTCCCTATATTAATCATGCTTGTCCTCCATTTACTCTTACCTCGGATCCTCACTACTTAACTCAAACTTCTGTCGTTTGAACAGATAATTTTGCATTGTCATATTACCATTATATTTCCAAGGTGTCAAAAGAGCTCCTGATGTCTTGCGTGGAAAACTCTTTACAGAACTTTATTCGGCTTTGAATAGCTTGATTTGACGTTGCAGGACTTTATTACTCCTTACAGAGCTTATAATGAAAAAAGCAACCCTTTCGGATTGCTTCTCTTCACGCACTGTATGTTTCAATCTGCTCCCACCCAGTACAACGAATAATATAGACTATCCGTTGTGTTTATACTTATGTACTCCTACCACCTTATGTATACATGCGCTCATATATACCGGGCATACGCAGCGACAGCCCTCACCTTTTTTGTCTGCCTCCTGCATATGGACCGATTTTGAAAATGTCTTCTGTAGTCATTTCCAATGTAGTTCAATGAATAATCTGCGATAATTGCTCAATCGCATTTTTATTCTTACTAAAACATTTTCGTAAACTTATAATAACATATTTTATCAAAAAAGGCAATAAAATTTTACATTTTATTGCCTTTTTTTACATATTATTTCCGTATTTTTCTGCAGTATTTTGACAAATAGTCACTGACAGATCATAGCTTCTTTTGATTCGAAAACGGATTACAGCGCGGATACCCTGTCTACAAAATCAATTACCATATTAGGATAGTAAACAGCCTTACCTGCACTCTCTGTGTAGACGCTTGCTCCGATACCACAGAATACATAATCTGTGCTGATCAGCGTGTTACGTGCATCGTTGCTTTCGATAACACTATTCGCGAATCCGATGGCATCCATATTACCGATCAAAATGCGCTCGCCCCATTTATCGAATGATATTCCTGCGTTCTTCAATGCTTCCTTCAGTGCTGGATTCCCTCCAACATTAGCCGCATCGATACATCCCTCATCTGCGAGCTCTTTGCTATACGCACGCGCCACATTGGAAACCTTTGTGTTTTTGCGTAACGCTTTGTCATCCGCATCACGCACTCCGGTGTTGACCAAATATGCATTTAAGATTTCGAAGGTCTCTGTTTCCATTTCTGTCAACACGTCCGCAGAATAATTCATTGGCAGCGTTGTCTCTGTACACTGCGTCATATCTGCGATCGAATATGCATTGTTGAAGATCTGAATGCTGTATACCTTGTTATCTCTATGAACGTCCGCAAATGCAATGATCGTTGCATTGTCGACATCCTTACTGTATGCTGCCGCAACACCGGCTGTTGTTGTATACCAGTCTACATCAACCCATCCATTAGAAACCAGCGTACCTGCATCTGTTCCATAAGACACTGTTCCATCAAAATTCATTGATGACGCATTACCGCTAATACCAACTACAATATCATCTTTCAGGTAGATCAAAATATATGTTCTGTATTTATCATTTATGTTCTTGCCATTACCACCAGCACGGAATGCAATGACATCAAAGCCCTGTGGCGATTTTGCGGTACGTTTAACATCTGTTTTTAATGATCCAAGTACCGTGTTTACTTCATCTCTGGTCAATCCCAAAGCAAGTTGGTAACCAGCAATCGTAAACGCTTTTTTTCCATTCAGGTTAACATTTTGTCCTGCATTCCCGGATGGTGTTGCTGTCGGTTTTACCGTTGGCGTTGCTGTTGGTTTTGCCGTTGGCGTTGCTGTCGGTTTTACCGTTGGCGTCGCGGTCGGTTTTGCCGTTGGCGTTGCTGTTGGTTTTACCGTTGGTGTCGCTGTTGGTTTTACCGTTGGTGTTGCGGTCGGTTTTACCGTTGGCGTTGCTGTCGGTTTTACCGTTGGTGTTGCGGTCGGTTTTGCCGTTGGTGTCGCGGTCGGTTTTACCGTTGGTGTCGCGGTCGGTTTTACCGTTGGTGTTGCTGTCGGTTTTACCGTTGGTGTTGCTGTTGGTTTTACCGTTGGCGTTGCTGTCGGTTTTACCGTTGGCGTTGCTGTCGGTTTTACCGTCGGTGTCGCGGTCGGTTTTACCGCTGGCGTTACTGTCGGTGTGGCACTTGGTTGCGGTGCTGCACTTGGTGTTGGTGCCGGTGTCACTGTCGGACTTGCACTTGGCTTCGCCGTCTGCGTTGGTGTTGGCGTTGGCGTTGCTGTCGGACTTGCACTTGGTTGCGGTGCTGCACTTGGTGTTGGTGCCGGTGTCACTGCCGGACTTGCACTCGGCTTCGCCGTCTGCGTTGGTGTCGGTGCGCTGCTTGGACTCGCTGTCGGTTTTGTTGTCGGTGCAGTGCTTGGACTCGCTGTTGGCTTCACTATTGGTGCGGCACTCGGGCTCGGAGTTGTTGTCCGTGCAGGTGTCGGCAGTGGCGCTGCACTTGGCATTTTCGTTGGCGTTGCTGTCGGTGCAGTGCTTGGACTCGCCGTTGGTTTTGCGGTCGGTGCAGTGCTTGGACTCGCTGTTGGCTTCACTATTGGTGCGGCACTCGGGCTCGGAGTTGTTGTCCGTGCAGGTGTCGGCAATGGCGCTGCACTTGGCATTTTCGTTGGCAGTGCTGTCGGTGCAGTGCTTGGACTCGCTGTCGGTTTTGTTGTCGGTGCGCTGCTTGGACTCGCCGTTGGCGTTGCAGTCGGCGCTGTCGTTGGTTTCACTGTCGGCACCATCGTTGGTTTCACCGTTGGAGCTATAGTCGGTTTTGCCGTCACATCCATAGTCGGACTAACAGTGGCCGTCTCTGATGGTTGTACTATTGCGGTCGGCTTCGGTGTCACTACCCGCACCGGAGTGGCAACAGGCATTGGTTTTGGTCTCCTAATAACTATCTTTTTCGGCAATACTCGAACGTGACAAACCAATTTCTTTTTGCCTACTTTTGCAACAATTTTTGTTATTCCTATCTTTTTCGCCCTTACCAGTCCTTTTTTACTGACTGTCGCTATTTTTTTCTTACTGGATTTCCACTTTACCTTCTGCTTTTTCTTTAAATTTTTCACTTTGAGCTGTTTTTTGGCCCCAGCGCGCAAAGTTATCGTTTTTTTGTTGAGCTTTGGCGCTTTTGCTGCCTCGGCGAGCATAACCGATGATGTGGAAGTTACCACTAATGCCGCCGCCAGCACGCCGCACCAAGCTCTTGTGCATGATTTCTTTTTCACTTCTTTCTCCTTCCTCCGACTATCTGTCAACAGTTACATTTAATACCTCACTCTTCTTTAATAATATCCGCAAAAGTCGCCCCGGATGCCTTCGCTAAATCCTCCGGCTGCAGAAGAATCTGTACGCCTCTTCTTCCTCCGCTCACAGCAATCTTGTCCTGCTGTTTTGCACTCTCATGAATCACTGTTGTATACTGCTTTTTCATACCGATCGGAGTACATCCTCCGCGAATATAACCGGTCACTTTGTTGATCTCTTTGACCGACACCATTTCCACATGCTTTTCACCAACTGCACGTGCCGCCTTTTTCATATCAAGCTCACGATGCACCGGTATTGCATATACATAATAGTTGCCGCTCTTGCCCAATGTAACTAAAGTCTTAAATGTCATTTCGTAATCCTGCCCAAGTTTGTCAGCGACATCCATTCCGTCAACAAATTCTTCACATTCATAATTCATCAACTCATACGGAATCTTTTGCCGATCCAACATTCTCATCGCATTGGTTTTTACTTCTTTACCCATGATGTCATCCTCTTTTACTTAAATTAATTTTACCTTATCGATAAGATCAATAACAAGGTTTGGATAATACACTGTTCCGTCATTATATGCACCGGCGCCCAGGCCCATAACAGCGTAATCTCCACTCCATAATAATGCTCTGGCACCACTGCTCTCGATCATACTGTTAGCAAATCCGATAGCATCCATGTTGCCGATCAAAACACGCTCTCCCCATGCGCCAGGTGCTATCCCTGCGGCACGGATCGACGATCTAATATCACTACTGGATCTTGATGCATCTCTTGCATCAATAATTCCTGCTGAAACAATCTCGCTGCTATAAGATTTGGCTGCTGCGCTAAGCTTCGTATTAATACGGAATGCGCTTTGTCCCTGATTTACCAAATATGCATTCAAAAGTTCTCCGCTTTCGGTTGCCATTGCGGTCTGCACCTCTGCCGGATAATTTAACTCCAATGTCGTTTCACTGACCTTTGTCATATCATCCACCAAATAGCTGTCGCTAAATGCCTGAATACAATATACCTGGTTGCTTCCGAGTGCATCCACAAATGCGATAACTTCCGTTCCCTTGATCGTCTTTGTATATGCACCGGCTGCACTGCCTGCCAAATACCAGTCAACGCTGGTCCAGCCATTCGATGCTAATGTACTCGCCGGCGTTCCATAAGATACCTCGCCTGCATAAGACATTCCCGGCGCAATTGCTGTAATTCCGATCACTTCATTATCCTGCAAATATGCCAAAATATAAGTGCTATATTTCTGATCATATTGGTTGCCGCTCAGGCTGGAATTATTGCCATTCTCACGAAATGCGATCACATCAAATCCCTGTGGAGATTTTTCTTCACGTTTCACGTCAGTTGACTTACTTGCCAGTGCATTATTAAACGCTGTCTTTGTCATTCCAACCGAAAGCTGTCTGTTTCCTACCGTCAGTCCTGATGAACTTGGTGCTGCTGTTGGCGTCACTGACGGCGTTTTGCTTGGAGCTGACGTTGGGGTACCGGTTGGCGCATTCGTTGGTGCCGGCGTCGGAGTACTGGTAGTGCCACTCGTTGGTGCCGGCGTCGGAGTACTGGTAGTACCACTCGTTGGTGTCGCACTTGGTGCTGCACTTGCAGATGGCTCCGGTGTCTTCTGTGCCGCTCCCTGTACTATGATCTTATCCGAATTCAAATAATATACAGTTTCTGTCATATTATCAACCAAACGCACATAAATCGTATTTACCGTACCTGTCTGCAAAGTAAAAGACTGATCATTTCTAGGATGATTTTGCCAAAAACCTTGTCCAAACTCTTCTCCTTCGTGACTTTTCAGTTCATCCAAAGACATCTCTCTACCGTAAGTATTCGTATAATACAAAGAGCCGTCAAAAATATCTGTGTAACCAATTCGGATCGTTGCCCCTTCGGTTACTGTTACATCCTTCAACGGTCTGTGGTATGCATTCCACGTCGTTGCAACATTATCATTCAAAATAATCTTCGCTGTCGTTGGGTCTCCCTCTTCTGAAGGTTGCGTTGTCTGCGAAGGATTATCGGACACCTGTGGATTCTTGCTTGGTATAGTTCCCGGCTTAGCAGTTACTTTTGCCGTAGCTTTTGGCTTAGCAGTTACTTTTGCCACAGCTTTTGGCTTAGACGTAACTTTCGCCTTTTTCTTTGCCTTGACAACAACTTTACAGGTATACTTCTTTTTGCCGATTTTGGCAACAATTTTAGCCGTTCCTTTTTTCTTCGCTTTGACAACACCCTTCTTAGTTACTGTCGCAATTTTTTTCTTCGAAGAAGACCACTTTACTTTCTTTTTGGTCCCTTTCACCTTCAATTTAGCCTTTTTACCAACAGTCAATACAAGCTTTTTCTTGTTTAGCTTGACCTTTGCCTTGGCATCAGTCTGCTGCCCCGGTACAAACACCGATGTGATCACTAACGCTCCGGCAAGCACAAGGCTCATCCATTTCTTTCTCTCTTTTTTCATGCTATTTCCACATTCCTTTCTCTGCCCGCCGGCTTGTCAGTTTTTGTATTCGCCACAGGCACAACATTAAAATCACGGATTTCATCCCAGCCACTCTAAAATGCCACTCACACATAATCTACAAAGTCAATGACCAAATATGTGTAAAACACATCGTCACCATTTTCAAAATATGCTGCACTTCCAATCCCCATAACGCCAAGTCCCTCTTCATCGCAAAGCTGCGCTCTTGCCGCCTGACTCTGCACAGCAGAATTTGCAAAACCAATGGCATCCATATTGTTGGCCATAATTCGCTCACCCCACTGTCCGCACTGTAAACCTGCGCCGACGATCGCCGATTTAATCTCAGAACTGCTTCTAGTCATGTCTGTCGCATCTGTTGCACCTGCTTTTGCCATCGTGTTGCTGTAGCTTTGTGCCACACCACTTAATTTTGAATTGATCGCAAGGGAACGCATTCCATAAAAAGTGAGATATGCATTGAGCAGCTCGCCACTCTCTGTTGCCATCGCCTTTACCACTGCATCGCTGTACGTACATGACGCATCCTGACTGGAAAGATTGGTCATTCCATCAATAGAATAGGCTTTATCAAACGCCTGTATACAGTAAGTCGTCTGGGTTCCATAATAATCTACAAACGCCAGCACATTCGCATTGGAAGTCTCTGTGGAATAGGCTCCTTCTCCATCTTTGTGTTTATCGTTATGTGCTGCATACCATTCTACCGATGACCAACTGCTTGATGATTCTAAAACAGCTGCACTGGTTCCCGCTTTTACTAAAGAACCATATGCCATTGATTTACTGATACCACAAATACCTACGACCTTGCCGCTTTTCAGATACAGCAAAATATATGTACTAAATTTGTCATCGCGCGAAACGCTGGAGTTGTTACCGTTTGGTCGGAATGCAAGGACATCAAATCCCTGTGGAGATTTTTCCGAACGCAATATATCCGTCGAAAGTGAACCCAATACCGTGTGCACCTGCGCCAATGTCATACCAAGTGTCAGATTGCGTCCTCCAATCTGAAAGATATCCCCATTTAGTGCAACATTCTTACCCGGTGTACCGGTCACCTTCTGTGTACCGCCATTCGTTTTCGAACTGTTATTCTTTCCGTTTGTATTTTTATTGCTTTTTTTAGTGGAAGCTGCTTTTACCGTTACTTTGCAGACATATTTTTTCTTGCCAACTTTAGCAGTGATCTTAGCAGTTCCTTTTTTCTTTGCCTTGACAACACCTTTTTTCGTAACGGTCGCTACCTTCTTTTTATTGCTGGACCATTTTACTTTTTTCTTGTTGTTCTTTAGCTTTAACGTAGTCTTTTTACCAACTTTTAAAACAACTTTCTTTTTGTTTAGCTTCACCTTCTTCTTGGCGGCAGCCGCAGCATCCATGCTCTGTGGCATTATCATTGCGGCAGCTAGTGCTAATGCTAATACACGCGCCCATGGCTGTCTTCTTTTTTTCATACGCTCCTCTTTTCCATGCCGATTGTACGACATTAATTTTCATTTCTATGTTACCTTTTATTATATGATATTCTCCTCTATTTCTCAACCGTTTTCGTACAGTATTTATGCGGTTTGTACGAATTTACATCTGACACATTTCTGCCACTTTTGGAACTCCCTTGATAAGCAGCTCTAACTTCCGGTATGGAAAGTTTCCTATAATGCAAAAAACAGTTTTGATATTCTCGAATGAGAATACCAAAACTGCCTATCGTATTTACCTACTCTGCGTTCACTATGCATTGTTCAGGCACGAGCACTGCATCGCACTGCATTATTTACCTAACGTGCTGACAAGATTAATTCTCGTCAGTGCCTTTTTGAGTGCTAATTCTGCGCGTACCATGTCTACCTGCTTCTCACCGCTTCCGATACGACGTTCTGCGCGGAGCTTTGCCTCTTCTGCTCGGTGCACATCGATCTCATCCGGCCACTCGCAGGCTTCCGCGAGCACCGTAACCTTATTGCCGCGAATTTCCACAAATCCATCCAGCAAAGCCGCCTCACGTACTTTGCCTTCCTGATGGATCTTGACAACACCCGGTTCAACAATTGCCGTAAGTGGGATATGTCCCGCCAGCACACCGATCTCACCTTCTGTTGTCCGCATTTCAACCATGTCCACTTCCTCGTCAAAAAAGATTCGGATCGGAGATATGATCTGCAAAGTAAATGTTTTGTCTGCCATATGACCCTCCTTTCTTATTTGGAAGCCATTCTGGCCACTACCTCGTCAATATTTCCGGCATTCAAGAAATAGCTCTCCGGAATATCATCGTGCTTACCATCCAAAATCTCTTGGAATCCACGAATCGTCTCACTAACCGGTACGTACTGTCCCGGCAGGCCTGTAAACTGCTCTGCTACATGGAACGGCTGCGACAGGAAACGCTGCACTTTACGAGCTCTATTTACAACGATCTTGTCTTCTTCTGACAACTCGTCCATACCAAGAATTGCGATAATATCCTGCAATTCCTTGTATTTCTGCAAAATCTCCTGCACGCCACGAGCCACTTTATAGTGTTCCTCACCGACAATATGCGGATCGAGGATACGTGATGTTGACTCCAACGGATCTACTGCCGGATAAATACCAAGCTCGGAAATCGCACGCGAAAGTACAGTTGTTGCGTCCAAATGTGCGAATGTATTTGCCGGAGCCGGATCAGTCAAATCGTCCGCCGGCACATAAACCGCCTGTACTGATGTGATAGATCCTGTTTTCGTTGAGGTAATCCTCTCCTGCAATGCACCCATCTCCGTCTGCAGCGTTGGCTGATAACCTACGGCACTTGGCATACGTCCAAGCAACGCAGATACCTCTGATCCAGCCTGTGTGAAACGGAAAATATTATCAATAAACAATAAGACATCTTTTCCGGAACGATCACGGAAATTCTCTGCCATGGTAAGTCCTGTAAGACCTACTCGCATACGCGCTCCAGGTGGCTCGTTCATCTGACCGAATACCATCGTCGTTTTATCAATAACACCTGACTCGATCATTTCATAATACAAGTCATTTCCTTCACGAGTACGCTCACCTACACCGGTAAATACGGAATATCCACCGTGCTCCTGCGCGATATTTGTGATCAACTCCTGGATCAATACGGTTTTACCTACTCCGGCGCCACCGAACAAACCAATCTTACCACCTTTCTGGTAAGGGCAAAGCAGATCAACGACCTTGATTCCGGTTTCCAAAATCTCTGTTTCTGTCGACTGCTCATCGAATGCCGGCGCTTTTCTGTGGATCGGGTCATATCTCACCCCTTCCGGTGCCGGTTTTTCATCAATTGGCTCACCTAACACATTAAAGATACGTCCCAATGTAGCTTCGCCTACCGGTACAGAAATCGGTGCGCCCGTTGCATGTGCTTCCATACCGCGAACCAAACCGTCGGTTGGTCCCATGGCAATACAACGAACTGTGTCATCACCCAAATGCTGTGCCACTTCCACTACGAGCTTTCCACCATCTTTCAACGGAACATTAATTGCCTCGTTAATCTCCGGCAGTTTGCCCTCTGGGAATTTAATATCGATAACGGCACTGACGATCTGCGTCAGCTTACCAACATTTAATTCTGCCATTTAATTTCTCCTTTTTATTTTGCTATGAAATCGCGGATGCTCCTGCGATAATCTCCGTCAATTCCTGTGTAATAGATGCCTGACGGGCTCTATTATATTTTAGCGACAAGTCACTGATCATCTCTTCCGCATTACTCGTTGCCGAATCCATTGCCTGCATACGTGCACCGTTTTCACTGGCATGTGACTCCACAAGCCCGCCAAAGATCAGGCTGTTCACGTACTTTGGAATAATCGCATTTAATGCTTCTTCCGGTGCCGGCTCATAATTCATCAACGTGATGCGATCGATCGGGTTCTCTTCTACGTCCTCCGCATCTGCTGTAATATCGGATGCGTTGATCGGAAGCAGTTTCATCATCGTAGGGATCTGTACCATCGTATTCTTAAAGATCGTATAGATCAGATAAATCTCTCCGATCTCCCCCATCGTAAACTTGCTCAAAACTTCTTTGCCAATCTCCGATGCATCTGCATATAATGGTTCGTTGATCGCCTCCGAATAATCTCCGGCTATGGTGTAACCCTCACGCTCCACGCTGTCACGACCCTTTGTACCAACTGCATAGACCACTGTGTTTTCCGTAGTAAAACGTTCGTCTTTCGTCAACAGTTTCACTGCATTCGAGTTGTAACCACCTGCCAATCCGCGGTTCGATGTGATCAGGATCACTGCTTTTTTGTCAGACCGGCTTTTTTGCAAAAACGGATGGGACATTTCCCCGGACTTGGCGATCATCGCTGCCACAGCCTCATACATCGCATCAAAATAAGGTTTTGATACTTCTGCACCGACTTTTGCTTTCTGCAGCTTGACAGAGGAAACAAGTTTCATCGCTTTGGTAATCTGTCCGGTACTTTGGACACTTTCTTTACGCCGTTTGATATCTCTCATTGACGCCATTGTCTCTTACCTCCCCTCGAAACTATTTTTCAAACTCTGCTTTAAACTCCTCGATTGCCTGGATCAGTTTCTTCTCTGTGTCTTCCTTGATCTCTTTGTCCTCGCGAATGGAAGCAGGAACTTCCGGATATTTCGTATCGATATACTCAAACAATCCTTTTTCAAAGTCCATAATGTCATCTACTTCTACATCGATCAAGTACTTCTTGGTCGCCGCATAGATAATGATAACCTGATTTTCAACCGGCATCGGCTTGTACTGATCCTGTTTCAGGATCTCACGAATACGCTCGCCCTGTGCCAACTGCTCCTTCGTCTCAGGATCGAGATCCGAACTAAACTGTGAAAATGCCGCCAGCTCACGATACTGCGCAAGCTCGATACGGATCGGTCCGGAAATCTTCTTCATCGCTTTGATCTGTGCAGAACCTCCTACACGAGATACTGACAAACCGGCATTGACTGCAGGTCGGAAACCAGCATTAAACATCTCTGTTTCCAAATAGATCTGTCCATCTGTGATAGAAATAACATTTGTTGGAATATAAGCGGATACATCGCCTGCCTGCGTCTCAATGATCGGCAATGCCGTCAATGAACCACCGCCCAGCTTATCTGACAATCTCGCTGCACGCTCCAACAATCTGGAATGCAGATAGAATACATCTCCAGGGAATGCCTCACGTCCTGGCGGACGCTTAAGCAGCAAGGAAAGTGTACGATATGCCGCAGCATGTTTGGTTAAATCATCATACACAACCAATACATCTTCGCCGTTCTCCATCCATTCCTCACCAATTGCACATCCGGAATATGGTGCAATATACTGAAGCGGTGCTAACTCACTCGCTGTTGCTGCAACGATCGTGGTATAATCCATCGCTCCATATTCTTCTAATTTTTTCACAAGGTTGGCAATCGTTGACGCTTTCTGTCCGATCGCTACGTAAATACATTTTACGCACTGTCCTTTCTGATTAATGATCGTGTCGATCGCAATCGCGGTTTTACCGGTCTGGCGGTCACCAATGATCAACTCACGCTGTCCTCTTCCGATCGGTACCATGGAGTCAATCGCCTTAATACCTGTCTGAAGCGGTGTGTCTACGGATTTACGTGCGATAACACCGGATGCCACACGCTCGATCTGTCTGGACTTATCGGTTTTGATCGGTCCTTTGCCATCAATCGGCTGTCCCAGCGCATTCACTACACGTCCGAGCATGGCATCTCCAACCGGCACCTCAACAACATGACCTGTCGTCTTTACGGTGTCGCCTTCATTGATGTTTTTATGGTCACCCAAAAGAACCGCACCTACGTTATCTTCTTCCAAGTTCAATACCATGCCATATATCTCATTAGGAAATTCCAACAGTTCACCCTGCATCGCTTTCTCTAAGCCATGAATACGGGCAATTCCGTCGGCAACCTGTATTACAGTACCTATATCTGCTACTTCAAATTTGGTACTGTAGTTTTTAATCTGCTCTTTAATGACTGAGCTGATTTCCTCAGGTCTCAAATTCATGATACACTCGCACCTTCTTTCTGTTTATTCTAATTCGTCAACTGAACCTGCGACAACTCTTTTGCCATTCGATTCAGCTTTGATCTGATACTGCTGTCTACCACTCTGTCTCCGATACGGATCACCACGCCACCGATCAGGGATGCATCCACAGAATAGTTCATGATGAACTCCACATAAGATGTCGTGTTCAATAATTTCTGCACGATCTCCTGCTTCTCATCCTTAGACAGTTCGACAGCCGATATCACATATGCCACGCCGATCTTTTTGTATTCACGAACCTTATCAATGAAATACGTCAAAATCTTTTCGATTTCCGAAAAACGTCCTTTTTCAACGATAGTGACCATGAATCCTGTCAGCGTATCGGATGCTTTGCCAGCAAACACCTGCTCTACCAGTGAGACTTTCTGCTCAACCGGAAGCTTTGGATGTGTCAGCAGCTTGATGTACTGCTCATTCGCTTCGATCACATCAAGCACGATCTGCACTTCCTCCAGAGTGGAATCAATTGTTCCCTCTTCCACGGCAACCTCAAACAAGGCTTCGCCGTATGTCTTTGATACTAACTTAGCCATGTCTCATCACCCATCTCTTCCAAAGTGTCTGCAAGCAACTGTGACTGTTTGCTTTCGTCCAAAGAAGATGCAACGATTTTACCAGCCATTGCCGTTGCGACATTAATGATTTCCTGTTTCATTTCATCCTTGACCTTGCTCTTCTCCAGTTCAACTTCTCGATTTGCACGGGCAACGATCTGTGCGGCTTCTTCCCTCGCTTCTTCTAACATGACACTTTCTTTCTTGAGTGCCTTTTTACGCGCTTCGCTCAGGATCTCATCCGTCTCTTTTTGCACATTTTTTATTTTTTCATCATATTCTGCTTTGAATTGAATTGCATCCTGCTTCTCGCGCGCTGCCGTTTCCATCTGCTCACGAATGCCTTCCTGCCGCTTCTCCATCAGATTTCTCGCCGGATTAAACAACAGATAGGACAGAAGCAAAAATACAAAAAACATTGCTAATATGGTAATCGCTGAGTCTACTAATAACTGTGGATCTAAACCAAAAATATAATCGCCCAGTCCACTGCTCAGTGCAACCTGAATTACTCCGCTCACGTTAGTGCCTCCTTTCCGCTAGAGTCTTCCACCAAATGCTTACGCCATCTTCCGGTCATTTTTCCATTGAAAAATAGTACCGGCTGCCGGCACTTGCATTGATTAATGAAGCTTTGCGTAAAGTGGGTTCGCGAATAACAGGATCAAAGCAACTACCAGACCATACAAACCTGTTGTCTCTGCTACTGCCTGTCCAAGAAGCATTGTTGACATAACGTCACCTTTCGCACCCGGATTACGTCCTACTGCAGAAGCACCGTAACCGGCAGCAATACCCTGTCCTACACCAGGTCCGATACCGGCAATAACCGCAAGACCTGCACCAATAGCAGAACCCATCAAAACCAATCCATCGTTATCAATATTCATAATAATCCTCCATTTCTAAAGTGCTTATCCGCACTTCTTCACTTTTTTGTTTATGCCTGATCCCCAATCGCATCCGAGACAAAGCACATTGTCAACATACAAAATACATACGTCTGAATCGCACCGGAAAATACATCCAAATAAATGTGCAATGCAGCCGGCCAGATTAATGTCAAAACCTTTGGCAATAATCCGTAGATCAATCCCGTCATAACCGTTCCGGATAAAATATTACCGAACAAACGGAGAGACATAGAAACCGGTGTAGAAAATTCACTGATCAAGTTCATTGGAAAGAACAGAAAGATCGGTTCAAACAATCCCTTAATCTTACCGAATTTCTGGTACTTAAAACCGTTGTATTGAATCATCACCCAAGTAATGATCGCCAACGGAAATGTGACACCGTAATCTGCTGTCGGCGGTCGAAGCCCTAGCAAACCGGACAAGTTGCACGCCAAAATAAATAAAAACAAAGCGCTGACATAGTTACGAAACTTTGGTGCCTTACTCTCTCCCATGGAGCCCGCCACCATACCATCCAGCGATTCTACGATCAGCTCGACCACATTTAGAAACGGTCCCGGCACCTGATCCGGAGTCGCCTTACGAATCGCACGATTTGCAAAAACAGCAAAAATAAGCAGTGCAGCGATTACAATGATCATGGATATATGCGTCGTAGTCAGATACACATCTGAACCGAAAAACTTGAATTTCGTATATCCATGGATAAAAAAGTCTACCTGCTGCTCATTTCCCTTTGCCAAAAACACATTGTTTGCAAAGGAATCAAACGGCATACAAAAGACGCCACTTCCCACATTCTCACCTTCCCTTTCTATAGAATAAATTATATATACAGGCAAATATCTCTTGTTTACCATTTCATTACAAAGCGAAAATCAACGTTTCACGATACATTGCACCGCACAACCGCAATCTCCTATAAAATAAAACAACAGAATATCTGCAATACATATCTATTTTTTAAATAATTTTTCATAACGCGGGTGCATTTTCGGATACGATAATGCACTGACCTTGACTCCAAACAACGTCAGTATCGCCGGAATCGGATGTACATATTCATAAAATATCATGCATACCGCCAGCGTAACCGCCATGATCACCAATCTCTGCAGCGATGCAAGCTGCGCATGTCTGGATGCATGCGCCGGATCCATATCAAGCGCAATGTCCAGGTGGCGAAACATATGCCACAAAAGAACTAATGCCGCCGCACCACCAAACAGCCCTCCAAATAACATCGAAACTCTGCCTCGACTGATAATTACAAAAAGCAGTGTAACAATGGCTGTCCACAGAATAGAACTAATCATCAATTCCTTTAGTACCTGTTTTACCTGTTTCATGCTCTCCCGCTGCTTCCTCCCGCTTCTCGGTGAGTCCTTTCATGTAATCAAGCTGCTCATGCTCTTTCTTCATGTCAGCCTCATAAAAGGACTTGGTTAATATATATACATTTTTGAACGCAGCCCCGATTCCTAACAACAACATGAACGGAAATATGATCTGTGTACCAAACAGACGATTCAGCCAAGTGCCCAGCCAACCGCTAATAAAGATCGGCACGAGCATTGTAATACTGATCTGCGTGATCATCATAAAACTACGCAAAATTTTCTTCTCTTTCTTACTCATTTTTTAATAACCTCTCATTATGCTATTATAATTTATTCTTCTGAAAAAGTCCACCAAAGAGCGCAAAAAATCTCGTGTAGTATCAAGCGATCTGCTAACTCATTTTCCCCTCCGATCATCCCGCAAATAATTTAATTCGATAAGCTAGAAAGTCCTTTACAAGCCAACTTCCCTAGACTATAATTATTCCACAAGAAGAAAAAGAGCAAAACCAGCGTTTTGCTATCAAATAAAAATAAGCCGCTGAAAGGAGTTGCTTCATGAGCCGACCACGATTATTTCGACGTCGCTTTATCCCCGACGAAAACATCGAATTAAAAGATGATATGATCTTAGCCTTAGAGCCTAACCTTATTATTACCAGTTGGAATGTTTTGAAACCACGACGCGATATTTCCCGTGGTGTTTCCGCTTATTTTATAGATAAAGGGATTAAGGTGAGCAAGGTTTTTGACAATGCCGGACAAATGGTATATTGGTATTGTGACATTATAGAGACACATTATGATGAAAAGGAAAATATTTACACCTTTAACGACCTGCTCATTGACGTAATCGTATATCCGGATGGTCAAGTTGAAGTACTGGACATGGATGAATTTGCTGATGCAATGGAGCAGGGCATTTTGAGCGTTGGCACGATCGCACATGCAATGCGCGCAACCGATGATCTGTTACATACGATCTACGCCGGAGAATTCGAAAAATATACACACTATATTGATGATATGTTAAAAGTGATCAGTTAATTCTGCTCTCTACGAAAAGACCCTCTTTTGATCAGAAGCTCGGACATACAGTCCACCTTCTACCAAAAGAGGGTCTTTTTATACTGTTATTTCATGCAAGTCTCCCACGTGCCATTATTTCTTCTTTACTTCCAGAGCTTCTTTGCCACCCATATACGGACGCAGAGCTTCCGGAATACGTACGCTTCCGTCTTCCTGCAAATTGTTCTCCAAAAATGCGATCAACATACGTGGTGGTGCAACCACTGTATTATTCAGCGTATGTGCAAAATATTTGCTGCCGTCTTCCTTACGGACACGGATCTGCAAACGTCTTGCCTGTGCGTCTCCCAAATTGGAGCAGCTTCCTACCTCAAAATACTTCTTCTGACGTGGAGACCAAGCCTCAACGTCGATGGATTTTACTTTCAGATCTGCAAGATCTCCGGAGCAGCACTCCAGCGTACGGACCGGAATATCCAGCGTACGGAACAGATCTACCGTATTCTGCCACAACTTATCAAACCAAACCGGACTTTCTTCCGGCTTACAAACTACGATCATTTCCTGTTTCTCGAACTGATGGATTCGATACACGCCACGCTCCTCGATGCCGTGAGCGCCCTTTTCCTTACGGAAGCATGGGGAATAACTGGTCAATGTCTTTGGCAGATCCTTTTCATCGGTGATCGTATCAATAAATTTACCGATCATAGAATGCTCACTTGTACCGATCAGGAACAGATCTTCGCCCTCGATCTTGTACATCATCGCATCCATTTCCGCAAAACTCATAACACCGGTCACGACATTGCTTCGAATCATGTATGGCGGAATGCAGTAAGTGAAACCACGATCGATCATGAAATCTCTTGCATAGGCAAGTACAGCAGAATGCAGTCTGGCAATGTCACCCATCAGATAATAGAAACCATTTCCTGCCACTTTACCGGCAGCATCAATGTCTAATCCATCAAAACTCTCCATGATCTGTGCATGATACGGAATCTCATAATCCGGCACTACCGGCTCACCATAGCGTTTAATCTCAACATTTTCGCTGTCATCTTTACCAATCGGAACACTTGGATCAATAATATTTGGAATGACAAGCATGATCTCACGAACTTTTGCTTGGAGTTCTTTCTCCTTTGCTGCAAGCTCCTCAAGACGAGCTGCATTTTTGTTTACTTCCTGCTTCTTTGCCTCTGCCTCTTCCTTCTTGCCCTGTCCCATCAAAGCGCCGATTTCCTTAGAAATCTTTTTGCGGGAGGCACGAAGCTCATCTGCTTCCTGCTGTGTCTTGCGCGCCTCAGCATCTAATGCAATGACCTCGTCTACCAACGGAAGCTTGTCATCCTGGAATTTGTTTTTGATGTTTTGCTTTACCACATCTGGATTTTCTCTTAAAAATTTAATGTCTAACATATTTCCTCATTTCTGCACACAGCTCGTATGCGTATATTGTTGATAAGTGTAATGTGACAGCCTGCTTGAATAAGCTGCTATAGTCCTGCCCGTCCTACTGTGCTGCCGTCGCTGACGGTGCAGGCGCATCTGAAGGTGTTTCACTCGGCGTCACTGTCGGCTCCGGTATCTGCGTCGCTTCCGGTGTCACTGTCGGCTCCGGCGTTGCTGTTGCCTTTGGCTTTGGCTTTTTCACCGTCTTTTTGTATTTGCCAATCTTGATCGGCTTTGAAAATTTACCATGCACGATGCGATAACCTTTGGTACGGAATGCACGCACCTTCACATAATACACTTTCGATGCTTTAAGCTTGCGAAGCACAACCGTGCGCTTCTTTGTCGGCATGACAATACGGTATCTCGCCTTTTTGGACGTCTTAACTGCAATCTGATACCCGGTTGCTTTGCCTCTCTTCTTTATCTTAATCTTTGCCTGTGTCTTAGACCGTTTCACCAAAGACACACTCGGTCTGGATGGTTTAGACGCTGCCTGCACCTTTGTTGTTCCTATCGAAGTTAAACACAATGCCAAGATCAGGATCAATGTTCCAAATTTACGTAACTGCTCTTTCATTGTTCTGCTTTCCTCCATTTCTGTACAATGTGCTCTCAGAATCTTCTAAACGAAGAATTTCGAAAGTACGTTTCAATATAGCCCACCCAAAAATATACCGTCATTTCCCCTGATGTGTCAAGACTCGCAGGGTATTTTTAATCTGCCACTGCATCCGGCAGGTGTCTTCTACTACTGTAGGAAGCACTTTTCAAACACATTATTACGCATTGCTCCATAGAAGATCTCACCTTCCAACATATCGCAGCCAATTTCGCGTGCGTATTCCTCTTGAAGCTTGGTGTGGATGCCACCACAATAAACGGTCATCCCAAGCTCTTTTGCCATGATAACAATGTTTTTAAGGATCGTCTTCTCACGCTCGCCATTCTTGCCACCCATAAAACACTCTGCATGGAACTTGATCCCTTTGACCGGGATCGTGCGCAGAGAATGCAATGCCGTGTGATGAGATGCAAATCGACTGATCACGATCTGATATCCTCTCTTGCAAAGCTGCTCCAATGCCACCTGCAGCGCACTGGTCATATCCGCAAAATAACGTTCGTGCACTTCTATGATCAAGTCCGACGGATCCATTTTATTTTGCACTTCCACAATATTTTCGATCATGGACAAAGCATTTCGTGCCGACAACTGGCTTGCCGTCATTTGAATAGCAAGCGGAACCGTTTTCAATCCCTTTGCCTTTCTGGCGCCGAAGCTACAGCACACCTGATTCAACAGGAAATAAGAAAATTTATCCAACCTTCCTCCACGTTCGATATAATGCAAAATGCCATCCGTTTCTAAATACTGTCCATCCTGCATCTGAATCCGTGCAACCGCTGTACAGCCTACAACGTTCTCTTTATCTCCCTGAATACGCGGCAAATAGCATATTTCAACTGTCTGCTTTTCCATAGCATCGAGTATTTCCTGAATGATCCGTTCCTCTCGGAAACGTTCTTGCTGAAGATCATCGGTATAAATCGCATAATGGTTACCCTTGATCCCTTTGATACTTCTTCGTGCAAGATCCGCTTTCTCCAACATATCACCAAGCTCATTGTCCGTCGGCTCAACCAGATACAAGCCATTCGTTGTATCAAACCCGATCTGGTTCTCCCCATTCGTAATCTCATCCTGATAGTGCATCATTCGAGACAATTTTTTTAGCAGGGTCTTATGATCCTGGTAAGGGAAAATAGCAACAAAATAATCTCCGTCTACTCTGGCGCACAGGCCACCTCGCTCCACAAACTTTTGAAGCACCCTGGAAAATTTCAACAGGATTTCATTACTAATGGAAAAGCCATAATGATGACTAAACTTGCGAAATTCATCAATATCAGCGCACATCAACGCATAGCGCTTGTCATCCGTTCGTTCCGCCAACATTTCTCTTGCCTTGTCCAAAAACTTTGCATACGGAATCATTCCCGTCAAAGTATCTTCAAACTTTGCCTGACTAGACTTAGCGATCCGCATTAATTTCGTACTGAGTTTCGTGTTGTTCGATGCTGCCGCGATCTCTGCTTCCGCAGAATCTGCCAGTGCATTATCCAGCACACGAGTGATCCCATATACTTTCACCGGCTTATCACTCACACCATCTCCCACCGAGACACTCGCCACTTCCATATGACGATATTCTCCATGGTTGTCCTTCATGCGATAAACACCGCGATGACCGCCCAGTTCCTCTTCACGCCTCTTAAGCGCCTGACGAAAACGCTCCACGTCATCCGGGTGTAAAAATTCTCCTAACTGACTTTCGTTAAACTGCCCCTCTAAAATACTCTCGTTAGAATATGTTTCATCTAAATTGCCGCCACGACTAAGTACACGCGTCGCAATATCATAGGTCCAAGTCGTCTCACGCATGAATTTTGCAATAATGTCCGAACGCTCCGCAACTTCCTCAAACTGCTTTTCCAACTGTTTGCGCTTCGTAATATCCATAATGATGCATAGATATACCGGTTCTCCGTTATCATCATCAATACGACATCCATTGACATAAGACCAGCAGACATCTCCTGTTTTGGAGATGATCCGATACTCAAAGCCGACCAAACCACGATTTTCTACAGAAGCCTTGACCTGTCTTTTGACCATTTCCGCATCTGCAGGATACAACACACGGTCACAATAGTCTCCAAAATTAATCTGATATTCTTCCTTGGAATATCCAGCCAGTCGATAAAATCCATCATTTGCATACAACAGCTTAAAATCTGTCATGCGCAGCTTGATCACACCACCCGGAATACTATTGGAGATCAGCTCTGCATCTCGTTTTGCCTCATACGCTTCTAACAGATTGCGTCTCGACTGTGTGATGTCCAAACATGAGGCAAAATAGACCCTCTGCCCTTTCATATCTGCCGGATGCGCTGAAACAGACACCCAGATCACTGCTCCGTCTTTGCGCCGCGCACGGTGTTCTAACTGAATCTTGCCCCCCACAGCCGTCTGTCTGGCGATCAAATTTCGTATCTTTTGACGGTCTTCCGGAAGGATCATTTCCATAACACTTCCATGATATATTTCTGAAAACTCTTCTCTTGTGCACTGCATTAATGAATAAAAGCGTTCATTCGCATACATAAGCTCAATCTGCGATCCCGGCTTTGCCACAAACATCGCACATTCGGACATATTAAGTAAGCGTCTTAAGTCCTGTTCATCTAAACCCATCTGCTCCGTTGTCTTTGCTGTCTCAATATCGCTCATTCGTATCCCTCCCTTTCTGCACCAGAGTTTCTTTTCGAAAATCTCATCCTATAAATGACATGGACCGGATCCAATCTCAACGACATAAAAATCTGCCGCATATCCGATCTTATCCTTATATGCCTTGCCTACCTGTGCAATAAATGCATCAACCGCCTCATCTTTCACAATACTCACTGTACATCCGCCAAATCCTGCTCCGGTCATACGAGAACCGATGACACCATCTACTTTCCAAGCCTGTTCCACAAGCGTATCTAACTCTTTTCCTGTTACCTCATAATCATCACGCAAAGATACGTGAGAAGCGTTCATCAATTGTCCGAACAGTTCAATGTTATTTTCCTGCAACGCTTTCACTGCCTTGATCGTACGCTGATTCTCATAAACAGCATGCTTTGCTCTCTTGCGTCTGACATCATCCTTGATCGCTGACTTCACCTGTTCAAACTGCTCCTCCGTCAGATCGCCGAGCGTCTGGATCGGCATCTCCTTTTGAATCTCTGCCAATGCCGTCTCACACTCCTCACGGCGTTCATTGTACTTCGAATCACCCAGGCCACGCTTTTTATTACTGCATGCGATCACAATCTTCGCACCGTCCAGTTGAACCGGAGCATATTCATAAGAAAGATCTGCCGTATCCAAAAAGATTGCATGATCCTTTTTGCCCATTGCGATCGCAAACTGATCCATGATCCCACAATTCACACCGTTGAATTTATTCTCCGAAAACTGGCCGATCAGCGCCAAATCCTGATTTGAAATACCAAGTCCAAACAATTCGCTCAAAATATAGCCGGTAACCACCTCTACAGATGCAGAAGAAGACAATCCCGAACCGTTCGGGATATTACCAAACAACAGAAGGTCAATACCCTCATTGATCTCATAGCCCCTCTGTCCTAACGCCCAAATGATTCCCTTCGGATAATTCGTCCATCCGGCTTCCCTGCATGGTTTCAGATCATCCAGACTGGAAGTAATGATACCAAGATGTTCAAAATTCATCGAGAAAAAGCGTAACTTTCTGTCGTTTCTCTTGCGAGCCACAGCATAAGTACCTATCGTCAATGCGCATGGGAATACATGCCCACCGTTATAATCTGTATGTTCACCGATCAAATTTACACGCCCCGGTGCAAAAAATGCGTGTGCCTCTCCTTCGCCATATACTTCCCTGAATTTCTGCAAAATCGTATTCTTAATATCCTTCATATCTCCTCATTTCTGCGCTGGAAATCATGTGTTTTGTAGTATTTGCTTGCACGGACCTCTTCCCGGCATTCTTCTGCGTCCCATGCGCCGACGCAAATATTTCTTTGAACTTATATTTTACAATATTTTGTGGTCTCTTTCAAGAACAAACGCAAAGCCAGCACTTTGCTTTTGTCACGCTACACAACAGCAGTTTCCTATTAAGGAACGAAAAAAGGAAGCATCTATTTCGATGCTTCCCTTTTCGTATCTTTGTCTGATGGTGTCAATGTCACAAATCCATGCCCCTGCAGTGTACGGAAATACGCCAGCAATCTGTCATATAACGGCTCGGCATCCTCGCCGAACTCCTCCTTCACTAACAGAGCAATATCATAAATCGTATGCACACCATCTATTTGTTTCCAAATGAAACTCCCGAACTGTTCCAAGGCAATGTGGCTGACTGCCGGACGCCCAAAACATTTCTGGGCAATGCGGTTAAACACACCCTTGTTCTCGACATCCACCGTCACCCGATGCTCATCGTCTTCCGTCCAGTTCAGTTTTTCCAGAATACGCGGAACATAATCCAACAAATTATTGTCTTTCTTCACTATTTTTCTACCTTTGCTTCTTTACTCCAGATAGTAAACTTCAGGACAACCAAAATGATCACCGCCATGACTGCGAGGCCACCTGCTTGTCCCAAATTGAGGACACCAGAAAGATCCACTAAGCTTGCAACCGTCTTGCCCTTAATCGTTACTACAGCAAGAACAGCAAGCAAAATACCAACCAGTCCTTCACCCGCGATCATACCGGAGCAGCAAAGTACACCGTTATTGATAACTTTGTCTTTGTTCGCTTTGCCGTCATAAACCTTCTCTAAGATCAGACGAAGTACGCCACCTACCATAATGCAGGCAGAAAGTTCGATCGGCAAATACAAACCAATGGCAAACGGCAGAACCGGGATAGATAATAACTCGATCATAATTGCAATAAACACACCGATAAATACAAGTGCCCAAGGAAGATTTCCGCCCATAACACCTTCAACGATCATCTTCATCAAAGTTGCCTGTGGTGCAGCAAGCTCAGCCGTACCAAATCCCCACGCACTATTCAACAAGTAAAGTACAAAACCGATCGTTACTGCTGAAACAACCGCACCGATCAACTCACCGTACTGCTGCTTCACCGGAGTTGCACCAAGAATATATCCTGTTTTCAAATCCTGTGACATATCACCAGCCATTGCTGCAACGATACAGATTACAGAGCCGATTGCAATCGCTGCGATCATTCCTGACGCACCGGTATTACCCGTTGCTTTAAGGATCAAGCTGGTGATCAACAACGTTGCGATCGCCATTCCGGATACCGGGTTGTTACTGCTGCCGACCAATCCAACCATACGAGAGGAAACCGTAGCAAAAAAGAATCCAAAGATAACAATGATGACAGCACCCAAAATACCAATCGGAATGACCGGAAGTGCTGCGATCAAAATGATCAAAATAGCAAGCATTCCAAGTACTACACCCATATTCAGATCACGGTTCGTACGCTCCTCTTTGCCGATCTTTTCTTTATTGAAGATACCTTTCATCGCATCGGCAAAGGTACGGCAGATCAATGGCAATGATTTGATCAAGCTGATAATTCCACCGGCTGCAACGGCACCTGCGCCGATATAACGGATATAATTCGACCAGATTCCAGACGCTCCGCTTGTTTTCCATACTTCTGCGATAGAAACTGTTGCAGGGTACAGTACCGTATGTGCGCCAAACAAATAGATCGCCGGGATCAACACCAGCCAGCCAAGAATGGCACCCGCAAACATATAAGAAGCAATCTTAAAGCCACAAATGTAACCTACACTGATCAATGCCGGATAAACCTCTGTACTGATCTCTCCGTGAATCTTATTGATCGTCAATGTTGCGACATTAGAAACAACCTTGAAACCGTCCACGATAAACTTGATCAAAGCAGAAACACCCATTCCAATAAACACGACTGCTGCATTAGCGCCGCCTTCCTGTCCGGCAAGCAAAACCTCTGCACACGCTGTTCCCTCCGGATACGGAAGGGTTCCATGCTCTTTTACGATCAATGCCTTGCGCAATGGCACCATGAAACAAATGCCTAACAGACCGCCGATCATTGCAATTAAAGCAATCTCCACAATACCAGGCATCTGTGCCTTACCTTCAGCTGCCCACAAAAACAATGCCGGCATCGTAAAGATCGCACCGGCTGCCAAAGACTCACCGGCAGAACCGATCGTCTGCACCATGTTGCTTTCCAAGATCGTATCGTCCTTCTTTGTGGAAAAACGTCCGATCAGCTTATACACCCCCATGCCAATAACTGCTGCAGGAATAGACGCTGAAACCGTCATACCTACACGAAGCCCTAAGTAAGCATTGGCCGCTCCAAAGACAATTGCCAGCAGCACACCGATAATGATCGATGACGGCGTAAATTCCGGCAATACCTTATCTGCACTTACGTAGGGTTTGAAAGAATTGTTCTCTTCCATAATAAATAAACCTCCTTAAATTCTAAGACCAAAGCGTCAAAGTCGTAAAAATGCCTGTCAGGCAAATCCAGACCAAATAGAACGATTTTAACACTAGAATCTTTTTGACAAAAAAAGAACTTGCGCCCTTATAACATCGATTTCTGTTCATCAAACGCAAGCATTTTCGATTGTATCATAAGAATTCTCAAAAAGCAAGAAGAATGCTATTTTTATGAAAATTCCGGCAAATTCACGAAAATATTTCCCAACAATTTCTAATTTGTTTTCCTAAAATCGGATCACGCTACCCCAAAAAATATGCCAGGACCAGAAATCATTTTTAGGAATGCCAATATGGTTTCTGGTCTTTGTGCGAAAATCCGCGCAAAGTTTCTTGATAGGCGGCGATTTTGTGTTGATACTCTGCAATCTGTTTATCCTTTAATCGTCCCTTGTCCGACAACTCTTGAAACTTCTGTTCCAAAAGAACAAACGCCTCCTGCGCTGCATCCTTGTAATTATTGGCAATATTCGAGTCAATCTCCTGCACGATCGTCTCTAACTCCTTATTTTTGCCAAGTCCATGTATAAATTCAAACATCGTTACCTCTTTTCTATACTTCCCATCTTATAACTTTCCCTGTCTTATAGCTTTCCCTGTCTTATAACTTTCCCTGTCTTATAACTTTCCTTGCTTCCGCAAATATGCCAAAAATCCTTCACACCCATCCAACACATCCCGATACGTTTCATCAAAATTACCCGTATACCATGGGTCCGCAATCTCACCGGGACGATCTGTGAAGTCCAACAAAAGGGACACCTTCTGCTCCGGATCCTTCCCAAAAATCCGCATCATATTGCGGTAGTTCCATTGATCCATTCCGATGATATGATCAAAGTTGCGGTAATCACTTTTTCGTACCTGCTTGGCATAATGTTCCAAAACAGGGACTCCAACCTGTCGTAACTTTGCGACCGTTCCGTGGTGCGGCCCATTGCCAATCTCCTCTGTGCTTGTCGCCATGGAATCAATGTAAAAATTGTCTATGTATCCGGCACGGTTTACAAGGTTCTGTAGGACGAACTGCGCCATTGTGCTGCGGCAGATATTGCCGTGGCAAACAAAAAGTATTCTTATCATAGTTTTGTTTCTCCTTGTTTTGCCCCGGAATTCCCTGTTTTGCAAGGATTTCCAGGGTTATGGTGATGTGCTCTGAAATTACAGATTGTGGTAAATTGGAGCAGAATTAAGCAAGTTGTTACTACCGCTTAGTAGTAAAGTTAGTAGTAAAGTTAGTAGTAAAAGGAAAATGTTTGCTACTAAGGATTTTAGCTAATTTATTCTACTAAACTTTTCGACAAGATAATTTACAAATGCAGAACAAGATATCAACATATACTTAGCATCTTCCGCCGGAGCATTTGTAAAATCTATTCCACCATGGCGAATTCCATCAGCATCAGACGTATATCCATACATTTTCTCAAATCCAGCTTTCATCGCACTATGTATCATAACACCATTAGCTTCTAATTTCTTTAATGTATTTCCTAATGTTGCCTGTGAACCAGTCGCTCCTGTAATAATACAACACATAGCTTCTACTGCACTTATAGATTCTTTTATGGAATTTTCATAATCTGGATTCTTTCTATCCGAATATAAGGTTAGTGCTTTCCTAAAATGTGTACTTACCGACTCATATGGCGAATCTGTTGCCTGTGAAATTTCCGCTAACTCTTCTTCACTAGTAATGTTAATAAATTTGTCATTCAAAAATCGATAGCCGGATTTTTCTTGTTCCATAATTTTATTTAATTCAGCTGTCACTCCCTTGAACCAAACTATCTCATCACAGGAACCTCTTTCATAGCAATCGTATTTACACCGACTACAATAATTTCTTTTAGCTTCAAAAAATAATTCTATAATTTCATATGGCATATACCATGGAATATCTGAAATTGTCCTTTGTAAAAGAGTATCAATCCAGTGCCAATTCTTTTGTGCTGTTGCTTCTACTCGATATCCTAATTTATCAACCACATATTTTAATTCATCATTTATAAAAGGCGATGGCTCTAAAAACTTATGTACAGCATTATATAACCTATTCCTTAAAGCTCTATCCATATCCTCTATCTGAATTGTTTTTTCTAGTGCAAAACCATTTCTCTCTGCAAATCCCATATTAATCCGACCTCGCTTTATCATTTATATTTATAAGTACCCCTTTTATTTAAAATGCCGAGGATTCATTTCTTGGAACAAAAGTTATTCCAAATTTTTCTTCCAAATAATATTTCAAAACAAATATCTCAATCTTTCTATCACTTCTCATAGAATCCAAATAATATCTTGTATAATCTCCAGCACACTCTGGAGGAACTATTTTTAATGTTCGTCTTTGATTTGCAATATCACATACTTCTTCTCCATTCTTCAAATCTACTGAATTTATATCCCAGCACACAATACTATGTAAGTTTTCAAATGAATGATTAAAGTTTTTGCTCATATAATTCTTGAATTCGACATAAAATAACTTTGAAGTTTTAATTGGCATATTATCCTTTGCCTTCACAATAACATCAATTCCAAAATGAGTATCGTAATCGATTACTGTAAAAGGAAAAATTTCTGGTTTATATGTACTTAATTGCATAAATATTGTAAACACACCATTTTCTTGCTGTGGTTCAATTAATGTAATGTTTTTGTCATCTGCAACCTTGTAGTTCGCAACTCGTGTTCTGTTAACTTTATCAATTCGTTTCTTAAAATCACTCTTTTCACGTGCAACAGTATTGTATGCATCTACTTCTGATTCAAGCCACTCCAGATTGCTCCAATCATCACTCTGAACAATTTCATCGTATATTTCTTTTACTGCATCCCTTAAATCTGCCAATATTTCCGATGGAGTATTCTCTATTGAACCTCTATTCGCAGTCAAACGCAATCCTTGACAATTTACAAAAGCATGCAACTTCGTATATTCGGAACCTTTTGATGTAACCCAATCATTTTTTCGCTGGATTGCCATATAATCTTTACAAAGCCATATCCCATATCTATCTTGAACCGTATATGCCCCTTCTGGTGCAGAATATCCTGGTCTTCTAATCATATTATTATATGAATACTTTACTTTTGTACCTTCAACAAAGAATACTGCTTGGAATTTTATTTCTGGAAAGTTCTTTAAACTCTTTGTTTTTACTACTTTTTTGCAATACCACTTTGGGGCATCTACTAAGTAATCATTAAACAAATCATTTACACTCTTGCTCTCTTCTGGAAAGACATGTCCAAATTCAATATCCTCATATTTATCAGCATCTACACCTTTTAATTTCAACTTTACATCTGCATTTTCTTCAATGTCAAAGCATCGTTCCACAGAACCAAATTTTGTGAACCATAAAATATAGTCCTTTAATTGTGCATGTGTAAACTTATCTCTACGGTTCTCATTATATCCGTATATTACAATTCTACTACCTCTCATTCCATCTTCATTATTCTCACTTGTAACATCTACAGTTGGAATAACATGATTGAACAAATTTTTCTTTGGATCATTCATAATAGCATGATACTTAATACCATTTTTAGCGGTAATAACCTCTATTTTTTTGCTATTGAAATAAACTTTTGTTCCGTGACCTTTTTCTCCAATTGCTCCTGTCTCATCTTTAGTTTCTCTTCTCATCGAATTTCCTAAATCGAAGAATGATTTCAATCCCTTATCATCCATTCCATCTCCGTCATCCATAATTTCAATTTTAAGAACTCTCTCTCCACAATCTGAAATAACGCAAAAATTCATGGTCATATTTTTTGCATGAGCATCAAATCCATTGCTTATTCCTTCTCTTACCAAATCTAAAGGATTTGAAAAATCCTGTGCTATTTCTATAAATTCCTGAGAACTATTTACTTCTGGTGTAATAGTAAATCCCATAACAAATCTCCTTTTCAATCAATTTTGAGAAACAAAACCCTTAAAATATTTTATCACAATATGTCGGAAAAAGAAAGATAAAATAACGCCCCAGCTTAAGCCAGAGCGTCATCCCACTTACATATTAAACTACCTTAAACATCTTCTGCGACATCGGTTTCTCTTTCTTCTGCTCAACCTCCGCCTGTGCCTTCCTAAACTCTTCCATCCGTTTCAATTCTTCCTCAGCATCATCGAATCCGATATGCGTGTACGCATTCATTGTAACCGATATATCCGAATGCCCCATGAGGTACTGCAGCGTCTTTGGACTCATTCCCGATTTTGCCATATTTGAACAATAGGTGTGTCGGCATATATGATGTGTAATGTTTGGCATCTGCACCCGGTAGATGTCATTGTATCTGCCGACCATATGATTAAAGCGGTGTTGCAGATGCTTCACATAGTCTTCAATGTCAAAGGCATTTTTCGGGTCAAAATCGGACAGCTCTTTGTACCGCTTATGCTTTGTTATATCAAACTTATCTGAGAAAAAAGGTCTCACGCCCCTAAGCTGCATGATACATTTTCCGCCGTCCATGACCGCTATCTCATCCTGACTCATAAGCTCTTTTCCGGTCTTTTGATAATTCAGACCGTAGGACTGGCTCGTACCTCTTGTATCCGAGGTATTATAAAGGTCAATCGTTTCTTTACCCAATACTTCCGCCAACTCTTTTAAAGTGGTCTTTTCCTTTCCTCCAAGGAATAATGTGGTATCACAGTTGCCCTCTATAGTGTCTGCATTGTCCTTATAAATCGCCTTGAGCTGGGATTTTGACTGCAAAATAATAGAAGCTGATATTTCACGGCTACGGATTGTAGCGATCAGCTTCTCAAACTGTGGAATCTTCCCGATGTTCGCAAACTCATCAAGGAGCATACGCACATGAACCGGGAGCCTTCCGTTATAAACATCATCTGCTTTATCACAAAGCAGGTTAAAGAGCTGTGAATACATGATTGATACCACAAAATTAAATGTGGCATCGGTATCGGAAATAATAACGAATAATGCTGTCTTTTCCTCTCCCAGAGTATCAAGCTCCAGCTCGTCATATTCCATAAGGTCACGCAGCTCCTTAATATCAAATGGTGCTAACCTCGCACCGCAGCTAATCAAGATTGATTTCGCTGTCTTTCCGGCAGCAAGTTTATACTTCTTGTACTGTCTTACTGCAAAATGATTGGGTTTTTCTGCTTCCAGCTCCTCAAACAATAAGTCCACAGCATTTTTGAAATTCTCATCGTCCTCCCTGGCTTCGCTGGCATCAATCATATCAATCAGCATTGCGAAATTCTACTCCTCTTCCGGAGCTTCATACCAGATATAAGCGATAAGTGCCGTATAGTAGAGCTTTTCTGCCTTGACCCAAAAGTCCTCACCGGATTGCTGTCCCTCTCCTTTGGTGTTGACTATAATCGTGTTTACAAGTTTCAAAATATCCTTTTCGCTCCGAATGTAGGCGAAAGGATTATAATGCATGGATTTAGCAAAGTTTATGGTATTCAAAACTTTTATCTTGTACTTGCCCTTCTTTAACATCTTTCCGCACTCAACCAGTACCGTTCCTTTCGGATCAGTGACAACATAAGACGAGTGCATCTGCATCAGGTTCGGCTTCACAAAAAAGCGAGTCTTACCGGAACCGGAGCCACTGATAACAAGAATATTTTTATTTCTTGCGTACTTCGGCTCTTTCGGTCTGCTGGACATCATCAGCCGTTCCGTCTGTGTCAGAAGGACATTATTTTCAAACACTGCGTCCATATATGGCTCTATGTCCTTGGCATTTCCCCACCTTGCGGAACCGTATTCTACGCCCTGCCGGAACTTCTTGGCATTCTTGGCTTTGTAATACACCACAAGTCGCAGTGCTATGCCACCTGCCACACCAATCAATAAATCTCTTGGGTATAAGCTGGGCAATGGATTGGCAAACAGCTTATCAAAACGGTTCATGACTGCCATCATCTTATCAGAAGCATTTGTACCTTCTGATACTCTCCACAGCCATGCAACCTTATCACAGAAATATCCAACAAAGATATAGGACAGATTCAAAAGCACCAGCTTCTTGGTATCCATACCGCCTGCTTTTGCTTTCAGATTTTTCGGGATAGCCTTCAGGTCTTTGGTTATGCCTTCAATGATGTTACTCAAAGGCTCTGCCCCCTGTCCTTATTCTTTTCCCGGCTCCGTTCCCTGTTCTTATTCTGTGATACTGCATCCCTAAAGCGTTTCAGTTTCTCCCGTACGGAAGTTCTGCCCTTTCGTTTCTCATTACCATAAACAAATCCCTTGAATGCCTGTGCTACCGCATCGGCATCCCTGCCCTTGAAAAATACCACATATTTCGGCGGGTGCGTTGTCTTGTCTTTCTTGACAGCGAAATCAACATTATATTTACGAGCTACCCGCTCAAAGGATTTGATATTGCCGTCCGTCACTTCGATAGATGAAACTCCCACGCCTTCGCCAACCAGCTTTTTCACAGAAGTTTTACCATGCGTTTTCTGTGTTTTCTGCCTGCGATGGTTCAGATACATCTGCATTGCAACCCTCAAGACATTGGCATCCAGTTTAGCGGTCTTAATTACAAGAGCGATTGTTTTCTGCGTTACTTCCTCTTGCATAAGTACCTCCGTTCTGCATTTGCTGTGCGTATGCTCCGCTAAGGTGGAACATACAGCCTATGTAATAAATATCTCATAACTCTCCTTTCCGCTTCTGGACATCGTGTCCAAAAGCAATAAAAAAAGGGCAGCTACAAATCTCTCGACTTATAACTGCCCTGACGCTGTTTTATTTTTATTATTTTATTTCAAACTGACAAACAATAGTCTATCACATCATTTCTACTATAATACTACTTTTCAAAAGCAGCAAAAATTTCCCTAAGTAGCAATTCGCACTCTTCCCATTCATCTAAAACAAGTTGATCCTGACTTCTTTTAACCTTCAATTTAAACTGTTTCAACACTTCTGATTTAGGAACTATTTCACCTTGATATGCATCTACTTTATCAATATAGGATTTCCAACGAACAGGCTCGTATTCTCCACTTTTTTTCAGAATATCCTTACCAAGAAACATTTCTATTGAGCAAGCACGACCATTAATATTGTCTATTGAACTTCCTCCCGGTCCAATAGTTGGATAATGGAGACACATTTCTAAATCTGGCAAGTGCATAATTCTTACATTTGATGGAATTGGAATATTTTTTAAAACTTTTATTTCACTTAAACCAGCTGAATCATTATCATATAATGCAATAATTCTATTCCTGATTCCAGCAGCAATAAATGCTTTTAAATAATGCGTTAAGTAATTTGTACTTCCCTGCACAACATAAGTTGAAAAATCAATAAAAGAATAAAACTTTACCATGTGAGGATACAACAATTTCATTGCTTCAGATATAACCCTTGCATCTGTACTACCTTCTGTAAGTATAACTGTCTTAGATACTAAATACTCTTTTTCCTCTGGAACCTCATCACACCATCCACCCTCAAATAGATTTGTATAATCAAGAGTAATTATGTCTTCTGATTTAAATGCTTCTAAAATAATACGAAATACATCCCACGGTGATCCTATTTCTTCATCTAAATAATAAAAATCAATGCCAAAATATGTATCATCCTTACAATGTGGTAATGAGTCTAATACTATTTTCTCGCACAGAGAATTGTTCTCTCCCCTGCATTTCTCTAATGATATATAATCACCATTCTCATAAATATCGGACGCTAATATTGAAGAATACTTTTTTACTGCTCGGGCCCAATTTTCAAAGGTATACTCTCTTTCAATATTGTCACTATCGACTTCATCATCAAAAGCATCTTCTAAGTAGTCTAAATAATTCTTCTTATGGTATTCAAATAAACTTTTTGCCTTTAGAGTTGTATGTCCCATTACATCTAAACACATTTTTGCATTATTAACAGTCGTAGTAAAATATCGTCTAGTAATACTTTCATCTAGTTCTTTGTCAAATACTTCTTCTATCGTCAAATCATCTTGACTAAAAATTGATAATAAATCACCAAAAGTATTTTTGCGTGATAAAAATTCATAACTTCCAATACATAGTCCAACAATCTCTCCCATGTTACCTCCTTGTCAGCGTTTTCTTCTTTGATTAAGTGTTACTATATATTACTAATTCAGTACCATGGACCAGTATGAAGCATCCCCCAAGAATTGAACTAGTATGTTTACTATGATTACATTATTACTGCAAGCTGAAATCTACCGAATCAAAATAACTTATATCCATGGTTCATCAACTTTATATAACTGTTATTTCCCCAAGATGTACTGGTTCTTTTAGTTTAATTCTTTCATATCTCACCCTACTTTTCATTTCCCGTATTTCCGAGAACACATCACTTAATATTAATTGCCTCTTAGATGAATTATTTTCAAATAAATAAGCAAGCATAAAAATTGGAATGGCATGCCGATTTGTTCCATTATCATGATACTGTATCCTTTTATCAACAAAAAGATATAAGGTATCAACGTCTCCTTCCCTTGTAAAGTCAATCTGATTATCAAATAGCTTATTTAGTCTATTAATATCTTTTTCAAGATAGGTTTGATGTTTTTCCAATTGATTATCATATATTTTTTTTAAGGCATCTTCAATTCTTATATAATTCTCACGGTTTTGATATACATTTTCCTTCCATTTACATTCAATAATTAGCAACTTTTTTCCTATTTTATCATATATTGCAACATCAATATCACTATTAATGGGCTTTCCCTTAAATGTCTCATTAGGTACTGAATAAACATAATTTGTATTATAAAGAATATTCGAATATTTATTCACATGATTAACAATATAATCAATTATTGACTGAGAAACCGTCTGATCCTTATTCTCGAAACGTATTCCTTTGTAGTAATGTCCATTTACTATCGAGAATTGAAAATCATTCAATACTATGGAGCTTGGTATCCAGATAATTTTATTCTTAAATTTTAACAGGGGAAATTCAGTAAAATTTCCACTTGTCACGTTAACATCCATCGAAAAATAATCTATATAACTCATTACAGAATCTCTCGAGATTCCTATTTGCCTCCCTAATGCTAATATTTTGACGAGATCATACTGACATACATATTCCAATTCACCCACCATAGTCGACGAAGCCAACATATACTTCTGCATACAAAGCCTACTCAGATAATAAAGCAATGCCAAAAATGTGGCCAACTCATCTTTGCTCCCAATAATCACTTTATTCGTATTATCATCTAAGCTTCTAAGTGAAGACGACGATATCTTATTTAAGTCTGACATTACACGTTTCTTACACAACTCGAAATATTTAGTATCAATAACATTTGCCATTCTATTTAGTATATTATAAAAAATATAAATCTTCTGAGGATGTTTTATTAACTCTTTCACATTGATTTTATCATGCAAGTATTTCTCACATTCAACAAATAGTTCTTTTTCTACCTCAAAATTCAAGGTATCATCTAAACCATAATAATATAATAATTCTTTATGATATTTTTCTGAAATAACAGGAAAATAGAAACCATATGTATTATCATCTGCAGGTTTTATCATTACCTTTGAAGCGCAATCACGTATTTCTCTTATTTGCTCTCCCCGCTTAAATTCGTCGTGCAATTGTAATACATACTCAACAAATGAATATTCTTCACCTAAACTAGGAACATATCTTTTCTTTGAAAACGAAATCTTCCTATCGGATATGAGCACCCTATGTATGTACCAATATATAGCTTCTCGAAGAGGATTTACTAAAATGAGATATTCATTAGAATCACCCAATCCCGCAGCTAAAGATTCTTCAGATTTCATTTTATAGTTCATTTCTAACACGATAAGCGGAAAAAGAATCTCATAATAGAAATCATGATTAAATAACTGTAATTTTTCAGAAAATACCCTGTCGACATCATTTTGTATAGCATCTGCAATTTTCTTTCTTAATTCATACTCTTGCTGTCTCTCCATATACCTCACCTTTTCTCATCAAATAATGTTCTTCTTAGCATGTTTTTCCATACGGAATTCCTTATAATCTATTAAATATGAATTGCATTCGTTTTTACAACTGGAATTTATTTCCCTCTTAGAACGAATTTTTTGGAATAAGAAAGCAATACTTTCCACATATGATTACAATGAACGAACCGATATAGTATCACAAAAGTTTTATGGTGTAGCTGTTTTCTTACATAACACTGCCAAAGGCAAGGAAGGATCAGGTGCTTTCTTTTCACAATAGATGACATTGGTTTTGCATCCAAGATAACGATAAATTTCCATCGCCTGCGATGACAATACATAATCACAGGTAACAAAATAGTTACATTTTGACGCATAACAGATATGATCAACATCATAAAAACCACTTCTAATGGTTCTGTAAAACTCACGATCATAAGTAGGATAAAAAGCTTTATATGTAAACTTTGTGCGCTTCTCAATTTTATTTCTGTGATAGCCTAATGCATTCATTAGTATAAAAAGAAGCCGAACCGCTTCTCTAATCTCGGAAAAGGTTCTTTCCTTTTTACAATAATCCTTAAAGTCCTCAACTGGAAAACGAGAACCACAAATCTCGTAAAATACCCTATTAATGCTTTCGTTATCAATCGTCTCATTCTTCGGATCAAATAACTGTGTAGATGTTAACAAAGAAATTTCCTTTCTGTGTGTTTCCACCTCTTTTTCGTCCCATCTGAGTAATCCACACGTTTTTTCCTCTAGAGCCTCAAATGTAGCGCATTCTGACTCTTCAGCATACTGATTCAAAACCTGAAGTTTTTTCGCACGGTCAAAGCACACTTCTACAGGTTCTGTGAGAATTTTGAGACATCCGTCCCGAACCGGAAGGACTTCGCAGTTGCTACAAATTTTTGAAATATTATCTCGCCGTTTGCCCTCAAATATAGAATTGTCCATCCTACATACTTCCTCCATATGAGTAGGACTATACACAAATTGAATTTCATCCATTTCGGCATAATTATCCAGTTGTGTGTGGAAAACTTCATTACTCTCATATAGTTGATAAACGCCAAAATCCATATACACAAGCGTTTTCTTTTCCAATACACATAACGGAATGTTCTTCGTCTGAAAGTCTCTACAAGTTGTTTTTATTTCAGTGTTCAGAATGTTGTCGATAGATCGTACTCTGTTCCATTCGTTCAGACTAATTTGAAGTTCCTTACGATCTTTTTTTTCCAGATATTTCCTTAACAACTGAACACTTTTTATCAATTCCAACCAGTCCACTCCGCTCGGACACTCATCACACTGTTCACAAGAACCAACCGCTTCTAAATAATAATCTGCGATTACTGCTTCTAGCTCTAATTTTTGTGTTTTCTCCATATCATCACTATGCATATTTTTAGCAATCATTTCTAAGTCACTAAAAATAGTATAAGGTAAAACAGCACAAATATCACATCTTAGATTAATCTGATTAAGTCCCTTTTCTGTCATCAAAATGCTCGCATAAGTATTATATATATCTCGATAATAAACAAAACATTCTGGTGTTGAGCATTTCCGGTCTGCGTATTTTGGTACATCATTTTCCGGAGTAGGACATTCATGAAGCTCATGTATCTTGTCCAACAGGTGCAGCAAGGCATAATAATATTTCATCAGTATTAAATCAGCACGTCGATTCTTTACGTTTTTCAACTGATTTTTTTCTCTTTCTCGTTGATACAAGTACATTCCCGCATAATTCGGCAAATCTTTACAGACTTTGCAAACCCAATTAATATCATTATCCGTACCTTCACAGGCAATATGACTATTAAAATTTCCGCTCATATTACACACTCCTTTGCACAATAAAACATTTTCATCTATTTTTAACTTACAAATACCAAGTTGCAAATCTCATTTTGCATTTCCATATGAAGTTACAATATGACTTGGTGCAAATAATACTGATGCAATAATCAATAACACTGACCTACTCATAATCCCACTAAGCAGGAATAAAATTGAAAGAATAATTGCACAGTAAATCATTCCATCATAGCCCTCCTCAAATACCGATTTGACGTACTTTTCCTAAGCCCCAAAAACAAGTGCAAAATTCCGTACATATCTTGTCATCTTCAAATCTCACATTATCAAGCAACAACGCCTGAAACAAAACCTCACCTACATTCTCCAGCCTTACCATTCCATATTCTTTTTCCGTAAAGCCTTCAATCTGCATCTCCTGCATGGAAACTTCTTTCCTCGTCACCAGACAATGCGTATATAGTGCCATGATATATTTATCCGACATCAAGAAGGCATATGTTTCGTTCCCTTGATATGTATATCGGCACTTTCCCAGATTTTCTTGCGGTATATCGAAATAACATCTGACCTTTTCTAGATATACATCTCCATTATACTGCGCTTTAGCTTCTTTGCATACCTCTGATTGTTGCAAATATATTATTTCTCTCTACGGCCGTCCTAGTTCGCTTAAATACGGTTTTTTTCCCCCGCAGGTCCATATAAACATTATTTAGGATAGTTTTTCCGGCATACTGCTTGAAATCACCTATCCTCAACAAATACGATAACACCTCCAGTAATTTCTCTCTTGACGTAATCTCCTGATACGAATAATTCCCAAATTCAATATGATCCAGCTTCAAAGGGCAGCTCCCCCTTCGCTATCTCACGCTCCATTACCCTGTTAATATCTCTCATTGATTCCATC